>Ga0247778_1000575_pt1 | contig 39418 bp, 41 predicted proteins | sample UWRJL049202B5_FD_179939 | JGI IMG/M metagenome (GOLD analysis project Ga0247778, IMG submission 179939) | Plant litter microbial communities from Arlington Agricultural Research Station in Wisconsin, United States - UWRJ-L049-202B-5 | ecosystem: Environmental > Terrestrial > Plant litter >...
CCCCCAACTCACCCACAGCCAAATATCCAAACTTCACACTCCCTATCTCTAGGGATTTCGCTCATACCTACTCGCCATACATCACCTCTCATCTCAATCTCAATCTCCAACTCCCTCTTCCTCTGATATCTCCCTCCCTCTCTCATCGTACCTCCCACTCCATCCACCCCTCATATCACACAAATAAGCCGAACACACACCCAACCAAAAAAACAAACCAAACCACAATCCAAGAAAACCTTCAATCCATATTTCCTCAAGAAAGCTTCAGCATCACAATAACGAAGAATGCAGGCACTTGCCCAATCCCCTCACGTCCATTCCAACACGTACAAGAAGAAATAAGTAAAAGCAAAGATAGAAAAGAAGAAAATCTCATCATATTCAGATTCATGTTCATTTCATATTCATTTCATATTCCCCTCCCTCGCTCGTTAGCTAGCTCGCTCGCTCAAATATGTACTCTCTCTCTATGCAACGCAACGCAAACGTGCATCATGCTCATCATATCATCATAAACTCCTTCCTCCTCCCCCTCCCCGCTCATCCCCTTTCTTCCCCTTCGTAAATGCTCGCTCCCGCTCCCCATCCCGAAAATGCCATATCCATGCAAAGAGTGTAGAGTAGTATAAAATAAAATACAACATCACGAAAAACGCACCGTCGCGTATGATGAAACCCCGCTAGCGCCGAGGGAAAACCACTCATCTGTCTTTCCTCAAAGAGTATAGTATAGTATAGGTGTGCAAAGAAAGCTCAAGAGCCCTTCAATCCCATACTAAGATATGCAGTCCCCAATCATCATTTCGTATGCGTGTTCGTGAAAAGGAAAAGCAAAAGCTAAAGCCCAAAGGAAAAAGGAAATCCATGCCATCATTACTGCGTCATTATAAAGGGGGATTTTCATAAGGGTGCTGTGTAGAGCCTGGGAGAGTTTATACAGGAAGCAAAATCCGCCAATCTAGGCGTAAACTTCAGGTCTACGGTCCGAACCGCCACGCTGGGTTGGATAATAGTGATCCCTCGACTCGCTGCCTCGGCGAAACATATCTGCTGGCGACGTGCTGTAGATGACTTTATCCGGCGTGTAGGCAGGTGCAAACTTGATATCTTCAAAGTAGCCACCCGTAGCGCCGCGTGTCGAGCGATGGCTGCCTTCCCGTGGCGGCATCTTGGGGCGGACGGTGTGAATCACCGGGTCCGGTGCATCAGGCGTGTAGTAATTTTGGCTTTGGGAGCGAATAGGAATTGTGCGTGTTCTTCCCCCAGATCTTTCCTTGCTGCGGTGGCCACCGCGGGGAGATTCGCTTCGTTCACGTGGATATGGCTCTTCGTTCAGATCGCGGAGTTCTGAGCGGTGGCGAGGTATGGGGACGCTGCGGCCATTGTCGATGATGTATCGGATTGGCTCGGGAGCTGCTGCTGGTGCTGCGCGGCGGGGTGGAGGGCTGTACGATCGTCGTTGAGGTTGAGCTGGTGAGTCGGAGTCTGATTCAGCACTTGAATATTCGACCGCCTTCTTTAACCTGCTTCCACCTCTTTCTCGACTTCGGTCGCCTCTGCGATCGCCGGATGCAAATGTGTGTGCACGAGGTAGCGGGGGGATTGCCTCTTTCACGGGGTAATCTTGCGTCTGGGAACGGCTCGGCCTTTCTCTAGTGTTACTAGAGAATGCAGCTGAGTTGGGTGGCGCCGATGAGTGTGTTTGAAGAGTTGGTTTCCTGGTCGCGATTGGTACTGGTGGTGGGGAGGGAGGCTCGACGATGTATGCGTCTCGAACTTGAGCAGGTGGAGATCTCCTACTGCCCTTGCTCGACTTCTCTCTAGGCCGAGCTGGTGTTTCCGAAGATCGTCTCGACTCCTTGCGAGCAGAAGATCTTCGAGGGGCTTCGTCATCGCTGAGTTGAGGATCAACATGGCGGACGTTGTAAGTAGCTGTGAAGGTCTCTGCTCTCCTTAGTGGCCCGGGATGAACAAATTCTTCCTCTGTCGTAACGACCTTTCGTCGAGCGGCTTGCATGTATTTCCCCGCAAAATCCTTATGCGCATCCCATTTCGATGCCAAAGGAGCTTCCTTGATCGCCGCCCGCTCCCGTTCCCGTCTCGCATGTTCCTCTCGTGCTCGCATCTCCTCGTCACTCTTGTGCCGACTCGACTTCTTCTCGGAGGATCGGGGTGGGGGATAGTCGTCCGACTCGTCTTGGACATATGTTGTGCGAGTATGCTTCTCCTCGGTGCCTCTCCTCTTCTCCTTATCACGGCTCTTCTTATCCTTGGAATGCTTCTCGTGTTTCCTCTCTTTCTCCAACTTCTGCCTTAGCCTCTCGATATCCTCATGCCTTCTCCTCTCTTCATCTCTTGCCGAAGACCGTTTCTGATCCTCGTAACTGGCCGTTTTCCTCGGCATCGATTTGGGCTCCTCGTATATCACATCTTCGTAAGATCCAGATCTGGGTGTATGTGAGTAGACTTTCGGGGAAGCCTGGGGTGAGGGTTTCGTTCGGGCGTACGAGTTGGCTCTGGGTTCGGCGGTCCTAATCTCATACTCAAATGGATTACTTCGCGGAGTGGGGTTTCCCCGTCCCATCTCCTTTCTTAGCTCAAACAGCTTAACTTGTTCATCGTAAGACGTCCTGCGAGACTCGTCGCTCAGCAGCTCGTAGGCTTGCTGCACCTTCTGAAACTCATCCTGCTTGATGGCCTTCAGCGCGGCGTCCTGCACCTTGTCTGGATGGCACTTGAGGACCAGCTTCCGGTGCGCACTTCGAATCTCGGATAGCTGTGCATCTTTTGATACTCCTAGCGCTTTGTATGGATCGGGAGGGAGCGTCGAGGCCATGATTAATGATCCCTCGGTATCATTAAAGAAGTCGGAGTGAGGTAAACTGATGCGAAAGCGATTGCAGTAAGTGTGATGTGTGCTCCTCTTGTGCGAGTAGAGCGATGGGGTCTATTGCATAGCAACTGGGGAAGTGGAGTGGTGGTGGTGAATTGGTGATGACGGACGGTGAGTCGATGTCGATATGTGCAATGCAATGTAGCGAGGGAGAGCGAGTTTGTACGACGGTTGTTGTTTTAAAGGAACGAATGCGTGGCAGTGAGGACGGAGGGGAGGTATTTGGAAGGCGAGAGAAGAAGCGACCAGGTGGAGGATACCGGGAAGAGAGGTCGAGCGTGGGTCGAGGGGTGGGTGAGGAGTGGGTGAAAGCAGTGGTGGTAGTGGTGCTGGTGCTGGTGTTGATGTGTTTGGGTGATGATTTATCGCGCAACAAGAGCGGGAAGCGGGAGGGAGCGAAAGGGCCGGCCTCACCAGCGATTGCAGCGATTGCAGCGATTGCCCTTTTCCTGACGTACCGGGGGAATGGATGGATCTGAATGGCCCAACACCGGTTCCTGGATCCACAAGTGCCCAGCAATGAGGTCACGGGAGGCACAGTTTAACCTGAGATCTAGACACTGGACTGGACAGTGAAGAAACGCTGAGACGATGCTGCTAGAGTGATTACAGAGGGCTGGGATGGCCGACGAGCGATCGCTGGTCTTGACTCAGCAGGCCGCAGTTTCCTTTCGTAAGCAGTGGCAAGTGCAAGTGCAAGTGACAAATTCGCCTTCAAATCAAGATGCGACAGTTTTCGTCCGAATGGAAGACTGGATGAATGGAATCGTGAAGAAGTGAAGCTGCGTTGCAACGTATTAGAAATTGTTGATGTTGTCTCTGGAATGTCTGGAATGTCTGAGGATCCGAGTGGTGAAGGGCCCAGATGCAGAATGTCCAGACAACCAAACGAGGCGGTGAATACTCCTCCAGCGGATCAACGCCCACGCTCCAGCTCCAGCTCCGACGTGCAACGGTGCAAAGAGGCTTGTCCGGCACACGAGTAATTGCGAGAGACAGCCTCGGGGGTGAGTAGCGGTGGAGACAGAGTCAAGTTCCAGTTCCCGAACAAGCTGGGCGAGATTCTGAAGCGGAAGCTGTGGCAGAGTCCCAGCAACGTCGGCCTTTCGTAAGGCAGGGCAAAGAATAATAAGATCACTGGGCAAACCGGGGCAACTGTGGAATTATGCCGTCCGCAGCGAGTACGTATACAATAATAAGATGGAATGAGCTATTGGAATCCGAGGCTTGCAGTGATTCTGACGAGCTGAGGGATAGGTGGATTATTCGTCTGCCTAGGAGTGGAAACGAGGGAGTGATCCGAAAGGAACAATACGATGCGACGAATAGATGGTTGGAGCAGATGGATTTAATTGTTTCAACACTGATGGATCCTGGACTCCTGGACTCCTGGGTCCTTTCTTCCAGAAGAACTTGGGGAAGTCTGGCGCCGCTGAGGTACATAAAAATGGATGGACGAAGCCACAACAGCGTCTCAAATCTCAAGATCCGCCTTGCCGTCGCTGGCTGTATACAAATGCGGTACAGTACGTCAAGGCAGCACAAGTGGCAGAATAGCATACGCTCGACTTGACTCTCCGCGACGTCCAAAGAAGCGTATAGTGCGGTCAACGCGCAGCCGAAGTGCAACCTGGCCACCAAATGGGGAACAGTAGGCCACGAGCTGCGAATACAAAAAGAGGGCCACAGTAGTAACCTTAGCTGAATGCGTTGGCTGAGTACTACTGGCTGTGTTTACCCAATTGCCTCGAATCCACTCTTCATCAGCTGCGGCCTCAAGTAGATCAAGCCAGCCAAAACAACAATAATAGGCAAGATCATTTATCTAGTAGATCACCATACATTATTCCCTCTCCTCCCATCTGTAAAACAAAGACCACAATAATCCACCCCCAAAAAGGGCGGACGCGCAACTCTGGACCAGCAACTCTATTGGTGTTCAACAACCAGTAGGAAAGCACGAGGTCCAGAGAAAAAAAAGGGCCTTGGGTGCATGAGACCACCACGACACGACATACTGCACGCTCGACTCGAACTGGTGCACCGCCATTTCCCATTTCCCCAGTATTATCCAGCAAATCAGAATCAGCTATATCCCACTTTCCCTCCGCCAACAATTCACACCTGCTGCGGCAGTGAATAAAGATTTATATAGAAGAAAAGGAACTGTGAATAGATGTGGATGTGATAGTGAACCAACATACATACCAGCCCAGCGGTTATGTCTATGGGGGCCAAAAATAACCTCACCTCACCACACCACACCTCACTGCCCTTTCCGCGCTGCAGTCAGCACACCCTCCCGTGCTTTCTTACTCGCAGGCCCGGAGGCCCTTTGGTCAGGCCTGCATGCATGCATGCATATCATCCAACCACAATCCAGCGTCTACGGCTGTTCCTGCACCAATCACTTAGGGATCATCCCGGGTTTGCAACTCCATAAAAAAATGGCTGTGATCGAATTGAACCAAGCCAAGTCCCGTCGTCTATCAGTTTAAAAGCCAATTATCAACACCCATACCTCCACATCATGATACTTTCATCGATAGCGCAACAGATCTCCCGTCCCCGTCCACTCGCCTTCTCTTTCCGCGGGAGGGGAGCCCCTCTGGAACCCCACTTACAGTACCTTGCCCCGCCTCCCCACCAATCTCATCCTGATACGATACAGATGCAGCGTTGTGGAGAAATTTGTTTCACGAGTAGGCAGATTTCCCAGTTTCCTAGAGATGCAAGAGTCGATCAATGGGGTATAGTGGGGGGCCGGAAGGTCTCCAGGAGTCGACCTCCTCTGAAGGAAGGTACAGTAAAGGTACGGAACGCCTCCAACCAACAGCTGCACCTGAGTTGTACGAGGTCGAGGGAAGGGGGAAGGGGGAAGGGGAGCCGCAAATTCGACCTTATGCTGGTCGATGTTTCTGCGACCCCGTTGATTTTAAAGAGGGGTAAGATACAGGTTCAAGGTAAATAAACAAACAAACCCCTCCTCTCCTCTTCTCTTCATACTCTTTCATATCCCCTCTCAGTCTTCTCGAAGTCGAAACCTAAACCTCCCTGCCCAGACCGTATTTGCATTCCCAGTCCTTGGGAAACGCCACTGATAAGTCAAAAACCATGGGAGTCAGCGCTTACACCCCAACCCAACTGTGGCGCTCCAACGCGGGGTTGTGTGTGGCTCCCCTCTCACCCCTCCCTCTTTTTTGCGACTGTCTCGGATGCCTTACCAACAGTTTGGAGGCTCTTGGGAGTTTGTGTTGGGAAGACAAGATATGCATCGAGGCCCGATGGGCGAGGAGGCTGTACTTGTTTTTATTCCGTCTGATCTGGAGTCCTGGAAAAAGGGCACTTTGAGGGCAGATTTCGAGGAGGGGATACGTAAGGCTGTGTTATGCTGTGCCCGCCGCCCGGGGATATGAGGCTTACTATGAATTTACATGATGAAGGTAGTGAGGCTACGCTGCGGTGAAGGATGGGGAAGGTAGGTTTGAGGCTGAGGCTGAGGAGTCTTTTTAATTTGGTTTAATTGGGGTTCATTTAATGATACTTTGGAGAGTGGTGAGAGGATTGGGAAGAAGGAGCCACTCTTTTTTTTATTCACGGCAATTTTGGTTTCGGGTGCGACTCGCGACGGGCGAGGGAGGGTGAGGCTCTCGCTTTTTGGGGGAGGGTGAGTCAGAGAGTATAGTACTCGCGGTGTGAGGGGTTTGGAATGTACCAAGTGGTGCAATAGTCTATCTTGGAGTAAGTCAGCTGCGATGTCGTGCGATGGATTTCTCTTTTTCGTTGTTACTGCCGGGTCAAGGAGGACAAGCAAGCATGTATCGAATCCAGTGATTCGGTACCTCCAGACTTTTATCCAGAATCTGAGCTCTCATTCTTGTGGAATTTCCGCCACCCATATCTCAAAAAAACAAAAAAAATCAACTGTGTTTTAGCACTGCGAACAAGAAATCCACCGAGCTCGTCTTGAGATTTTGAGACTGTGCTTGAGTTCAAGCTTCGAGCTCCAACTTAATTGATTTCAATCGACCTACAAGCCAATATCCACGCATCTCCAAATTTAGAATTCAATCTCGAATCAACACCATATATTTCTCTTCTTACCTTCCCATACAAGAGTCCCAGGTGCCTCCCGTCATTCCTACAATCAGCGATTCAACCTCTCGTCAATTTCGATCCATCTCCTTACAGCCCCAACCTTAAATTCCTCGAGATCTCTACGTATCCCCATCTGAAATCTTTAAGTTACCTTCTTTCTTCGCGGAGATAGTGTTTTTTATATGGTATGATGCCTCCACGTGAACCCCCTCGATGAAGTCATCACAAGCCAGCCGTCACCCGCTGTTACCCAACCCAACGCTTATTTTGGCGTCTGTTAAAAGGTCGGTATTGAGATTCTGGCATTGATCGAGGAATATATCTTTCACGGACAAGGGACTGTAGATGAGATGTTTATGTTCAGCGGGCTGACAGAGTCGAGCGGGACGTTTCTCGAGTCGATATCTCTGCTCTTTAATCATCTTGGAGGCCCGGTTTTTCTTCTTCTTTTTGTGAGCTTTAAGTGCTCGCAAGTCACGAACGCAATTGCAACTTTGATTCCGAGCCAGGGGTTGATTGATCAGTGAGGGGCAAGTAGAGGAGGGCCTCGCTGACCGAGACTCTGCTATTGCCATTCTGTTTTCCTGGTTTTTTCTTTTTGGGCTGGACTTTGCTTTCGCAGAAAAATAGCCACGTTCTTTTTGGGATGAAACTTGGGCGTGTTTTCAAAAAAGTGAACCATACGATGCGAGGTGTGGAGGAATATCTTGGGGGTGGAATGTTTTACGTTGCATTATGGGATTTCTTTTCTTTGTGAGGTGGGTTTGGGAATGATTGGTTGTTGGGATCTTGCTTTTTGTGTGCGTTTTTGGGAATTCGTGGACGTGCTTGTGGTTGTGGTTGTGGTCGCAGCTTACAGGTTTTGAGTGGGCAGGAAATAATAGGGGACTCGCGTTCCACCCCTTCTTTTTCGGGGGTGTGGGTAAGCATTTTATTGTTCTGATGTTGCTAAATTACTATGCGTTTTTCAGCGGAGGGGACTCGGGGGAGATGTATTTGGCTATTAGGTGACGGGGATTAAGGGTGTGTGGTATTTGGAGTTTAGAAGGAGATGTCATGATCTGCTGGCTTGACTGAAGGCGGTGTTATTTTTTTATTTAATTAGCTTCTGGACTCAGGGACGGCGCCCCCAACGTTTGTTTAGTGTTTGCGTTAAATCTCAAATTTGGGTTCTTATCGCGAACTCGGGATCTGTCTCTTTCTTCTCTTTTTACTGTTAACCACTGGATCTGGGATTTGGGCTGGTGATATATTTGAATGCTTTGAAGGCTTCGCAATGAATTTTGCGCTGGGAGGGCAAGTTGGGAGTACTCACACGTGATCTACCCCTTTTGATGAAGTCATTGGGACGTATCCGCACAGGTAGACGTGCGAGATTACCTAACCTAGCGATTATTTTGGCGTCTATTAAAAGGTGGGTGTTAATATTCTGATATTTATTGAAGAATTATCGCTTCCATATCTTCCAAAAATAAAAAATTATAAATAAGAGATTTATATTCAGCGGACTAATAAAGTAGAATAGTATGTTTCCCGGGCCACATTTTTCTACCTTTTAATATTTTCGAGGCCCCATTCTTCATTTTCTGAGCTTGAGGTGATAGTTGACAGCTGGGCTACTGGGTCCGGCTTTCGCTAACGGTGATGGAGACAGCCCGGGTGGGGCTGGACTCACTCGGAGCTCATGACATTTGCACTTGAGTCGTGATGTGATGTTTTCATTACTGTACTGTGCTGTTATTTTGTGAACGTCCCTTACTCGCTCTCGTACCAACGTCCCCCTCGTGCAGTCAATTCATATACATGAGGCCAAAATTCCTTTGCCCCGTAGCGTCCAATAATACATATTCCGAAAATTGAAGTTATGAGATCACATTGTGACCTGACCTTTTGGCTTTGAATATTGTGATATTATAAATTTATATATAATATTACAATTTCAAATTACTCCCTCTCCCTGAACCCTTGAATTATCAACAGCGCGGGCGGACGACCATCCAGAAAATCCCATCCCAACTGGCGACAATCCAACTCCTTCAACAACGCACCCTCCAACTTAATTATCTCCCGCCCCATCCTCGGAGGGCCGGGATTCCTTCTTACTCTCTTTAACCTGTCTAAGCCACTCCTTGAACTCCTCATCTCCAGGCTCCTGCTCCCACCGAGCCAGATCGTCTTGAGCTTTGAACAAAGTTTCCGCGTACACTACCACAAGTTCCTTCCGAGGATTAAGCTTGTAAGCCTCCTGGACTTCCTCTCGGGACATGTGGGGCGCGTCATCCTCGACGGAGGCGGATGCGGGCATGTCGATGACCTTGCTCTCTTCATACTCCTTCTTGCTCTCAAAGATCTGTAAGATTAACTTTTCGAGCGCTTCATCTCTATCCAGCGCCTTCCGAATCACTTCGTCTCGGATTTCGGTCGACTTTTCATCACGGAGTTGTGAAAATTTCTCAACCTTCAAAACCTCCAGCTTTTCTCTGAGAGTCATATCGGGCAAGGCGGACTCAGGGATGTTGATGATGACTTCGTTGTTTTCGTTGGTGGTCAGGAAACGTTTGTACCATGGCTGTGAGGCGATGGCTTTGACGTTGACGGTTGATAATTTGGTTTGTGGGGGTTCGGAGGTTGAGGATGCTGTGGCTGTGGCTGTGAAAGCCAGGACCGCGAGCAGGAGGGCGGATGTGAACTTCATTGTGCGTGGATGTGGGAGTGAGATGAGGATTAGGGAGGAAGGGAGGGAAGGAAGTTTTTAAAAGAGAATTTTGTGGGAAGTTAGGGAGAAGTGATGATGTGGGTTTTTTGATGGTATGACGGAAAGTCGCGAATGTAGTTGTCGTGAGGTTTTGGGGCCAGCCCGCTGTCAACGTTAACAGGGTGGAATTCAGAGCTAAGCTCAACCGCTAGATTACTCGACTTTCAAGTTTTAAAAACGGACGACACTGTTTACACAGCGTGTTAAGCCTACGGTAAAGCAAAAAGGGTAGTAGCAGTGCAATATCGAGTGCCAAATCGCACCCATCTATTCACAACCAATGCTACAGCGTTCTTCTTTTTCAGAACCGAATATTAGTTTGAGGTCTTATTTAGATGAGGCCCAGTACCCTAGTTTTTTTCCTCCGCCTCAACTTAGAACTAGCTTCAACACCATGCCCCACCCACCCAAACTCTCCATTGCTCTTAAGAAAGGGGCTTCGCTTAGCTCCCCGTTAGTACACGCACGGGCCACATCAATGACAATTGACAGTCCCCAAAAGAGATGGATCATTTTTAGCAATCTGCTAGTAAGAGTGGGACTACTACTAGAAGAGCTTGAGCCTGGCACTTAGAATCTTGTAGCGGTGAGCTTGTAGCATTACGGTCGTCGCCGTTTTCAGGGATTTCTTTAGACAAAAACTTTAGATCATATCCTTCAAACTATTAAGTTTTCTATCCAGAATCTGACCTTTTTGTTCTTGACTGTATATCATTTGCCCCAAGTATAATCGTATGTCCTGAATCTTCACACAGTTCGAGGTTTGCCTCCATTCTCATAAAACCATAATGCTGAGCTGGAGGACATTTGTGTGGAGAGTAATCTATGCTTCTATGATTTCAGGGCCGTATTTTCTACACTGAGAGAATTGGAGGGCAAGTCACCGAAACGGCAGAGATATCTTTGGAGCATTTCCGACCAGTCGATCAGCTCGTGACTAGCTGTTCAGCATATGAATAAGATTTGAAAAGCTCGAGACAACATTTACGGACAAAGTATCCGCCTCAGTACACCCCACAAATGAAGTGGTAGACTACAATATCATTACCCCATCTCGAGGCTAAATACACTTCAGAGTTGAAGGTTTCGTCGCTGAGTGGCGCGGTCTGAAATTGTTCGGTGCAAAAATACTCGCAACCCGGCGTCTCCTGCAAGCTACATAGCTCCAACCACTCGGGAAGGAGTGGCGATAGCTACTTAGTCATTCAAGAAAGATCGAGGGCGAATAGTTCTGCGAGCCTGGCGTGTAAGATTGGTGAGACCAGCGATATTGGGAGTTTGATGTCGTGAAGGTGAGGGGCATCAGAGGGTTTCGGTCGTATAGCTAGCTAGTGGTTTTGTGGATCACCAAATTTTTGGTAGATTGAGAGAAGATGGTGGGACTGACGAGCAAAAATAATGGCTGGCGACGGTGGATTATAGTACATCGGGAGGGAAATTGGGGGCTGGCCTTGGGACATCAAGTAAATTCTGCTCCTGGCTTATATGGCTGCTTGAAGAATTACAGAAAACTACTCCATTGAACGCATAGGAAATTGTGCATTCGCTATCGAAAATCCGTCATCTCTGAACTGTTGCGAGCTTTTGAATTTGGAAGTGATGATGACGTCCTGGGGGAGGCCCGGAGTGGAAACCCAACGAGGAAACACAACACCTAACATAAAAATACACACAAGACAAATTTCCTCATCGTATTCTATCTTCAACTTTGAAAATATTCACCTTGTCTAAGTGGTATATTTAATGTTGTCATACTATCCCTCAAGCGAAGGTGAATGCCTCTGCAAAATTACTAGCGCATTGATATCTGAACTGAGCTGAGAGCTGCCTATAAAATAATTCTTCTTCCCCACGCCCAGACTTTCAGCTTTCATAAAACTCTCAGAGGCGATAAACTGCAAGGCAAGCCCCATCGTGGACATTCTTTGCAGATTTCTCTGGCATCGAAGCCATTCACAGAGCTCTCAGGGGTCTTCTAGCGACAAACAATAAGTGAATCAACTCGCTACCCAACCACCCCAATAAATTATTCCTTTGTTCGACGCCCACAATACTATTGTCGAATTTTAGTGTCTCGGATTTTGGCCTACAAGGTTCTGTTCATCCTCGACACTTTCAACTTCTATCATTCTCGACACTCAACTCACATCGACCTCGAGAACATCAAGGACAAAGCACCACATCACCTCAACAGCCTACAGCAAAATACAACCAACAACATGCTGCCACTCTCTACCGCCCGTCGGTCAACAAGTCCGTTGACGGACCTCTCAAAGTCACCCACTCCTCCAACCGATCCAAGCTTCTGGCAAGGCATTTCCAGCCCCAAACCAGTTGCCCTGAAATTAGTCCTGAAAACCCAGAACCACCCTTCCAAGCGCAAGAATGCACTTGAGAAATATGCCGAACCTCTTATCCCACCGAAAAAAGATGGCAACAAACGCCAGCGTGCAGAGTCTCTGGAATCACCAGACTCAACTGTCATTGCTGATGGGCCCACCGAGATCACCGAGCCCACCAGGAAGAAGGCAAAAAAATCCGGTGAATTTAAATTCGTCCCTTACCAGCCACCTCCGCCGACAAAAACACGTTCTGGTCGTCAATCTAAGCCAACCCAGAAAGCTGTCAACCTGCAGTCTCCACCTAACGGCGACTTACCTACTCCTCCATCCACGGACAACTCCCTCCTTTCCATTCCGACCAGCCCACAATCAAGCCCTATTCCAGCAGCACGTGCAAATGGAAAGAAAAATGGAAATGGAAAGGGCAAGGCAGAAACCTACTATCCCAAGACCGTGGCAGAAATCGACGCTGAACTCGACAAGCGTCCTCAACGGAGCCCTATGGCCTGGTCGAAAGTGACACAAAATCGCGTGAACGAAGAAGGTCACCTGGTCCCCCTCACTGGCCCTTCTGCAGAAGGCGGGGTCTGCCTGCCCAAGTTCACAAAGGCGGATATCGCAGCTATGAAAGCAGGTTCTTTTTTCATGTGTCGACCTGTCATCACGCCCCCCGAGCCAAACAGATATATATCTTCCTTCGACGACGAAATTCGGGAGTTAGTTGCTTCAGATTCCTCTAAAAAGCGTACTCGCCGCTCTGCAGTTGCTTCCGCTGAACCTGAGCAGCCTCCAGCGAAGAAGGCTAAGACTGCAGCTGCCAATGAGTCCGCAGGGACGGTCAGATCCTCCCTTTCACCTGGATCTTCCCGCCCAGTTTCCTCTGCGCACGACGACGCGGGCATGGTCAGATTCTCCCTCTCGCCTGAACTTTCTGCCCCAGTCTCCTCTGTGCGAGACGACCCTGCTCCGCACTTGGATTTCGGACGGGCCATGAACGGCTACAGCGATGTCAGAAGCTCAAGCCCACCCATTTCCTCTGTCCGCGACGAGCCCATTTTACCTCGCGCAGCAGCTCCCACTACACCAAACCGCAACACCAACGGCTATATCTCACCATCCTCTTCCGACGTAACTGAGCCCGAATCCCCATCGGTCCGAAAATCCAACATGACAACCGCCGCCGGCAACGACTCCAAGAAAGGCGCCAAAGTCACCTTTGCTCCCGCCGACTCATCCACATCCCAGAATTCTTCATCCCAGAACTCCACCTCCTCTTCAGAAGACACCTCAGACACAGGCAAAAAGCCCTACGTTTCCCCCTACGCCACCACCTCAACCCCACCTCAATCCACCCCGCCACCAACCCACTACTTCGCCTACGGCGTCGATATGTCCCCCACCTACATGAGCACGCACTACCCCGGCTCCCAATTCGTCTCCGGCGCCAAATTAAGCGGTTACAAATGGACCGTCGGGGAAAAAGAGAAAGGTAGTTCCTCCTCTGATACAAAGCCTCCAACATAACATACTAACAAGCACATAGTCAAAGCCATCCTAGGCTCCGAGGGGCATGTTATTTGGGGCGCCCTTTACACCGTCACCCCTACCCAGCTGAAGCACCTTACAACCAAAGGGGAAAAAGCACCCCGTTCATGCACCATGGCTCTGCTCCCACTCTCCCTCTTCAGCCGTGACAAAAAGATCGGCTGGTACGGGAATGAAACGGAAGAGTGTCTTATACCCGGTGGCATGGAATACGGCCATGTGCTTATTGCCAAGGGAAATGAAGAGGGAGAGGGGGAAGTCAGGAAGTTAGGGAAGGATAGTAAGCTTGTGAAGAGGTATAATAGGGCGATTGTGGATATGTGTGAGCAGGGGATTGACTGTGGGTGGTTGGAGAAGGTGGTTAGGAAGTGGGTTCCTAGGTTGGGGGCCGGGGATGGGTTGTATTGGTAGTGCAAAGCGGGGAGCGGTAAGCAGATGAGACACGTATACACAGGGGGTGTGGGCGGTCTCTGCGGATTGAAACTGAAAAAGGAAAGAAAAGAAGAAAAAAGTGTTGGATTGTGTGCTTTAGGTTTCGGAAATTTGGGATCAAAAAGGCGTTTGGCTGGAGTAGTACAATACGATACCCGGTCGAGGGCGTAGGGAATGGATAGGGAGTTATGGAGTTATATTGCTGAATAGAAAGAAAGAATGAGAAATTGAATATTCATATGATAATATACTGTGCTGTGCCAGTGATGTAGTGTGATGAGAAGTGCTTTAATGTCCCAGACTTAGGCCAAAATATCCCTTGGGGGCTGGAGAAATCGAGAATATACGCAGCACAACGCGACATAATTAAGAGCAACGGTATTCTCAGTTTCAATACAACGATAATGACAAGTCTAACAACATTCATGTAATAACCAGAGCCATCCCGCGATAAATACATCTAATAAACCAACGATGCAAAGAAAAGCGCTCTAAAGGGTATATTAAAAAAAAAGACACCAACCAGCCTCCCATATATGCAGTTCCCCCAACCCCTATCCTCCTATCTCCCATACCTATCACCCCATCTACCTACCCAGATCCAAATGCCCCATCTAGCAAAGAACATACAAACTACACATCATACTCAACCCCAAAATCATCGAGCACCAAAAACAAACATTATTCAGCACCCTCCTCTCACTAACCCACTTCGTCCTCTGCAACATCACAATCGGCAACTGACTCATCTGCGCCAGGAACCCATACCCCCGAATCTTCTTCGTGATGCACGCCATTACGATCTCGTGCCCGATGGCGGAGATGAGGAAGGTGATGAGTGTTGCCATGGGTCGGCCGATATGGGGGCGGGATGCGGAGTAGACGTGGCGGCGGAAGAAGTGGTGTACGGGAATGTTCCATTCGCGGGAGAATTCGAGCCAGTCGACGCTGTTCCACCAGTCGGAGTAGAAGTGTCGGTCTGCGAAGCCTGTTGGATTGTTAGCAAACCTGGAAAATTGGTGACTTGGGAAAAGGGACTTACAAGTTATCTCGGCGAAAGCACCGAGTACGTACTCGAATATTACGAGGAAGACGAGCAGGAAGGTTACCATGAAGGGGAAGAGGAGCATGGAGATGGCTTCAGCTAGGATGAGACCGGTTTCTGAGAATGAGTCGACGGTCTCGAGGCGCGAGGCGGATTCTATCATGACGGGGAGGATGAATTCTTCGGATGTGATGGTTAGGAGGAAGATTACGCCGAAGGTGGCGAGGACTTTGTAGCCGAGTTCTGACCAGACGATGCCATCTGTGCGGGGATATTCGAGCTCGTAGCAAAGGGTTGGGCAGAATAGGAAATCGGTGTAGTTGGACCAAGTTAGATTCTTGGGGTAGGTTATATTGCCAATTGGAGAGGTGAGCTCGATAGCCAGGTCTTCACGCAGACGGGCTAGGTCTGGCTTCTCGCTCGCCTCTGGGCCTTTTTCGCCAGCTACAGGAGTGTGGCCGGCAGGGGGATACTGATATGCTGGGGCTTTTGAAGCTGTTGATGGGTGGTCGAGGGCTTGGAGTCTTCTCTCCGTCTCACTAAGATGGCCATTGTAGAAGGAATACGAATGCATCTTCATGAGTAGGACCAAAGTATGGAGTGTGAGGAAAACTTGGGCGGTCCAAGTCCAGTCGCGGCGAAATGGTACGCTAGACAAGTCAGTATATGAAGGTTACCTGCAAAACAATAATATGCAGCATGGGTAGAAAAATACGGAGAGGCTTAAAAATGACTAATTCCGTGTGATTTGGGGCATGAAAATTATTTCAACCTCAATCGAAAGCCTCTCTGCCGGCACAGTTTGCGAAGATAGCTGAGGCTCTTTCCTCCGGATATTATTTGAGAGAAAATGCAGACTTACGCAACCCAAAAAGCAAACCACAGAGTCTGATATATGCTCTGGAGTATCATTCCCCCGCCGGCCCACCTCAAGCCCATCATGTTTCCAGTCGAGCTTCTGAAAAGCCGGTGTAATGGTAAGCTCACGGCTGTAGAAGCCACCATAAGACCATCCGCAACCGCAAGCTCCCATACTTTAACCGTAAACAGCTGCCAAATCTTTACCCTCATCGGATATCCAGTATCTTTTATGTTCCTTAGCATAGTCGTCACCGCCATAATTGTGAGGGCAATCCAAAACAGGACATAAAATCCCTGAAAGTCTCGATAATCGCTATTGGGATCAAGATGTGACACACGGGAGGCATATTCGATGGTGGGAAATAGTCGCCGTCGCTGCTCAGCTCTTACTTGTTTTCGTGCAAAGGATATCGAATGAGCAGATGGTGGCGCATCTGGTGGGACTGGGGTAGAGCGTCCGCTGAAACAAGTAAGCTATATGCCATCAATAGTATATGGAGAGCCATACCTTGTCTGCCCCGAGCTATTCTGCTGGAAAGCATCCTTATTCCCATTGACTGCCAATAGACCGTTTTCACCTAATGCGCGCAGGACATCTGGGTTTCCTGGTTTGATAGCGCGTGGACGCAGGATATGATCATGGCCGGCTTTGCCATTGCCGTTAGCTTGTAGTTCCGTAGAAGTTGACATCGTGTAGTCGTTTCTAGATATTCTGGGTAATTACGTGTTCACAAAGGTTGCTGATGGAGTTGTAGAGTTGGAGGCTCCAGAGACCGAAACACTGGGCTTGAAGCTGGGGAACCTTAAATAGAGCTTTGGAACTGGTCAAAGCCACACAATCTGCTGGATCCCAAGAAATACTCCATACGCGAAGGACGATCAGACACCAGCACGGTCTGCTATGCGCGGGGAAATTGAGGCTTTAGTATCTGGTGGTGGTAGGATTTCCTCTCTTTCCCCATCATGCTCGTTCTTGGATTCTTGGGATAAGATGCCAAGGTGGCGTATCCGTCAGCCACAGCCGTCAGTGAGAGAAATCTGTGGATAGTGATTGTTGATTGGCTTGCGAAACGGTCCTTGGCATTTCTGCCTTCGCTCAGCTTTTCTGACAGCTCTCACCGCCCTTCCCCTTCTGTGACCCCTGCCCTGCCTTGGTCTTGACCTTGACGCCGGTAAGCGCAAGCGAGGCATCAACTTCAATGAGAGAACACTCCAGACCATCACCGCGTACGGAGGGATTTCCACCACTACAGCCTTGTTTATATTCTCAACGGCATTGTCATAATCGCGAGAGATCCTGACGCTTCAGTTGGTCAGTATTGGAAGGGTGGCCCAGAGAGGGCCGACAATCAGCCAGGATGAGTTCCCGTAAGGCGCCCGCATACCCCCCCAAAATACTCCACCCCTGACAATTTACAGTCAAGCAATTCATTCGCAATGTCCGAGCATCGAAAACTATTGCCGACGAGCGCGCCGTTGTACTGAAGGAGAGTTCTGCTATTCGAGCCAGCTTCAGAGAGGAGAGCGGGGACTCGAATGTCAGGTAGGATTCTCGAAGCCAGTCCACACGGTATCATCCATTAACGCCCGCAGACGGAACAATGTAGCTAAACTATTGTATCTCTTCACGCTTGGAGAGCGGACGCATTTCGGCCAGATCGAATGTCTCAAGCTCCTTGCCTCCCCTCGATTCGCCGACAAACGATTAGGATATTTGGGAACCATGCTGCTGCTAGACGAGAATCAGGAGGTGCTTACACTGGTCACAAACTCGCTGAAGAAGTAAGATTGGCCGTCTATGAATTTCTGGATCGCATGCTTACAGTACCTTCAGTGACCTCAATCACTCCAATCAGTATATTGTTGGACTCGCACTCTGCACACTCGGAAACATTGCCTCAATCGAGATGTCAAGAGATCTGTTTCCCGAAATCGAGACCCTCCTATCCACCGCGAACCCCTACATTAGACGAAAAGCCGCTCTTTGCGCCATGCGAATATGCAGAAAGGTCCCCGATCTACAAGAACATTTCCTAGAGAAGGCGGCGACTCTCCTGTCCGACCGAAACCATGGTGTCTTACTGTGCGGGCTGACATTGGTTACGAGTCTGTGTGAGGCGGACGAGGCCGAAGGCGGCGAAGAAGGAATCGTTGAAAAGTTTAGGCCATTCAGCGCAAGTCTCGTCCGCACACTGAAAGCTCTGTCAAGCTCTGGATATGCCCCGGAACACGATGTTACTGGGATTACGGACCCCTTCCTCCAAGTCAAAATCCTACAGTTATTGAGAGTGCTTGCCCGCGGAGATTCGCAAACCAGTGAACAGATCAACGATATCCTAGCGCAGGTAGCAACCAACACCGACTCGTCGAAGAACGTGGGAAATTCTATCCTTTATGAAGCAGTCCTTACAATCCTAGACATCGACGCCGATTCAGGCTTAAGAGTACTCGGTGTCAATATCCTTGGCAAATTCCTTTCGAATCGAGACAACAACATCAGATATGTTGCTCTGAATACGCTCATCAAGGTTGTTGCAGTAGAACCTAATGCTGTCCAACGACACCGAAATACCATTCTCGAGTGTCTCCGTGATCCCGATATCAGTATCAGACGACGAGCTCTAGATCTGAGTTTCACACTTATCAATGAAGGCAACGTCAGGTTATTAATCAGAGAGTTGCTAGCATTTTTGGAAGTTGCAGACAACGAGTTCAAGCCAATAATGACAAGTCAAATTGGTGTCGCCGCCGACAGATTCTCCCCCAACAAGCGATGGCATGTTGATACTATGCTTAGAGTCTTGTCACTTGCTGGAAACTACGTCAAAGAGCAGATTCTGTCTTCATTCATTCGACTCATCGCCACGACTCCCGAGCTGCAAACATATGCGGTACAGAAACTGTATATCAGTTTGAAGAAGGACATCACCCAGGAGAGTCTCACGTTGGCCGGCGCATGGTGCATTGGCGAATATGGCGATGCACTCCTCCGGGGTGGTCAATATGAGGAAGAGGAGTTGGTCCAGGAGGTCAAAGAAAACGAAGTGGTGGATCTGTTCTCCTCCATATTAAACAGCAGCTATGCTACTCAAATTGCGACCGAGTACATCATTACATCGTTGATGAAGCTCACCACGCGATTTTCCGAGCCTGCACAAATTGACAGAATCCGAAGGATACTTCAAGCAAACTCGGCAAGCCTTGACATCGAAGTTCAACAACGTGCTGTCGAGTACGGAAATCTTTTTGGATACGATGCCATTCGACGTGGAGTTCTGGAGAAGATGCCGCCACCACAGATCAAAGAGGAGTCGAGAGTCTTTGGCGAAGCAATGAAAAAATCGAGCAAGACGGCAAACAGGAAATCGAAGGTTGTGAAGCCTGCCGAGGAGGATCTTCTGTTCGATTTGATGGGTGATGGCAATGCTTCCACAGGGGATATCAACCCCAATGGCTCGTCGAACAATGCGGATCTCTTAGCCGACATATTAGGTGGTAGTACATCCCCCCCAGCTACATCACCTCAACCACAACAATCCAACGTAAGTTCTATCATGGATTTGTTTGGCAGCTCCGGTCCTTCAGCGCCAGCGCAATCGCAATCAACTCCTAGCGCGCCAAGCGCTTCCGTGGACCTCTTCTCCGGCATGTCATCCCCACCACCCCAACCAACCGCCGCACCATCTATCCCCACCCACGCTTGCTACGATAAAAATGATCTTAGCATCACACTGCAATTGCAACGTAACTCAGAAGGAACAGTGCAAGTAATGGCACGATTCCGAAATACATCAATGCACCAAACGCTTTCAGCCGTCGCTTTACAGGCCGCAGTCCCAAAAACCCAGAAACTTCAATTGAATGCGATGTCGAACCCAGAATTGGCGCCGGGGGCAGAGGCAACCCAGTCCATGAGGATCACAGGAAGTAAAGGGGTATGTATTAGCTTTCTCCTGTTAATTTCTGCGACTAAAGATATTATAGCCTCCACTACGTTTGCGATTGAAGATAGCATATGCACTACCCTCTGGACAAGTGACGGATCAAGTCGACTGGTCGGAACCAAGATAATATATGATGACATTGCATTGCATGTACGAAAAAAATTTAACGAAGATATTACTTCGACCGATAGTCGTGACTGTGACATAAAGTAGGTTGAATTTCTGATGGGAATTCCCTACCTGCGCGATGTTTTGGAAATTATTTGCACATGTTTTCTTCGTCGTCCCCTTTTCGTGCCAGGCTCAAGAATGAGATAAGCCATAAACTGGGGAATTTAGGGCGGCTAAACAATACCGGACGGGAAACTAAAAAATTTCAAAGCGTTGAGTCTAAAACTAAGGTAGCTGGGAGAAGTCGACTGACTAAATTGGCTCTACATCCCATCGTCAAGACGAGTCGAAGATACGTAGTCAACAGTCCTAATATCATCACCATGTAGGACAACTTAAGAAGGCGGCACCTCCCCAACCGCACGACTTCCTCCTCTTCCTTCCTTCCATAACTTCCACACCACCGAGCCCTGCTCATCATTGGAAGTATCTTCGGGGTACATATACCTCAATTTCAATTGACAATTACTCCTCCAGCCATTTCTGTCTCACAGAGGTACCGCGTGTTTTCAGACTTCTCGTTGGCTTGCACTGACCCCGTCATCGTCCCTGCACCCGCACATCAACTCGTGACGGAAGGTGAGTATCCGCGGTCCCATCCCAGCTTGCTTTGACGAGTCTGACCTCTTACAGAAAGCAACTCTAAGAGTCCAAGATGAGGATCCCCGCCGCTGACACCCTCATCGCTGCTCTACGGAGTCAGTCGCTACTGATGAACGGCACGGGACTGTTCAACAAAACAGCTCATGTCAGCTCTACAGTTACGACGTCCAGCAGTGTGCCGCGAGTGAGTTCTGCTGCCGAAGATGCAACTCCAACCGCCGCAGTCACCACGGCGCCCGTCATTACCAGCAGGTCATCTCCGCTTCTCACCAATGTCACAGCAAATGCCACCTTGACAAACACAACCAAGCCTTTAGGTGGCTGTTTCGAGGCGCCCGATGCCGATGATGATTTCGACGGCAACTGGGGGAGCCGTTGGGAAAGTAGTGCTTATTACCAGTACACGCCCGAAACTGCATCCGCATCAAGGTTTGCCGAGTGCTACGCCCAGTGGACCATTCAGAATTCTATGGATCCGAGGTTCAAGGAATTGGGGGAGGCAAAGTTTTTCTCTCGCGAGTACGCCGAGCCCGATTTCGAATGTGCCTTCGATCTCGAGGGCACATGCAGAGACTTACCACCCATAACGGCCCTCGAACACATATATGGCCCAGAGAACAGGTCGCTGATCCGTCGGATCTATTTCGTGCAACGAGTTATGAACTCTATTCATACATCTGCGCGAACAGATTATGCACGTTTACACCCCTACCAGAAGACATTTTTATGCTAACTTTTTTCAGCGGATATCGGGCGAGATTGAAAATGAAATAGAGGCTTATGTGCCTTGGGTCGTGGACAGTTTCACCTGGCATGCGTCGCCCACGGCCGAGCGCCTTTGCCGTGTCAGGACTATTATAGTCGACATGTTTATTCAAATTGCAATCAGCATAGCCGTCTCCGGTGCAGGCCATTTTGCATCAGTTCCATTGGACAAAGTCGTGGGTGGGATCCAGCAAGTTGTGGAGTTGGCCGCGCAAGATATAGCTACGAGAACGACGAAGGGAATGACGGAAGTTATGGCTGACAAATTTGTGACCGAATTAGGCGGAATGGCAAGCATTATCACGAAATACGTAGGAAAGGGTAGCGGATGGGCAAAGGACGCTGTCGTAAGTCAACTGGAAAACGAATTGAACAGACAAGCTGCAGGACCTATCGCAGATAAATCGACAACACCTGACGATAATGACCCATCAGCTTGGGTCACCTCCAGTCCTTCGAAGCACCCACTCTGTAGCGACCTCAACGTAGGTGGCCAAAATATGGACCTCGAAAATAAAGAGGCATTGGCTGTCGGTGTAGCAGAGTTCTTGGGGGGTATTCGTCGTGCACAGAGAGGAGGGTACACAAAAATCTATAATGGCTACTTTCCAGAGGATGGTGGCCCGTCATTGTTATCAATGATAATGTCGAGCCTTGTTGCGATGGGTGTACAGGATTTGGACAGATCGATACGAGCGCAAGAGTGGGATAGGAGAGCAAAGTGAGTGTCTGCCATTCGTTCCTTCAGGTTGATCTAACATTGGCATTTTCACAGGGACATGAAACAACATTTGATGGAAGGCATAACGGGCAAGGTTGCCGCCGACGATCATCAATACTTGAAATGCACTGTCGTCCCAGATGCAGAACAGCTCATGAAAAATAAGGACAACGGGCCGAGAACACACTGGGCAAACTCAGTCTTTAGGCCTCGCCCACTCGAACACCCCAACATGGTATGCGAAGCCGGTCGATTCTACGTTGAACTCCAGGGCAAAAGCCGCGAGGTAGAAGCATCGTTTGTTTCAGATGGCGAGGATCCCGATGCCAAACTCACGAAGTTCAGAAAATTCGGTTTCACTGTCAACAGCTTGCTACAGAAAGCCTATGATCTGTACGAGCAGAATGGTAACCAAGGGTCTCAGAAGACCACCGATATCGGCACAATCGATTTTACTACAGGCGGTTTCGATTTGCCAGTTTGTTTCCATGAGGCACAATATTTGAAAGACTATTCGACAGCCAAGAGAGGTTCCTGGAAGTTGCCCATGCTGTGTGGCGACCATACCGGCAATGAGACAGCGACGTTCTTGAGAAAAGTGCGTCTTTTTCCGAAAGCAAACGATCCTAGTCAAATATCCTCAGACCGCGTCGAAAGGGTTCGTACACCGTATATTCTTGTCACAACGAGGGTTGCGAGCTAATCTTCAGCATCACAGGCCATCCAAGATGCCCCGCCTTTTACCAGTTTCATGAATCTGTGCAATTTGAACATGACTCCGCCGCAAGTGAATGGGAACCGTAGATTTTTCACACACAACCAATCACACCCAGAGTGCGAGAACGTCAGGAACATCACCAAAGGCTGGGGCAAGCACCGAGCTAATGAATGGTTTTGCAACGGAAAACTGGGCAAAAAGATCTGCGAAGGAGATCTTCGTTATTACGGTGTGAGGGGCGAATGGGACGGCCTTGGAGATAAGTGCCATACGTGGAGAACTTCGAACTATTACGAAACGACGACTACTAGCGGTAAGTAACTTGTCAGACACTTTCTTTTTCGCAGAAACATCAAATGCTAATTCCTGCTTTGCAGGACCGATTGCCAGCATGGAAGATCTGGAGCCGTGGAACTGGGATCTAAGGGACTGTAAAGAATCTCCGTGGAAGAAATGGTGTCCCCATCATTGAGTGGACTAGACGTCTGCAAAAACAGAGTCGCCTGTACAGCTGATGTACTTTGCTGGCACGAAGTTCCTCCAGATACGATGTATGCTTACCTGGCAGCGCTCACTCGCATTCAGATATTCGGCGCCGTGGGTCTTCGGCTTGCGTTTCGAATTTGGAGCAGATCACTCGATGTATTAGGCATTGCTGATGATTAGAGCTGCTACTTTGACTTTGATTTGCCTTGCGAAGATACGTGGATGGATGTCTGAAGGGATTCTTGTTGGATTGTCTGGCGTACGGATGGTGGCTTGGAATATTTTTTGTGTTTTTGCTTTTGATGGAAAAGTTTTTGTGGTTTAATCTGTTTTGTGGTTTATTTTCCATTTTTATTGTTTCTGCTTCGTAATTTAGTTTATCATCTCATGTAATCTAAGGAGGGACTTGCTGGGCTGTTTGGGGGTTGGAGGGAAGGGAGTTGAGGGGGAGTGTTTTGGTTCTTGGCTGGATTTGCGGTATCTGTTTAGACTGCCACGCTCGAAGAAAGTGATCGTACTTCGCTTGTGGCGATCGATTTCTTCGGCGTTGAGGCGGGTTTGCTGTATCTTGAAGTGATGTTCGATTGGCATGGGTGTTGGTGACAAAAGGCTGCTATTGGTGTTGGAGGAGTTGGGAATCGGGATGTGGACTGTGTACTTTTGCCAAGTGTACGTGGCACGCTCTTCTGGCCCGTGCCCAGGTGCATGCCAGAAGTTGGTTGAGGAGGGGCTTAGCGAGAGCCCCCTCAGTTGGAATTCAGGGGCAACTCTCCTTCGCGAGCATTGATGACTTAGCCTATAAAAGCAGCTCCGCACCTTGTCCAATACCAATATTCATCTCCTCAAACATTCATTCTGTGAAAACTCATTATTCAATACAAGTCCACTCCTAGAACTTCTGATCTCGTTATGGAGACTTTGGTTCCGTCTTTATCATTGGAGGCTACGACTTGCTTGGACATTATATTGTGAAAACCCTCCTTAAATCCGATGAGGCAATCAGTCTCTTTCTTTTTCCTAGTGAACAGGGGTTTCACGATTTGCGCAATTATCAAACCCCAGTTGGCCTGGATTCAGGGATGTGTTATGTATAGGAGACCAGCCACCATGGAGTGACCAGTCTTGAACAGCGGGTCAAGGGATTTATATGATAGATTTTGACAGATTGTTAAATGGATTCTGCTGGTATTAATTCTGATTAGCGAAAAACTGATCCCAAACCCCTCTTAAACAATGTTTGCCATTTGACCTTCTCGAATACAACGAGTCTCGTTACTCAGCGATACAATAAAACTGATAAAATAGCTCCGATAATGTCCATAATATAAGTCATCTCTTGTATCGGCTGCTGCCGACGTTGGCAGGGAGTCCTTGGACAATGCCAGTGCATGCTAACATACCTCCATTAACTGAAAAGTTGCTGCACACCATAAAAGCCCGCATTGCTGCATTCTCCTATGCTAGCCCGTCGGATTTGTATGCGATATCAGTCTGATACAGGGAACACCAATATTGCAGCTCAGAATATGTCTGGTAGTGATGCATATCGGCAGCAACTCCGAGGTAGAGTATGGGGTTTCCTGCATGAGATCGGCGTTGCGACGCTGGCTTTATTAGCACTGCATTGTATGTCTTTGCCAGCACGAACAGGTGCTTGAGCAAAGATACATAGTGCACCGCATTGAAGTCACAGCTTAACGATCGCAGATGCGCTGAGAAGGCATGCCCAGGAAATTCGAAGGGCAGTCATCCGAACAAGATCTTCCTCAACTGCTCATGGTGCTTCATGCTTGCATCTTCACTATCCATGGCTAAGCCATCACCGCTATTGGAATATTAGCTGCTCATCGCAGCCATGATCTTCCTCAAACTTGCGCTCAAAACACCATTCCCATCACCATCTTCCCCACAAGACTAATCACATACATCCCCAACAACTCCTCCCTATCATAAAGTGGCATCCAGTAAAATGTAATGATTCCCACCCCACTCCAAAACCCAAGCATAAAACTCACCGAAAACAGAACCTGGCAAAACCACTTCATCATCGTTTTAAACGGCACAGGCGGCTCCCAATTACTCACCTTCCAAAACCACTTCCACGGCCCATTCGGATCCCAGTCCGGTCTATACGTCGCCATCCACGCCGTACGCACAAACGCATTCAACCCGTCTTCGACCCATTCCCGCTTCTTCCAGGAATAGAGGCCGTAGAAGCAGTAGAAGAGCGTGGAGAGGGAGTTTTCGTCACCGAAGAAGTAGCGGAGGAGGAGACGCTCGAGATAGCTGATGAGAGAGCAGATAAAGCCGCAGATGACGATGAGGCGGTCGGAGTATTGTTCTGGGTTTTGGGGGCGGGAGATACTTAGATCTTGGGGATCATGATTGCGGTGGAGGATGAATTCGCCAGTGAGGAGGGCGGCGCCGATCTGATCTTTTGAGGTTTGCGACTGCGACTTTTCAGGCTCCTGAATCTCATCGGAGTGATCATCTTCGGTGTCGATATATGTGAGCGTCAAAGGGCAATCGAAGTTTAAGAAGTACTTGTCGCCGAACACGTGGTCGATGATGAAACGAGCGCCGCGCTCTTGCAGCGATTTGTCGACCACAATACACCACAAACTGGTTGAGGCATTGATATTATTCGCACCTAGAGCTTGCAGCGCCCGAACATCATAGTGCTTCACACAGCGCTTGCCATCCTTCTGACCCGGCAAAGCTAACCGAAAGCTCTGAGCTCTGGACGCAGATGAGAGCATGTAGAATGGCAGCGGCTGGCATCCCTTCTTGGTCTCAAACGTGAATCCCAGAGGGCCTAGCTTGAGTGTATGATCTCCTTCAAATTTTTCTTTCGCAATCTCGCGCGGTATCCACGCATCGACCTTGCAGGAGCCAAGCCTAGTGCAGTTCGAAAACAGCAGTTCGGCAGGCAGCGACTCGAGACTGTAAAAGAGCTGTTTCGTGCGTTCGTCAGCGGTCTTTTTTTGGGATATGGCGTTGGCGTTCAGACAGGACATGTTCATGAGAATAAGCGGGATGTCCTCTGCTTGAGTGGTGGTCCGTGATTGCAAAGCATGATGTGCCTTGACAAATCTAGCAGCTCGATCAGCCTAGACATGTTAGCGAGATGCCCGCATAGTAGTGCAATAATACCAACGGGTGTTCGAGCATAGTCTCGGTATTGTTCAACGTGCAAAGTCTGCTTCATGTGGTCATATATTTGAGATCTCACAGTTTCTCGCAATGGTTCAGCATTTCCTCGCACTCTCTTATCCACTTTGGCTTTCATCTCAGCCCTGTGCTTGCGAGGCAGCACATCCCTCAGATCTCGCCTGATCACCTCTGGAATCCAGTTAATGAACATATCCCGCCAGACACCCCAAGAAAAATCGCCATCGCCGAAATGCGGCCATAACGTCTTGAGATATGCAAAAGAACCATTGAGCGGGAAAATCATGTGTCCTGAGAGTATGCCTTCCTGCAGAGTCCAGGCTCTTCCCATCCAATTTGACGCGTAGATACTGCTAACTACGTCTAATAGATGTTCGTCCGATGGAGCATAATAGGTAGGTCGTCCGCCATGCGCAAGAGAGCCAGGCCGGCGTCCTCCATCGAGAGCTTGCAATGCCTTGTCAAAGACGAGGGTATGTCGTGCTGCTGCGTAGATAAGATTCATCGATTCGATGGCTCGGCTTCGTAAGTCTCCATGTTCTGGTGCTTGCGGTATGCAGAAACTATCCAGCCAGAAGTACTGATATGTGCGGCTCGGTGGTTCGATCTCTCCAGTCAATGGTGTGGTTTTCTGCCAATTGATGAGCCAGTTTTCAAGACCCCACTGATGCATATCGGTCGGTATTGTGGAGATGACTTCTTCGAGGTACTTCAGCTGGCATTTAGGGAGAGCGTTTCGCGAGGAGCCAAATTGTCGATCCGCCCAGACGTGAGAGATGGCAATATAGATCGTGCCTGGTGTATAGGGCACCACTTCCAGCATCGTCTTTCCTATAGCTGACCAGGTGACCCTCACTAATGGAATGCCTCGAGCGGCTATTATCCGGTTTACATGCTCGATGGGAACCGGGATATCTTCGCATAAACATTCGGCGGTACGATGTGTTGGATCGGACAAGCTGCTGGAGACTTGACAGCGACTGGAGTCACACCTCGAGTGATCCTCAATCCTGCTGCGAGGTGGATCAACCGATGACAGGAAGTACATTGCTGGGTAGAACAGAGGCGCAGACTCGAACAAATTCAGCCTCTTCTCGCACCATCCATTCTCAATCATCCTCCGCATCAGAAACCTCGTCGTCACGGACAGTGTGGGAACGGCTTGCGTGATGTTGATCTTGTAACGATCCAATGCGTGCGCAACAACATAAAGAAGCATGTGCACCGAGAGCAGGACCTTCGCAATGATGCTGTCCTCATCGAGTTCGATGCACAGGAGATCCATAGTCACGGCGGCAAGTTTCGCGCTTTCAAATTTCATTTTCATAGCGTTTCTGAGTGCCTCGAATTCCTCGGCCGACAGCTTTCGATCCAGTTGCTTCCACCGAGCTTTCAGCCCTTGCAGGTACCACTCAGGAATGCGAGCGTCGATGGATTTCTCCGCGGATCCATCCTTCGAGAGAGTCACAAAGTCTTCATGGTTGATGTCTTGGCCCAGCGCTTCAGACGCCAAGCCAAAGAACAACCATGACTGGATGACCGACGCAAATGCGCAAGCAAATGAGGACTTGGCTGCTGCATCATTATCCTCGGGTTGAGAATCTTTGCGTGAGATCATGTGTTTGATCTCATTGATTAATGCGGTCGTTAAGTCTGAGAGATCTGCTTGTGTTCCCACTGAGTGCTGGGTTCTCGCGATCAGAGGTACCTGCACCGGCTCGAGGCTGGAGTCTCGTGGATATGGACAACAGAACATGTTAACGAGGATACCAAGTCTATACTACAATGGTGCGTATGTGAAGAGGTGCAAATAGTGGCTCAAGTTAAGAGTGGTTGCAGCCTTGCCGGAGTAAGTACATAGGTTGGTTGTGCAGGTTGCCGCCTTGGTGCCTCAGGTACATACTGTAAATAACCTCACTTCCTGCCCCTAAGGTACCTAGATCTTATTATTATTTACCCATACAACCTACGGCTCTTGCATTTTATGTAATAATGGTAGTAATGACCTGAAAGACCTTTGTACAACCTCTTGAAGCCTCTGCTAGCCCAGCTACAGAGCCCTTTAGCTGTTGCGGTTTCGATTTTTAGAACCTCTGTTTTTACGCTTACAACCGTCTTCAATACAGTGCTGCTTATAGCCTTAATCTGTCGACCTTTTTATTAAGCCTTTTGATATATTTTCCGTTCCCTGTTTCGAAGATACTATGCATACAATATTTTTGTCCGCCTTACAAGAGGTTCTAACTAGCCTATAGCCTCCTGCACCCTTTACGCCTTTTCCTGCCTCCTCTTTTCTTGCAGAGTTTCCTGTCTTCTTTCTGCCTACGCCGCAGACGTCACTACAGCTAAATTTAGCTGTCGAACCGTCTTCTCCTACGCCTGCTGTCGCAGCAGAGCCTCCTACGGCTGCCGCCCCACCAGCCGAATATACTTATCCAAATGAAGCTGCCGAGCTACAAAGTCTGCTGCAAAAACACCTTTCAAGGGAAAGGAACCACCTCTCAAATGATTAGTAGCCGGCCCCTGCTCGCCGTCCGCGGCTCGCGAGGGGGGGCTGGTGGCTGTGTTTAGAGAGGGGCTACGCCTAATGCAATTGGCAAGTCATGTTTTTTTGGTTGCTATTAACCATTTTGCCGATCGCCTAGAGCACTTCCAGCTTCGTCCTCAAAAGACCCTTTCTACCAAACAAGTTTGGTTCCAGGCATTGATGGTGTTGGGAGTTGAACATAACCATTTTTTTTTCTTAGTCCCACGGTCGATTAAGAAGCTCGCCGCTTCTACTCAGGCGCTAATCACCCTCGGCTCACCCTCTCGTCACCCGGCTCACCCTGAGCCGCCTAAGCTGCCTCAGCTGCCTGAGCAGTCCCTAGGCATTCAATTTAACTATCTTGAACTTGGATGTTTTCCTTTTCTCCTTTCTCCTGATTATACTGTACACGACATAGGCTAGACTAAAGTGCTACGACAAGATCAATTCATATGCTCTTCTTATACGGCAAGGAGAGAGTCCATCTCTCATCTGCTAGTCAGGGAAAACAGCTGATTAGGCTAGCTTACCGCCTTTGGGACATGACATTTATGTAGTGATTGATCTATCACAACTAGCGGGTCACGCGAGGGTCAGGAATTGCACTAGTATCCAGTTACATTAGGAGATTCATACAAGTCTCAGCAGTCCAGGATCGTATCAGCAGCGGAAAGAAAAGGTGGAGCGCTAGCTAGAGGTATCTTTTGGACACGGCGTTGCCGTTGCATGAATCTTCATCCTTGTTTAGTTTTGAACCCAGCTGATCCTGCTCTTACTAGTGATCCTGTGTTTTCAGGATTCCTTTAATGAGATAGCTTGGTTGGCTCTTGGAATGACTCCTTCGCGGCATTAGCGTTGTATGAATCTCCACTCGTGTTTGAAGTACAATCAACTGATCCCACGCCCTTCTGTCCCTGTATGCTGTTGCTGGTGTGATTTTGCTTTGCCGAGACCAAACATGCCTTGGATGCGACAGCGATACTTCAAGAGTCCCAGAGCAAGGACTAGTTGATACTCGAAGAGTGAGGCCAGAGGATAAAGTATCAGAATACCAAAGTGAATAATGGCAAAAGATGGAAATTTTGTCAGATTCTTCTTCAGTTGTACCTTTGTGCTCTCTTGCTGCCTACCAATCTTCCGTTCTCCTGCACAGACATGTCTCTCAAAAGACACAACTAAAAACAATCAAGCACCGGCAGTAGAACTCGCATTCCTCAAAATCTCCTCCACAACATCAGGATAAACCTCAAAAGTCTTACTCCCATCCTGGTCATAAACCTTTGCACTAACACTAACCTTCAAATCCGGCACATCTCTCGGATCCTGCTTAACATTCCCATGCTACACCCGTCGTTAGCCGCACTCTAACCAAACCAAACATGAAGTCAAAAATGAACAACTCACATAAACAACCCTCCACCTCAAATACTTCACCAAGAAAGGCTTGACATGCTCTGGTCTCAAACTCTCCAGGCCATTATCGGGTATATCGAGGTAATCCAGCAACAAAGGAGTGATGGGGCTGGTGTCTGATGCAAGTTGTCCTGCTGCTTCTAAATCACCGCAGTTGGAGCATACTTCGCGAGGAGCGGCGAAGATGTGGTTGATACCTGCCAGGTGGGGCGATTGGCTGTAGTTTTTGGGGTCGGTGGTCAATTCTCCGGAGAGGGAGAGGAAGAAGTAGATTGTGAAGGGGCCATTTGCTGCTGCTCTAAAGGGTAGAGGGTGTCAGTGTATTTTAAGGGGAAGTGGAGGATACGAGACTTACCGCTCCACTACAGAGTCCACGTACCACTCTCTGTCGAATTTGGAGTCGATCTTGGGTGGATTCTGGGCTGTTGCGGTCAGGACGCTTTGTAGCTTCATTGGAACTGACTGCACGGTTGATTGTACACTGGAGATGAATGCACCCGCCAAACCAGCGGATTCACCCGTCTTGGAATCAGCGATTGCACCACCATCAGCAGTCGAGGAGTCAGTTGGGTTTGCAGCTCTGCGAGAAAGCTTTGCTGATCCATTGGTTTCTTTCAAAAAGAAGTGTGTCGATCGTACATTCAAAGGAACCATATTGGAAGGAGGTTCAGTAATCCGTGGATGAGATGGTGTTCGACTAGCCCAGATATACTTATCGTCAATGTGCTTCCGAAGTGCTGGAAGATCACTCGTGTCGACTCCGACAAAGTCGTCGTAGATATACCCGAAAGGTTCCGTTGCTTTGGAATCATCCGAATTGAAGAAGATTCCATTTCCAGGTCCTGAACGTGACTTGTAGAATGGCAAGAGATCTTTCTTGTTTTCAGCTAGTTGTCCGACTTGTGGTTTTGGGAACCATTCTTTCGGATGGAATGCTTGCCAGAACGCCCATAGGCGGTCCACTTGACTATAAAGGCTGTTAGAACACACAGAGTCTTTGCATGAGGGACTGTTATACCAATGATGAAACCAAAACACTGGATCGAATGCTGCTAAGATAGGGGTTCCCATGTGACCTCCTTGACCACCAATGAGTACGTGATAATTTCCATGAATAGAGCCTTCGAGTGACCCACTTCCCTCTGCTCGAGAAGAGAAGGACGTAATGTCTCCTTTTGCCAGAAAATCCGATGCCACTGTTTGAAGTCGCCCATAAGGCTGGGAATGGATAAGGGCGAGAGTTAGGGAACTTCTTCCTTCACGTCCTGAGTTCAGAGCATTGCTGAGTTTTTGGAAGTCATGGGTTGTTGAGTTGCTATCTGCGGGATATCTCACTGTTTGAGAAGTCGAGTATCCTTGCCGTGCCTATCGAAGATGTGAGAAGGAAGTGCTGCAGTGCTTGGATGACTTACGATGTAATCCTGGTTGCTTTTTGGAAGCTGCCCATTTGCTTCAGAAAACTCATAAGTGTAGAGGGGATTGTCGATATCATATGCCAACTCGTTGTTAGGCGGGAGTCGGAGTGCAATCTTCTTCTCATTCAAGATATCAGGCAATCGAAAGTTGTACGGGAATGTAGTTTGGGAAGCATTCGGTCCCAGGCCAGGAAATTCGACTTTGCCATCGCGTGGGCGGAAGTAGTCGAGGTACGGAAGGCGAAAAGTTTTGGCTGCATCGAGATACTTCTTTCGATGTGGCTCGTCGTATCTTCCTGCAATTTCGACCATTTGGAGATAGATTGTTTGCTGAGTTAGTGTCAGTGTTGAAGCCGAAAGATTCATGGAGTGGACAACACTCACCTCGACGAGTGACAAGTAAGGCCTGTGCCAAGTTGGGAAGATCAAAACTCCATGCGCACAGTAGCCATAGTTGCTGTCATTGAATCTCTTGCCAACATCATCCCAGTTATTTGTCGGAAGTCCATGAATACCTGTCAACAGTCAAGAAATGACTTCATTGTGAAAGCGGATTAAGCTTGCCAGCAAGTTGATAGTATCCAAGAAGTTTTGGATTCTTTTGCAATGTTCCCAGGGCCTGGAGAAACAGGTTGAAAGTATCTGGCTGCGAAACAAGCAAGACATCGATATCAACTCTTGGGTGTACTTCCCCTGTCAATTCTTTCATTCCAACCACTACACCTGTAGCTGCTACTTCCTGAGGCTTCGCCATAGTTGAGCGATAGATGTGGTATGATGACTGCTTGCTTCGAAGGTTGGAGATCAGAATTCTGCTGTACAGATGAGAAATGCTGCAAAGAGACTGCAGTCTTATACACATGTATTGTCTCACCCATCACGATCAGTACCACATCATTTTTTGGGTTGTCGTCAACCATTATTGGAACCAGAACATGGTGTCCATCAGCTACGCAATTGCCAATCTTGATCTCAGTCAATCATCATTCTCGGAAGTTAGTCAGCCTCAAACCAGCCCAGTCAGAAGGCGATTATCCTTCCACTGAAATTCGATCATATTTCTTGGACGTCTTTCAGCTGAGGGGTAGTATTCTAAACACCCAGAAATGATATGACAGGGACCAATCGACATCTCAATCCAACCTGCATAGCTGCAGTGAGCATTCGGGTGAGCTCAAAGTGGCTGCCAGATCTTCCTCACAACTTTGCAACGGAGGAGACGTGATATTATTTTGCTCACTAAGATGGGTTGCCATAGCGGTGTAAGAAGTTCGTGTAGGACCTTCCAAGACAACGGCTTGCAGCGCTAGTCAATGCGCGACACAGTTTACAAGTGGAAACACCCAACAGGTCCCTGTCAGCTCGCCACAACTGGGGTTTTGTGTTAACCGAGCGACCTTGAAGGCTGTTATTCGTGAGAAAGTAGCGAAGGCTGTTAGATCTTCCTTTTGATCTTGATCGATTAGGAGTGACTACAGATGCTGGCGTAAAGCGGTCTGCAAATGTTGTTAGACCTGTCAGTTTGGGGGATCCCGTGGAGCTGAAATAGAGAATTTGAGGAAAGAGGGTGAGGGGTCGACAGAAGCATTACCGTACGCTTGCGGGTCACTGTGGGGCACGGCACCTAGGAAGCTTCCCCGACACGGCATACAAGTACAGAAAGTCGGTGTTGTTGTCGCAGAAGCCAATGTATCATGGAAAACATGAACGTTTACTGGGTAAACGTCAGGTGTGCTGCAGATTATGTAAATCCTAGTGTGTCCTTGCCCTTTGTACAAGGTAGGCATGGGTAGCGATACCTTTGAAGTACAGCTAGGCATGGTTGCACAGCCATAAATGTCTGGATATGGATCCCACTCAGATTTATTAACTTATAAACTAGCAACACATAGTTTACCTTTATTCTACTTCTAAATCTGAGCGTGGGAATGTAAAGCGGGCAAGAAGTGACTCCGCTCTGTGATGGCGCTTGGGGTATAACCAACATGTGACTCGGAATAGACTCCACCAATAATAATTAACTAAAAGTTTAGTTACACGCAATTCGCCTTCTACTGTAGGTACAGACAGTGCTGTAACACTGAGTACCCTACAATAATGGTGATGGCCCTGGCGCTGAGCTACCGCTCAGGAACCGGCTGACAGCCACACGTGACTAAATATATCGCGTATATATTCAGCTCTCGCTCGAGCTCTCTTCCTTCTGCAGCTTAGAATTCTTTACATACGATTCATTCGTACTTTTGATGTAGCCTTAGGTTTGCTTCGCCATAATAATTATGGTGTGTAATAAGTTACTATATGGTAAGTGGTTATGTGGCGGGTTGTTGTGTAACAGGTCTTTGTATAATAGGTAGTCATATGACGGTTTATTGGGTGACAGGTTGTTATACAGCAGTTTGCTATACGGCAGGGGGTGGTATAATAGTTTGTTTTCCGGCGGTGTAGCGGGTTGGTCGCAAAGGAGCCAAAATAGGATCTGTGCTCAGAGACAAGATGAAGTAAAGAGCTGGAACGAGCCCCTTCGGGAGCTAAAATAGCGTCTCAGTGCACGCTCAGGCTGACTGTGCCGTGTGGTGATGCTACTCGAGCCGAGCTCCGGCCGTGTTCAGGCATGCTCAGGAATGCTCACCCTCCGCTCAGGTTAAAGCGGCAGTTGCTCACGTCCAAACACTAAAACGGAACCAGCGATAAAAAGAGTTGAGTCTGACTTATGTGGTAGTTGGTAATTGGTAGACGTTGGTTGGGGTTTAGCGAGAACCCCCTCAGTTGGAATTCAGGGGTACACACTGCATGGACTCGTTGGCGAGCACTAATGACTTAGGCTGTGGTTGGCAGCCACCATCTGAGAGTATAATTTGAGCCAGATTATCGCCGCACCCTAATTCGATTATGGAGCAAGATCACGGAGCTAATAAATGATAAGATTTTCTATCCAGACACTGCACGGCTGCACCGCTGCAGGACAAGCATATAAGTAAATATTAATTAATCATCCCCAACGCGATTAAAAAAAAATTCATATGCTAAATGAATGCACGCGAAAGAAATCCCAATTTTTATTTTTACATCTTGGTTGTGATTGAAGAAATATTATAGTTGATGCAGAGATAGGTTGTATAATAGATTGTGGGGCTCCATAACCTCGCCGTTGAGGTTATGGACTTTTTGTGTAGGCAGAGTATAATCTAAATTGTGTCGTAAGAGAGATTATGCTCATCGGTTGGCAGATATAATTCGTGTTGACTTGAATGCCCCAGATTATAGCAGATGGTGGTTGCCAACCGCGGGCCTTAGCCTTTGAAGGCCTCTCCGCGTCGCCTGCACCACGAACTTTTTTTTTCCCAGGCGTTCCACAAATGTTATTACTCAATACATTTTCACCTATTCGATTTCTATTCTCATAATGGGAGACCTTGGCTCCACTTTTTGTCATTGGAGGCTGCGGCTTGCTGGGACATCACGTTGTAAAATACCTCCTTGAATCCGATGAGGCAACAAGTATCACGGTCTTCGATGTTTCCACAAGCAGCAATCGCTATTACGACTCTAAAGTGGAATACATCACCGAATCTATCACCTCAAAGAACGAACTCATCTTAGCACTGAAAAGGACAAATGCCAAAGTAATCATCAACACCGCCTCACCGGACCCTTTAGTGCCGATTTCCCATCTGCTAGAAGAAGTCAACATCGCAGGCACCCAAAACGTCCTAGATTGCGCCATGGAATGCAACATCAAGATCCTCTTCCACACCTCCAGCTCAGAAGTCGTGCAGACATCCTACAACGATATCATCATGGCCAACGAGACCTTGCCACCCCACCATGGCCCCGTGAATGGCGCCGTATATTCCAAAACCGAGAAGATCGGAGAAGAGCTTGTTCTTAACGCTAATGGGCAAATTGGGCTTTTGACGACGGCGATACGGCTTTGTACGCTTTTTGGAGAAGAAGATAGGGTCTTGACGAGGCATGCGATTGAGATGGCGAGGGATGGGAGAGCGAAGCATCATATTGGTACCGGCAAGAATCTTTATGATTTTATCTATGCCGGAAACGCTGCTGAAGGTCACGTTTTGGCAGCGAGGAAACTATTGGAGGCTTCGAGAGCAGAGGAGCCAGTCCCGCCAGAGCTTCGAGTCGATGGCGAAGCGTTTTTCATCACGAATGATGAGCCGTGGCCTTTCTGGGGGTTCACGCGGTTCGTGGCATCTGAAGTTGGGCGGCCGATTGCTGATGAGGATACCTGGATCATTCCGCTTGGTGTTGCTTGCTTTGTGGTGAAGATATTGGAGTGGATTGTTTGGGTTAGAAGTTGGGGGAGATGGTTGAGTGTCACGGGGAATATTTTGAGGTATACGACGCAAGTTCGTACTTTTGATATAGGGAAGGCTAGGAAACGGCTGGGTTATTGTCCGGGTGTGGATATGAAAGAGGGTATTCGGAGAGCTGTTGCTTGGTATTTGGACGAGGAGCAAAGCCTTTCATCTTGATTGGCGACAGGGAGGGTTGACGGCGTAGATGATGTTGGAATGACGAGCTCTGAGCCTGGAGTTTCATATCTTTTTGTCTTGACATCCTCACCCACAAGGCCTGTTCACCCGGCAATATTTTTACCATTACGTGATTAAATAAGTATCGCCCATCTCCTATCAGTCACGAGAATCACATTCTGCTTCCAGCTGCTCCACAGAAAGGATCCATACTCTCCCAATTAATCAATGACCCAAACTATCGCCACTCTTAGATATAAGCCCTCCTAGCATTTAACTTCTGCACCGGCACATTTCCATCCATCAGTGCAATGGCCGCAAATCCAACCTCACGTTCAGGCTGAACATCACCCAATCTCACTCTCACATCCTCCAATCTCCTCGACTGATCAAAAGCATCTTCCATAGAAACATGCTGTGGATCCTGCACAAAACGACTATCCCTCAACAACGTACTGAAGCGATCCAGAATATCTGGGCCCTTACGGAAATTGTCAATAATCGCCGTGACGATAGCGCTAAGTAACGCTACCAGAGCTGAAAACAGAAGAATAACCAGCCATGGCATGTTGCATTTGAGGACGTCGATTTCAGTCTGTATTTGCCCGATGGACGAATCGGTGTTGAACCCCTGGAGGATTGTGGTGTCTTTGGTGATGTTGAAGTTGCCTGAGCTGGAAATTACAAGTGGTGCGATACTGTCGATCCAATACGTGTTGATGAGCTGGGAGAATCTTTGCGAGATGAGTTTCTCACCAATGGTCCATAAGATGGGGTTGTTGGTGAAGTTGAATGGATTGGCGGGGTTGGCGAGGTAGCCTTCTATGCCGCTTGTGGCGCAGCTGGTCGTATCGCAGCTTGCAGATGGATTGGTGGAGTTGATGAAGTTTTTCCAGAAGGAGTTGTACATTATGCCCACTTGACCTAGCGAGTTGAGTGGTGTCAGTTGGCTGGAGTTGAGACTTCGATCCGCAAAGCTACTGGTGTTGTGTCTGGCTAGATTGATTGATGGGCGCACAGCTCTAGTTCGACATGCAGTGCCGTTGCATGAAACTTGTGCTTCTACATAATTCATACTCACACTGCAATTGGCAATTGTGAGAGGCTTGGGTGGATCCAGATCCGGACCGCTGAATTCCTGGAGTGCAAGGGAATAGAATACGAAAGAGGCGGGCCTCGTGAAATCCATGGTTTTAACATCAATGGCAAAATTGGCACCGCTCCATCCTCCACTGATCCCAGTCAAATTGGAGATGCTCTGCATGTAGTTGTCTGTCCAATTCTGGCCAGACACCGCACAGTCCGTCGTCATGTATCCTGTGTTGATCGTGAAATGGGAGACACCGCGTGAAGGTGGCTGGTAGACCGGTATTCCAGTAAGAGAACTCCAGACAACATCGTCTGTGTCTGGTACATTCCTCCAATCCGATGAATTTGCCGCATTTACCGGCAATGTATCAAGGATGGGAATTTTGATATTGCCGAAAATATCCTGGGAAGCCGTTTTGGAAGCCGGAGACCCAGTAAGAAAAGTTGTAAATGCTGCATTAATTGGCGCCAGCAAGTTTGCTGAGGCCGAACCTTTACCTCCATTCGTGAAGGGTGACACAAAAGCCAGGTAGGTGAAATTATGAGACGTGTAATGGTAAAGTGGCCCTACTTCGACAACCCGCAGACTAGCTTGACCGCCAAGAGGGGAAAGAATCCAAAGCAAGATGACCGGGATTGTTAGAACGTGCCACCTTCTAATTTCGAAGATTGTTGAGACCGCACCGAAGACGGTTCGACTATGCAGGAGGTACTCCATGGTAAGAACTCTCGCACCATGTTCAAGTTTTAAGGCTGCAACGGCGCGAAGAGACTTGGCGATAATCGCTGCGAACATAATTGGGAATACTGTAGGCCCCTAGAGAGAGTTTAGTATTGCAATAATATGATTTGGGAGACGGCACTGACATATCTGGCTGCAGTCAGGAGGCGGGAATTCCTGGGTAGAACGATAGGCTCCTCGCGGTGGATATAGACCAAACAGCCAAAGACGACAAATAAGATAGGTCCAATGATATAGAAAAGATCTAAGATGGTCATCACAATCGTGCTGCGCGATAACGGCTTGCGAGTTCTTCGAAACTCGACAAATTGTGGAGGCTCGGCGGGGAAACCATGGCGAGGGATCTCCGATTCAGAGACTGTCACCGCGGGCTCTCTGTCTGTCTTAGAGTGCGAGAAAATAAGAGGATTTATCTCGGACTTGTATGTCGCTGCGTTCTTCTTCTCCTCCAGCTCCATGTTGAGAATATTGACGAGTGAGTCGAGCCTAGGTTGTTGAGAAGGCCAGACAGGCCATTAACGTGAGACTCTCGCACGATAATCGAAGCCCTTCTATGATATATAGCAGGACTGTAGGAAGCTTTGGTATCGTCGGCTTGCCTCGCGGCTTTTTGAGGCCGACGTGCTCCTAATGTAAAATTTCACAAAAGCTCACAACCTGCACCCAGCGTAGATATTTCAGCAGGCAGGCAAAGTTTTGGTCTTTAGAAGTGCGGCGGTAATTTTGGTGAGGCAACAGGGTAACATGGTTCAGCTCCCCTTGGATTACAGGGCCACTTTGATGTCTGATACGAGACTTACGTGAATCCTTTTTACGAGCCTCAAGGCCAATTGTCACGTTTGGATCGTAACCCTAAGCAATCGCGTTCAGGGGTAATTTTAAGCGACAAGCCAGGAAGCTGGCCTTGAAACCCAAAGGGGCACCCCTGACAGTGGAGACTAAAGTGGATCATTCAGAAAGCTTACCAAGCGCCCATTGTCACTGCTCTTTCGGATTTTGAGAGAGCAAAATGTCAAGAAAACATGGACGGAGTTAGGGTAACAGCATATTATGGCTTCTCTTATTGCTGGATTGGCGGTAAAGATAAGCTAAACTCCCCACGCAAGTCCGTGCCATTGCTTGTTTCGGAAGCTGCCGGACAGGTCGAACCGTTAAATGACGCCCGGACTTACAGTTAGCGGCT
>Ga0247778_1000576_pt1 | contig 39412 bp, 35 predicted proteins | sample UWRJL049202B5_FD_179939 | JGI IMG/M metagenome (GOLD analysis project Ga0247778, IMG submission 179939) | Plant litter microbial communities from Arlington Agricultural Research Station in Wisconsin, United States - UWRJ-L049-202B-5 | ecosystem: Environmental > Terrestrial > Plant litter >...
AAAAAAAGGGGGGGGGGGGGGGGGGGGGCTACCCTCTCCTACCCACTTTCGTCCTACGCATCCCAGTCCTTGCTGCATTTTAACTCAAAACAGGAAACATTTTTCCTTCTCTCTCGGACCATTTCTAAGGAAGCAATTACTGACTCTCCGTTGTTCAGGTACAGAGGTGGTTACATTGATGTAGAGGGGAAGAAGGGTATCAAGTTTGAGGATTAGGCGTATAAAAGCGATTATTAGGGGATGAATAAAACTTTTAGAAGGGGTAGAATTGCAGCAAGGGCGTTGTAGGCTTATGGAATTGAATGATACTCTTTGATGCAAAGGAAGAAAATGCTAGTCACTTGCCTACGCTGGCGAAGGAGCACCTGGAGCTATTGTGAAATTGCAGGTGACTACCTCGCGCTAGATATGAACAGTTACTGCATACCGCGAATTTGAATGTCCCAAACGAGCTGAGACTTCCAAAACCATGAGACCGATGCCCCCTTTTTTTCTTATTTTTCCTTTTGACGTCTACTGCCAAACTCCGGTCGACATGTTTGAATCTAAGTAGTTGAGAAACCCTAGAGGCCATCCTCTCGAGCTAAGCCCCCCTTTTCACCACAGCGACCAAGTTAAGGTCACGTCACGTTGGCGGAACTCAAGATGAGGAATCCGAGGCAGCTTGCATAAAACGGTCATCTAGAAGTAAGCGCGCGGGCATGCAGAGTGACGCCTCGCTCATAGGATTCAGCCAGAGACGCTACAGGTACTGTAGTTGTTTACAATCATATGCAAACGAGGTTCTCCGCATAATTGGCTACAGTACCGTACAGCCAGACGCAAAAAGCGGCACTCATAATTGGGGGTTCTACATGGGTAAACTTTCAACTCGCAGTGCCGCTTTTGTTATCTACAGTCCCGTGAGGCTGGTTGGGATCTGCCTTTTCTGCCTTGAACAGTGTGGGCCGCATCCGAAATGCTGAACACAGACCGGTCATTACTATCACTTTGCAAAAAACCCGAGAGGACGAGATCATTGATGCATTTCAAGTTCTGAACTTGCTTTTGTCGCCAATACGAAAGATTGCTGTGAACGGCGTCTGCACACGTGCCTCGAAATATCAAGTCCAGGAGGAATGTCCGCGTGCATTACATGATTCACATCGTGTGCCAAAGCATCACAGCTGGGACAATCACTTGGACCTACCGTACGGTATATGGTATTGTTTTCCGATTGTTATGCGCGTGGGAGAGGTCAGCGTCAGCCCAGCCAAATTCAACCTGGAATCTGCTAAAAACCAGGGGGCTGGTGCCAGTCAGCCAATCAGACCACGATCGCGTTCCCTGCCTAAGACACTCAGCCTCGACCGGTATCTTTCATCTTTGATCTCAAGCTCGAGCTCGAGCTCAGCAGCACGAGAGCATCAAAGACAGCTCCGCTTCTGACTCTCACCAAAAGCGCTCACATCAGAGATGAGTGTTCACCGTCACCTCGAGAAGCCTTTCCGCAAGCGTCGACACGGCCGTGACCCTAAGAAAGAGAAGGCTGAATGCAGATGGAATGGGCGCTCTTTGTTCAACCGCCGTTGATAAAGACGGCGAGGAGCCGTCTGAGGAGAAACATCATATCTCTTCTCAAAAAATCCAAAAAATGCCGCCGTTTCGACAAAGAGTGACCCGCTCAACAACCAACTGGCGGGCAGCAATCGCCAACCGAGAGTTTACTGATGAAGCTTCTTACACGAAAGCTTTGGAGCAGCTTCAAAATGCCGAGAGAAACAGAGCATTTGACGGTCAAGTTGCCCAACAAGCTACAAAAATTGAGAACGAAGCCGCCGCCATCGTCAAGAAGATAAGAGCTTACGACTGGGAACGAACGTACGGGCCACCAGTTGACAAGGATGGGCAACAGACTGGGAAACGCACTGAGGGTGAACATTTTCTGGGCAATGTCGATCTGATTAACTCAACATTGTTGATGCAAGTTGCTAAAAAAATGCCTAAAGGGGCCCATCTCCACATCCACTGGAACTCCTGTTTACCAGCGAGATTCTTGATTGAGCAAGCGAGGGACGTCGAAGCCATGTATATTCGGAGTACACTTCCCCTCACTTCGCCAAAGAACATGGCAGAATCGAGAATCAGCTTCATGGTTTTGACAAAACAAGAAGCCATGCCACTGGGCGACGTCTGGGACGCAAACTACGTGTCTAATAGATGGATGCCATACAAGCAGTTCCAGCAGCGTTTTCACGTTGAGGACGAGAATGGAACGACTCTAATAGGCACGTCCGGAGCTGAGACGTGGCTAGAGTCAAAAATGATCATACACGAATCTGAGGCCTACTCGGTGCATCAAACAGGCCGTGGGATTTGGGAGAAATTCAATCACCGTACTCAAATGATGAAGGTATGTGGAAACAACGTTTTCTTCACTCCTAAGCCATTCTTGACCGAGCAACTACTGACTGGCCATTCTCTAGGGTTTATTTGCCTACGAGTCAGCATTCCGCAACTATACTCGAGCATGCATTAGAGATTTCGTCAAAGATAACATTCAATATGCAGAAATCCGACCAAATTTTATGGCCAACAACTCCCTCAAAACTGATGATGGGACGGGCTCCATCGGAAATGAAGGTATCCTCAAAATCATCAATGAGGAACTTCAGACTACCATGAACGAGCTCTCCAAACAAGGAGAGTTTTTTGGCGGCCTTAAGGTGATTTATTGTACACCGCGGTCCTTTAAGAGAGAGCAAATAGCGGCTTCGCTAGACGAATGCATCGGGCTCAAGAAGAAATATATGAATTTGATCTGTGGTAAGTTTGGAAAGTAGTGTTTAAATCGCCGGTAGACTGACGGCGATTTTTCCTACAGGTTTTGACCTCGTTGGTCATGAGGAGATGGGCAATGAACTTCGCCACTTTGTGCCCGAATTCCTCGAGTTTAGGAAAGCCTGCAAAGCGCAAGGGCTCGACATTCCATTCTTATTCCATTGCGGTGAAACTTTAGGCGTAGGCACAGTTGTTGACGGAAACCTCTTTGATGCTATCCTTCTCAATTCAAAAAGAATTGGTCACGGATATGCCGCGGCAAGGCACCCCCTCATCATGGACCTCCTAAAAGAAAAGAACATCGCCATCGAATCTTGTCCAATATCGAATGAAGTCCTGGGACTGACACCCGTCACCGCGGGTCATCATTTACCCATTTTGCTGGCAAATGATGTGCCTTGCACTATTAACAGTGACAACGCTACATTTTACAGGTATGTCTTCATTTGTAATCTACTTGATGCTAGGTTTTTTCAACACCCAGCAGTGCAAAAAGATCCTTACCCCCCTACTCCGTATCGTGCGCTTTGCAACTACAATGAAACATACAGCTGACCACGTTAGATCTTCATTATCTCATGATTTCTACCAGGTCATGATTGGCTCAGAGTCCATGAGCTTGCACGGTTGGAAACAGCTTGCGAAATGGAGTTTGGAGCATTCTTGCATGGATCCAGGCCAACGTGAAAATGTCACAGTGGAATGGGAAAGAAGATGGCAAGAATACTGCCAATGGATTGTTGACGCCTACGGCCCGACAAACCCGGATCTAGGGAACTGGCAACCAACAGTGGTCCGTCATTGAGCGAACCTACTCCGAGACCAGGTTCCTCAAGTCACAATATTTCGCCAACCTGGACCACAATTGGTGGCGACTTAGTTACAACAAAACGAAAGCTCTTTGTACGAATACTGTTTGCAACGCTTCCAGGCGCTAGGGTACAAGGGGTTGGAATTATTATCAGCGAGGCATCTAAAGGCAGAGAGCCGCATTGAATAGATTATGAATGAACAAGGACAAAGGTTCTGAAATGCCCAGACTATAGAGCTGGTTTAACTCACATTTCAATCTACGGGGTTGGTCTCGCGGTCCAATCTAAATTGCGTGCGGGAGCTACTTGACAAAGAAAAATAACCCCATCACCACATTGGGCGGATAATTCCAATCATCACATGTGTGATTATGTGTGAATGTATCAAGAAAGCTCGAAATAGACTAATATACCCAGGAACTTACAATGCTCCGCAGAGCATATAAAGATTCTGTTTGTTGTACTCGTGTTGACGAGAGTCAAATGGGCCGCCACAATCTAAAGCCCGTCAGCACCCAATCGTGAGGCCTGTCTAAGTAGCCTCTTCCCCGCAACTCTAGGGAGTCTCCACTCGAAAGCCAAAGCTTTATTTCTCTGACTTCAGCTGATCTGCACTTTTAGATACCGACCCTTTGTGGAACAATATGGCGTTCAATAATAGAAACCTACAGGCTCCCTTTATTGTGGCGCACCCACCAATACATCCTCTTGCAGATCGCTGCGGCTGATTTTGAGACTTGGCACCAATCGGCCCCCAAACCTCACCAATGAGTGGCAATGGACAGCAGCCTCGTCTTTCAAAGTATCACCACGGATGTTCTGGCCTCCTTTGAGCACGGAGGCTCAGACATAAGCAAACTGATTGCCGCGCATCTATGGCTCCACTGCTAAAGGGTTGCCTTTCGTTCTTGCAATCTGCTGCTCTCCCATCGCAGCCTGCCCTATCCACTACGATCGAGCTCTCAGAGACTTCACCTGCTAGAGCGATAGAATAATATCCCGAATCCATCCTTCGAGAATCTCCGCTGCGGGTAGCAAGTGCCTCTGATCCGGATCCCTCCTCTCGAGAGGTTCAGCAGTGCGTAGCCAGGGGCTGTCCTCTATCTACAACATTTTCGCTCTGGGACGCAAAGCTGAGGTAGCTTGCCCAACATGACCCAAAATTGGTTTCCTACGGGTACAGATGATGGGAAAGGATGGCGTTTGGACATTGTATCGCTCTTGGCGGTAATTGGTGAAAGCTCTATGGAGTCGCACGCACAAGCGTAAGTTCTCAGGCTTGGGATTGCTCCTCAAGACTTTTGCTAAAAATATTGCCAGTCTCACAAGTTCATGGACCTGTATGCTGCCTCGAATTATACCAGCTCCGCAAGCCCTCTTGAAGCCAGCGAGACCAACCCGAATGCCGCAATTGCCATCTGCAGTAGTTGGAGTTCATAATGGGACGACCGTCCCGACTCTGAATTACTTTCCGAATATTATACACCCCATTGAAGAGCAACCGGCGTTCTCGTTTGTCGTCTATGAAATCACACACAAGGGCGAGTCGTTCCCGCAACCTGAGCCAGATCCATCCAATGCAAAACAGCGGAAGGATACTTCGGGTTCGACTAGCATTGAGCTTGGTGTACTAGAGAACGGACAAGCTCCAAATCCTATTCGCAGGAGACAATCTGCTTTTCAGAAGATCCAACGCACCTTCAGCAATACTCCAAGACCTCATATTCCCACACAAAGATTATCCCCCTTGAATGTCCTGTCCGTAGGGTCTTGCATATTAACCATCGGTCTACTCGTATGGGCATTCCTAATTCACGATGGGACAGCTTGCCTTGCCCTGGGCGCGATCTCGCTCGCTTCTTCCATCGTCGGCTTTGCAAGTTGGTGGTCTCCTGTCTTGACCACACGGGTCTTTAACGGTAAAGTCCCTGCTGGTGATGTGGCTATTCGAACGAGAGAAGGTGCTTTCATTATCGTGAAGTGTAATGAGAACGTTGCAAGAGAGCTTTACACTGGCACTGAGGAGTGCGATTACTACGTACCCACGCAGACATACCGTTTCCTCGTCGGTATAGGCACGTTTTTGCTCATGATCTCTGTCGTTCTGTTGGGAAATTGTGGTTTCACCATGCAAGCTGCCATCGGAACCAGCTACATCTGTCTCAACGGCGCCTTCTGGATTTCCTCACTCATCAAGAAAGACAAATTCTGGAACCTATCCGCCTACGACTTCAAAGATATCACTCCCGTCGATGCCAAGAACGCGCATCTCACTTCAAGTGATACTCTCGAAGGCAAAGCTAGCTTCACGAGGACGCTGTGGTATGCTATTCGAGAGACGAAGAAGATTGGCTGGGTCAAGAAAAATGGAGCAGCGCCGACCACGGACGAATGGGAGAAATGGCTCACTCTTGCTGAACAGGAGGCTATCAAGGGCAATCGGACCTGGAATGCCGTTGAGCAGCGCGAGTTGATTGTTGGACAGCTGGATGCGGTACCTACGAAAGACCACGAGCCAGTAGATAATGCCGAGCAGCATGCCCCAGCTGTTGAGGTGCTGCCGCCTGATAAGCGGTGAATGTTTGTGGTGATATGGTGCTTTAAACAATTGTATATTATGATACCCAGGGCCAGATTTTACTGCTTGTTGATATTTGCATATACTATCGAGTCTTAATAGGTGACTTACATTTGGATGGAGAATTGGAGTGGTGGTTGGGAAAATTGGGCATCCCCGGAGCTTTCCTAGATATTATAATTTATGAGGGTGCATTTGCTTCTAATAACTTGCCACAAAGCTCTTGCTCTTCTAGGACTTTTTTTATTGTTTCCTTCGTTCATTTCATCAACCTCGGAAAGGAGGAGAAAATTACATCAGTGACTTGTTGCAAAAAGCACATGGGTCACTGGTCGTGTAAAGAGCGCACTTAGAACAATTCACTAGCAATTATCACACAGATCTGGAAATTTCCCACAGCTCAATTGATTGCAAAATGTGCTCTAAGTCTATTTTGTACGAGACGTAACTCCAAGCCATGCAACCACTTATTCGTTCCGAGGACATGCTTCCTATAAACAACAAGTATCTCCAGGCAAACCAATCGACACCGAACACAGATACCCTCAAGGCTACAGGTCATGCAAATCGCCTCTTTTTAAACAAACCTCGCTCAATATCAGCAACCTCACTCTCGCACACTTCTCGAGCTCTCTTTCTCTCCCTCTGCTCACGTTGGTGAGTCTCCATGATCGAGGGCCGGCCCATGAATGAGAAGTACCACGTGTTGCGTTGGTGATAAAGTGTACAGCCCTTATCCCACTCTCCAGGCTCATTATGGTTCCAGTATTCGGTGTCAAGGTCACGACTCGAAATATCCATGCAGTCCAAACACAAGCCCTGCCAATAGTTGCTAATAGCCTTCTGCAGCTTCACAATATGGCGGTCATCGAGCCTTCGTTGGCAAGTAGAGCAAGCCGACTCTGGTATCTCGCACTTCCAGTCAATTATTCCGTCGCTGTCCATAATTACTTTGTTGGACTTCGTATTCTGCTTCTTCAGGGGCCAGATGCCAGTTCTGCGGACGCCGTTGATGTATGCTTTGGTCGCCTTATCCGCGCCCTCGCAGACATGCTCGCAGAAATCATCAAGGGGGTCAAAAAGTGCTGCAATGATTTCTTCCCTCATGCTGCCTTTGGCTGCATTGAGCTGCTCTGTTTCAGTGTCAGCTACTTGCCCCACATTTCTAAGTGAGCCTTTAGGAAGTGCACTCACGAAGAACGCGTCCTTCAAGATGAAGACGACGATGTTGCGTCGGATTGAATTCTTGGACATGACCAACCTCTTCGTGAGCCAGGCGTCTGGTAACATACGCGAACGCGATGGAGTGGCACAATGCCTGACAAGGGAAGAGATACTGTCGTAGATTCAAAACATCAAAGCTCTTCTTGTCAACCTTCTCCCAGTAGCCCTTGAACCGTACCTCAAGCTTCTCCAAGTGGAACAAATACTTCCGGCTGACTTCGATAGCGTGCCAAATCTCGGCAACCTTGATCGTGTAGGAGTCCTCAATGAGCTTTCCGTGGAAGACGCGTAGCCATAGCTCCATGCTAGCTACTGTATCATCATGCAACGTGACTTCATTTTGACCGGCTTCCTTGTATGAGCCTTCAAGCAACGTCTTCCAATAGTCGTTGCAAGGGGTCTCAAGAAGGGTCCTTCGGGAGACTTTGAAGCCTTGAATTTCTTTGACAGGGTGTTCGCCGTTGCCTGAGATGCTATCCTGGTCATACTCCACTACGTTGATTATCAGATCGCCGGCTGGATCGATCTCGACGAGCTGGGACTGTGGGCCTTTAGTTGAAGAACTAGTATTAAGGGATTATGGACTGACTTGGGTGGAAGACATGTCCGCCTTGGTGCCAAACTACCTTTGTCTCGAGATCGTGGTTTGATGTTGTTGTGAGAAAGATGATGAACTGGTAGGAAAGGTTGAAGATATAGAAAGGTTCTGGAACGGAACCCAGTGAATTTGTTAGACGCGAATGGGCCGTAACCGGAGCAGTGAATTGGGCAAACTACTAGAAGGCGACATCCCAAGTTAATGGCGAAGATGCAGGCAAGCAAGCCAAATGCTTGACCAAATCACGTCCACAGAAACCGTGAGATGTGGAGAGTAAAGAATCCTATATCGGAAAGTTTGACACGCAAGCCCATATAATCTCTAATCTCAATGAGTCTTACTCAAGTAAGCGGAGAAGGTATTATTTGTCTTGGGTTGCAAGAAATTAATTCACTTGGAGAACTTTGCTCCTTTGGCTGTGAAACATTCGAGTCACTGTACGCGGTAAGCTGGTCTTTGCTGTAAACTCGCGGCGAACTATTTAGGGGAGGTTAAAGCATTCTGTGTCTCTCATTTCAGATCTGAAACTTGCAATCAAAAGCGCTTGCATCTGGATTGTTGCCAGCAGGCTCGCGACAAGCTGACAGAAACCATCCCCGCTTTCACAATGTCCCTAGAAGTTCAATCAAATGTAGAACTCTCCCTGTAATTAATATTCCTATGCCCACGATCTGCATTTCGTTGTACAGGACTATGATAAGGCCGGCTGGATTATCAAAGCTGCCAATACTAATGGTGAACACAGCTGATTGAGGAAGAAGCGACCTTAATACAATTCGACTATCTCCTCTTATAGCGAGAGAATCCTCTCGTTGCCTTATCAAGCCTGCCTTCCGTGTCCAATATACCTGCGCCACAATATGAATTATCAGTCGAATAAACGCTTGAGGCCTGAAGCGCATGAATGTGCGACTTCAAACGTTGAATACAGTCGACGGAGGATGAAGAAAGAGGTCGGAACTGGAATGGCGATTACCCAATTATACAGTGAAACAATACAAGCCACTTGACTGAGGCTCTCTTCGTGCAAGATGCGTAGAACAGGGGACTCAAGTAGGAAAGTATAACGAAGCAACTGAAAGCCAGACGCAAAGGGGTGTTCCCGATATTGTGTACATTCAGAATCATAACGCTAAGTGACAAGCCTACCTCAACACCGTTCTCCCTTGCCTTGTAGCCCGTGTCCTTGGCTCAAAATCCCCAATCGTCACCGTCTTCTCCTTGACACCCTTCCTCTTCGGCGGGGCATTCTGACCCAACATCCGCGCCATGACTCTCTCCGTCACCGCCTCGCTTTCCGGGTCTTCGTAATTTAATTGCGTGAGAGGAGGCTGGCTATCTCCAGACTTATGCGTGTTCTTGTCGCCGTTTATGAGCATCTCCATCTGGGTGTTCGCACTATTGTTGTTCGATGGATATTCGACGGGGTGACCATGAGTAGCTGTTGAGTCTACGGATGTGGCTCTGGAGTGGTTGGTCGAGGCTGTGGAAACATTGCTAGTCACACGACCGAGTATTCGGTTTGTGCTGCGTTTGCGACCTTCTACGTCGTTCAAAATGGGCTGGACAGTCGTTTTCGTTTTTGCTAGCAGGTTTGAGATAGCATTACTCATATCTTCGTTTAGTTCCCGAGGAGCGGGGTGGTTGGAAGGAGCCGGGGCGGTGGACACGGTTTTCGATGGCGAGTTTTGATTTCTTTCCGATAATGGTTCGTGTCTGTTAGTGAACTCTTGGGTGAGAGATCCTTCAGGTGGTGCACCGGTGCTGCCAGATTCGCTCTCCTGCTTCGAAATAGCTTTTTCTTGCGAGGTATCGTCCGGCGCGAATGCTGAGGAGTCCAGTCCAGAGTTTCGAGGTGGTTTCACATGTTTAGATGGAAGACTGTTCGCGCTGGGCATCTCCTTTTCGACAAGGCTCGCGGGACGATTCGCTTGTACGTCTTTGGGGTCCGACTTCTCACTGGTATTTGGCAAAGAATCTGATCTTTTTTGAGGCCTATACCGGTAGTCTTTCGAACTCAACTTCATACCAGCCTCGATGGAATCCCAAAGCCAATTTGCACTGACAATTGGAATTTTCCACTGCAGTGCGTGCTCAAGTTTGTCTTTCCTCAAAGCCACTAATGACTTGTTCACCAACACCGAGGACTGCGGTGTCATTTCTTCACTATACTTGGCGCCGAGCAACTCGACCGCTTTCTTGAAATGCAGTAAATCTATGCCCGCGAAGGCTGACGAACAAATTGTCATCCCGACGAATCCCTCGACTGGGAATTCTCGGAATGGCTGCCCAATAACATGTTCAGAAGGTTCCATGAACTTCTTATAATGGAGACATCTTTCTACCCACCAAACCGTGACCTTTTCGATTGCTGGCTGGGATTGAGGGAGGTCTGGATGCTCCGTCATTGGTAAGTTATGCGGGACAACTATAAAAGAGCGCCACGTGAAATTCGTTGTTGAGACTGAGCGTAGTTCATCTAGTGTTTCCGAGACTTCGCCTCCTTGAGGCGATAGATGATTGCAAAGAATTTGTTTTTCCCTAGGAGTAAGGCCGTGGAGGTAGAACCTGAATCCGCTGAACATGCCATTTGATACCTGTTTGCTTTCCACCGGCTGCCGGGGGATAGATGTCTGAAGGCCCTGCTCGGGCTCTTTCTCGGTGACTTGTTCGTTCTGTTGCGTTGGTTCTTCCTCGTTTACCTCCCACTGTCCACTTCGAGCAACTTGCATCACCGATCCCGCTCCAATGATTTCTCCCCATATACTCTCACTTTGGCTGTTCAACTTGGTGCTAGCTGTTCTGCGTAGCTTCCTTTTCCCCCCTTCGTGGCCTGCAACACTATCCTCTCTTGACCGTTTGCCAAGGGATATTCGCTTCGTCGGTTTCGATCGATCCCATGCTCCCTTTCCACGCTCTGCTTCGGGTATCGTTGGATCATACAATGATTCATCGAGGATCATTCCTCTCTCCAGACTATCACGTAGCCACTCAATGGCTACGATTTTGATCTTCCAAGATTTAGCAGCTTTATACTTCGCGCCTTCGGTTCGAAAGGAGACTAGGTGAGTGATGTGCCTCGTCAAGTCTCCTGCGTATACGGCCCCGTTGGCTTCGATTTGCTCCGCAATTGCCTGTCTTTCGGCAGCTTCTTCACAACCTGTCATGCTGAATCGTAACGAATGAAGCGTAGGTAACGTATACTCCTTCTCTAGCGATTCCACGTCGATCACCTCGTCTTTGATCCACAAGTCTCGAACAGCTTCAATCCATTCTAGTCTCATGGGCTTGACGTCCGGCCGTTGCCTGGCGACAAATTTATATTTTGGTGTCGTATGATTTCCCACGATGAGGTGGGTGGTTTGGCTTGTGAGGTCCGATTCATGGATTGCGCCCAGCTGAATGGCATACTGTACTAATTGAGCCTGTAATGCAGGAGGGTTAGTAGGAGATCAGGGAATAGCCTTGTGTTCGGGGGAAGATATACGCGTTTGTCGTCTGGCAGCGAGGTGCCGCAGATAACCACGCCAGCCAGTGGCTTGGAATCGGAGAGGCCATTGAGGGGAACCGAAGTGTTGTTTCCATCAATATCTCCCATTTTCCCAGTCTAGCATTCGGTGGTTGCTCTTCCTATTCCTCTTCATGTCCAGTCCAAAGCGCGTCGGTTCCGTGTCTTCAGGTGTTGACGCGATGTGGCCCGTGCACGAAACTGCAACTTTATTTTTTGGGCAGGACATCGCTTGTTGTTCTTCTCCATCATCTTGTTCCAATATGTTTCATAGTAGTAATTACAAATTATCTAGGTATTTTCGCTACATCTAATAAAAAATATAATCGAATACCTACAGTTTCAATCTAACGTCATACATATACATATGGTACCGTTACCCCGCCATCGATCAATGCAACACCGAGCCGCCTAAGGAACACATAGCATCAAATCAAATCGCATTTTAAGGCATTGCATTCTTAAGGATTTCTTTAATACAATTCCGCAGTTACAAGAAATGAAATGAACTTGGATGCTCAATCAGCACCGTCGGAATAACGGAACTTTTCCTCAATTTACAAAACTACCGTGAAAGCCCAAGCCCACAGCACTGCCAACGTCCGCACTCCCTAATTATTTCATCGTCTTAGCATATAGGCAGAGCAGATAGCTCGTCCCTTTGATACCATCCAACACCACGCTCAGCAAAACTCCGTCGTCTTCTTCGGTGCCATCTGGGCGCGGCACAAAAATTCATCCAGGTGTGTGCCCGGCTGGATTGTCCCAGTATAACACTTCACGAGTCTTATTGTCAATCTTCGATAAACCGTCGAGGAATGCCGAATAGCCTCTGTTCACGACGGCATAAATGTATCTCGAGGGACGAGTTGAGAAGCTGGGATTGATAGCGGGTAGTTCCCCACTATGTGGCGAAGGTATCTTCATCATCTGCTCTGCTCTAGGGACTTTCTCTTTTGTGTTCCTGACTAACGTGTTCGTGGCCTTTTTGGTCTGTGTTGCGTTATTAATTCTCGAGTTTTGGTAAAGTCAAGTTATCACCTAGGACTGGCGGTAGTCAAGCTCGTGGGCAGCAGAAAAAGCGGCATTGATTTGAATGTCCCATGCCGTGAGGAACATTCAGAATCCGCAAAATTTAGTGCCGCCTTCTCTCCTTCGATGTAATCATCGTATTCACTACTAGGCCAGCCGGTTTCATGCCATAAACATTCAATCCGACATCACGATTTCGCTTTTTAATTGCACTTTCAACCTCGAATTTTTCTACGCTGTAAATTCAGTTAGTCCAGCTACCCAGTGTCACCATTATGAGGTTACAGCCGCAGCCGTCCCATGTTTGCCCCGCAATCTAGATCCGTTCCTGGGCAAAGCTGCCAAGGCTGCGCGCCAGATTCAAGATCGCACTTTATCCCGTCTCTAAAAATAATAATAACAATAATGTCGGCACTGGTTTGACGCTTCGAGAAGCCTTCTGGATTACCAACTGTACCGCTCGTCATGGCCATTATAGACTATGGGCGCTGAGATTCATCTTTCAGACATGGTCATGCACGTCTCGGTGGCCTTGCCGGAGTCGATGAGATACTGTCCAGTGCTGCATCTTCACATGATCAGTAATTCTAGATTTTCACTGCCGCAAGTATGTACCTAGGTATAAGCATGCGTGGCCTGATTATTGCTTTTCTGTAATCAGTACGCTACAGAACAAGCCAACAACCCAATCAGGAGAAATGATGGCAGTGGCTGAGGGGGAGCCGATGCTCCCGGGAATTTGGGGCCAGAACATTTTGGCTCAATAACGGCTCATCGAGACTCGAAATCCCTCTTTAAGTGTCCGACTTTCGGCCCCTTCGGGTTGGCCACTGCAAGTCTTTGCTTGCGCAGTCATGGATCGGCCTCTTTCGCATGTGGAATTATTCCCGGACCAAAACACACCAAAACACACCACAAGGCAAACCTTCTGTCGGAATGATCAAAATCTGAGATCCAAAACGAGATTGATAACAACGATAAGAATTCAAGTCGAATTTGGAATGTCTTAGAACTTATGTTCAGTGACAAATTTGGCATTGCCACCTGACTCTAGTTGCGCAGTTCTAGAGACCCCACTGCAACCATAAAAACAATTACGAAGGTACAGCGCGGGCCACGGCAACGGCACCGAGTCGTGTGCCAGGTGCTAGGAGATGTTTTCTTCGGCAGGGCAGTCAAGCCAGGCGCTTCCAAGTTCCAGAAAAATCCAGTCCTGGTGGTCATCTTGAAACCTCATGCATCAACATCTGAGCAAGGGTTTTCCTTGGGGGTTTGCCTGGCCAAGCTGTGAAACAGGCCTGAAAAAAAGTTACTGTCGTGGCCGACTCATGGATAGTGGATAGTCGAGTCGAAGTCTATTTCTACAACACCTCAATTCCCCCGGACTATCCAAATTGTGTCATCAGCGGTGCTTGCCTTTGCCCGGAGCTCGCGGCACCACCAGCAGTAATGGAAATAATAAATAATAGCCCTTAGCAAATCACCTATGAGTTAGCGCAAACGGTGCCATATCGTCCAGCACCTACCTCCGTAGATACTTAACCCAAGCTGCGGACGAGAGGCAGAGTAAAATTCTTCAAATATAGAACTATCGATTGTTTCCGTGCAAACAGTAAAATAATCGACCAGCATACCTAGGTATATCACCTGCGACTCGCTCTCAGGCTCACGGTTCACCTGCCCTGCGTCATCCTCTTGCCAAAAACAAAAAGACCGGGATCACTGCAGGCATCCTTTCCTTCTTGCAGCCCGCACCCTTGCAAGCCGATCTCACGACTTCGGAGGGGCAGGGCAGCCAGCGGACCGGGCAGAACATTTCTATTTCCCTTTGATTGCTCTCATGTGCTGTGCTGGCAGAGGGAGACCCTTACCTTGTTTATGCCTCTGAGTCTGTGACAACAAATCAAACACCCCGCGGTACCATTGTGAGTACTACCTCTCGAGCCCTACAGTACCGGCACTCCCCTGTTATGTCTGATTGCGGATGCTTTGCATCTGACGTCCTGGTGCCAGCGCGACCAAGTTCTATTATGGCAATAGCAGTACGCTATGCCTCTGCAAAGATCAAAACTGTACTTCCTTCTGCTCGACGTCCCTCGTTGCTCAATCCTCGAAGGCGCATCTGGTGTGAGAACTCGCTGATTGACATCCATCATGCCAGGCACCGCTCCCATCCCGTATTATTCGAGCAGAGGCAGTCTCTACTACACGCCGACCAATCCTCTTCTCGATCAAATAGAATCTGCACGATTCCCCACCGCGCCTTGCAGGCCGAGACAACGACGTCCTCACTCTATACATATCACTCGTCTACCTCCGGGCTTCATTCCCTTCGACCTCCGACCACAACCTCCACCGCCCGAACCCAAGCAAGACTCAAAGTTCCGCATAGAACTCAGAAAGCTGGCTTCTCGAGAGAACGCAAAACGTGTGCTTGGGGCTTTGTCTCCGTTCTCATCCAATACTTCTACCTCCCCAAATATCACCTCCGCTTCGTCCTCAGCGGCTAGTTCGACAAGATCCGCAAGTCCCGAGACCAATCGCTCTTCAAGAACGTCCATCTCCGCTGCATCAACAGACCCATCAACAATTCTGTCAAGAAGACGTGCGGCAGGTACTAGTTTGGACGGTCCTGACTCTGCAATCCCCAGGCCCTCTATAGTTGAATCGCAGGCATTCGGAATTAGCGGGGCGATCACCGCAAGACGTATAGCGGCAAAGAGTGCATTAGAGATGGAAAAGCCAGTTTGCTCGGGTAATGGAGTGTCGTGTTATATCAGCTTAGCAGAGCCAGTCATATATTTGAATGGGCTTGACCATGACGGAACCACGAGGAGTTCCCCCTCTGGCGCGAACTCTAGTGCTCTCCTCAGAGGAAAGTTAATTTTGCGCGTTACAAAAAGTGCCAAAATCAAATCCGTAAGCCTCAAATTCCATGGAAGAGGCAAAACGGAGTGGCCTGAAGGTACGCTTACTTCGCGATATTTAAACATAGGCAGACTTGGCTTACAGACTCTTAGGCATACCTCCTGAAAAGACGCAAACCTCTGAAACAAGTGCTTTGAGGACTCAAGTATACCCATTCTTTAACGCCGCCTACGAAGGGTCTGAATCAGGATATGGAACGCACTGTACCTATACATTTCGCGACAAATCAGCATCGTCCTCTGTTACGAGTCTGTCGAGTTCTACAGATACTCCTCATCTGAGCACCTTCTCATTGCCACTGTCATCTAGGTCGTCTAGATCGAGCACCTTGACATTGACATCGAAGGAGCAAAAGAGACTATCGCTGCAAAGTAATCAATCTCGCAGTTTTCAGAAAGGCGATTCACCATATGGGCCTACTCCTCAACAACGGGGATATAAGGTGTTTCATCCAGGGACTTATGAGTACAGTTTCGACCAGCTTATTGATCATAACTGTCCCGAGACCATCAGTTTGCCAATGGCGTCAGTGGTCTGGCAGCTTGAGGTCCTTGTCCAGCGTGCCGGCACATTCAAACCTGATCTTGGAGGGGTGAAAGAAATCCCGGTCGTTCGCTCACCATCAGAAGACTCACTCGAGCTGGTTGAGCCAATTTCAATCAGCAGAAAATGGGAAGATCAACTGCAATACGAAATAATGATATCCGGCAAATCGTTTCCCCTGGGATCCAAAATTCCAATTGCGTTCAAACTTACACCATTAGCAAAAGTACAAGTTCATAAGATCAAAGTTTACATCAGCGAGCACATTGAATACTACACGAGTAACAAGAGGGTTACGAGGAAGGACATAGCAAGAAAGCTCCTGATGCTGGAAAAGGTTGCCGGAAGGCCATTATCCAAGGAGTACTCTGGATCGGAAGTCAAGATTCACGGTGCGGGAAGGGAGTTGGACGAAACCGCGCGAAACGCAAGGCGAGAAGCGGAAATGCGCCAAAGAGAACTCATCGCAAGGCGGAATAACACAACTGCCGAACCACTGCCGGATCGGGTAGAGAATTTGCTCGGCGACGTCGAACTCGGGAATGAAGCGTATTGGGGTCAGACTGAAATGGAAATGAACGTGCAGCTGCCAACATGCGAGATGATGGACAAAGAACGACATAAGCGATTACATCCCGACTCTACATGGAAATGTGCCGAGGTCCACCACTGGATCAAGGTATTAACCCCTATCTCCTCAATGCTACTCAAGTGCTAATAGTTTCAGATAATAATGCGGATATCACGACAGGACGCGGATGACCCTACCGGAAAAAAGCGCCGTCATTTTGAAATATCCATTGACTCGCCAATCACGATTCTCAGCTGCCGGGCAACGCAGGCCAATCTGGCCCTTCCAGAATACTCTGGCCCAAATCGGGACCCCCAATCGCAGCAACATGCATGTGGATGTCCTAATGCGGCTGTCAATAATGTCTCGCCAAGGTCATCAGTCCAGTTGGAGCAGACGCTGGATAGCATGCCAGCTGGTTCTCAAGAAATGGTCCCTGGATTAGCCAGACCACCGCAAGCCCATTTGAACACAATCGCGGCCGTTCAACGTCCTATGCATCTTATGAGACAACCGAGTTTCAATCCTCCCGAATGGAATGATGATGATCCACCACCACCAATGCCGACTCCACCCCCAGGATATGACGTTGTGGTAGGGACGCCGAGCGTGGACGGATTACAAGATTATTTTACAAGGTATGTCCTCCTGCCCCTATTCCATAGACGAGTCTAAAACCGTATATAGATATGCGCATGAATACGAAGAAGAAGAAGAAGAAGAAGACGACGACGACACTCGTGCTTTCAGCCGTGGACGTGTCAATGTACCTCATCCCCGAACACCCGGTGGACGGATCGCCAGATCAATGGATATCGAACGAGAGTTCATGCTTGAGTCCGCAGAATTCAACGAGGTCTTGAGACTCGGCTCGATCAGATTATCGGAGTCGAATAATACTTCTGTCCCCGCAGCATGAGCACACCGAATAAAATTCGAGACGAATACTACTTTTATATGAGATTTTGCGGCGTACGACTTATGAAAAACACATTGCATCAGGAAGGAAATTTGGGGATTTTTTTTGGGGTAACATTTACGGCGTAGGATACGAGACTTGGATATAACTTGCGTACGGCGGCCGTCCGGTGTTCAAAGGGGACGGGCGAATTGAATGCCTTGTGGATAAGCGATTTACTTCATTCAAGCGTACATATTGTGTAAATAGGGGTTGGAAAAGAACTGTTTTTAATGATACCAAACAAGAACTTTCCTAACAACCAAATAGAACGTGTTAAGTTTCCAATTCGCTATTGATTCGAAGATTGAGTTGTTAAGAGAGGAAGGTTGACAATTGACGAAGAAATAGCCCTCTGCAGACACCTTCCTCTTTTCATTAAGGGGGAAATACACCTGGTAGCACTTGCCCGCGTTGAACCAAATGCTGATTTTCCACCAGCGAATTGGAAGTCGCGTTGCCTTGGAGGTGCCTCCCTGAAGCAATCGCATCACTTTCTAAGAGCATATCATTCAAGGTGAAATGACAGATAACAGCACCTGCACTCGTCATGTTCAATAATTCGATAATTGACCGTTTCTATATACCCCTGATGCCGTCGCTACCATGCAAGTTCAATCAGGGTACATTTACAACGGCGGCAGATTCTCCCTACAAATGGGACACTGCAGCCGGAACCTCATCCAACCCTCCAAACAAGCACTATGAAACACATGTCTACACGGCGTGACCATATACTGCCTCCTAGCAAGCATGCCCGCTACACCACCCGCCGCGCCGGCACCCGTGACATCCTCTCCTGCAGCGACGACAGGAACTTCGAGGGCCTGCATGCAAATGGCACAATCCACGCTTCGGAACGTGCCATCCTTCTTCTTCCGGCTTCCTAAGTCTTCGCTCGTCCTGCTGCGCTCTAGTGTGGGTGAGGTGGGAATTTGCACAAGACCAATTGGTAGACCGCCAGCTTCAACATTGTCTTCCCTGAGAATAGGGTGGTAATCCCAGCCCTCCTCGGTCCAGCCCCTCGGGAGACCCCATCTTGGACCCAGCACCTCTTGTGCAACAAGAACCCAGATCTGGATCCAGACCCAGCCGGCGAGCACGCAAAATGCTTTCCAATCGGTTTCCGCAAACAAAATATTGTCTTCTTTCAGATAGAAATAGGCAAATGGCAGCAAGCGAAGAATAGATTGGCCGATGATAAATTTCCAGAGAAGAGCCTTGCGGCAATTCCGAATAACATTGCGTCGGATTTGGGGAATCCAGAAGGATAAGTAGATGATGGAAAGGAGATTCGTGTAAGCTGTCCTGAAGGGAACCGACCATGACGTTGCAGTAAGTGAGATGAAGAAGATGAAGAGGAGCAGCCCGACAAATTTCACATAAACAGCGCCAAAACCAGACGGGGTTTGCTGTTGATTCGGCGTTGCCGCAGGGGCGTTGTTTGTTGGGAGCAGACTCGCAGCGGCAGATAATCTCTGCTCTATTTCGATATCGAGGTCGACGTCTTGATCTGACGGTACAATGATCGGTACGTTATTAGAAGGAGTATTCCTGCCAGTTGGAGCAGGCGCCGTATCTCCTCTTGCTTCGGTTATTTGTACTGAGGTAGCAACTTCAGTCGGGGGTGCATCTGCGCCTGCCGCAGTAATTATTGCCGGTCGAAGAGACGTGGTATTTGGGCGTGCCGGTGTACTGGGCGTTGGTCGAGCTGGGGTACTGACCACTTGGGCAGCTTGTTGGGCTCTTAGCCGCTCCCTTCTTTCTGGCTCTTGGACATTGTATATGGCCCCAGTAAAACGAGCCCCCAATGCCACGGAAGTGAATGCAGCAAAAGCAGCTAGCAGTGCAGAGGGGAAGAGACCTAGGCCAGTTGAACTCAAGAGAGACAAGCTTGCAAATAACAGAGCATCAGCCATTAGCATCATGCCGATAGTGTACAGGCTGACTCGTCCTATCGTCGATGGTGTCGAGGCTTCCTTTGACTGTGCCTTCAAGAGCAATATCTGAACAAAATAAACCACACCAAATATTTCCAGCCAATGCTGGATACTGAATAGCCATAGCTCTTGCTTCACGCCGACTAGATGCTCGCCATCTTTTGGAGAAAAGGTTGGTGGCCCTTTTGATTCAAGCATGAATCCACAGTCGGGAGAGAACATTACCGTGGACATCTGCATTTTTGGGATTGGGGGGATCGGAGCACCATTAGGGAATCGAAGCTCACGCTCAATCTCCTGAATGATGTGCTCTGGCGCAAGATACCCACGGCTAGCAGCCAAATCAACTTTAATGGGATGGACCTGAACATAGACCACAAATTCGCAGTGAGGAACCGGCATTGTAGCATCATTCTGACTGTCGGGGCTCGAAGTCCATGGATTACTTGGATCTATCCAGATTGCGTTTTCCATACTTTCGACCGTCTTCTCCAAGGTGTAGTTTAGTAGTTTCTGGCCCGAGGCGTAGTAGTCGATATTCGGGGTGAGATGAGCCAGACCAAAGATACCCGCAAACTTCTCACTGGTAGTTGTCATAAGCATAATGCCTTGCTGGGGCCAATGCACACCATGAACTCTCATCTCCCACCCATCCCCACTACTAGTCTCATCCTGAATGGTGATTGTAGCTGCAACTTCTGCAGCAACATCTGTGGGCAGCTGTTCTCTCTCCTGGCCCTTCCCCATATCAACCTTAAACACGTCCCGCTGATCAACCCTCAGCATCAGCTTGCCCTCGTCTCCGGTAATATTCCTCGTCCAATACTCCTCGCTCTTGAATGCCCAGTCAACGCCCGGTGAAGTCTCTGTCAAATTCAACGACCGTTGCCTCTGCTCCCCTTCCAGGTCCCCAGTATACCGCACCCATCTCCCTGTCACTATGCTTGTAACATTCTCGTACACCTCCCCAGCAAGTCCACCCTCCTTTCCGGCCCTCCAACGTCCTCTAGCTTCCTGCGTGAAGCTTTCGCTGCGCTTCTTGAAAGTATCAAGTCTCTCCCACGCGTACTCATCGTCCTCTCTAAAGCCCGTCAGGTTCAAATACCTGCCCTTCTCATAGCCCTCACTGCCTGTTGTCTTCGGCGCAAAGTCCTGCCATCGTGTCCGATTTAGCACATCGAGAGAATGCCGCGAGCGCGTTATTCGTTCTGCAGCGTAATCTCTCGCAGTAGGAAAGCCAGGGCCACGCCCGGCTTGGTCGTCTGAGGTGTAGATGAAGAAGAGCAGGATGATAATGAGAACTACACGCGCGTATTCCTGAGGTGGTGGTGCTTCTTGCGGCATTGTGGGCGTGGCTTCATCGTAGGACCATGGTGCTTTTTCTATCAATCACTAAGCCCGCGTGAGAGCTTCTCGGAAATTGTGAAGTATGATAGTTGAATAGTTGAGGTTGCTTGAAGCTTCCTTCCTGTTTTGGGGAAATCTGGGGTCGCCTATTGAATCAGCAGGTCTAGCCTCGTCTCCATGTACCTCCACTCAAATTGAACGAACACTCCTTCAGTATTTCGAGCGCAAAGCACAAACAAAAGCAGCATGGCATCAAATGGCGCTCCATCTAGTTCCCCTATAGAGAACAATCGTCTATCTACAAATTCTGTACGTGCCCCTGTCCTTTCCTGAGAGCCTTAGCTAATATTGGAGAGACCGCAACAGATGTCGCGCCCGCCGAGCTCTCTGCTGTCGTCGACGAGTTATTGAATTCGCTTTCGAACAAGTTTGCCGGGGTTTCGAGCGAGATATTTGCTAAGTGTATGTTTCCGGGGAAAGAGGGCGCAAGGGATTGAGTCGATGGAATTTGGCTGACGGTCCTGCTTAGTGGACGAGATGGCGCGACGACTGGACAATCTGGAGGCTACGGTGCTTTCGAATACGGAGCAGAGAGATGGGAAGAGCAGTCCTGCGAAACCGTGAGCCACGGCAGCAATGTGGTCAAAATTTAGAGAGTTCCGGAGACGTGGTAGGGGTTTGGAGGGCGGTTTGTAATCGAGGCACCGTGAGTAATGGAACGATACCACAATGCATATACACAGGCTGGCGTTAGGAGTAACTTTAGGACTTTGGGCAAATACCACGTTCGAATTAGAGGACATTCACGAATAACAATTAGAGGTTGGACCAGTAAACTCCAATTTCAATTCCAGCGAGCCCAGTTCCCAAAAAGACACCTGAAACCACCAGCTAAATTTGATTTTTATTTATCTACAATTCCGACTTGCCAGTAACCTTCTCAACGAATCTTCTGAGAATGTTGGTCTTGCTAGTAAACTCATCAAGCTTCTCTGGAGCCAAACCTCCCTTCTTGAGAATGTTGTCCAAGCGAGCCAACTCCTTTGCAGCATACCCGTCGTTCTTTGAGATCTTGTCGAAAACCCTGACGTAGTACTCGGCATACTTGTATTGGGCGCCCTCCTTCAAGTCCTTGGCAGCCTTGGTGGCTTCGGCAGCGACCTCAGAAATGCTAGAACCGCCAGTGAACTTTTGAACGAGAGCGTCCAAAGCTTCAATTGTGCCAGCAGTAGCGTCGAGTCCACCACCAACAGCACGGTGTGTGCCGGCCTTCTGGTTGATGAAAGAGACGAGATCTGCCTCGGTGCGGCCGCCACTGTATTCCTCTGGCTCCTTCTTGCCCTTGGGGAAGAACTTGATGGTGGGGTATGAGGTGACGCCTTGGTCCTGAGCGGTAGCCTTCGCGTTGTCAGCTTCGGCATCGACCTTGGCGATCAGAACGTTGGGCTCGTTGGCGAAGTCTTGTGCGAACTTCTCCCAGACTGGGGCGAGAGATTTGCAGTCTGTTGTAGTTAGCAATTGATCGGGCAAATGGGTGAAGTTGTAACTTACGGCCGCACCATGGGGCAGTGAACGCAACCAAAACATCCTTATCACCACCAATTTGGGTCTTGAAGGTCTTGTCGTTCAACATCTCAACCTGGCTTGGAGCTACCTTCGCCTTCTTGGGCTTGGCACCAGTCTTCTTGGTGATGAACTCAGTCAAGCTCTCCAAATCCCTTCCTCCACTGTAGTCCTCGGGCTTGTCACTCTTTCCATCGAAATACTTGATAGTCGGAAATCCCTGAATACCGAATCGTTTTCCCAAGGTCTTCTCAGCGTCAGCGTCGACCTTCGCAATGGAGACCTTATCTGAAGCGCTCGAGAAGTCCTGAGCGAGTTGCTCGTAGACGGGGGCCAGGCTCTTGCAGTGGCCGCACCATGGTGCAAAGAATTCTACGAGAGCTGGCTTGCCAGAGATGGCGATCTTATCGAAGTTGCTTGGGATAAGGTCGAGGACTGCGGATTTGTCGAAGGTGTTGGGAGGTATGCTGGGCCCTGCGGCCAGGGAGACGGTGGCAAGACCAGCGAGCACGAGGCTCTTGAGTAATTGGACCATTGTAGATGTGTATTCCGTCAAATATTTCTGGAGGTCTAAGTATATGAAGAAATTGAGGTACTAGGATGGCAGAATGGTGTTTGAGGTAGGAAGGATTGGATTTCAAATCCTAGGATAATGACACTTTTCAAGATAGAGCTCAAGCTGGGGGCTCGTGTGGCTGATACGCCGTTTTAGCGCCGTCAGCGCCTTCGCCCCGCCTCCTTTAAATAGCATGGCAGGTGAGCGTTCCTCTTGATTACTTTCGAATTTTGCCGCGAGAAGATTGATTAAGGTATTAAAGAGATGCTTATTTCGCCTGTAATAGGTCGTTCTCTTTTATGAATTTTCCTAGAATCGCAAGGCCAGCTATTAGGACCGAAAGAAAAGAAGGTAGTCTGTCATGTGCCACAAGGTTTTTACGTTCACTCAGAGAATCTTCTACAAAAGCAGGAACATTGATTCATATTATTCATTATTGATGGCGAGGCTCTGTGCCTTAAATATTATCTAATTCTTCTTTGGATACTCGCTTACCCATTTCACAATTTGAGCTACCTCGTTGTCGACTACCTTCTGCACTCCAGCATTGGCCTGTGCGTTACTTAATCTCAGATCAGAGCAGTGGATGCCATTGGGGATGACTTGAACCGGGTGTTGAGCAGTGGAGGCGAGTGGTCCTCCCGGGCGGTATTCCGAAGACATGCCACTGGTCTTCCACGGATCGAATTGGCCATTCGTCCAGATCAGACGAGTTGTATCCTCTAATCTCCATCCTTGTGTATGCTTATTGACTTGATGAACGCTGACAACTTTTTAGTACTACGTTTTTCCAAAATATTAAGACTCTCAGATGGAATTCCAGGTCGGGAAGCTTGGCGTGCGATTTAAGGAAGCGAGCAAAAAGGGCGCTTACTTGTTGTCTGGGGAGAGAGCACTGCTATATGTGTAGCCGTTGACAGTTGGGAAGAACATGCCGCATTGGCGTTGCCAGTAATCAACATTCAGTAAGCGGGAGACAATAGTAGGCTCATGGCTTGGAGCGCCACTGCATTTGATTAGCGTCAGATTCTTAAACTGACTGTGTTGCCACTTACGTCTGCCAGTAGTCGAAGGGCTCATTGCACAGCATCCACTGCCACTGGAGGTCAATAGCATTGCCAACAGATCGATCAGTGAACAGTTTGTTGGAGGTGTTGTATGTGTCGAAGCAGCCGAGATCATTTTCATCGGCGTACCCATAGTTCTGGCAGACTGTTTGAATCAGTGAACGCGTTTGATTTTTAATATGGGAAGGCAAAACTCACAGCCCGGAAGTAGCACATTCTTGGTCCATTTTGCGTAACCTTCTAATGCAGTTTCAAGCCCAACACCATTGGCGTCTGGAGTAACAGCAGCGCCAGCGGTAACGTTCTATTGCAAAAATTAGCATCACTACAATATAATCGTACCCAGTACACTCACTTCAATTGCATCGCACCATTTGTAAAATGCAGAGTATCCAGTGGTGAAGCTGTTGCTTTGCCATAACCAAGGGGCGTTCTCAAGAGCACTGATATATGTCAGATAGAATTTCAATCCAGTGTAGCCGTTGCAATACATACCCCATAACATCGTCATTGTGCTCAAGTGATTCAAGACCGAACTTAGTCTTCAACGCCAGCTTCTCAGCATCGGTTCCCCTGTTGAAGACATTATCCATGTAGTCAATGACTAGGGAAACATCCTTGCTGCAGTTCTTTGGCATCCCTTCTTGAATTGGCGTGAAATATTGATACTGGATAGTCATTATTTTTTGCCCTTCTCATCGACTTAGTCAACTCACATAATCGCTGATAGCTTCAACAGGTGCACTAGACGCATGGTATGCCCAAAAGGTCCCAGGCGCCGTCGACTCAATCCAACCAGCTAAAGCACCGCTATAACTCCCTCCGGAGAACACCCATGGTGCTTTGTCCGCATTCGAAGAGCCGTTCTTGTCGAAAGGTAAAGCAACGGTCTTTGCGAAATGTGTAAAGTCGGCAATAGCTTGTTTCAGTGTCAATAACTGCAAGGTCTCCGCATTAATTTCTTGGTATGGACTAGACTCCCCCCAGTAACGATCTATATTTTTGTCAATACGAGGCTCAACTGTTTCGAGACAAAAAACCTACGCTCTACCATCACAACGGCGCCTTTGATTTCTTGGGCAAACAGGCCAGTGATTGTAGTGTTTTTCAAGTAACCTCCGTAATTCCCGGCAGCGATTTCACCAGGTGTGAAGAAAACAACCTATACCGCGTTAATTTAACTTTATAGTGCTCATGCTGGACACCTACGGGTGAGCCTGGCCCTGCCCAGAACTCAGCATTCCACCAGAACTTTTGTTGGAAAGTTCCCTTGCTTGTGTCATCGTGATCTAGGAGTTGGTTAAAGAAAGCTGACCCAGTCACGCTCGTTCCCGGAGCTATGGACGCCAGTAAGGTATCTGCGTGTTCGGAGGCTTCGACGGGGGGGACGAGTCTGCCAAGGTGGAGGAACTCGGTGTTAGCGGCAGAAGCAGTGGCAGCAAATGCCAGCGCCGAGACAGCAGACACAAATGATGCCTTCATGGTGGAAGATCAGTTGTGAGATTTGTGTCCTTCGTTGAGATATTCTCGCCCCGTATGATATGTTGAAGTGCTGAAGTGACCGAGGCGGGCTGGAATGGGACGTGCCGGGCTCGGGTTTTCACTGCAATTGCAATTGATTTCGAGTCGTTGATTTGACGTTCCAAACTACTGGAAATCACAATATCACGTAGTGGACTTCCTGAAGTACGAATCTGAAGGATGTAGTACTACCCAAAAGATTTGTTACTTCTGTAAAGCCCCACTGACCGCTTGCCAATTGAGAGAGAAAGAGGGTTGAAGGGAAACGAAACAAAACAACGAACGAGGGGAGCCTCTTATCAAATACTTTTTTTTGCGGAAGCCGAGTACCTAGATTGCAACTCTAGAGCACCTACCATACCTGGTACAGTCTTGCAGGCATGGTAATTCTTCCGGCTCAGGACGCGATCTTGGGCTTGGGTACAAACCGATAAGCACAATAGTGGGATTTTTCAATGGATATGTTGAGCCGACAGCAATGGCGGGATTAGATTGGCCGGTACCTGATTATCCAGCCAGGTCCCTTCCTCGCCTCCGAACTTGACCAGCGAATGGCCATGGATTATAAGTGGCTAGATGCATTGTCTAGGTAGCATGAACCCTGAGCTGCAGCACGCGCGCATACGCTGGAGAAACGGGCTGTGGCGACTTCAAAAAAATCGTTGGAGGCGGGCAAAAGTTAACGTTGTGATTTCGCTGATGGCTGCCGAAGGGGAAGGTGGTTTTGGTGGTCCAAATAACATTGTGGGGTATCAAACAAGCGTCTCTCAAAGCAGCTCTGGTTGGAGCGCGCTGGCCATGCCAAGGAACGCCACATATAACAACTTCCGTTTGGAGGTAGTGTGACAGGGATGAAAGCCGCAGATCATCCTCTGCATATCGAGGTTGAAAGATCCAAGCCTCTCTTTTGACCGGAGTCTCGTCGCCCGCTTAGGCAGACAATGTCTTATATAATGAAGCACATCGCCAAGAAAGATCGAGCTGTTTACGGCAGCTAGCTCTTGGCACTCCCTCCTTGGCCCCTGAAGGATTTTAAAGCAACTTGCTCTTCGGGTTGGATAAATGCGGGGCGCGGCTGCGATGTGTCTAATTCCCATCGCTTGCAATGGTAAAAGTAGGATTGCAATACACTTGGAAAACAAGTACTTTCTATATTTATAATTTCTCCTTTTGCTGAGTTGCATGAAAGTGATGTTGCTACTCTTCCTTCCTAGCATCATAGCATCATTTTCGTGAACTACGTCTCTAATCTGGGGTGGATGTAGCTCTTCTAAGTGACTTTGAATCTAGTTCGTTGCCAACCGACCTGTCACTTATGCTGTGATACTTATACAAGTGCCTCAACACGCTGTGAATGCTGCAGCTAGCCTGTTGCGGGATCGAATAAAAGGTCAAATACTCTCAAATTGTCGCCTTCTACCATTTTTCCAGTCCTTCGCCTTGGCTCCGGTATTCACGAGAACGAATTTCTTCGGGTGTGGTCTTCGAAGAAATGTGACTTTCATCATTTATACCATTATATGATTTCCATAGCTCCTGAGCGTAGAATCGTCAGGATGGCATTACCAACTTTGCGTTCCGCATCCAGGCAGCGATTGTTCGGACCTTTGGCCTCTCTCCTGGTGGAAAGAAGAAGCGGCCCTAATTTTGAATGTGTCACGTTGAGTGGAACATTCAAAATCCCCCAATAATTAGTGCCACTTTTTCGGTCCATCGAGAGCCTCTGAACAGAGCTACAAGACAGCTGCACTCGTTGATGTTGCAGAAGTTTGCTCCAAGCATTTGCACTGAATGGACAATTGATTCCCGTCCGGTGGATAGCTATCTGCTGTGATATCTTATTCCGGTGGTATGTGTAACCTTCTAGTGGGTGCATTGCATCGTCGAAAAGCTTGTCGACCACTGCATGCTTCCCATGATGACAATCAAGAAGCACAGTGCAACAATCACACTAGCAGCTCCGTACCTATAAGCGTTCCGCCTTCGCAGAGAACTTAGCTCACTGACCCACGTGCTGACCGTTGTCAAACACCCGCAGAACCCATCTTCAATTCCTTGCATCACCTGACAACCGACTACACCTCCTAATGGCGCATGTTGCAAATCGTAGCTCATGCCAATTACCGCCGTCCCAAGAATGTTGACAGCAAATGTCCCAAGGGGAAATGAAGCAATCTTGCCATTGAGATACAGTGAGGCGTAGAAGCGTCCTAGGCAGCCCAGCGGAGCGAAAACGAGTGCAAATACTGCGCGACCACGCCATATTTCAGGGGGGTCATTGTGTCTGTCTGGGGGCCAGATGGCGAGGAAGATTGCACCAAGCCAACATCCCCAGGCCAGGAAGACTGCTACGCGATCTAGAATTTTGCGGCAAAACTTAAATGGCAGACTTGGAATGAGAGGCTCAGATGCGATTGCAATATGTGCACCGATATATAGGCCCGAAATGCAAAGCGCAATCGTTGTGATTATCACAGCCAGTAAGGCCATAAATGAATAGCCACCATTTCGATGAACTGTGGCTGTCGTAGAGGCAGTTGGTCGGCCGTAGTCGTCTGGGTGATTGAGAGGTGTAGGGAGGTCATTTGACATCGCAAGGAATACATCTCGAATAAACGATGAAAAGGACGTGAAGCAGCCACAGAATCCAGTCGCGAGGCCAATATATAATGGAAGGGTCTTCTTTGTCGCATTGTGTGCCTTCTTAGCCGCCTGGAGATCAATAGTTGATTCCGACCCGGATCCGCTCTCTTCATCTTGACCATGCTTCTTCGCCTGTTCAATTTGTTGATCATAGGTTGGAGTGCCCCACTCGTTTTTGAACAGCATTCTGTCCTCGCTCAAAAATCCCATGAAAAAACTTCCTCCAAAATTGGCCCAAAGCTCACTGAACACCACCGGAGCTCCTGGGTAGAATGTGATAGCTTGTAAGCCAAGTCGAGCAAGGGTCCCCAAGAACGAAAACAGTATCAGGTACGATATGGTGTATAACTGGGTTGCAAATCTTGATACCTTCTCCGTTTCCGCCTCTTCCTTCTTTTCCTCTTTGGGTTGCTCTCCCCTTGCAATTGATTCTCTCCTCTCTCTTTCTTGATTCCTTTGGTAATCCTGCTCCTTATTCTTTGCCTCCTCTAGTGATGTATGGATATAGAGCTGATTCTCGTCTGGATTTTCAATTGGTGAAGGTGTTGCTAACTCATCCAAATTGACATAATTGTCTGGCATGTCATAGCTAGTTCCTGCTTGTGAGGAGCGTCGAATACTCCGAGCAGCTCTGGAGGAATGCCGCGAAGTATGGGAGACTGAACGGGCCAGGCTCTGTCGCCTTGCATTCTTCTGTCCTCCACCATGACTCCTGTCGCTCTCTAAGGTCCTAGTGCGGGAAACAGGCCCCTCATTTGGGTTCTGGACTGGTCCTGAAACGACAACCTCGTTGAGATTGCTATACGAATTCGTATACTGCTCTCCATCTCGAGACGTGCTGGCTGCTGCTTCGGAAGCTTCAAAAGTCAAGTCCTTGGAAGAAGAGACTGCCATGGCCAATCGAAAACCTCGAGGGTTTACCCCTTTGATCCGTTTCGAGATGGCAGTTGAAGAGAAGCATTCTCCGCTTTCGCCGAGCTAAAAGAAAAATGCTACTGTAGTCTCGAGACCGAGACGATGCCGGTAATTTTCAAGCCTCCACCTCCCAAAAGCCTCTTACTTATCGCGCACGGCCCTTCCCCTTCCCCAACCACGCCCAAGCCCACGCACGCCCCTGCAAACATCCCGACGCGGCCGCATCCAAGCTGGCAACCTCCGCTGGATGTTCCCGGACATTACACAATGCTGTAGCTCTTCCAAGAAATCTCCCATCACTCCGTCTCGCTCTGTAGAGAAAGGAGTCAGTTCTCTATTAGCCACTATATCTTTTCAAATACCTTTCCCAGTAAAAGCCGGCCCGCATCCCCCTTCAATACCACCAGCAATGGCGGGATTACCCCACAATGTGCACGTTTCCTCCCATCCTTGTCTGCTAGGTAAGCTCTCCCAGCTTCGAGCTGCCACTGCCAACGCCCGCGAGACAAAGGCGCTGGTGCATGAGATTTCCACCATTGTTGGATGCGAGGCGCTCGCAGCTGGCTTGACGACGAAGAGCGGGCCCGTCGTATGTATACTCCTTTGCTTTGCTCATGTGGTTCTTCGTCATGTCCCACTGCAGCTTTTCCAGTGCCTCGTTCTGACACATCCATCTTTTAAAATATATAGGCCAAAACTCCTTTAGGTTACGAATATACTACTACTACGATTGCCCCTTCTACGATTTCTCTGGTTCCAATTTTACGGTCTGGTTTGGGAATGCTCGATGGTTTGTCTCTCCCCTTCTTCCTACAACAATTCAAGCAAAATAACATCATTAGCTGTCCAAAATCTCCTTCCGAACCCAGTCCCAGTCCACCACTTAGGACTCTTCCGCGAACCGACTACCCTTGAACCCGTTGAGTACTACAACAATCTCCCTTACCACCGCCCCTCCGCCGGTTCGCCGTCCAATACGCCCAATGCCGATTGCTCCGAGCTTGCCATCCTCCTCGACCCGGTGATCGCCACTGGTGGGACCTGCGCAGCTGCAATTCAGACACTGAAGGAATGGGGAGTAAAACGAGTCATTGTGATAGCTGTGTTAGGTGCCTTGCCGGGAGTTATAAAAGCGGCAGAGGAATGGCCAGAGGGTGTAGAAATATACCTCGCAGGCTTGGATCAGGTTGTCAATGAGCAGGGCATGATTAAGCCTGGTTTGGGAGATGTTGGAGACAGACTATTTTTGACGATTGGGAAGTGAGAGGAGCTAGATTTGAATGATATCTGGTTTTAGCTGGAGTTTGGGATATCAAGATTATGTAGATGGATACCTAAAACCATAGAGAGGAGTTACTGTGATCAGGGAGATAGTTTGAATCCTTGAGAATCTATTTGCACGTTTTATCTGTCTTGGGCTTGAATGGAATCTTGCTGTAATATCAAAGGCTTGGAAGTTCAGAAATTTCTACGAAGTATGGTGCCAATGCTTTTCATCTGATGCGAATTAAAACTTCAAAAGATATACCTTCATGACGACATGTGTTGATTGATCTCCGAAGTGCAAAAGGCCCTCTCAAAGTACGTCCCAATCCGCGGCGGGATACAGATCTCTCGACCCCAGAAGAATAATAGAGGGCTGGCGGGAATGATATGACCAAGGCTTGCCAAAGCTCTGAATTAATTGAGCAGAATTTCAGAGATCCATTTACTCTACACGGGGCAGCTTATTGACGGAACATGCCTAGCTTCCGCTGTCTGGACCCCTGATCAGCTTCAAGATCGGCGGGGAACATGTGGTGAGAAAGTTTAAGAATCCCCGCAGTTGCAAGGGTAACAGAAGTATGCTCAACCTCAACGATCATCTATACTGCTCAAATATATACAAAGAAGTAGGTATCCCCATGGCTAAAATCAAATACTCCCATCCGTGGTATTCCGCCTCCCAGTAACAACTTAACTCCAGACCCATACCCAGCCCATGCATAAAAAGCGTGTCAGAAGAATTCAGATATTGATAAACTCAAGGGTACTCTAAGCCAGTCCCATCATCCCATGGTACGAATAATCTAAGCACAAAGCAAAGTACCGTCCACGCAGCTTCATAGTACTGCCCCAAGAGCAATATAAAGCCCAGGTATGTAATTGCCGACGCAACTAAATATGGCGTTGGTTCTATGAGGAAGTCATGCCAGAGCCCGTTAATCCATACTTCGAAGTTGGGCGTTTGGAGAGGTATACTTGGTAAGTGATCGAGAAGGTCCGGTGGAGGTAAATGGCGGAATCGTACGGGGTGATAATTCGATGGTTCCTCCCTCTCCATATTTCGAGCCGTCGTATCAGATGCTCTTTTTCGATACTTCCAGCCCGTACGGATCCTAACATATTTCCTCATGCTGCGCTTAAACAGCCTCACTCCCTTTCGACGCAATCTAAACGCATATTTCGAATTTCCTTGCTTGCGGCATTCATCATCGTCCCGGGGCGAGCAGGCCTCGTACTCGCTCGATCCTAGCAACAGCGCCTTCAAGCCTTTCAAGCCTCTTGCGCTTCTCCCCGTCCCTCCTCTCCAGAACTTCAACCCTCTCCTCCAATTTCGCCCGCGCCTTGCGCTCTGTCGCAACCATCTCATTGGCTTGTTGAAACAGTTGCGCGCTCAGCTCCTCCAGTTCTCCACTCGCTTCATCTAGTTTCCCCTCAGCAGCCTGCCGTAATGCTTGCTCCCTTGTCAACGCCGCGACCAGTTCTGTAGCTGAGGGGCTTGGTGGTGGTTGTCCCTGCGTTTGTAGATTCGGCGTTGATTTCCGCGATGTGAGGAAGGAGGAGAGCCGGTTCTGTACAGGCAGGTAGCCTGAGAAGCGGCTGGGGCTTTCTTCTCGCTGTGGTTGCGGGCTCGTAGGTTGTGCTGTTTGTGCAGCTTGCGCGCGGAGTTGTTGGATCTCGTCTTCGTAGTCTGCCCATTTGTCCACTTGCTATGTGTCAGCACTCCGTGGCAGCCTGTGCGTGGGAGGATGACTTACCAGCGTTCGTAGCCTTCTGGTTGAGCAAGCGTACTTGTGCTTCCAGGTCCGCGATTTGTCTCTGGGCGTCCAGGGCTATGGAGGAATGGTCCGGGAGGTCGAAGCCGCAGTGCGGGCAGCATCCCGTCTTTGACATGGTCAGCGTGACTATGGTAGTTGTCGACATAAGTATTCGAGTTGAAAATCAGACTCGGACTCAGGTCAGGAGGTGCTCGGTGGATGCTGAGTCCTGTTCACAGGGCTCTGGTGAGAAGGTTTCAAGTCGAAAGGTTGCAGTTCTAGGGTGTGATTGTATCGGTCACACGAGGCTGGGAGTCACGCTCGTTCTCGTTCTCATGCACGATCGGTATCGCAGATTCAAATTGAAATCGAAATGGAATGGAAATGGAAATGGAAATGGAAATGACGCCTGTATTATACGACCTTTCTTCATGCTCAGTAGTGGCTACGTAAAGCGTGAGTCCATACGAAGTATTGTGTCGTGTAGCTGGGCTGGCTCAGCCACCAGAGCCCTTGAAAAGGACCCTTGGCGGCCCACCTTGCATGGACATTCCACCTTTTTTAACCCTCTCCCCGGCGCTGGGCTCCGTCAGCCTCCCCTCCTTTCATGCACAACATTGAAGCACTGGAACATTAATTGAATGTGCCTCAGAGATACTTTGGAGCCTCAAAGACTGCATCTACATACTACGGCATATTTGGTACCGCAGCAATAGCAGCTCAGTGGACATTCAGAATGGACCTCATATCGTCCTTCCTAAGTCCCCAGTTGGCCATTGAGATTTAGCTTTTACAAGATCTCCATGCAAGTAAAGAGTATTGCAGTATACTGCGAATTTACTGCCTACAGGGATTCAAGGTGGTATCTGATTCAAAGGCCGTATAATATTCTCTCGACGACGTTCAACATTCATTTGATCTGGATGAGCTGCAATTTGTCATACTTCTATGGTAGCTTTACGCGCTGCACCCTCGGTCATCCAAAAGGTTGAATAGGTAGAGGAGGTCTTTGGCTGTGTAAGTATTTGTCGAGATACGGTCGGGGAGATAGGGAAAACAACGCATGTTAGGGTCATAAATTCAGTGGAGCTTGCATTTTTGAGTTTTTTGGTGTTTGAATCATTAATATTTTGACGTGTGTATGTGATCCCCCTAACCCCCCTAGACTTCAGTAAAACCTGAAAACCCCTGTGGGGAACAGGAAAGAATGTCTAGTCTCCATTGTCCTCTATATCTGTATCCTCCCTCTTCTGAACTCGATCCTCCTCAAAGTATCTGACAATTTTCATCCAGAAATCCTGCTCGTTTTCCTCGGGGCAAACAAAGTGACCGTCGTATTTATCCAACTCAACCTTCGCAAAGAACTCGTCTTCGTCCGACAGTTTCCGCATGACCACCTTATCTTCGCAAGTCCAGTCGATCTCGAATAAGACCTCTTTGCTGACGCCCTGCTTGTTCCCCCGCTTCTTTTCTTCGAAAATGGTGATTGGTTGTTTGAAAAGTTGTCGTTTCCTCTCCTTAGTGACCACCTCGTCGACCATAACCCAAGTTGAGGCGTCGTCCAATCCTATCCATGTCCTTTTCACTGTTTCGTGTCTACAATCCTCCTTCTTACACTCATAATTCTCGCAGATTCTGACAGTCATCTTTCGGGCAGCGATCTCGTCGCTGAATCTCCAAGACGAAAGGATGTTGTTGTATTCGATTCTGAGCGGCTTGGCGAGAAATTTGTAGCCAGCTAAGTCGATTGAAGAGAGGTCGTGCATGGTGTTCTTTGACTTCCAGAATTTGAGCGGGCATTTTCCGGGTCGATCCCGGTCCTGGTATGATATTGCGTGTGGTACTTTTGCTGGTAAAACGAAAGTGACACGGGGCCTTTTGCTGACGGCGGATCCGGTCGTAGGTTGGTCATCCGCAACGCTTATGGTGCTGTGACAAGGAGTCGATGCTGTCGTTGATTGCCCATCTCTATTGTGGAAGAGACCTGTAGTTGAATCGTTGCTGAAGTAAGCAGTCGAAGATGCCATGGAGTTGATACTGCTGCTACTCCCGTGCATATTGTCGTATGGTGCATCACTGATCGTTGGCTTTTCGAGATAGATGCCGGAAAGGGAAGATGCGATGGAATTTGGCGGGGTTCGAGGAATAAGTTGACAGATTTTATCTTTCCGTCGAAGGAGTAAATCAATGCTACTAGCTCTTGAGTTCGCAAGATAGATCACTGCAAATTTCTAGTCAGTATCGCCTGCCTAAGTAAGAAATATTTGCTCTTCTCGCGAGTTCAGAGATGATGAGTTTGAATATTTAAACTCGCAAAGTATGCGAGCAGGAAAATGAAATACTGTGAGAATTTACTTACTGGAGTCTTCGTGGGGGTCTTTGCGGAAGATGCCTTCTTTATCTTTTTTGCTATTGGGTTTGATCGCGACGAGAAATCGTTGTCCGTGCGAGTTTTGCGAGTAAATTCCTTGGACTGGAGTGTTACTGTAATTAAGTCCCTTCTTGTCGGGTTTCGATGATTTCCACTACGAATTCTCCGAGTCAGCATTGCTCTATCAAGAAATCTACAGACACTTCGCGACAAATGTCAATACCCTTTGGTAAATATCTCAGAAGGATCTCAGACGACCCATGAGGGCATTGAAACTTGCGAAGTGTGTGGAGAAGGGTTCTTTGTAAAAAGTAAAAGCTCCTGGGAATCTACTTACCGAGAATGGATTGCAAGCTTTTTGGGCCACCAGCATGAGATTTGGTGACATTTTGGAGAATATTCGTTAGTGCACCAGGTGTGCACTGGTATTTGGCCTTTTTATGTGGCTGATACTTTGGGTTATTGAGTGTCGTTTGAGTTGAAGTTCGAATTATATGCGTTGAGAAAAACTGAAGTGTGAAATTTGAGTGCGTGTGCCGGGAGAAAAGAAAGCGAAGAATTAGATTTTGAGTTCTTGGAATTTTTCCTATAATGGTAGTGCGTGTTCAAATTTTTTTTATAGCTAATTATGAGCTCACTGTTGCAAGACCGAATGAAGTGGTCCAAAAAGGGACTCGGATCCGTGGAATGAAAAGGGGCAACAAGCGCTCCCGCTCCAACCGATTTTTGGAAAATAATTAAAACCATTGGAAGTGCCCTAATTGCAATGACTGCATCTCCACAAAAAGAACTAAAACTAACACCTGATTTTGAGACGAATTTGGTCCAAGTTATTGGAGGCGATTTTGCTTACGCATCACACAAGAGTTCTCCGATGTGTTCAAATCTGGAAAAGACCCTGTGCGGTGGAAATGAACGGATCGAAACCTCCAGATGCGTCAAATCTAGAGATATTGGGTAAAATACAGGGCAAAAAGAACGATTTCAATTTCCTAGTCGTATCTAGTGACTTCATTTTCCCGCAACATACTATTGCTCTAGAGAGTCTTATTTAATTCCAATCGTGTTTCCATAGTCTGATTGAGTGGCGAGAAAACCTAGGTACCTAAGCTTCAATGTAGCTTCAAAAAATTACGCTAGTCAAGGAAAAGTCAAGGTGAGATATGCTTAACAATTGCAAAAAACCGAAGATCTTGTCATTATACCGACTGTGGCAAACGCATCTATTTTTTGAGGTATTTTGACAACAGTAACTAGCTATCCTACTCAGGCAGTTCTGTATAGCAAGACCTGGGAGAAAAGGGGCGGCAAATACCAGTTACAAGCCTTAGATCCAGGCGTTGAAACCACTAGGTGGCACCCCCGCTACCCAATTCTGAAGAGCCAGCGCCGCAGAGACGAGGATTTATATGGATATAAAGACAAAAAACCGCAACTGGTTCTGATTAGGGCATAGCTTTATATCCGTGAAAGCTGACACTCGAAGACAAAATTCAATATACCACTTCAAGACATCCAATGCTCCCACGTTAATCTTGCCTTCGGGAGGAGATTGCTCTTCCCGCTATATTGTAGAATTTTGAGGACATGCTGGACCACGGCACCGGCGTTAAATTGAAATTTCACCAACCTCGACACTCAAGAGTAGCACATTGACGAATCGTGGGACATGGAAATTGGGTATCGAGTCTTCGTCCTCCTCGAGTGTGGTTCTGAATGGTTCCGTCACAGTATTTTTCTGCCAGAATTTGCTTGCTTATTTCATTCATCAGAGCGTGTGCTACATTTTCCACTGCTCCCCATGATCAACCAAGCAATCCCATGCCCATGCAAAGTGCCAAAGAAAACCGACCATCCCTTACACTTCAGTCGTAACGCGGGCCTTGGGGTTCGTAACCTTAACACCGAGCTCCTTCGCACGTTGGATGATGTCAATTCGCTTTCTCGATGAAACGGCGTGTCCGATCCTAGGTTGTATCAGTTCCTAGCTCCCTCATACCCATTGTGGACAAACGTACTCTGCTGCGAAGGTCTTGTTGTGCATGAGGAGGAGTTCGACATCGCGGGTGTTGTTGACGAGGAAAGCCTTGTGGCCGGAGGGCATCATATGTCTGGTCTTCTTGTTGGATCCGAAACCGATCGAAGGCATAACCATCTGCTGAAGTTAGAACAGCCTTCCCACGATGTCATTTCTACTAACTTGTCCCTTGAACCGACGGCGAACACCTGTTTTTTTACAAGTTAATCTTCTTTCTGAGACCCTGGGGGAGTCCGTGGACGAAGGACGAAGGCTCAGGATCCGGGGTTTGCTTACGATTGTCAATTCCTTTGGGTTTGCGCCATGATGCATCAACGCACATGTACGTATCACTGTATCCCTAGAGTTAGCAGGTCTCGAATTGAAGATGGTTTTGCGAATACTTGCCTTTGGTGGCGGTGAAAACGCTTCGTGCCTAAGTAATGTGAGCGTTCGATATTCCTGGTATGATCAAGGATAGAGAAACTTACGCTTTTTCACGATTGGGATGTGCTTCTTTGCCGAGACCATCTTGACGGTTGCTGTGGTGTCGTCGGTTTGGTTATCGAAGTTCGCGGGTCAAGATAATTTTCGATGCGCCCAAGTGTGCGTCGACATTCGGCGCTAATTACATAAGCTACATCGCTCACGTGCTACTTTGAGGATCCATCCACGTGATATTCTTACTCTCAAAGTGGTTCTCCTTGTACCTAGGTAGACTTCGGTATCCGAGCTACGAAAAGTCATAGTTTTCCCAAGTGTTCAAATCTCATTATTATCTCCATTTTCGCTAAAATTTCCTTTGAATTCAAATTACTCATTTCAGCTTGGACATTATCAAGATAGTCTCAACTCGTCAAGGGGACCCGCTTCAAGTAGTGGAGAATGAAATCTATTTTCATTTGGTGACCATGTATATCTCCTGGCCCATCTTATTTCTTGGGATGCGTAGTAGCTCATGTTAATTCCCCGTAAATATCGACACCATCTACCATTAAGACTACCCCCGACCAAACACCTAAATACAGAACTCGCTGCGTAAAAGCATGATAACTTCTATTTCAGGAAGCTTTCTACTGCTGGGCACATTGTGTTTGTCCACCCTCTTCTTCGTCGTCATCTTCCCAACCGCCACCAGCCCGAGGATCTCCGGAATTGGCACCGAACTGCTAAAGTTAGAATGTTTGCATAAGTGAAAAGAATTGAAACTTACGTCTTCGATATCGGCGTCAGAATCATATTCGACCTCGTCGACCTCAGTAGCCTCAATAGGCTCCTCCGGCTTTGGGAGGACCTTTTGCAGAGTTTTAAATGCGGCCGGGTCTTCGGTCCATCCATTCTCAGGGAAGTCCACTTTGACAACGAGATACAAATCTCCCTTGGCATCACTCCGCTTCAGGGGCATACCCTCACCAGCAACTTTGAGGATTTGTCCTGGCTGCAGCACTTTCCCCTGAGGGTGCTCAAGATGAATGCCACGGCCGTCGAGGTGCTTCAATACCACTCTAGAGAAGCCAGTCAAGGCTTCAGCAAGAGTGACATTGAGCTCAGCAGAAAGGTCATCACCGGCCCGCTGGAAAATATCGTGCTCTTCCTCCACAAGCGTAAAAACGATATCCCCAGGAGTTTGATCCGGTACTTGGTCTGCCTCGCCTTCGAGAGTGATTCGTTCGCCTTCCCGTGCACCTCTGGGAATGTAGATCTCCAGCACCTTCTTCTCTGACGTTGTTCGCTTTCCCTTGCACTTCTTACACCTGTCCTTCTCCTTGAATATCTTCCCTGTTCCCGTACAATTATCGCAGACCATCCGTTCTTGGGTAACAAGGCCCGGTCCGACCTGGCGAAGTCCAACTGTGATGCCGTTTCCTTTACATCTCTCACAGGTTTGCGGTTTTGCCTTCTCTTTCCCTCCTGAACCCTTGCAATGACTGCAGATGATGTTCTTCGTGCTCGCAAACTTGACCGTCTTCCCTTTGTAAAGCTCCTCTAGCGTAACTTGGTACTTTTGCTCCTCATCGCGGCCTTTCCGTGGTCGTCTGGGCCCACCTTCTCCCCCAAAGCCTGGCATACCACCCATGCCTCCCATACCCCCAAACATTTGACTTAATATATCGTCTAGGTCAACCCCGCCCCCCATGCCCATTCCACCCCCTCTGCTAGGGTCGAAGGCCGCCATGCCGTGTGTGTCGTAAAGTTCGCGTTTTTGTTCATCTAGGGAGTTAGTACGTTAGTACTATCCGAGGAACATATGAACAAAGACCGAGAGTTACTTACCAAAGAGGATCTCATAGGCTTGAGAGACTGTCTTAAATTTCAATTCTGACTCCTCTCGTTGTTCCTCAGGTACCTTATCTGGGTGGTGCTGGAGGGCGGCCTAATGCTGGTCAGAAAAGGAGGAGGAGGGAATAGGGAGAGGGAGAAGTAGTCGCGAGGCGGAAAGCTTATAGGTTACCCACCCGATGATAGGCCTTCTTAATTTCTGAGGGCGTTGCCGTTTTGGATATCCCGAGCGTTGCATAGAGGTCTACTTCCTCAGTTGCTCCATTGGTAGCCATAGTTGAGGCTTTGGTGGAGGGTGGAGGGGCGAGTTGTCAGATTTCGCGGGTGGAGAAGGAAACCTGTGGCGCATACAACAGCAGGTATCTAAATGTATCTCAAAATCTGTTGAAATAGCACCAAACTTGGGCAAGAAAGGCGAATGTGAATGGCGAATGTGAATTGTGTAGAATTGAATTGGATGTAAGAAGCTGAGGTCGTGCATGATAAAAAAATGGTAGATAATGACTAGCGTGGAGGGGATCGGTTCGGGTGTTTGATTTTCCTGAACGTGCCAAAGCAAGCGAAAATCTGGAAGGGAGCAGAAAGCCGACAGTGATCCAA
>Ga0247778_1000577_pt1 | contig 39363 bp, 39 predicted proteins | sample UWRJL049202B5_FD_179939 | JGI IMG/M metagenome (GOLD analysis project Ga0247778, IMG submission 179939) | Plant litter microbial communities from Arlington Agricultural Research Station in Wisconsin, United States - UWRJ-L049-202B-5 | ecosystem: Environmental > Terrestrial > Plant litter >...
TTAATAGTGTTTTTTTTTTGTGTGGTTTTGTTCTTCTTCTTTTCCTTTTTTTTTTTTTGTTTGGAATGGATTTGTTGATAAGAATGGAAGGGCTGGAATGGAGTATATACCTTTTTGTTTAAATGAAATTTGTATACAAACTCTACCTCTCACTTACCAATAATAATGCTTACGCTGATTGTCAGTTGTAGCAATGAACTTGCTATTTCAGGATGCTAATAAAAGTGTCACACAATTCCATGTGACTTACGACCACGAGACCTTCACAACCCCCCAAGTTTCTCCTAAAAACACAAGACTATAAAAAGAATCAACGAACCACGGTATCACCCCATTTGTTGCACATCGCAATTTTGGATTTTTTTCGGAGGATAAACAGCACAGCATTTGACTTTCGAACCGTTCGGGACGCCGTCGTTTCCCAAGAACTTCGGCAATCGGCAGATCAATGGATATGCTGCTAACCGGGTTTCTATCAGGTAATAATTAAAGTATGGAAAATAATCGTCTTTGTTTGCTTTCTATTATTCATACTTATTTATTCGAAGCGGATCAATTATTATTATCTATTGTAGTCTGTACCTGAACTACAAATAAGCGTTGAAAAATTCGTGCCCCCTCTCCTCGCCCGCGGATCAACCTCCTACTTCACTCACCCACCTCTTCAATCCTCGCCCCAAAAAACAAACAAACTCCTTCCTCCTAGTTCTCAGCCCCGCATGTCGCTTAATTGCCTCATTATTTTACGATGATTCGATTCAAGTGCGAGCTAGAGACGGAGATCGCAACCAGCTGTACTTGAGTGAAGCTGCCGTAATGCATTTCTGAGGCAGGGAAGCAGCGATGGAAACAGGATCCATGTATGATATTTTTCACATATAACACAACGGTGGTTGAGTTCATGACGGGAATTCTCATGGATTCCACAGAGTTTACAAGCAGTCATAATTTCATATAAATTCAGATATATACGGACAAGCACTATCATACGTATAAATCGGAACATATCAGGCAATACAGAATCGCAGCAAAGTAAGTAGGAAAAAAACACACTCGCGCGTACCCTATACAGTGTATCCTCCATATATACTGAAACGGACATGCTCATAATTATTTCATAACATCCATCCATCCGTAAGATAAGAAAAGTTCCCTGATCACCAAACGTATTTCATAACATCATCAAGAATCGAAAATGTCTGTCGTTAATGTAGTATTGAGATCCAACGGATCTCAAGCGAAAGCCTTCTTGGCCGATGACCACAGGCTCTTCAGCGCCCCCTTGGGCGGTTCCTTCTTCTCAGTCGGTCGATGTCGATGCACTCTCTCCCTTCTCCCACTACTCCCAGGCCTACTGCTTCCAGATGGCAGCGGTCTCTCCTCATCTCGATCCCGTCGTTTCGGCTCGGGCGGCGCAGATTCCCGAGCTTTCTCCTCCTCTGCCTTACGCTTGCGTCTCTCTTCACGCCTGATGCGTCGTTCCTCATCTTCTTCCTCTCTCTTCTTTCGGTTCTCCTCAGCAACATCCTGTCGCGCGCGCTCCATCAGTTTCTCATTTTCTCTGCGCGCCCGGCGAGCTTCACGAGCTTCACGATCCTTCTCATCTCGCTCTTTATCCTTCCTTTCAGAATCCCGACGAGGTGGTGAAGAACGATGCGAATGTCGATGACTATGTGATTTCTTTTCCAGTTTCGGCCGCTCACCGGAATACGATTTGCGTTTGTCAGGCAAGTCGTCGAGTTTGGGTCGCTCGCCATCAATCGAGTCACGGATGCGTTTGATCAGTGATGGCTTCTTCGGCTCATCTAGTCTGGGTCTGTCGCCATCGAGTGACTGTCTGATGCGAGCGACGATCGTGGGCTTCACCTTTTCTTTCACCTCTTTGATATGAGGCTTCCCGTTTGCCATGAAGGGTGATTTTACTTCGCTGATGCCCTTCAAATCCAATAGCTTTGGTCGTTTCTCGCCGTCTTCTTTGCTGTGAGATGACTTGGTGCTGTATCTTCGCGATGACAAACGTCGTGGGATAGCTGAAGGGGCGGGGCGATCACCGGCAGGCTCATCGACGATTGCGCTCTCATTCTTGAGGAGCTCGTCTTCTGCAGCCTTGACTCTGGCTCGCCGTTCCTCTTTACGCTTATCATGAGCAGCTTGCTCATCTGGCGTGCGCTTCCGGGAATGCGAACTGGTGCCGCTCACCCCGCTATCACGACGAACAGGCTTGTGCGATTTGGGAGATGGGGGCGCGAAGAGTCCCTTTGCGGCCGCTGAAATCGAGATTTCGCTGTCGCGTCGTTTACGATGGGAGTGTGGTCGGTCTTCCACCACCTCTTTTTCCTTCCCTTTACCTTTATCCTTGCTCATACTGCTGTGGTGGCTATCTCTCCTCGACGAGTGTCGCGAAGATCTGTGCCTACGCTTTTCTGATTTCGGGGATGGAGGCGAGTCTGTCGCAGCTTGTTCTTCGGCGACATCTGGAAGTTGTTCTGGCTCCCCGACGATCTCTTTCTCAGTTACGTTTTCCGGTTCCTTGGAGTCAGAGAGAATTTCAGCGACGACCGCTCCAGCTGCGACAGCAACCGCAGCTCCGGCAACAGCCTCGATGATTGTATCCTTGTTCTCCTCTTCAGCAGGAGCCTGTTCGGGCTCGGCTTCCTTGGGCTCCGGGGCACTTTCAGCAGGTGGATCTTCAGCAGGAGCTTCCTTGGTCTCCTCAGCACCTTCCGAGCTTTCAATTGGAGCCTCGCTCTCGACTACCGGCTCCTTGACCTCTTCTTCTTGACTGTCACCTGGGGGCGGAGGTGGTTCTTCGGTCGATTCGCTTGCTGGCTCCTCAGGCTGGACTTCCTCCGGGGATGGTTGAGTTTCCTCTTGCTTGGCATCCTCCACAGTATCATCTGAGGTTTGGGGCTCCTCCGGTGGGTTGGTTTCCGCAGGTGGGTCTTCAAGTGGCGGATTCTCAGGTTCGTTCTCAGGTTGGGCCGACTCCTCCACAACCGGAGCTTCTTGGCTTGGCTCTTCTGCCTTGATTTCCTCTTCTATCGGGAGTTCTTGAGAATCTCCACCGTCCTCTTCAACAGCTGGAATCTCAGCTGGTAAATTTTCTTCAGGGGCATCCACGGCGGGATCGGCAGGTGTGCTTTCCTCTTGTTTATCCTCCTCAACCACGGGATCCTCCTCAGATGGCTCTTCAACCTTGTTCTCTTCTGGTGAAGCACTCGAGTCGTCAGGTTTGCTATTTTCGTCGACAGATGGAGCTGGGATATCAACAGCCGGTTCCTCTACTTTGATGTCCTCTTCTTTTGTTGAGTCATCAGCCGGAACATCTTCGGCTGGTGCAGCATTTTCAGTTGAACTATCTTCTTCGTTGGATATGTCCTCCTCGGGGGGAGGCGGTGGTTGGCTTTCCGAGATAGCTTCCTCCGCTTTGGCACCCTCTTCAGATTCGACTTGTTCTTCTTTCAAAAGTTCATCAGGAGCTGAAATATCCTCGGGTGGGCTGCCATCTCCGGCCGGCACGGCTGCCTCGCTGGGCTTTTCTTCATCACCGTTTGCCGCTTCCTCAGTTGGTGTATCTTCGATGCCCTCAACTGGAGATGCATCTTCAATGGGTGTGGTTTCTTCTGGTGGCGGAGGCGGAGGTTGGCTTTCCACAACAGGTGCCTGTTCTGCAATATCTTCCCCGCCCTTCGAACCTTTCTCGAAAGCGGCAACCTTTTCAGCTACAGTGCCTGCCTCAGGCGATAAGAGTTCCTCAATGTCCTCAGGTGATAAATCAGCTTCAGCGAGAATGTTATCAACTTCATCTGCAGGATTTACTGATGTCGGTTCGTCAGCTTTGGCCTCGACAGCCTCAGGAGAGGTTTCTTCTGGTTGTGCTGAATTTTCCGATGTCTTGTCTTCGGATTTGTTCTCCTCGACACTCTGAGCAGTTTCTTCTTCTTTGCTCTCGTCTTGCGCCGGCTCTGCGGTTGGTTCAGGTTCCTATTACAAATGATTAGCAATCGAGTTGGCTAAAAGTCTTGGAGTAGAACACATAGAAGAAATTCCACACATCCTAAAATTTGCTTTCCAAAATTTGGGGCGAGGTGCAATAGAATTCACGAACCTTTACTTCTTCTTTCGGCTCACTATCAGCATCTTCAGAAGCTGGTTCTGAAGCAGAACCCTCATCGCCTTTGATCTCACCATCTTGTGGCTCTGCGGATGGCGTTGGCGGGGTTTCAACGACTGAATCAGCGGCTGAAGATTCTTCCACTATAGCAGGGCTCTCCTCCACTGTATTCTCAGGATCCTGTGGCTCGGGGGTTGATTCTTCGACGGCTGGAGATTCTTCCACTATAGTAGGGCTCTCTTCCACTTCGTTTTCAGTATCCTGTGTTTCGGTGGGTGATGCTTCAACGGCTGCGTTGGTAGGCTCGTTCTCAGTCGAAATTTCTTCCGCCTGCTCGTTCTCTGGTGAAACGGGTGCTTCTTCCGTCTTACTTTCAGCTTCTTGTTGCTGATCTTCTACTGGACTTTCTTCAATAGATTTGTCCGATTCAGCTATAGCTTCTCCGGGTTGCTCGCTTTCGGATACAACAGGTGGTGTTTCTGAACTCTCCTCTTGGGCCGCAGTAGTTGCAGGATTGCCTTCGACGGGGTTCTCGTCGCCTTGTTCATTTTTAGAAGCAGTAGGTGGCTCTTCGTTATTCGGTGCCTCTTCTGGTATGACTGCTTCTGCTGAGTCCTCAGTGGGCTTTTCGGGCTCACTTGATGCTTCTTCGGTCTTTTCAGGCTCAGATGTAGCTGGTGGCTCGGCCGAATTCTCTTCCTCGACAGGAGCAACTGTAGATTCTGCCTGGGTCGGAGGTTCCGTAGTATCATCGTTATCAGACACAGTCGTTGGCTCGTCGGGCTTAGTTTCCTCGACTGGATTTTCTGGTGGGTCGACAGAAGTAGGTTCACTTTCAGTTGATGGCTCTTTGGGCTGTTCATTCTCAGATGCCACGGGTGCATCCTCAATCTTCGTATCACCCGCCGGACTTTCTTGTGGCTCGACTTCAACTGGTGGGCTATCTTTGGATTCTTCGACCTAGAAGTAAAAGATTAGCTCTCAGATACAAACACAAACATAGTGACAACTTACCACTGGAGATTCTTCGACAGGAGCTGCTTCCTCACTTTTCACTTCCTCCTGCTTCTCTTCGACAGCAGGCGCAGTTTCGACATCTGGCCCAGGTTCCTCAATTTCCCCAGCAGCTTCCGGATTTGTTTCCTTCACCTCATCACTGCTCGGTTGTTGCTCGACTAGATCGGGCTTTGATTCGGCTGGGATATCCGCATCTTCAGAAGGCGGTGGAGTCGGTTCTCTCGTGGGAGGCTCAGTTGGGTTGGCAGAGGTAGCCTCAGACGCACTAGGCGTCGGGGGAGTCTTGTTTCTCCCACCCTTCTTCCCCTTGTTTTTCTTTCGCTTGTCCTTCTTGCTCTTCGGGGCTGTCAAAGTCCATTCGACATCGGGCTCTACTTCCTTGGGCTCTTCGCCGGCTGCTTGATCCGCATTCACCGTGCCATCTTCGTTGTTGGGAGCCTGGATGATAGAAGTTAGTCTTGCGTGTTCTGGCAGATTGATGAGGTTCATGTCAGGCCATTGCCGGTCATGGTGATCTTTTAATTTGGTAGTGAAAGGTTGAAAGGGACAATGCTGGAAATGTTACTTGCCTCATCGTCTCCATTTGGATCTCCTCCTACGGCAGAGGGTAATTCCTTCTCATTGCCGGGAGCCTGCATCAATAAGGTTAACTTGCTGATTCCTAATGGACTGAAGAAAAAATGAAGAGCGCCCGACTAACATCCCATTCCATCTACGAACGGCTTTGCAAGAGGTATGTAGTAATTGAATAGCGGGTGAGAAGGAAATAAAAAACTCAATTATCGTACTTCATCGTTCCCACCAGTTTCTGGGGCTGCTGACTCCTGATCCTCAGCTGACGTTATCTGCGGGGCTGCAACTTCGCTTTTCAATTCCTAAATAATCAATAGATTAGCCATTTGACCTTGGAAATGCCATTGATCAATTCCCTCATCCTTATCGGAAAGTCATTGTGTTGGGTTGGCCGGATAAATCCCACTTTCGAGATGACCCAATTCCAATGCTCCCGCCATCGAAACTTTTGCTGTGAAAGAAAATAGAATTCGTACCGTAGGAATTGATTCATCAGCACTCTTGCTTTCTACAATCTCATCCGAAGCAGACGGAGCTTCTTCGCCAGATATCTCAATATCCTTCGGGTCCGGTATCGCAGCTGGGTTAGTATCACCAACTGCACTCATTACGACAAATAATTTGCAGACGCGAACGACGTTTCGTTTTCAAAAAAAACTTAAGTAGAAGAAGAATTGAAGATTAGGAATTCGGCAAAAGCGCGCAGCTTGTTCGGGCTCCGAGATTTTTTCGAAAGTCTGGGTCTACATATGTAGCTGTATGCATGGCGGGGTGGTGACCTTGTGACGTGGCATTGTCGTGGAAGCTCCTCAGAGGACACACGAAGAAAACGTGCGACGGCGTGATAGTATACAACTACGAAATGGCTATTTTTGGAGAATGGCCTAATTGGATTAATTTATCCCTTTTATACAAATTTAAAAATCAGAATTACTCACTAGATACTTTGTTTACTTACCGGGAGGTTTAGACGTTGGCAGGGATGGCGGCGACGGCGGCTTGCGGGCCGCTCCGCGGAGCCTTTTCCCCTGGCCGAATTGTGTGACTTCACGTGGCTGGCGAGGATTTCAGTCGCAACGATGCCCCTGCATGTTCAGTGACCAGCACAGAGCGAATCATTTTGTCGTGGCAACATCGCATTTGTAGCCCTGCGTCGAGGAGGACCCAAAGCTCCAACGCAGCATATGTCGTGTACCGGTGTAGACTCTCCCAAATCAACTGCACACAACTCAGAAAGAATGATGGCTAGAATGACATGGAAATTCTCGTAGACGTACTGACCAACTTTGCTCATTATTCGTACGCTCACATGTATGTCATCTCCAGGTCCAAAATAAACACCCTCCTATGCAATATATGCTTTTCCTCCCATCCGTCTACCTATTTATCCTTGAACTCCTGTGAAAAGATCTTCTGCCAAACCTCCATCCACTTTTGCTGTTGCGCCGTAAGCGCCTTTCCAGGGTTCTTGAATGATCGTGTCATGATGTCGCGGAGTCGGGCTCGTAAAGTTTTGATCACGAGCATGGTTTTCCAGTCTGAAACTGCGAACCGCGCGCGGTTACCATCGAGGATGAAGACGCCGGCGTACATCTAGGAATTGTCAATTCAGGGCGTCTCGAAAAGGAAGGGGGAAACAAACGTCACAGCGCACATCGCCGCAGAGGAGAGCGATGGAAAACTCTTCTATAGCGGTTGTTTCGTGGGCGTTGTAGAATCTGCATGCTGTGAGCTTTCTATTTGCCAGCTAGATGAGTTGTACCTACTGCTTAGCTTGCATGATGTGATAGTATGAAAGCCATTTCAATTCATGATGCCCCTTGTTGACCGATGAGGGATGCAAGCTGATAGACTGATTGTTGGCGCAATTTCGGAACCCCTTTCCATCTCTGATGAGGAGCTTTGGATAGAAACTCCAACCAATCACCGAGGTCGTGATGAGATCGTTATCGCTATTCACGTTCGCTCGTTGGGGAATGTCGAAGAACTGCCTTCGTCTGCTTGAATAGCGCATCCTGAGTTGTCAGTATAGTGCGTGGGACTGCGTGTGGAAAACATACCTGTTCAAGTTATTGCGCTCGGCCTCAGTCAGTGGCAAGAAGCCAGAGTCAACCAGACAAACCACAAGCTGCCCTTTGAGGTCCTCAATATTCGATAGTGTTTGTTGGCTGAGAAAGTTCTTTCTGCAGAACTGATATTCAGAGCCATTGCTAAGACAGACTCGCTTCCATGCCAAGTACGCGTTGTAGACAGTGAGGAGATCCGAGTCGCCTAGACGGGGTCAGAGAAAACGGGCTAAAAAATGAAACGATGCGACAATGTAGCAAGGTTGCTGCCCATCCAGTCTGAAGGAAATATCTGTGTACTGACCTCTACGATACGACTGCCGAATAGTATCAGCTTGACCGCGGGCGCCAAAAGGGGCAACAAATGGCGACTTTGAAGACAAAATAGCAGCGACCGTAATTACAGCATCCAAGCACTTAAAAATGCTACCAAGAAGGATGAGTTTACCCAAGAATACATCAAGTGGAAGTCTTGCCAGTTGGATACCCAATGGTGTCAAATCTTCCCCTGGAGTTAAGGCTCTGACATCGATTAGAGCATCAACCGCACGACGAATATTTTTGGGCAATGGAGGATCGAGAGCTTCGCTGAGCGTCTCTTCGATGCCACCAAGCCTGCAGATTTTCACGCGGATAGCGAGATCCTGTAATGATAATCTGAGAAGCTCGGGAGTTTGTTGATCAGCCATCTGGGAAGACAAGTTAGCTCGTGACGACTGGCTATTGGGCGAAAAGAACATACAAGTTCGTCATGCCGATATTTGGTAAATAGATGGAAACACAAGCCATCCTGAACTCGTCCAGCTCTACCTCTACGTTGCTTGGCATTTGCTTTGCTTATGAATGTTTCCAAAAGTCTAGAAAGCTGTCTGCGCTCATCAAATCTAGGGAGATATTAGCAAAGCCAAAAATGGGTTCAAGAAAGACAAACCTCATTTCTCTGTGCTTCCCAGTGTCAACGACACAAGTGACGTCGGGAATGGTGATACCTGTCTCGGCGATATTCGTAGCAAGAACAATTTTTCTCGTCCCAGGAGGTGGGACTAAGAAGGCTGCTTCTTGGTCCTCACTCGCAATGGTAGAATGTAATGGATACACATACCAGTTCGAAGAGAACTGGGGATGCCCAACTAGCATGTCATTAAGCTGACGAATCTCTCCAATACCAGGCAAGAACACCAAAATGGCTTTACTGTACTTCTCAAAGCGAACATCAACCGCGATCTTCGCCAAGAGTTGCGTAACAAGCTCGAAATCGATCCGATACTCGTCTATTTGTGCTATCGTGTTTCTCGTTTTGCTCGTGTATCCACGTAACATTTTCGTATTTTCAGCCTTAGCAGAGTCGCTGAGAGGTTCATCTCCGACATCGACGTCATCGTCGAGATCAGTGAGCTTCTCTTGTTGGCCATTGTCAAGAGAGTACCCGGTCAACTCCACCGCATCTTCCAAATACTGGACTTGGACAGGGAATGTGCGGCCAGGGACCCTGAGAACGGGAGCCCCGTCAAGGTACTTGGAGAAGCGGTCTGCATCGACTGTCGCAGACATCAGCACCACTTTGAGATCGGGTCTCTTGACCATAAGCTTTCGCAGAACAATCAACAGAAAGTCACTGTCAATGGTACGCTCATGGACCTCATCTAAGACGATATGCGTAACCTCCCTCAGATCGTTGGATCCCTCTAGCATCCGCATGACGATACCAGTAGTTGCATACACAAGCCTTGTCTCTTTCGAAGTATTGGATTCAAGTCGGATTGCATAGCCGACAAGGGAGCGAGATGTTCCAAGGTCGTTTTTACGTTCGCCAAGCTCCTCGCTAACACGGCGTGCGAGTGAAATGGCCGATATACGACGTGGTTCAGTACAGTATATCTTGCATGGTTTACCCTTCAAAAGTTCATGTTCGAGGATAAAGGCTGGTACCTGCGTACTCTTGCCGCTGTAATATGTCAGAATGTACCAAAAAAAACAGAGCAGTGTTCCTTTACCATCCAGTTTCTCCGCAAACTATAACCACTTGCTTTTCGTCAATTGCAGCCAGAACCTCCTGTTTGAAACCCCACATTGGGAGTTGCATGCGAGATTGCTATGGTTTGTTAGCTACGAATGGAGAGAATCGAACACTACTCACCAGCATTGTCTGGTAACTTTGCGTATTTGCCTTTTCTAACCAGATTCTTTGGTAGATTTCAGGTGCTAGAGTTGGCCTTGAAGCCTTGTCTCCAATCGATTCATCGCCATTTTCCAGAGTGCGAGCAGAGCCGCGATTCTTGAAAGCCCCTTTTATCAAAACACCGTCTTCGAGTTCTTGATCTCTCTTTTCACGGACCATATCACGAATAGATCGAATGCTGGCTCGATCCGCCTCGTCCAATTTCTCTTTCTTGGCTTCCGCGAATTCCGTCCACAGGTCTCTCCACGTCGCGGGCAGGCGTAGGAACACCTTGTCTTCTTTTGCAGACGAACCAAATATGAGGAACAATGCTGTTGTTGCAATATATGCCTCCGATTGCTTCCCGTCCGGCGCGGACACTGATATCATGGTAAATATTTGCGATTTTGGCAACGCGTTATATTCGATTTCCGGGGGCGGAGTTAGTTCAATATCCTGGCTTTTCGACCATGTAATGCGGAGAGAGTGGCGGTTGGAAAAACTCGAATCGGAGAGCAGAGTATAGTTGAGCTTGGCAGATGAGTCCCTAATGAAGTAAGCTTAACGGTATTTGAGGATTGTCATTCATGTGGTAAGTACCTCGCTCTGCAGGCCTCTTCCAAGACTCTCGTCGGATTTACCCCTGTCCATTTCCCAAAGTCCCGGATGGTGACTTTCAACCCATTGCTTCCATTAACAACAGTGCTACTCTTGCCTGTGACGGGATCAATTTCGTTCACCGGTAGGCTTGCGAACAAATCTGCAAGGGCTGCTTCATCGTCACTGCCGGTATCTTCAAGCATTGCGGCGCCAATCTTGGCCGCTTCCTTGCTCACTTCATCATCTGAGTCGACAAGCGTCTCTGATTCTTGAGAATCAGTATCGTGGGTCGCTTGGGCAGCAATTCGTTGAGCGGCGGCGTCTCTCTCGAGTTGAATTCTTTTGGACTCCCATTGCTGATCAGCAAGGTATCGATCAAAGAGAATATCGTCTTCGATTCTTTTAATCTTTCTTAAGATTTTTGCTGTCTCTGGGTCGGCTGGGGGCGCCGAAGCACGGGGTTTAGGGGTATTATTCCGGCCACTTGGGCGTGTATTCGGTCCTTTCGGTGGTGGTGGCTGTAACTGAAATAATTTTGCTTTGGATTCTAGATAAACTGGCAATAGATCATCTGGGTCAATATCACTGTCGTAATCTACGGCAGCTACCTTTTTGACAGGCGAACGCCTTCTTTCAACTTGTGAAATACTGCCATTCGGCCCATGGCTGATATGCCTATTGTCTGATTCAAAACGCGGGGTCGTAGCTCCAGACGGCAATGGACTATCAGAAGGAGTTTCTGCAGTTATAGTTAGGATTTGAAACAAAACCAACAATACAGAGGATCAAAACTTGCCTGTCTGAGTCTTTGGAAATGCTTGCTTTCTTTGCCAATTTTCGTAATCTGGAAGTTCTTTTCTTTCGCATTCTCGAGAAAGCCACTCTAAAGCCTCCTCCATGCCCCATATCGCATCTTTATTTCCCACTCCTATCTTGTCCGAGATGTCGAGAACAAATTTCAATGCCTGGCTAACTTTTTCCTCTAAAAATCCGGCTCCGACGAGGGCTTGCTGCAAAGTCCAGAGTCTGATAGTCAGCTCTTCTTCTGATGGAGGCTTTAGGCTGCTGGAGCTATCCACTGTTTGCCCTGTAAATCGCCCCTCGGATTTGACCAAATCCAATATCTCCTCCATGAGCTCCGGTGGGAGCCATTTTCTTGTGTTGAGGCTCTCTGCCTGACCCCTCAAAACTCTACGATCCGTCTCTAATCTCGTCTTTTGACGCTGCGCATCTCTCTTGGACTTTTGTGCATGCTTTTCGACCAGGACTTGCAGTTCGGAGTTTTCGAGTTGTCTTTCGAATTCTTCAGGGGTCAACTCTTTTTGTGGCGGTCCTGAAATTCCTGCCCCTCTGGTGTCTGGGGCCTCGTTTTGCTGGCCTTCGGCGTCCTGGAGCTCCTTTGGAGGGGTTGCTTCGATTTCTGGAACCTCAACTTTTGTTTTGGACGCAATAGATGTGGTGGCAACTCCCCTGGCAGGATTCGCCGTGGGCTTCTTCTTTTTCTTTCCGCCAGCCATTTCCAAAATCTGTGCAGCAATTTGTTGTACTCGCGCGAGGTATTCTGGGCGAAGGCGTCGTGGGTGACGTGAATGTTCTGTGGATTTTGTTTGTCGGCGTCGAGTCAGAAAAATCGCCGAGCTTTTCCCCAGAATTTGAAGACCCTCCAAAATATAAATCGGTCACTCGACACCACGCCAACCTTCGAGCACGACGATCCGCTGGGTCATGACAAGTTTTCCTGCCCGATAAGATGACTGAGGTGGAGGTCAACGGTTTGGCCGTGGTGGATTTGGATATCACCGCCACGAAAGCGGCGCTCTCCTCATCGTCAACGAACACTCGCCTTGGGAGCCTCCACAATATTGAAGAGAGGCTGTCTCATAATGGTCAGAAAGCTTGTTGATTCTGCTGTCCTGACATGTGTGCTAATTCGTATCAGAAATAAGCCAAGAGCTCTTCCCTCACATCCTACATCTCTTTACCCACACATACCCTTTCTACCACGACCGACATTCACGCGCGGCTGTTCAACGATGCATACGAAATATATTCAGTACAAATGCTCCGCCGGAGGCTCTCTCGGGGTTTGTCAAGTTAATTCATGCCGAAGCCGCCAAACCTGGCCTGGCACCCAGCAACGCTTTTGTGCTTGTTGAATGGTGTAGCATATTGCTTCAGGAGCTATCAGGGACAAATCATTGGGAAAGATGGGGCCTGGAAACGGTTGTGAGCAATGCTCAAGTTCTAGAGCTATGCCTCGGCGAATCTTCACGGTCCAATTTGAAGCATTCGGCTCTCGTAGTCACTCGGCGCGGACTGCGGAAGGTATTCTCGAAACCCGATACCAGACAAAAGGCGATTGAAGATGTTGTAAAGAGGCTTACGGCAAAAGGTTCTCAGCCTTCAACAAGGAATACAGTCATGCTAGGAGTGGTTGCTGGCGTTTGTGCAAGGCTACCAGAACCCAAGGAAATCCTGTTGCGCCAAAAATCTGAGTTCTACGCCTTTTATACAAGAGAGATAATTGGCTCGAAAACTGCCGTTTCTCCTCATATCGCCAATGGATTAAACGACTTCTTCGAGGCTTTCACTACGAAGGAGGACGTAGAGAAACAAATTGTCCCATCTCTAGAAAAAGCCCTTCTCCGAGCGCCGGAGATTGTGCTCAATGGCTTGATTGAGCCATTCTTCCACGCCCTCCCAGATAATATCGATCTCTCCACCATCCTTCAAGGCAACTTACTAAAGCCCCTTCTTTCGAATATCAAGTCAACAAATGCCTCGATACGCCATGGAGCTCTTTCAACTTTTAAGGCCATTGTGTTGAAATGTCATCAACTAGATGCCATTGCCAAAGTTGCGGAAGACATTCTCACCCCACTGAAGACAGGAAAGCTACCATCTGCAGATCAGAGAGCTAGCCATGCAGAAATGCTAGCAGTGCTCCCGGTCTCGGAAAAGACTGTAGTGTCAGTTACCCCAGCAATCGCGACTGCTGCCGGGAAGGAAACAAATGATGTGGCCCTTAGTGCGGAGACGTCAACGCTGCTTCACTATGTGAAGTGGGGGGTATCCAATGGAAGCGAAGTGCCAAAGCCGGTGATCGATATCTTTGTAAAGGGTCTTTCTGATAAGAAAATCCCGGTCAAAAAGCTCTGGGCTACACGCCTTGGAGAACTATTCTGGGACTTTCACGACCCTGATATTTTGAAGTCGAGATTCTCATCTCTTGCAGAAGCTGTGATGCCAACCCTCATGGATATCTGGCAAGAAACTACCAGCAATCCAATAGCTGCTGCTCAATCAGGTCTTGTGACGGCCGCATATGTCCTTACAGCTGTCTCTCGTTCGAAGCTTGCAGCAACATCAAGCAGCAAAGTTGAGACGACCTTGAAAAAGGCTCTAGTTGAACGTCAAGGTCTGACGATGGAGCCCAAGCCTTCATTCTTACTAAATCAGCGAATTTATGGAAAGCTTACCAGCGATAATGACTTCAAGTGGCTCATTCGTGCGCTTTCATCTTTGTCGTTGGATGTTTCTGCCGTAGAACCTGATTCGGCAACAGCAGTTGGCTGGTCGCAGGCGATCATATTCTGTATATGTTCTTCCAGTGTCAAACCTGGACTTCGAAGACTCGCTTCCCAATCACTGTCCAAGATGTATATTCAAAGCCCCGCACAGATATCAAGAATCATTGTTGCGGGTCTCTGGCGTTGGCAACAGTCAATCGAGTCCGGGGACAAAGACAGCGCCGCCGCAACGTCCAAGACAGACAATCAAAATCTCCACCTAGTCGTCAAGTCCATTTGCCTGCTTCCATCAGACGTTGAGCGAATGGGTGGTTCCATCAGCGAATCAATTCGCAAACAGCAGATGATATCCCTATTAGTTTTAGGCCGACCAGAGTTACTGCCACGCGTCATATGGATAGATTTATGTCTTAGGATTGGAGTGGATCCTGGTTCTCTTGCAGAGGAATCTGCCGACGAATTGATACAGCAAATCTTGGACTTTACGAGCTTCACAGAAACAGTATGTAAAATCTGAATTCGAATACCCACCCTGTTCCTAACATTTTTTAGGCCCGACAGCATTCAGAATCTGTCAAGATTGCTGCTTTCAAGGCTGCCGCAGACCTTGCTTTTGTTGCACGAGAGACTATGACACCTCGCATTGTGAAACTAATAGAACAAGATCTTGATCCGGCCCAGCTGGCTAGTGTTGGCCCAACGGAGGCCGCTATATTTAGGACTGAAGAGGGCACAGCTTTCGTCGATGTGTTAGCTTCGAAATCTCAAAGTTATACTCCCAACAAAAATACTAAAGACTACGACACAATCAGATGGGAGGAGGAACTGAGGGCCCAGCTCGCAAAAAAGAAAGGCCAACAGAAGAAACTCACTCCGGAGGAGACTGCCAAAGTCAATGCTCAATTGAAAAAAGAGTCAGGCATTCGACTGAGCCTTCGATATCTTGAAGCCAAGCTTTTCCGTGGAATTGGCATAGTCAATAGTCTTGCAACTGCTCCGGCGGTAGATGCTGATCTTTGGATTGGGCCCGCGGTAAAAGCATTGGTTGACGTTATCAGTGCCGGCGCCGGTCTCATCACAGGAAACGCTGCACCAGATGCTTACATCGCCTGCTCAGGGACTCTGTCGGATCGTATTGGTGTTCTCCGTCCATTCATTGGCGTTGCAACCCTAAGGGCGCTCGATGTTCCACACTTACCGGCTCACTTGGTACAAGAACCCCTCGGTGCTCTCATAACTAGGGTGCTGTATCGCCTCCGCTTCTCCGGAGAACAACGCCCGTTCAATACCGTATCGCTAACATATATCCTTCCACTTGTTTTCTTAGTACTTCAGCATGGGGGCTTTGGAGAAACAGATGATGCCGAGGCTCAAATAGTGTTGGCCTTGGAGTTTCTCTCTTTCCACACCGATGCTGCTTCAGATGTTCTTGTACCTCGTTCGGAAATTCTGTCCGTCTTGATATCATCAATGCAGAGCTACAACCAACATTACAAAATGATAAAGGACTGTCTAGCAGATCTTTGCCGATGCATCGCACCTACCATTACCGATGCTGAGATTGCAATTCTGGCTCGGGGTGCAATCGTACCACAGGTTTCTGTCCGCACCTCAGTGTTGCAGTCCATCAGCGCAGAGATTGACATGAGTGAACTGGACTTTTCTGAGGAGATCTGGCTAGCATGCCATGATGACGTCGACGAGAATGTCGAGCTTGGACGCGATATTTGGGAAGAGAGTGGTTTCGAGATCACAACAGAATCGCCATTCAGAACCCTATCATATCTCAACAGCCCCGACAAACAGCTTCGAAGAGCGGCCGGCAGATCTCTGGCTGAGTCTGTAAAACTCCAGCCATCAACGCTCCGGGATGTTCTTGAGCGTCTGCAGTCTTCATACAAAGAATTGGCCAAACCCCGTGTGCCTCAACTCGACGAGTATGGCATGCCCAAGAAGACAGATCTCTCGGATCCCTGGGAATCCAGGAATGGAATTGCTATCGCATTCAAGGAGCTCGCTCCTGTCTTTGAAGAAAGCCTTCTTGATGAGTTCTTACGATTCCTTATTGAGCAAGGACCTCTGGGCGACAGGGATCCCAATGTACGAGAGGAAATGGTCGAAGCTGCCACCGCAATTATCGCACTCCACGGAAAGAATAAGGTGGAAGATCTGATGAAGACTTTTGAGCACACGTTGGAAGCCCCTGATAAAGGCTCTGAATTTGCTGATCGAGTCAACGAAGCTGTCATCATCATGTACGGTGCTTTGGCACGACACTTGAAAGCCGGCGATCCTCGAGTACCTAAAGTGGTTGATAGGTTATTGGAGACTTTAAGCACACCTTCAGAAGCCGTTCAATACGCTGTTGCTGAATGTCTGCCTCCACTTGTTCGTGCATCTACTGATAAGATGCCGGACTATATCCACCAGGTTCTCGACAGGCTTCTCAATTCGAAGAAGTATGCTGCTCGCCGTGGTGCCGCCTATGGCCTTGCTGGTTTGGTCAATGGCAAAGGCATCTCTGCGCTAAGAGAATTCCGAATCATGGTCACTCTGAAGAGCGCCATCGAAAACAAAAAGGATGTCAATCATCGCGAAGGTGCCTTGCTCGCATACGAACTTCTGTCGACAATTCTTGGGCGCGTTTTCGAGCCGTATGTCATTCAAATTGTGCCACAATTGCTTTCTAGCTTCGGTGATGCAAGCGCCGACGTTCGTGAAGGCTGCTTGGCTGCTGCCAAAGCGTGCTTCGCCAGTCTAAGTTCTTACGGAGTGAAGCAGATTTTACCCACACTTCTTGATGGTTTGGATGATCAACAATGGAGAAGCAAAAAGGGTGCCTGCGATCTGCTCGGTGCCATGGCTTATCTTGACCCGCAACAATTGGCCCAGAGCTTGCCAGAAATTATTCCACCCTTGACGGGAGTTCTTAATGACAGTCACAAAGAAGTCCGTCTTGCTGCCAACCGAAGTTTGAAACGATTTGGTGAGGTCATTAACAACCCCGAGATCAAGAGCCTTGTGGATGTGCTCCTCAAGGCGCTCAGCGATCCCACCAAATATACAGACGATGCCTTGGATGCCCTTATCAAGGTATCCTTCATCCATTACTTGGATGCTCCTTCCCTGGCGCTGGTGGCTCGGATTCTGGAGCGGGGATTGGGAGATCGCTCAGCCACGAAGCGAAAGTCGGCCCAAGTCATTGGCAGTCTTGCGCACTTGACAGAAAGGAAAGATCTCATTGCCCATCTGCCAATTTTGGTTGCTGGGCTCAAGATTGCTATTGTTGATCCTGTACCAACAACTCGTGCCACTGCTTCCAAAGCATTGGGTTCTTTGATTGAGAAATTGGGAGAAGATGCTCTGCCAGATCTCATCCCGGGTCTCATGCAGACTTTGAAGTCAGATACTGGTGCTGGAGACCGACTTGGATCTGCTCAAGCTCTTAGTGAAGTTCTTGCAGGTCTTGGTACTAGTCGTCTTGAGGAAACCCTGCCTACAATTTTGCAAAATGTCGCCTCCAACAAGCCGTCGGTCCGCGAAGGCTTCATGTCGCTGTTTATCTTCTTACCTGTCTGTTTCGGTAATAGTTTCGCCAATTACCTCAGCAAGATTATCCCGCCAATTCTATCTGGTCTTGCGGATGATATTGAGTCTATCCGTGATACTTCCCTCAGAGCTGGTCGTTTACTAGTCAAGAACTTTGCAACAAAGGCAATCGATCTATTGCTGCCTGAACTAGAACGCGGTCTTGCCGATGATAGCTACAGAATTCGTCTCAGCTCCGTGGAATTGGTTGGTGATCTACTATTCAACCTGACCGGTATCAGTGCAACTACTGAGCAGGACGAAGTCGAGGATGGAGCCCAAGAAGCTGGTGCATCGTTGTTGGAAGTCCTCGGAGAGGAGAAGCGCAACAAGGTCCTCTCATCGCTGTACATCTGTCGCTGCGATACCTCTGGTCTTGTGCGTACTGCTGCTGTCAATGTCTGGAAGGCATTAGTCGCAAGGTTAGTAAATTCCTGGAGCATTTCATTTCCACTACCAAACTTTTCGCGAGTCTTGATGCCTTATTTGGTTGTCTCGGAATTCCCGAGACATTCAAAATAGACATCAACCCTCGCGAAACATCTGGAAATTCCCGGGGGAAACAATACTGACTCGGAGAATTTGCAGCCCCAGAACTCTCAAGGAACTTATCCCCACACTCACTCAACTCATCATTCGACGTCTTGGTAGCTCCAACATGGAGCAGAAGGTCATTGCTGGCAATGCTCTTGGTGAGCTTATTCGGAAAGCTGGTGATGGTGTACTTTCAACTTTGTTGCCAACTCTTGAGGAGGGTCTGCAGACATCCACGGACACAGATGCCAAGCAGGGCATTTGCATTGCGCTCCGAGAATTAATTTCTTCGGCGTCTCCTGAAGCTTTGGAAGACCACGAAAAGACTCTTATTTCTGTTGTGCGAACTGCGCTTATTGATTCGGATGAAGAGGTCCGAGAAGCGGCGGCTGAAGCTTTCGATTCCTTGCAGCAGATTCTCGGTAAGAGAGCTGTGGATCAAGTCCTACCTTATCTCCTTAACTTGCTTCGAACGGACGAGGATGCTGATAATGCCCTTTCTGCTCTGTTGACATTGCTCACGGAGACAACGAGATCCAATATAATCCTGCCGAACCTCATCCCTACACTTACCGCATCGCCGATTTCCTCATTCAACGCTAAAGCACTTGCATCACTGTCCACTGTCGCTGGATCTGCAATGACAAGAAGACTGCCAAGCATTCTCAATAGTCTCATGGACAACATTATTTCATGCAAGAATGAGGAACTCAAAGCCGATCTTGATGCCTCATTTGACACCGTCATTCTCTCTATTGATGAATTTGATGGATTGAATACGGCAATGAGCGTTCTGCTTGCCCTTGTCAAGCACGATGATCACCACAGACGTGCTGCGGTTGACTATCACCTTGCCAAATTCTTCGCAGCCGCTACGGTTGATTACTCTAGATACAATCAAGATATTATCCGAGCTTTGCTCATGTCGTTCGATGATAGAGATCCAGAAGTTGTCAAAGCTGCATGGACTGCTCTCAGCGAATTTACGAAGCATCTCAAGAAGGAAGAAATGGAGTCTCTTGTATTTTCAACACGCCAGATTCTTCAGCACGTCGGTGTTGCAGGATCAAATCTGCCAGGTTTCGGGCTACCCAAGGGTATCAACGCCATCTTACCAATCTTTTTGCAGGGTCTTATGAACGGTACCTCGGAGCAGAGAACTCAAGCTGCTCTCGCCATCTCCGATATCGTCGATCGGACAAGTGGAGATTCATTGAAGCCATTTGTTACCCAGATCACTGGTCCACTCATCAGAGTTGTCTCTGAGAGATCAACTGAGGTCAAGGCTGCTATTTTGTTGACTTTAAACAATTTGTTAGAGAAGATCCCGACATTCTTGAAGCCTTTCCTTCCTCAGCTTCAGCGAACATTTGCCAAGTCACTGGCAGATACTTCAAGCGAGGTTCTGAGAACTCGGGCGGCGAAGGCTCTGGGTACTCTCATTACTTTGACGCCGCGTATCGACCCCTTGATTGCAGAACTTGTCACAGGATCGAGAACCTCAGATGCTGGTGTCAGGAATGCCATGTTGAAAGCACTGTACGAAGTCATCAGCAAAGCGGGCGGGAACATGGGCGAACCCTCCAGAAATGCGGTTCTTGCGTTGATCGATACTGATCCCGAGGATAACGACATTTCCATGGCCATTACAAATGCCAAGCTACTTGGTGCTCTCATCAAGAATGTGCCAGCAGAGAATGCCGCCGGTTTGATCAAGAACCGCGTCATGACTACGCACTTTACTCAATCTTCCGTACTCGCTTTGAATGCTGTACTCTTCGAATCAGCATCGTCGCTGACACAAAGTGCCTTTGCTGATGATCTACCCAAGGTCATCTGCCAGGGCATGGCAAGCAAGAATGTAAGTATCTCGTCGGCGTTTGATAATAAATACTAACGAAATATAGACCTTCATCTCCGACAACTCGGTTTTGGCAGCAGGCAAATACCTTCTCGCAGATTCTCGCAGCAGCGATTACGAGACCACAAAGCCACTTTTCGAATCACTTGCTACTCTCATTCAGCCTGGTGCACCAGCAGACACACGCCGTCTATCTCTTGTAGTTGTGCGAACAGTATGCCGCCATCATATGGACACCGTACGACCGCACCTTCCACTACTAGCACCACCTGTGTTTGCTAGCGTCAGGGACATGATTATCCCCATCAAGCTGGCCGCCGAAGCAGCGTTCATGGCGCTTTTCGACGTTGTCGAAGAAGAGAGCAAGGTATTCGACCGCTATATCGCCTCACAAGACTTGGCGGCAGGCCAAAAGCGATCGATGCAGGATTACTTCAAGCGTGTTGCGTTGAGGTTGGGTAATACGGCGAGAGAGAGGAGAGAAGCGGAGGGTGGACAGGGAGGCTTGGGGTTGAGTAATGATGAGCTTGATGATGAGAGGGAGATCCAGAGTATTGGGAAGGTGGATCTGGGGGAGGGAGCTTTTGATGAATGATTGATGAAGCATAACGAGGCGTGGTTATCAAAAGTTGCATAGCATTGATTTAGTTATTCATAACATGATTCCCAAGACTCGCCGGTATAAAATGTGGTTTTGTGGACCCTTTGGCTAATCAAATGAGGCACCGAGTTGAGATCATCAAAAGTACATAGCCAACCGATTTTGCCTCACTTTGTTTACCTTTTAGTCCTGGCCTGGGTTGACAATTGAAGCATTCTGTTTTGGTCATTCCGCCTGGAAAGTGAGGGGTGGGGCAAGTTAGTGCCCCGCTTTTGCACGTGAGCTCTAATTTTGCTCCCATTGAATTCTGACGGGCGATCGTAAGGAATGCGTACTCTATGACGTTTAAAGTCGAAGCTGAATAATTCCAGGCTTTAATTCTCTGCTGCCAAGTTTATAAAACTGCATCTTGTTTCCTTCACGCACGTCAGATTTCAAAATCATTTGTGGGAGGGGGAGGGCTCGTACGCGAAAGCCCTAAATCGTTGATTAGTCACACGGCGCCAATCACGAAAATTAGCGAACCTCAAACCTCGAAAAGAGGAGCAGCGACATTGTCTCCATCGACAAACTCTACGACAACCATCGACGACCACCGCGAGATCAGTCAAGATGTAAGGAATCCCTCTTTTACGATAGCGTCATTACGATGGATCTATATTGGCCGACCCTGAGGATGGGATCGAGGCCCTGTGTGGCGACTCGTCATAGATTTCTCCTCATCAGCGGCTGACATGTAATTCTCGCAATAGGGTCAATCTCACCACCCAAAAGCGCCTGGCGGCCTCCGTCGTCGGCTGCGGAAAGCGCAAGATCTGGCTTGATCCCAACGAGACCAGCGAAATCTCCAACGCCAACTCCCGCCAGACCATCCGAAAGCTCGTGGCTGATGGCCTTATCATCCGCAAGCCCGTCACCATGCACTCTCGCTCTCGCGCCCGTGAACTCACTGCGGCTCGCCGAATCGGTAGACACCGTGGTTTTGGTAAGAGGAAGGGTACTGCGGACGCTCGTATGCCAAGGTATGCTCTGGAATTTTGTGGGTGGGGTTCGGGATATATTCTGATATTTTTTCGAATAGCCAAGTCGTCTGGATGCGCCGTCTTCGTGTCCTCCGCCGTCTCCTTGTCAAGTACCGTGCCAGCGGCAAGATCGATAAGCACCTGTACCACGAACTCTACCACCTGAGCAAGGGTAACACCTTCAAGCACAAGAGAGCATTGGTTGAGCACGTATGTTATTTACTAGGTGGATAAAGGGATGCATGAGCTGACAAGGAAACAGATCCACAGAGCCAAGGCCGAGAAGGCTCGTGAGAGAGTCCTGAAGGAGGAGATGGACGCCAAGCGTGCGAAGACCAAGGCTGCCCGCGAGAGAAAGCAGGAGAGAGTTATTGCCAAGCAGCGTGCTCAGTTTGGAGAGGACGAGGAGACCGAGACAAAGTAGAGGGCTTACGTTTGTGTTGGTTGCATATGGAGTGTTGGGCAGGGTCTGAGATACGGGCCGGTTGCTTTTTCCTGGCCTTTCTTGCATTTATTGCACGGACAATGGTATCATGATCTTCAATGCAGTTTGTATGTCAATTGAGTGATTGCGATATTATATTGGTGATCTATTGGGTGTGTGATGTATTAACGGAATGCCACGTCTTGGGGAAAATGTAATGTGAACACGTTTCTCGAGCTTCAATAGCCCAAAGCAACACAGCTTCATCCAAGCAAAGAAGCCGTTACGCTTCCAATTTACTTACCCGCCAGCAGCAGCAGACAGATCGAAGAAAGAAAAGATGCATCCATCGAGCTCCAGCACGTACTACCCCACAATCTCAGCTCGCGTGCCAAAATCACCTTCCCCGAGCTCTCACGACAACATACAAGAACCATCGATCTAACCAAACCGCTCAAAGCCAAATGTGCGTCAACTTGACACACAAGTAAGCCCAAGCCCCAAAATCCTCAAATCAACCATGCAGCAAGGGGTATACACAAGCCATCATAATCAACGAATACAGAAGAAGTCAACTTCAAGACGGATCAGATATTTCTCACATTGTCCCTCGTAAAGGTGGTGATGTGAGCCCGGGACATCTCAGCAGAGCCCACCATTGCTGGCGAGAGCTGGCGCTGTCGTAGAGGCTGGCTCGTCATCTCCGTTGTAGTTGTTGATGAGGGAAAGATGGGTTTGGGGGAAGTCGGGGTTTTGAGGTGATGTGGTGGGGTTGCTGCTTTTGCGGAGGTAGGTCCGGTTGGAGGTAGACTTAAAACGGCGGGTGGCATTCAAAAACGTTTTACTGAAGCAGTTCGCTGGATCTCTATTTCTTCAATTCTAGGTCTATTCTAATGCTACATGGTCCTTACTCCCTCGCGAACTCGTGTTACATGTTCTTCCTACTACGTTTGCCGGCAGGGGTGCTATTGTCGTCAATCGATCTGTCTCGTTTGCCCCTTTTTGACGTCGTGGTCATCGGCGTTTTAAGTCCTCCTCTTCTCCCGGGAACGTTGAAATGAGATTCTGGTGAGACGTCGCCATGATCAGTTTCTACGAACAATGTCTTACCAGAGGAAGCTCCTTGATCATCACCGATCTCTGGCTCAGCAGTCAATCTTCTTGGATCCGGGGTAGTGACGAAACTCCCATCCACTGAAGGAGGGCCTGAGAGTCCCTGGACAGCCTCGTCCGAGAACAAATCCGAAGCTTCAGCTGATGGCAGTTTCCCTCTGGAAGCTGCGTTGCTAGCAACTTCTCTCATGGGATCTAGATTGTCGGACAACGGTCGAGTCTTCGGTTGCACCAATTCTGAGTCGTCTAGCGCTAACACTTCCTCTATGGGGGAGGCCTCTTGGCGACTCTTTCTTATGCGATGCAAGCTTTTACCAAAGTGGTGAAATGCTAGTTGGGCAATCATGGTGGTGTCCTTGAATTGCAAAGGTGGTGGCGCATTGATCCCTTCCCAGAAGACGGTCTTTGCTTTGATGTCTCTCTCATGGATGAGTCGCTGCATGTGGCTTGCCATCTCTGTGACCATTGACTTCGTTATCTCTCTGTCAAAAACGAAGCGAAGGAGCAAATCATGCTTCATTTCCTCATTGGGAGGTTCTTCTTCTTCCGACTGAGAAGCCTCAATTGCTTTTCTCACAGACTCCTCGGTTAGTGGAGCCAACATGATCTTTCGCTGAGAAGGCTCTCTCTCAGACAGCCTGGGTGATTGGCCTTCTGGAAAGTCAGGGGCGTCATTTTGTATTGTCCGAAGAAGTTCTTGAGTGCTGAAGCTCCCTTTCCCCAATAATTCTGACAATGACCATATGAGAGCAGATGTGAACGAGTGTTTGCCAGGTTTCCTGGTAGTCGACTTCGCAGACGTTGCTGCGAGGAACTCGAACGCCCGGCGGGCGAAGTGGCCACGCACATTTCGTTCTAGTTCTCCAGCATGGCAACAATCGAAGATAACAAAAACATCGGCTCCTGTCCCCCTGATATTATGTTCAGCGGAGCTCCACAGGATTTCTGTGAGCTCTTTGTCATACTCTGGCCGCAATGACGATGAACTATCACAGCTCTTAGTGAGGATTCCGACACGAAAGGAATAACTGAAATTACCCTGTCAGTCTCAAGTTTCCCCGAGATTCACCTGGTCGCCCATGACCAGCATAGTATATGATCAACAAAGTATTTGTGTCATCGTGGTCGTCTACGAACTCTGCCAGATATCGATTGACTTGAGCCTGGGCTGACCTCCTCGGGCGTCCCAGAGTCTTTCTGACAGTTTCGTACTGAAACTTGTGCTTGAAAAGGTCCTCCAGAGCTGTGACCTAATTGAGTCAGCCAAGGTATGATTTAATCTATTCTATCTAAACTTACCTCTTCATCTGTTTTCAAATCATCAACATCCTCGTGCCAAGACAACAGAAGAACGAATGCTTTCTGGTAAGGAATGAAAGAGTTCTTTAAGTTTGCCATCTCGTTGTCCCACACAGCTTTGTACTTAGAATCTCGTGTTTCGGCTTCATCTTGAAAATCTCTTGTCCGATGGTGGGATTGAGAAGGCTCATCTCCAGACGAGGCACCCTCCCGGTTGCACCCAAGTAGCGCCATCCTACCAATTATCTTCGGAATATACGTGTCGTTCTGAAAGTCGCTCCTTGAATGAAGGCAAAAGCACAGCAGAATGGGGCTCGACTGGATCAAAAAGGTTGAGGCTGCGGATGTGGATCCTTTTATTTTCACGGTTTCACCGCATTTGAATGGAAGGTGACACGCATAATGGCGGGGGCTTTTTTTTTTTTGACATTCTGCCTCAAGAAAGCGCCCACTGTGAGACAGTTCGGTACGCAGTCAGACACTCAACTCAATTTCGGTGAAGGTTTTGGGAAGCCGTGGCTTGCCAAGCGATGTTTGGCCAACACTTCGTGAGGGGTGATAGGTAGCTACATTGGGATGCGTGCATGAACAGCCGGCTTTCAAGAATGATGGGATAAGCCTCAGAGCCTTCTCCACTGGATCATCTTCTTTAAATCTGCCTTGCCCCTGGGCTCTGTCGATAGAATGTCTCTTGTGGAATCAGGTTGACTGCTCACTTTGTTCTAGCTTACAACCCTAGCCACTGCAATGTCGGACCTAAAACGCCCCGATAAGGAGGTGAGCAGTGCATCCTATGTATTGAGCCATTGACCAGTTGCAGCTCAGCATAGAGGCAACTACTGACAGTATTTAGCGTCCTCCAACGCCCGAAGAAAGATCCTTTACCAATGTATCAGCCAATCCAGTTGATGTGAGTCTCATACCTCAATGCTCGGTAGTTCTACGACTGATGGGCATTGACAGTCAACCCCAAAGTTCGACGTAGACGCAGCAGCCTGGATTACTCTTCCCAACAAAGGCGCATGTCAGGTCACGATCGGGGCTCGAAGGAAGGTGGATGGGAAGTTCCAATACCAGATTCAGGGCGCCGATGGTGTGTTGTACAAGGGTGGTGCGTGGTTTCCTCAGGAGAAGCTCAGCTACGCCTGATTTGCTAGAAAGGAGGCTGTATATTGGGCTGCATTCCAAAGTTGTCAAGGTGCATCGCACCCGCTGCGAGCAATGCGACTTCAACCGTACTCTGCAATGATCGCAAAAAATTTCCGCTTTCTCTACCGCAGCCTCGTGTCTCTTGTCTTCTGTTTTCATTATAAGTATGATGGAAGCTCAAAACTTATTTCCGCGTGGATAAGCTTCTACAAGCACTGTTCAATATGGGCTCCTCCAGTGCAGACTCCCGTGACCTTGAGAAAGGTGACCTTGAGAAGGACTCTTCTGGTAACCACCATGCTAGAACAGATTCTGACATATCTTCTACTCTTGTCTTGCAGCCCTCTAACACCACACCGGGCCCATGTCGATCAACTGCATGGCATCCATGGGCCAAGGAGAAGCAAACCCTAGATCCGGCCCGTGAGACGAAGCATAGAAAACGTAAGTTAGAATGTGCGGGAGAACACGAGAATTTAACTGATATGGCTTCGTAATCTTGTAGTAGATTGTACGGAAAAGAGCTATCGCTCAGTAGCCACATTCCTCGACAGTGATGAGAACTTCATGATCTACCGCCGCTTTGGGTATCTACATGCCCGCATGCTACTGAGGATGCAAGACAAGTTGCGAAAGCTAGAGTCTCTATTGGATGACTACGACGATGATGACGCAGATGCAGATGATGATACCCAAAAGCGACGATTGATGTCTAGGGACTTGGATGAAGCTGCATGTAAGAAGCAAGAACCTGGAATCCAAACACGCACACAAATCTTGGACGAAATCGAAACGGTTCTAGGAAACTATGGTACGAGTCACATTCATAGCAATTAACACTCTTACTCACGATACCGTAGATGAATGGGTAATAAAAGCACAGCAAATGGCGTCGCTTAATAAACCAGCGGAGAGGGATTTTCAAAGTGTCGAGGCACACTTGTACAGTAAAAAGCCCTTGTTCGATGAGGAATACGGGTTTATCTACCAAAAAGAAGACTTGATAACCTTACGAGATGGAAGGGAGATGGCAGTCCTAGACTCCTTCACTGAGAGGATGCTCAGGGCCTTCCATTGCTCGCTGCTTCAGGTAAGCGCAAATTCAATGTTCACTGAGAACTAATTGACCATTTCCTAGAAAATTTTCTGCACCAAGGTAGTCCCGGGAACACAAATCCAACATACTTATGCGATTCTAACGAGGATCTTGTAGCGCGATCGCGAGAAGACCGATGATCCTGACGTCCATTACTATAGCAAGAGCCGGAAAGACTGCTTCAATACTACGATTTTGTGTATAGTCCTGCTGAGCCTTCTTGTCCTGCCAATCTTCATTCTATATAGACTCACGGAGTCGCATCCTGATGAAAAGGCGTACACTGTAAGTATAGGGGTGCTGCTCGTCTTCATGCTGGCGTTCTCGGCTGTGCTGTCACTTTTCACTAAAGCCAAGCGCCACGAAATCTTCGCTGCTGCTGCGGGGTAATAACCCAGATATTGGTCAATCTTGGCTGTGCCGACTAATATCTTGCAGATACTGTGCCGTTTTGGTGGTATTCTTCAGTAATATCTCGGGTTAGGGAAATTCAACGTCGGACAAAAAAAGGGCAGGAGATGTTCTCGGTATTAGCACGGGAACATGAAGAAAGGGTCTTCAAAGACAGATCATAACCAGAAAATAAGGATTAATGCAAGACATGACGAGAGTAAAATTTAATAAAATTTTAAGAATCAATCTTACCTATCTTTCAAGTAAATAATATCTATAAAAATTTGAATCGTACACGAATACTATACTGTACGGCAGGCCGAAGCGGACCCGAAAATGCGCTAACGATTGTCCGAGCGGATGGCGGGGAATAACAACCTCGTCGTAAATATACTGATTGACTCTTCCAGCTTGAGGACTCACGACAAAGAGAAGAGGTACGCCCAATTGATTTTTTCGAAGACAATGGGTATCTACTGACTCTAGTAGATCATCATGTCTCTCTTCAAGGGAGCTTCGAGGTCTGTCTTCCGAGCTGCGGCGTGCAGAGCGCCATTATGTGGCGCGAGACGAGCGGCTTCTTCTATGACTGCGGAGTCTCAGCAGAAGGTTTGAATTTGCTATCCCTCTGGATGATCGATATACTGAAACATAGTTAAGCTTCTTTCCGCAGATCTGGAGCATGCGGACCCAGCTATCTACAGTATTCTACAAAATGTTTGTTGCCCCTCTAGAGCTCGACATAACATGATACTTATATACGGACTTCACAGGAGAAACGAAGACAGAAGCATTTCATTAACCTAATTCCCTCCGAAAACTTCACCTCCCAAGCCGTCCTCGATGCTCTCGGAAGTGTTATGCAAAGTAAGACTCGCGGTTAAAGGTGGGGGATTCGACTAACAGGATTGATAGACAAATACTCGGAAGGATACCCAGGAGCGCGATATTACGGCGGAAACGAGTTTATTGATGAAGCAGAGAGATTATGCCAGTCTAGAGCTTTACAAACTTTTGGTCTGAATGAAGCAGAATGGGGTGTCAATGTTCAACGTATGGTTTCCCACACCGCTTGTCAGGCATTTTCTAATCTCACCAGCTTTGTCCGGATCTCCTGCAAACCTCTACGCCTACTCCGCCCTCCTTAACGCGCACGACCGAATAATGGGGTTGGATTTACCACATGGTGGACATCTTTCCCATGGATACCAAACACCTACAAAGAAGATCTCCGCCATCTCGAAATACTTTGAGACAATGCCATACCGTCTAGACGAGAGCACAGGATTGATTGATTATGCCAAGTTGGAAGATCTTGCAATGCTCTATAGACCGAAGTTGATTGTTGCTGGTACATCTGCGTATAGTAGATTAATCGAGTACCAAAAGATGCGCGAGATAGCGGACAAGGTCGGGGCATATCTACTGGCGGACATGGCGCACATCTCTGGTCTTGTAGCAGCAAAAGTCATTCCAACTCCATTCGAATATGCGGATGTGGTTACTACGACTACACACAAATCGCTGCGTGGACCTAGAGGTGCTATGATCTTCTTCCGGAAGGGAGTGAGGAGGGTCAATCCCAAGACGAAGGAGAATGAGATGTGGAATCTTGAGGAACCAATCAACTCTTCGGTCTTCCCGGGACATCAGGGTGGACCACACAACCATACCATCACCGCGTTAGCCGTTGCTTTGAAACAAGCGCAGAGTCCGGAATTTAGGGCATACCAAGAGGCCGTCCTAGCGAATGCCAAGGCATTCGCAAAGCGTCTCGGTGATTCAAAAGATAAAGGTGGACTTGGATATACCATTGTGTCCGGAGGAACAGACAACCACCTCGTCCTCGTTGACCTTAAGCCCCAAGGCGTGGATGGTGCACGCGTAGAGCGAGTCCTAGAATTAGTCGGCGTAGCAAGCAACAAGAACACCGTACCAGGCGACAAATCCGCCCTGAAGCCCGGTGGACTGCGAATGGGCACGCCAGCGATGACGACTCGTGGGTTCCTCCCAGACGACTTCGTTAGAGTAGCGGATGTAGTGAATAGGGCAGTTACGATCACGCAGCGACTAGACAAAACGGCGAAGGAAGCAGCGGAGGCTAAGGGGAGGAAGAACCCTGGAAGCGTGAAAGCTTTCTTGGAGTATCTTGGTGAGGGGGAGAATGAGCGGGAGATTGTGCAGTTGAGGAGTGAGGTCGAGGAGTGGGTTGGTACTTTCTCTTTGCCTTGGGACGCAAATTCGTGAGGGGCATATAATTTTGAGTTTGGGTTTGGTGGGAGGGAGGGCTGTTGGCTAGGAATTCAACTCCTTTTATGCCGATGCTATTCAAATGTGTGTCAGCCTTCTTTAGCTGTTGCCAAGTGGCAGTTGTCAGTCAAGTGAAAGTAATGTCGGTCCGAAAATTTCACATTGCTGCTCCGCTCTTTTCATGTTCCCTCCCTTGCATCATGAGTTGCATAACTAGCCCCAGGGCATGAGTTTTATTAGCTCGCAATGTGCATCTCAGAGAGAAATTAGCAAGTGAGGAATCTGGTTGGGTTCAGATTTCTTGAACACAGATATACGTGTTCAATTCTGGCATCAAAGCATGGAATGGAAGTCACGACCTTTTCTGGTTATACATAGCGAAAGAGCTTGGTCTAGTTGCTACCACGCTGATGAACTAGGTTGCCGACTTCTCGGGAGGCGCGAACGGGCTCTTGCCACTGATCATAGGAAACCCAGGAGGCGGTCCAGGGAAATCTGGCACTGGCTGCTCGGAAACAAATCTTCTCCGTTCCTCCTCCCGCTTCTCTAACATTTTTCTCTCAGGTCCAGCAATATCATCCAGCCTCGCTTCCTCGAGGAGTCTCCAAACCCTACGGCGATTCCGCAGAGCCAGGGGAAGTTTGAGGGTCGTATCGTCAGGTTCGTGGATTGCCAATTGGGAGATTTTGCGGACAAGGAGCTCCCAGTCCCAGCGTCCGTCGGCTTGCTTTTCGCGGACCATTTTGACATCTAAATCCCAAAGCCATGGGAAAATTTGCTTGCTTGCTAAGACGTCGCACCACCAGTCTGAGCTATGTGCATAGTCACATTTTAACTCTAGATTTTGAGCATCGGGATACTCGTCATCAGATTCATTGCTCGTCGCGCCTTCAAGGACATCGTATAGCCTCAGCTCGAGGTTCTCTAGAATTGATTCAGTCAGATTTGGTATCTGTATTGGGTTCTGCTCTAATAGCTAGGTTGAAGTTAGCATTGTCGTTCTTGGTGGCAAGTGGAATGAGATACGTACCTCCCCATACGCTGGATCATCTTCTGGGGCCCAATAAGTGTTACGACATCGATACCCTCCGAAGTAATCATGAGGCTCTGGTAATGTGCCGTATGCATCTGGTACAGCTGTCCACGCCCCATTCACTCGACGGTAGTAAATCTCCCAGAGTTGTTTGAGAGACGTGATTCTGTCATTGGGCAGTCCTTCGCCCGTTTGATTAAACGTCGCTGCACTTTCAATAAAATGATGGGTTAGGTCGAGACAGACCCCATGGAAGGGTAGATATAATGGACCTCCATGAGCTTGCCTTTGTTTGTTTCCTCGAACGTACTCAGCCCACATGGTATGCACTATTTCGCCGGAATTGGGAAGCTCGAATCTACTTGTACCGGTTCCCTCAACTTCCAACCTTACTACACTCCTATGGGTTTCCTCTGGCGGGTTCGGTCCTAGATGGTATGCGTACTCGTACTCCACAGGTGGCTGAACGCTTCTTGGCCAGTACTCGTCCAGTTCGGAACCATTTTCAGTCTCATGTGCAGTAGTCAAAAGAGCAGCGTTGCTGAGCCAAAGGCTACCATCGCCAGATTTATCTGTTATCGGAGCACCACATATCGGGCAGTAGAGTTGGGGCGATCCCATTACGAGGTCTGCTTCAGCTGTGGCAGAATCGGTAGTTGTGAGGTTGAGTACTTGACCGTTCGATATGGACGAGTGACGATATTAGACGGCAAAGTGGGGAGTTCACAGTCTTTCCAGATGCTAAATAGTGTTCAGTTCAGGAATTTCCAAATATCCAAATATGCTATTGCGGAAGACGACCGAGTTGCAAGGCAACCTCAAGGTGGCGGCGAAGCACTGTCACACGTGACCCGGGCAGTGTAGTTAATTTCCGCCAGATTCCAGCGTCCGGTCTTTCATTCGTGTGTAATTACGAAGGTATATCAGAATAGGAAACCCTTGCGTAGTCACTTTTGTGCGAAAAGCTAGCTGCTTACGACTTTCCAGATGACGCTCTTGTTTCAACTTTGATCATCGCCTCAATCCGGCCAGGGCCCCCAAGACGCCACGAGCTGACGCACAGCCCTGGAGCTTCTAAAGACCCGTTGTACCTCTTTTCACCGCAAGCTCGCCAGAGGTATGTTTGAAATTTATCTCAATTAAACAGTTAGAGCAGAGCTTTATCTTATGTTCTATACTCACAACAACTAGAGACTTTGCGACCTGGTCCATCGTCGTCGCCAACATGATAGGGTTGAGTCCGACTTTGAATTCCGGGTACAGTACCCGAAAATGAAACACCGGTACTCAATTTAGGGGTTTTGTGCCGCATGGGATTCTTCCGGGGGACCAATGAGGCCGCGGCTGTCGTACCAAGGTTAATTTAAGAAGTGCATCTGCAATTCTTACTTCGAGTTAAAATGATCTTGTCGATCCTGTCAGCACTTCTTCCCTGAGTTCAAGCTTTACCTAGCCACCAGCCTCACACCGATGTTCAGGAAAAGCAATCAGCTTGTCGCAATGACATTAAGTAATGGCATTCACTGGCACTGGGCCACGCATCCTGACAGAAGGATTTTATTTTCATGCATTACTTCTATTTTGTGCTGTTAGGCTCTATGTACCGCGTATCAGCCCTTGGGTATCCCTTCATGAGCTCGCTTGTGCGGAGCATGATGGATACTAAAGAGTCAGGGCAGCCGTCATGAAAGTTTGCAAGTGAAGCTCGGTCATTCGTTTTTCCTGGCATCGAAGTAAGAAACGGATGTCAACTCCGCCATGAAGTCTTTCATGGGTTCGACAGCGATGCTGTCTTTCGTTCTTTTTCCTATACTTGTATCAGGCCATAATCTTTGTAAGTCATTGCACATATTTAGAAATAGAATCCGATTCTCACATCTTGCTCAGTTGGCCGCGATCTGAATAGCTCGGGTTCAAATAGTACCAATTCGAATGTTACCAAGGTTATTGAGACAACTGTCGTCCCCGGGCCTAGCGGCAGCATCACTGAGATTCTCACCTTCATACCAACGACATATTCGAGCTTCTCGAGCCTCACATCGACCGTATATACTGCAACAGTCGTCACTGTTAGCCAGGGTACTTCCACTGGGGTGTCAACCTACAGCTATGAAATTGGACCAGGTGGGGTGGGATGGGACGTTCCCAGTCCTTCAAGTGGGGCGCCAGTTCTTCCTCAACCTTCTTTCTTGCCTGGACAGAGTCCTTCAGCGAACAGCTCTTCAGCAAGCCGCTCTACGGGTTCCTCGGCTGGAACCAGCTCAACCGGGGGCGTTGGCTCTACGACATCGTCTGCAATCATACCAAGTGCATCCCGCAGCTCTACGATTCTCCTCTCTAATTCTAGCTCGGATATTGGAAGTAGTTCTGTTCAGCAGAACTCTACATCAATCTCGAGCCCCAGCTCGACTGGCAGTGCGAGCACATCTTCCGGAACTTCGATATCGTCTACCGGTCCAGTTTCAAAAAGCTCCACGGGAAGTGGAGCAACGACAAGCTTAAGCTCAACTGATTCCACCCATCCCTCTGGGTCTTCGACGACTTCGACCGGGCCACCACAACAAAACTCTACCTCATCAACTAACCCTAGCTCTTCAGATGGCACCGTCCATTCCTCTAGTTCAAGTGTATCAAGTTCACAAAGCTCAACTGAAAGTGGAACGTTGACAAGCTTCAGCCCGACAAGTGGTACAGTCATTCCTTCCGGACAGCCAACCTCAACGGATGGGCCCGGGGCAGGCGGAGGAGGTGGAGGAGGCGGAGGAGGTAAGTCAATTCAAACTGAGCAGCATGCTTTAATTAGATGATGAATACTGACTTATATAGGTGGAGGAGGCGGTATGTCACCTTTCAATCTATCATTCGGACCACAGCTTCTATGATAATTTTGCTAACGTCACTGTGGCAATAGGTGGAGGAGGCGGCGGTAGGTTACAATCTTTGATTTTCCATTTGATTTGAAGCTTTTTTGTGGGATATTTGCTGACATTACTCCAACATAGGTGGTGGTGGCGGTGGTATGTCATCGCCGAATCAGTTGAAACTTAACGTCAAGGAGCTCGTACTAACGTTGTCACAGGAGGTGGCGGCGGCGGTGGTGGTGGAGGTGGAGATGGAGGTAAGTTCCGAAATTGCAATGTTCCGTTTCATTTGAAGCATTTTCGAGGGTTTTGCTGACATGTTCCGAAATAGGCGGTGGAGGTATGTCGATCCTTCCGTAACATCGGATCCAAATTATTGTATGAAATTTGCTAATCTCTTCATTAAATAGGAGGAGGTGGTGGTGGTGAGTTATAAGTTCTCATTTTCTGATTACCCTGAAACTGTTTGGAAGACCCTTCTGCTAACTTCGTGCTCTAAATAGGCGGCGGCGGTATGTCAACATTGAACTATTTCCTGAGCTCAAACTTTGTTGAATTTGACTAACATTTCGGCAAAAAAGGAGGAGGCGGTGGTAAGCCTACTTATTCTTGCCCCATTCAACTCGATATTCCTCCAAGCCTGTTCCGAGCTTCATCGATCAGCTCTGCCTGATGGAAATTGCCACAAGAACACCTACTAATTCGTCCAATAGGAGGCGGCGGAGGAGATGGTGATCCAACCAAGAATCCGACCCAAGATCCGACCAATAGCGAACCATCATCCACGCAGACATCCTCAGAATCTAAATCAAGCTCGAGTTCAAGCTCAAGCTGCACAGTCACAAATACCGTTTCCAATTGTAAGCGTACTGTACTTTCTCAGGCTATTTTTGCTGCAAAAGGCTGCAGGAATCTGAAGTTCTTTAGAAGGAATCAATACTGACTCCGGGGCCTCAAACAGGTATGGTAGCTTGCGCGTCTACAATTGCATCCGGGTCGTCATGCTCTTCCTATTCCACCACGTGTTCTCAGACAACAAGCGGCTGCTCAGTTCAGGGTACAACTTCCACGGTAAGCAGCACCGGTGCCTGTCCATTGGCTACTCCGTTGAAATCGCCCGCACTGCCGTCCGGAACTGGTTGCAACGGCAAATGTTCGATCACCCTTGGGAGTACGAACGCAGTGCCATCTTTTACAACGGCTCCTGACCCTCCAACGTCGGATGCTTTCAAAAGGCGGTATATTGCGGGCCGTATTACAGCTGATCCGCTTAGGAAGCGAGACGCTGGAAGTACTATTGAATCTCTCGGAGGCTGCGCCCTACAGACACCGGCCGCTACTCCTCTTGTCAGACCTGGTTGGCCCTCGGTATTCAACGACCTGATAAATCCCGAAAAGGCAGGCAATTTGGACCCTAAATATTCAAATATACCCCGGTACGACCGTGCGACGCAAGAAGCCTGTGTTTATACAACCACACGGCTGAGTGCGAATGATTTTATGAATGCCCCAGGTGACTGGATGGACTTCGCAGGTAAAAATTATGGCGAAAACAACAAACCGAGTCTTGATCACGCTTGTAAGTAAGTCAGGGTTTTCATGAGCATGCTAACCTGTGTATAGACGAGAAGAAATGGATCAAAGTATTTTTCGACCAAGTTATTACCACTGGAACCGCAGCCAATAAGTTGACATGTAGTCAAGCCAACCAGTACTTTTTCCCGAAATACAAAAACGGTCCCTGTCAATTCAACTTTCTACAGGCTGTTTTTGACGGTTTGGCAAGCAACGACAATCTCGATTTCGTTGTAATGTCTCAATATTTGAATGGTCAAGCTAAAGGGCGCTTCTTTCCCGATCAAGGTTCATTTGTTGAAGCTTCCTTCTTGAGCGATCCCGATTATTTGATCTCAAACAGTTGGGCTAGTTGGAGGTGGCCATCGGCAGAGGAAGACTTGAGTCGAAGCATATACTCAGCGAACCAGGCGCTTGATGTAATGTACGTTGAGTTCGAGAAGGCTCTTTATGGAACTCTTGAGATGAGCGCGGATATGCGAAATCTTATTGACAAGACGAATAATCGAATTTACGGGGCGCTGTAAGTTTTTAGACGTCTTATTGTGGAGCTATTGCTGATGCCCTCATCCAGCTTGAATCTTGATCAGACGGTGCAGGCAAATAAGTTTAGTCTGTTTGGCGATACATCTGCATACACATCCACTTTTCCGAATGGAATCGCTGGAGCATATAAAGATTATATGACCAAAAATATCTTGCCCCAGATTAAACTTGCACCGAAATACTTGACTGCTATTTGGTAAGTAGGAGTCGTGCAGTCCGGTCTCTCAGCAACGCTAACCTCCACAGGCGAGATCGAATTTACCAGGATACTCAGCAAGCTTACTATCTGCCAGACGTTAATACAGACTCGAGCGACTCGAGCAAAGTAGGCAAGTACTATGGGGAATGGATGACGTACTGGAATCGTGTCAGAGCCCACAACCTTCATTATTTTGGTGGCGATGATGTGACTCAAACACCTACTTGGGATTACGACTTTGATTTCTCGTGGACAGTTCCTCCTACTAAAAGGGTGAGTGAAGATATTACCCAAATAACCACCACCGTGCCTGAATGGACCCCTGGTGTTACATCTGCCACCCAGAGTTCAGTTTGACTAATTTATCATATAGAATGAACTTGATGAGATTTTCAGGCGCCAGGCTGGAACGTGCCCTAGCATGTCATCCTCGACCGGTCCTTCATCGACAGACTCAACGCCAACAAACTCCACCGGCTCAGCGACGGCAACATCATCTTCAACGATTACTCCCGCACCTGCGCCTATTTGTAGCGAGGGCAACAATGAGCTGATGGGCATGAACAACGACCCGTCGTCTTGGTGCTTTTGTGCAGGACGTGGACCATTCTCGACCATCGTGAACGCGACCACAAATTATTGTAACTTCACGGCCTTGCCAACACAGACGATTAGTCTGACTTCACATTCCACCTCAATCAACACAGGCTGTATTTTTACTTCGTAAGTGCCCCCCAAGATTCTCCTCGTTTCCGTTAGCCACTACTAATTAGTCCGTGCAGGCAAACAAATACCGTTCTTGGCACAACACCCACTCTGCTCAACTTCTGTCAATGCGGTAACGTGGTGGCAGGAATCAACATGGCCACCTCTGGTACAAGCACAACCACATACTGCGCTCTAGCAAGTCCCACAGTCACTCTTCCCCCAGGCTTCAGTCAGATCCCAGTCTCCAACGGCCAAGCCATCACAACCAAGACAGACCCACCAGCCTCATCGACCGTTAAACCACAACCAGCGCCCCCAAGTGGCTCCGCGGTCTCAAATTGTACGCCCCATGGTGGGGATAAGATAGCTTTCTCTCGCGCCGACGCCATCGATGCCATTAATCGCGGCTGCGACACGCACATGTCGCCCTTTACCTTGAAGGAACAAGGAAAATTGGATACCTTCTCCATTTTTGAGGGCCACACAAATATCACTGGTCAATACGGATGGAGTGCGTCGCAGGATGGATGCAATGCGCTGAATACGAAGGGTACTATGACTGCTCAAGATTGCAGAAACCTTTTTAGTGCTGCGATGGATAATTGTAAGTCAAGTGGATATCTTGAGAGGACGTTGATTAATGTGCTTTTAGGTGATACCAATACCGTGACTGAAAAGTACGGTTCTATGCCGTTGAAGTGGAATGGGCCTAATGGCTGTGTTGATTTCAATCTCTATGCACAAGTGAGACACTAGGAAGATTGATACTTGGCGTTTGTAAATTGGATTTTGGGCAGCATTTGGTTGGAGTTTCAATTAGAATGTCAGACGGGGAAACCATGGGCGTAAACCCATCACAAGTTGCTTTTGGTTTTGGCGTTCAAGATTCCAGGATTACCGCATGTTCTTTTAAGTCATCATGAAAACAGTTATCTTCTTATTATCTAGATCACCAAGACAAGTTTCTAATGCTAAGACATGAGGCCAGGGCGATAACCATGGCCTTACTTGAGGGTACACAAGCGTTGGATTGTTGGTTGGCTCTCGATTCGGCTGTACTAACCGGCACCCATGCCATGTTGGTGTGCGTCGATCAATTCTTCGCCATCTAACTAGCCTCATATATTACAATTGATACCTGAAGATCTGAATCATGGACACCAATATGGCTTGCTACGATTTTATCATTGTTGGGGGTGGAACTTCGGGCCTTGTTATGGCGTCGCGGCCGACGGAGAATCCGGAAATCGAGGTTTTGGTCGTGGAATATGGACAAAATCTCTTGTTGGATCCTCGAGTTGAAATTTCGTTGTTGTACACGGTTGAACTCTATTGCGAAATGACGCAGCCTGGGGCTTTTCCAGTGTTCCACAGGTACGTAAGAGATTTGCCTTCCATCTGCTGTGGTTTCATGACGTTGCGAATCCTATGCATATGGTGCTCTTGTATACAAAGTACTCTCAACGGGGCTCGTTCTCTTGCTCCTTACCTATATTGCCGTTTTCTAATGTACTCTAGGCAAATCTCTCAGGGCGAATTATTGGACAAAATCAAGGCCAACTCCTTAGGGGTTCAAGCGGAATAGATTCCCAAGTCTTCGTGCCACCTTCAGCCGACATCATCGATGCGTGGGAAAGTGTCTGAAATCCAGAGTGGGGATGGGATGTCCTGAAACCCTATTACTCAAAGATTCACGCCGAACCGAACATCACAGCTCAGGAAAAAGAGCTGCTAGGCATTACTTGGACAAAAGCAAAATCGGGAAGCATTCAGACTTCATTTCCAGACCCAAAGACGGACCCATACTAGCAGCATAGGAGGAGACCTTCAAGAAATTTGGGCTATCGATGGCTACTGATCCTCTTGAGGGAGGTGGCTCCGGAGTCTTCATACCATTATCTAGTATCGATCCAACGACAGCCACTCGTAGGTATGCTGCCACAGCATACTGGAAGCCTGTGCAGAGTCGTGAAAATCTCCACGTCCTCACCGGATACACAGTGGGAAAAATTCTGCTCGAACAGAGCTCAGGTTCGTCGGAAAACGTTGAGGCAATTGGCTTCCAATATTCCACTTCGACCTCCGGGGCTTTGACTGCTATGGCGGAAAATGAGGTCATTCTCGCCGCTGGAGCATTCAATTCTCCAAAACTCCTCGAGCTATCTGGAATTGGGAATACGTCGGTTCTCAGGTCTCTGTTGTGGTTGAAGATGCCAACGTCCGCGAGAACCTGATGGACCACCTCTTCCTGGGTACCTGGGCTTGTGTTGACCAATGCCTCAGTGGTCGGGCTCTTTCTCCTTTCCGCCCCATGTATTTCCTCAGACCTTATTATCCCCAAGAATGCATCTCGTCCTACGACTCGTCCTGCGAGCGGGCTCAGGGGAGGCGGACCGAAACGGAGGTCCAAATTTTTTGAAAAGAGCTGGCAGCGAAGAGCACCCACCAAACAAAACAAGGCTGAAACTAGCCGTCTTACTCTTAATTTATTTCTGGTTCTCAAGATAACTGTCTAAATTTTGATCTATGCATTCAGTTGGGTCGTATGGGCGAAGTTTCTGTACACAGTTCCAGAAGATTTATACTGCATTGACAGTTCTGTTATTATAGATATTTTATATTGTTTATTGACCGTCATACTTTGGCTTTGGATGTTTTTATGTGGAGTCGGGTCTTCGAAGGTAAAGGGAGGTGATCATGTTCTTGAAGGGGAAGTATCGTGAATGTAATTAGTTGAGAGTTCTCGGGCTTGAAGTATTAATAACGGCTTACGTCTTCCTGCAGTACATTAAGGTGTAATACATCTGACGAAATCACTGTGTAAGGTGGGAATTGGATCCTAACGCCTACATGACATTTATCTTTCTTAGAGCCGTGCTGATAGTTTCCTTATAGTTCGTCGGTTCTATGTGTACACGGGATGTGTGAAAATGATCGAACTGTGGCTGTGCAGTCAAGGTTGGCAGCGTTAAAAAAAAAAAAAAAAAAAAAAGGACAGACGATTACAAGGGGACTCGGGACAATGTGATTGCATGGTTCTCGGGTTATTGCCC
>Ga0247778_1000578_pt1 | contig 39343 bp, 33 predicted proteins | sample UWRJL049202B5_FD_179939 | JGI IMG/M metagenome (GOLD analysis project Ga0247778, IMG submission 179939) | Plant litter microbial communities from Arlington Agricultural Research Station in Wisconsin, United States - UWRJ-L049-202B-5 | ecosystem: Environmental > Terrestrial > Plant litter >...
AATTAATTTACAATCTTAATTTGGAGGCAAAATAATTGCAATTGCATTTATAATAATTATTTTACAACGAGGTGTATTTTCATGGTTTTCGCTTAGGTGGGCCGTGTGTGGTGGCCCCAACTCTTACTTCCTGGCGACCTTCTCGGAGAACCGATTCCTGGCAATATCAGAAGAGCTGAGCACTTTGTCGTTTTCCTGAAGAGATTCATAGAATACCTAAAGGTGAGTATTTCCCAGCGACGTTCCCGGACAAATTCTGTTGCCAAACATGAATCAAACTAACCTAGAAATAGATTCGAATGAAATACGGGCAATTGATATCAGAAAATCCGAGGTCCTTCTTGGCACATCTCAAAGAACATACACTCATTGAACGAAAGACCTTACGCGTTTGCGCTACTCGCTTGGCATCCTTGATCAGGACACTCGAAATCAGCGACATTACTCAAGATGATCGATCTCTCGTGGATATAGTTGGTTTTGCGACACTCACTTCCACATACGACGAAGGATTTCTCCTCATTCTTGAGCCGTACCCTTCAGATGGAGCAGAAGTCTCCGATCCTGTTTTGCGCTTGGTGTGCCTTGATGCCGCAATTGCTATACGACCGGTCTTTGAGAAAGTACACACGGTGATTATAACTTCTGGAATATTGTCTCCTTTGGAGATGTATCCTAAAGTCTTGAATTTTCCGACCGTGTTACAGAAATCGTATACTACAACATTAGCACGGGAGTCCCTTTTGCCAATGTTAGTAACTCTTGGGAACGATCAAGCAGCCCTTACAACAAGCTTTCACACGTGGAACGAGGCAAGTGTCGTGCGAAACTATGGCAGATTAGTCGCAGAATTTGCTAAGATTACTCCGGACGGATTGGTCGTTTTCTTTCCATCTTACCAACAAATGGAATCGATGCTCACGGTGTGGCAGGAGATGGAAATTCTGGATGAAATTTGGCGTCATAAACTTATTCTGGCGGAGACCCCACATGCGCATGAGTCTTCACTGGCTCTTGAAACCTACAGAACGGCTTGCATGAACGGTCGAGGCGCTGTGTTCTTCTGCGTGGGTCGCGGCAAAGCCTCTGAAGGTATTGATTTCGGCCACCAATATGGACGATGCGTCATATGTATCGGGGTGCCTTTCCAGTACACGGAATCTAGAGCCCTAAAGGCTCGACTTGAATTCTTACGCGAAGCCAATAGCATTCATGAGAGCGAGTTCCTCTCGTTCGATGCGATGCGCCACACAGCTCAATGCCTCGGTCGTGTCATCCGTGGAAAAGACGACTATGGTATCATGGTTCTAGCCGACCGCCGTTTCCAAAAGAGAAAGGAGCAATTACCAGAGTGGATTAGCCACAGCCTCATCGATGCAAACACTAATCTCAGCAGTGACATGGCCATAAGCAGAGCCCAGCGGTTTCTGCAGGAGGTGGCGCAGCCATTGTCCACCAAAAACCAAGAAGGTGTAAGTACCTGGAGTCTACGAAACCTCTTGGAACATCAAGAATATATCGCGGAAAGGTCCCGAGCAGATGTTACCAGCACAGAGGCCGAGAGGATCTTCGCCGAGAGCAAGACTGCCGAGCATGATGATCTTGATTTGGAAGAGATTTGAGAGGTAGGGTATGAAGACAACGAGGCATGCAGATAACAGGCTGGAGTTTTCTCCGTTCATCAGAAACTTGGCGGTTTCAACTAACTTATCAAGATATCTGACCAAATTTCCAAAACGCCAAACTCAACCCATGCCACATCCAGTCGTGAAACCTCCCGAATCCAAAGAAAGAATTCCAGATACAGAGCTAAATACTTTCAGACGCTCAATTCCACCACCTTGCTAGCAGCGATTGCCTCCTGGTAAGGAATAAGAGCCTGCTTGACATCGTTATCGACGAAGCGCTGGACTTGCTCAGGGCACCGGCCAATGAAGTTCTATTAACAAATTAGTATTCTGTTTCGAGATATGCTTTGAAGTGCAAGGAGCCTAGCTCATCGAGAATGAATCCCGAAGAGCTCGGCTGCAATAATCGATAAAACAAGGTCAAGATCTGTCATACCTTCGGATCTAGCATTCCGTCAATGTCATCCCAAACCTCCTTGAAGAACTCAGTGCGTTTAATACGTTCGATTAGATCATTTTTGCCGCCTTCCTTCTTGACCACATCACTGGCTTGGTGAGACAGAACGCGAATTTCCTCGTGGGCATCTTGCCGGCTCTTGCCGAGTGAGCAGAGCTTCATGATGATGTTCTCAGTAGCCCTATTTACAAATTAATACAGTGTTTTGGGATACGCTTTCGAGACCTAGGAGAAGAGCTCTTTGTACGACTACCGAAGAGTTCGACTCCTAATCAATTGAAAGGAAGGGCAGGATATGTCATACATGAAAGGCAATTCCTCCATAACGCGGCTGTGGATGCGTGCGGGGTACACAACGAGGCCGCTTACTACGTTATCGAGAGTCATGGCGATGGCATCGGCGGTGAGGAAGGACTCTGGAATAGTGACTGCAACAACTTAGTTCTATGATCTTTGAAAAGTCAAGGGGCCGGGAAGATGGAATGCTGCTCGGAATCCCCAAACAGCAGATTTGAGGAAGAAAGACAAGACGGGGATCTTACTTCTTCGAATAGCGCTATCATCCAGAGTTCTCTCAAACCTGGTGCGAGTCAGTATATTCCCATCCAAACAATATTGGGACGCTGAGAGTCAAGTGGAATACATGTGTTGAAATGGGGGAAGTGGGGCCGCAAGAATAAAGCCCAGAATTACTTACCATTGTTGCGCATATGTATCAGAAGCGTTTTTGTTCAAATTGGCCAAGTGACGACCCAGTCCTGCGATGCGTTCGCACCTCACTGCAAGACATCAGTATTTCCTCTTTCAAGAAAGTCTCGTGTGGTGCCTCTCTTCTCGGGCGCATGTGGGATGATGTGAGATCAAGGTCGGTTGAGGAGTGTAAAAGGGCGAGGAGTTTCTTACTTGGATTTCTTTTGTAGGCCATAGCCGAAGATCCAATTTGATCTTTCTCAAATGGCTCCTATACCAAGTTTCCCGGGTCAGTTTATTTCTTCGGGAAATATTCACGAGAAGACCGAGAGTAAATGAGGAGTAGATACAACAGTGTCTCGGGAAGAAGAGCATGTTTCATCTCTGGTTTGAAAGATGCAGTTTAGCTCGATAAATCAACTTACCTCTATCTCTTTCTGTGCAGCTAGATGTCTGATATCGCCAGTGATCCGCTGAACGACTGCTCCAAAGGAGGAAAGAGCATTCCCTACGCGCAGATCCACGAGACGGGTATACTGCAATGGGAAGATTAGTGCTTTGTTTTAAAACTGCATCGGGAGCAGGGTATGGGTCAAAACAAGAGAAGGCCGTGAACGAAAGACTTACAGTTTGCGTCGAGATGGAATAGCAGGAGGGGAATCCAGATTTGGCGCAGAGGATCTCGTTGAGCTTATCGATCTTCTCACCGTCCCCAGAGAAGACCTCCATAAATGATGCTTGGGTCCCAGTCGTGCCTTGTGCTCCGCGGAATTTCAGATCGGCACGGACTCTGGAAATGTCTTCAAGAACCATACTACATAACGAGGGGGTTAGTTACTTCAGACTCAAGAATGTCTCAGGACAGGTGAGAGGAGAATACGCGTATTATGGAAAGGGATAGGAAGGGGAGGCTTAAGCCCAAAAAGCGTGTTATTCTTACATGAGATCTTGAATCCATTGGGCTGCACGGCGGCCAACGGTGATGAGTTGCGCTGGCTGATAATGGGTGTAACCAAGCGTCGGAAGCTCCTTATATTCAACAGCAAATCGTGACAAACGGTGTATAATCACCGCTAGCTTCGGTAGCAGAATATCGAGGCCGTCGCGGAGGAAGATGAGGTCAGCGTTATCTGCAGGGTCGTTAGCATTAAGTCGCACAGGGTTAAAAAGAAGACGTACCTGTGACATAGCAACTCGTTGCACCCCACTGTTTTTAAGGAAGTCTATCAGCATGATTGAAAGGTAGGTTCTAGGTTTAAGGGAAGGTTACGTGAATTATGCCTGCATATCTAGTTAGAAATCTTCAGAACTGCTCTTTATATTGTGATATTCAACATAAGATATTAGAAATTGACTTACCAGCAGCGCTAGGAGCAACTATGCCGTATGCGTGAACATGGGCCATTACATCGTGGCGGCGCTTCTTCTCTTCCACCGCAGCAATAGCCAAATCCTCATCCGTAACTACAAGATGCTCCTTCATTTCTTCAATGGCTTTATCGGAGATGGCGAGACCAAGTTCCTTCTCTGCTTCTGCGAGCCACAGCCAAAGCTTCCTCCAGGTAGTGCTGCGGGTGCTGCGAAGAATCAGTATGAATATCTCCAAACATTGAGAGAGTGGATTATGAGGGTGAAATATGAAGTGATTTTAGAGAGGGGCAGACAAAGAAAGGCCTGGTTACCGGGCAGAGAAAATGGATTTCATCTCAGGAGAGGCATAGCGCGAAGCTAGGGGGGTCTGGTAGATGTCGTTGGCAGACATTCTGTCAATTGATAATGGTACGGGCGTCGGAGGGCAAGATAGTGAAAAGTATAGAATGTTGGGAGGTTGAACAAGGGGGGTGATTGTGGTGTGGTTTGTGGTCGTTGAAGGTTCAATTATATTTTTCTGCCGGTGCCCCGCTGTTAGCGTGCCGAAGGCGGTGTAGCCTCCCCCTCTCAAACTTGGACCTGGTCTCACCCGAACAGCATAAATAATTCAGAGCATGTCTAGAGCTTTCTCCGTTCATCAGAGAAAGAAAAAAAAGGGGGGGGTTTCAAAGGTTCCATTATCAGTGGGGTCAACCATTCAAGCGCCGGTACAATTTCTCCGGTGCAATGTCAGATGTGCAAAAACCTCGCTCAATTCAAGGTTCCCCTCGCTCAAAGGTGGCCATAAAATAAGCTGTTGAAGTTGCATTAATTTTATAAACTACATAAGCATAGACCTCATTATCATCATCACTAGTAATCGCTCTCCGAAAAAGCTTGCTCGGATATTTGTACGGGTATCTTCTTATTCCTCCGAGTTATCCAAAACCCATCCCTTACTCATCTCTACCGCCTGCGTCCACTTCTTAAACATCGCATCACTCTGCTTCTTATCAATCTTCGGCTGGAAAATAGTTCTATCTTCCTTGTTGATCTCTTTCAGCTCATCGAACTTTTGCCAAATATCCACAGCAAAGCCCGCTGCAATCGCTGCTCCAAGAGCCGTTGTTTCTCGCATTACGGGTCGATCAACCGGAATTCCGGTTATGTCGGCTTGCGTTTGCATGCACAGGTCAGAGTTGGACATGCCTCCGTCGACAGCAAGACCTTCTAGCTTGTGGCCAGAATCTTTCTCCATGGCGTCTAGGATTGCCTTCGTTTGGTAGCATGTGGCTTCTAGAGTGGCACGTGCAATGTGACCACGTTGTGTATGCGCTGTAATTCCAACTATGTGACTGTTAGAAAATATCTGGAAGTCGTAAATGAACTTACACAATGTTCCCTTGGCATCATCAATCCAGTAGGGAGCAAATAACCCACTGAAGGCGGTAACAAACACTACACCACCATTGTCCTTCACGGTCTCTGCCAATTCAGTGATCTTGCTCGAGTGCTTAATGAAACCCATATTGTTCATCAAAAACTTGACGCCAGATCCAGCAACTGCTACACTGCCCTCAAGAGCATAGGTTGGTTTTCCACCAGCTCCAAAATCGTATGCAACGGTTGCAAGAAGCCCATATTTCGATATGACTGGTTTTGATCCAACATTGTACAGCAAGAAGCATCCGGTTCCATATGTATTCTTGGCTTGTCCTGGTGAAAATCCGCATTGGCCCACTAAAGCTGCCGATTGATCACCAAGACAGCCGGTAATCTTCAAGCCTTTCAATATTCCGTACGCAAGCGAACCAAAGGCATCTTTATCCGAGGAAGGCACAATCTTGGGAAGCTTCATCTTCTCTCGATCAATCTTGAAAAATCCCAGGAGCTTGTCGTCATATTGGCAGGTGTGAAGGTTCATGAACATAGTCCGAGAAGCGTTCGTAGTGTCCGTTACATGCACATTAGCTTCTTTTCCGCCATTCAACTTGAAAATTAACCAGGTGTCCACAGTTCCAAATGAAATTCTTCCCTCATCATAGGCGTTCTTGATAGCGTCCACATTTCTGTAAAGCCAAAGGAACTTCACACTAGATGGATAGGTCGATAATGGCAGACCACAGAGATCTTGTAACTCATCGGCACCCGGCTGTTGCTTGAGCTCCCGCACAAGGGATGTGGTCCGAGTATCTGGCCAGACGACGGCGTTGTACAAAGGTTCGCCTGTATTCGTGTCCCAACATATCGTCGTTTCTCGCTGAGTTGTAACACCAATAGCCTTGATCTGCTCCTTTTGGTGGCCATTGTCTAGGAACTCCCGAGTCGCTTTCTCTACACATTGTTCTACTGAGGATAGTAATTCGAGGGGATCATGTTCATGCCAGCTATTAAAGTCAGGAAACGTTGCACCAACCGGCGCGGCAGACTTACCCAGATTCCGGATAAATATTCTCAAACTCAATTTGGTGGCTTGCCACCGGCGTTCCTTCTCCATCAAAAATCAAAAATCTTGAAGATGTTGTTCCACAGTCTATGCTGCCAATAAACCACCCTTTCCTCTTCTCCTCTTCCGTCTCTGATATTCCTTTCGGTAAATGCTCATGGTGTTCTGTGGTAGCGGGGGCATTGACGTGCTCGACGTGATTGATGTCGGTTCCTGGATCTGATAGCTTCAGAGCATCATGACTAGCGACGGGAAGGCTCCTAATTGGCATAGAATCCATGGTGGGCTTGAATGTTGGGGGCTGGGTTATACGGAGGTTGGGACCGACGCCAAATTCCCCTAGCTTTGTACTACCGCTCCAGGATGCAATTGTAAATTTTCCAGCGGGTTTCGAGAGATATCTTCGGCAGGAAGAGGGACGGACAAGAGATAAAGGGGTGAGAGTGAGGAAGAGGAATGAGGGGCAGGCAGGAGACTTGAGTCCGGTATGACATAGCGCGAGCATCAAGAGGGGCACGAACAGCGGCGCAACAAGAGACGGAAGGTAAACCGCGAACAACCCCACAGTGCCAATGTGTTAGACTGGCATGTGACGGGGGAAAATATGGAGGGGTGGATCTGGTGGATCTGGTGGATCTGGTGGATCTTGTGCAGGAGTCGAGCGCTGTCTGGGCGCCACTGGGACAGTTAATTTCGCCAGCTGTGGCTGTACTGTACAAAAGAGGGGCGCGGATGGCCTTCTTTCAACGACCGCTCTCGACTTCTGTTATCCATGCTTATTTTCGCGAAACCCCATCTCACGAGCCTCAAGTGCAGATAGTAGTTGCATGCCTGAATTGGCTCATACTGCTGCACCCACGCGACTGGCGATCGGGTTTCTCAACATGGTGGAGAGATATGCCGGTGGTTCTGTCGGCCACTAACTCGTAAGCTTAGGGTTGAAGCATCAACCTCCACAAATATCGGTCCGGTCTCTTCGCCATTCTGTTTTTGTGTTCCCATTTACGATCTGCCATTGTTTTTCGTTGTTTAATTATAGCGTTTCCGATAAAATATCTTGTAGAAAAAACCTGTAGCCTGTCCCACACTCCCTTATTCACTCTCATCCATAAACGCAAAGAGACGCCTCATATTGACTAGTCTTCGTCTTTTGGCAACTAACCATTCTTCGTAGGTATATGCGTCATCCCCATGCTTATAACCAAGGGGCTTCCGCCCCCTCGCTCTCTCTTCCTTGGGCCTCGCACACCAGGCGTCCCACCTTTTCGACGTGCTCTTGCGGTCGTCGTCCACCGCGTTCCTTGGTCTCCAGTGCCCAAATATTGGGTCTTTTATCATGGATGGTCTCTTAGGAGCCTCTTTGAATGCAGTCTCGTACACAGTTTCGGCGTCGCTAGTTTCTGAGCCTTCGTCGTTGACGTTGGCTTTGGCGTCCATGTTGTTTTCGGCGCCAGCCTTGTTATCCTCGGCGTTCATATTGTCTTCTGTACCATGAGCCTTGATTTGAAGATTCTCGGCAACAGAGTTTTGCTGGTTGTGTTGCGGGGGAGCCTGATCGATATGAGCACACTCAAACATCGAGCGAGATCTTTTCAAACTTCTAGGTCTTTCCAGAACTTCAGCCCCATAAAACAGCTTGGTTAGCTGGGGCTCTCTGCTTCCTGCAGTATTCTATTTACATATTAGCAGCAGTTCGAAGGAAGGGATATATCCTGAACATGCCGAATCCATTACTGTCCTGTCCCACGCACGCCTGTCCATGATCTGGGCGCGGGTGAAAGTCGTTGGGCTTGGACCCACACAGGTAGATGAATATGATTCCTGCATTGTGAAATCTCTTGTGCGAGATTTGAACTTTTCTATTTGCTGAATATTACTGCGAGTATCGAGTTACCGAATACCCTCCCAGGTGAGTGAATGTGCAGCGAGTTTGGCAGTGATTATGATAAATATTTCTTCAAATAGAATTCTTCAATTTGTGAATTAGAAAAGAAAGGGCCACATGGGGACTGCGCCCGAATTTAAATGAGTTTGTGGTCAGTCCGAATCTCAATATTTTCAGTTTGCTGGGACCGTTTCCGAATCGAGGTTCCACGAATTAGTTTTGATTCTATTCAAGACCCAAATCCTTCGTCAGTAATTGGATAATTCACTCAGTCAGAATCGCAATTATTTCATAGGCTGGTATTCTACTTCAAAATTCTCTAACGGGGTGTCAATTGAGTAGTTTGAATGGGCTGTCGGCACGCTAGCGTCCCGTATTCTTCCAGCAACAAGGTCAAAAATACCAGTTGCTCAAAAAATTGAATGGTGCTCATAATCAACTTCTGCGTCACGATTCCGCGATTTTTATCGGTGCATTGAAAGAGCATGCAAATGTCTCGTTGCCCCTCACGTCTAATTCGTGCCCCAGCCTCCAAAAAGGGCGGCTAGAACGATGCCCGATCTCTCCACCAGGGAATCAGTGTCAGTGATATTTCGCGCAAAAACGATGCAAGGTACGGAACTTGTTTTATACCCTAGGAGAGCTCGTTACAAGGTCGTGCGAGTGTTGTGCAATTCCTGAGCCCTTTTGAAGTATGCTCTACCCTTAATCATGCACCTTTAGAAGTCTCTGGGTATCCAGCTAAACGTTAGATCATACGTCCCTCTTTCTTTCTTTGTTTATTTGGTTTTTCTTTTTTGCGAAATCAATTACTCGCCTACCTGTCTTCGAAAGTATAGAAAATGTTAAAAATCACCTGGCACCAACTTTGGGTAGCCTCACCCATCCGTTTAGTCGGGACGTTGGTTTGGTCAGGCATTGAGGTCATTTATCAGAGATTCAGAACTCAGTTCGGATGAAAATACCCAGTCCAAATCGCAAAACTCTTTTTGTCCGGTATATAAGAACTATCCCACCTTGTTTTTCATCAGAGTTTCCTCACAGTTTCACATACAAAATTGAGACCACTCACCCGTCACTCTGCTCATTCTCAAATACCATTCCACCTACGCTGTCTCATATCCACACACCTCTCACGTCTCGCACACACCAACAGTAGTTCGGGTCTCATATTCGTTCAACATATCAATAGTTAAGACATCTCTTTTAAACCTCGTAAATCCTAAGTGTGGGAATGGCTTTGAGACCTTTGGCTCCGGTGCTTGCTTTCCAGGCTGCTCTAGATCTGGCTGTGGTCAGCCCTATCAACCTTACCGCGCTGCAGCCAGCACCAGCCGTTAGCCGTGGCACCGAGAACATTTCGACGCCCGTGATTGAGCCACGCTCAAGGCATTTTCATATCGTGGACGGAAAATGCGTCCCGGATTTTTGCCAGAAAAACTGCGAACATGCTCACCCTAGCTGCTCCCAAGAACAGACACAAGAGGACCAAGCCCCGGTTCCCGCCCCGGCTCCAGCTCCAACGTCTCTTCCACCAGAGAAACCAACGCCAGTTTCGTCAAAGGAGCCAGTTGCCCCTCCGCCACAGATACCGGAACACCACCCATCAAGTGGACATCATGACGAAGATCAAGTTCCGGAACAGTCGCCACCTGTGGTAATAAAACCTGTCCCTGAGTCCCCTCACCATGGTGGCGAAGAGAACTCTAGCCTTGCACCCTCGGAAGGTGGCGGCTCCTGGCAAGGTGTCAAAGGAGGGTCTGAACCAAATGACCTTAGTCTCGCGCCCCCAGGAGATGGTGGCTCCTCGCAGGATGTCAAAGGGAAACCCTCCGACCCAAATAAGCCTATCAATCAACCAGAGGCCGGAAAATCGAACAGTGATCAAGGAACCAAACTAGACAATAAACCACAAGGCCCATCTCCTGAGCCTCTAAATCTCGCGCCGAGCAATGGTGCCTATGGAGAATCAATCGGCATTTCACAAAGCCCAACTTCTGATCAACAGCCTCAAAAGCCAACGCCGACCGACCATCTCCCCAATGGAGAGTCGGTCATTAAAGTGTTGGATTCATTGAAGTCAGGCAAGGAACTAACACAGGAGATCGCCGAAGAATTCATCCACTCTCCTGGAACTCACGTCAAAAGTGAGCCTCTTGCCCATACTATACGGGCTGCCGGTGGAGTTGTGAACTCAGTTTCTCTTACCAAGGGCTTGATAGCAGGTCTCATAGCGTCTCCATATATGGTCACTGGAGGTGAATCTTTATCTCCCGAAATACTTGATATGGCTACGAATGCTGGATCTCCCGATATTCTGAAGGCTTTGGGCATTAAAATGACTCCCACTCAACTCGCACAAGCTGGCAAAGCTGCTGTGACGTCGATCTATGGAAACAATGCCTTTTGAACATGGATGCACTGGAAAGAGCTAGCGCTAATTTGATGGGAGCAAACCCTGTTGGAGCGATAGGCCCAGAGGCTGCTAAGGTCGTGTTAGAAAGCGGTGCAGAGGCTTCGAAAACTTTCTTCGAGGCCTTTAAAACCGGCGTGAAGGAAATGGTGGACAATCCAAAATTTTGGGCTATCGTTGTCGGCGGTACAGGCTGGACTGTTTCGGTTATTTCAGGAATTTTAGGAATATATAACACAGCTAAAGCAGGTAACGCTGGGGCTGCTAGCCCACCGCCGCCTCCAGTCACGACAACTTTGTATGAGTCCACCATTTTACCGACTCCGACGATTTTTATCTTGGCCCCAAGTACCACCACTGTCATGTCATACATTGCACAGTCACTGGAGGGAAACCCCAGCCTCACAACGATTGAGGTTCCCCAGACAATGCTGAGTACACAGCTAAGTCTCTCGACGCCGACTACGTTGGTGCTTCAGCCATCATCCACTCGAACCCCAGCTGTAGCCGGCGATATGACCAAAGCCATTCAGGCCACCGAAACGATTACAGTAGCAACAGGTACTGGCAGGACTTCGACGTCTTCTAATCAAATAGTATCTAGTACTACTGGGACAACGACAAGCAGCATTTGGTCCAGTATCCAGACCCTTGCTTCCTTTTCAAGCCAAGTTGTTGCTCCTTCAAACGGCGCCAACCCCGACGCTTCCGCTGCAACACCCAAGGTTACAGCGACCCCATCTGGCTTCACAACCATCTACAAGCCAGCAAACTCAGCGGATAAAGTCTCGTCCTCAACAAGTACCTCCAGCGCCCTATCAATGGAAGCCACCGCAACGAAACCTACGCCGTTGATCGTGGCTCCTCCAGTGGGAAGTGGTCTCTCCTTCAATGAGACAGACCTTCATAATCATAACAAGAACGCAACAGGATCAAGACTGAAGGCTTTGAAGCCAATTGATTTGTCAAAATTTAAGGATGGTGAATAAATATGGGTAGTCATCACGTGCATCAGTTTTATTCCTCACCAATATTCAACACTGAGCTTGGATTCTATGATTAATCAATTAGCACTAGATCTAGTTGCATTCATATTTGGTGTATTTTTGACCTTGTGGATATGGCAAGTAAGGAGAACGGGGGCTTTGGATAGTCTCTTTGGGAGTGCATTGGGTGTATGCTGGAGTTGTAGGAGTTTGAAAGTTTGAAAAATGTATGAGGGTTGTACCTAACTTGTAAATGTAACAAACACACAATCAAATTATAAGATAAGATTTACCATCCCCGTTAATTTTCTCGTTCTGTGGAAATCTCATGGAGTAAAGAAGTCTAAGAGTTAACGCGCGAATCCTTGGTACATATATGGCCCCTTCCATATTTCCGCGGAAACACGACGACGAGTAGAGAAGGGGGAACCTGGTGACTATTGTTGAATATAATTTTCAAATTCTCAATTTCATAGGCTGACGTTTGATTCGTCTTGCGACTTTCCTTTTGACAAGAATTCGAGCACCAACGCTACGGTAGCCCTTCCCAATGCCTGCTAATCGGCCCCTCAAAGGTCATTCTCATTCCAATGGATAATAGATCCTATTCAAACCAAAGTCTCAAGTTACTTTCGACCACTCGGTGTCCAAGGAGATACATTATCCTTTCCAACGGAATGCACACCACGGCACCAAGAGGACATCAAGAAGCTTGATCCACCGCGACTGGACAAATTGTGCAGAACGACCCTCTAAAAAATAATCACTTTAAGAGCAAAAGGTTCTCTTTGGTCAGTCTCTACTCCCACAGAAATTTGCAACATTTTCTACATACTGAATTCAAGGCGCGGGGCATTGCCGTCTTGCTCTGGTACTTTGTAGAATGCGGGCCTTAATTTCCCATTCTACTAACCAAAGCTATTTTGACGCACTGAGTTTGGACATCCCGTTGTATACTTATGACTAGGGCACATCAATACTGTAAGTTGGGACCCATAGTTTTTTACGTGGGGCTGAGATTTGGGAAGTGACTACCCAAGAATCTGCGAGCCCTTCCTGATGCCAACGTTTTACTCCGGCTTGAAACTTTTTGTGTACAATGAAAGAATCCAGGCGCCGGTGGCGTTTCAATTTCTCTCCGCTTTCAAAACATCTATATGCAGTAGAGTTTTGTCGTACCTTGCCTCCCATCCGATGCGGTAGCCTATCATACCTTATAGTAACAATTCAAAACTTTCCAAACCATTATGCACAATGATCAGAGATTGGTTACAGGATGCCTGGTACTCGGTCATGTAAACTTTCAACACCATATCGAACATTCAGAACGTCGATGTACGATGGCATAAAGAGTCTTGTCCAGGGGCGTAAATTTCGACAACGACGAGGTAACGACGACGAAGCATTGACGATGAGCTAGCACCAGCAATGTCGCAGCGACGACCAGACGCTGGCTTTCTCGAAGCTTCCGGAATGATTAAACGACAATTGGCACTATCCAGATCCCGACTCCAAGTCACAAAATTGGCTGTCAGAGCAAACTCGACGTAATAATAAACGTTTAGCTCCTTTTAGCTCCTCAAAATATCTATCAAAGAAGGCTTTCATCTCCCCTCTTCCAACTTTTCTGCTTTTCTTCTTCACCACCCAGGCTTCTGTTTTGCTATTCTACCTGTATAGATCCAGGTATCGTCTTGACTAGGCTTTAGAATGGGTTGGGCACTCCTTTTTTTTTCATTGCTTGTCTTGACTCTGTCGGACATGTGAAGAAGAAATTTTGTGTGTGTGTGTGTGTGGTTGCGCTGTCTTGCAGCGTTTTCCCGGTACAGCTTCAGTTGGTTGTGGATACTCTGCAGAAGCTCGAGAATTTGAGTAGCTCTGAAATTATTGCCTGGATAATTTCGCACGATACACAATTTTTTTTATATTAAAAAAAGTCCCATCTTCAAGCAGAAGGAGACGGTTTAATCTCTCCTGCTGTTCAGTCACGAGACCCACCTCGTTCGCTGTCATTGCCGTGCGAAAAGTTTCAAAGAAAGTGGTGGCGGATAGACTCGAGTAGCCTTACGACATGCAGCAAAATCCCGAATACCTTTTGGGCACAAGTCCTGCTCTAGCCGCGGCTTGCTCATGAGTCACAAATATATCTAATCCAGGAAAGGAAAGCAGAGAGTGATATATGTTACACATCGGCATTTTTGTAGGGAGGGGAATTCGGGGAAAATTCGGGTGCCTTCATTGAGGGAGTTGGAGGTGAAACATATACCTGCTGCTAGGATACAGGTTCGGGTATTATTGTCAGATGGAGTGGCCTTGTGAAAGAAGGAGATTTGTGAGGCGAGATTGTGTTGTTGGGGCATGACTGGAGGGTAGGATCTTCCTGTTTTGTAAAGATTTGGGGCCTTTTGTGAAGAATTTATGTTTACCTATCTGTTAGGACCAGTGAGGTCTTCTAGTATAAGTCTATGCGTAGCATTCTGAAGTAGCAAAGCAATTTCTATACTTTCACTTCCATACCAACCTTCGTAACTTCTCCTTATCCTTCTCACTACCAAATATAGTATCAATCGCACTCTTCGCAAGCGCACCTATCTCTTCCTTGTTCAAGGAGAAATGCTCAGCGATAAGTGCGTACTCATTACTGAGACTGCTGCCAAAGACTCCAACATCATCCGTCTACTCGATATTAGTACCTTGCATTCCGAACAGGGAAGTGGAAACACATGCACTCAACGCAATCGGACAACCCGTCTCCCTCCACCACCCAAAATGATGATCTCCATAAGTCCCAGTAATCATCTTCGCATGCACATTGCAGCTCAAACACAACTCCAGCCCTAACTTCCTCTTCACGATCTCCTCCTTGACATCTTCTGGCACGTTGATCACATGGCCGATTCGATCTGGTTTGAAGGACAGTAAGGTCCAGAGTTCTTTCGGCGTAGAAGATTGCGGTGCTTCGGCGAAATGAAGAGTGATCTTCAGACCTTCTGCACTGGCCCTGGTGAACGCGGGCTCGAAGATAGAGACGTCACCGACTGCTGGGTCGCCGCAGAGGTCAACTCCTACAACGCCTTTGGAGCGGTATGCAAGGGCGAGGTCGACTACTTGCATTGCGGTCTCGGGATCGTCGCGCCGATCTATAGAGAGGATGAGGTTGGTCTTCATGGTGGAGGTGGAGTTGAAAGTTGAGATGCAGCCGAGAATTGTACGGACGTACTCATCTTTTGAGATGTCTGCTGAGGGGATGGCTCGAGGGGTGGTGCGGAGCTCGAGGTACACGACGCCGTCGGCTTCGAAGTCTTTGAGGACTGAGTTGGTGGTGTAGATTAAGGCGGAACGGTCGTTGCACAGTGCATAGATGTACTTGGAGAACAGGGGAAAGAATCTGCGGCGGTTGAGTTTGTGACGAAATTTAGAGGCGAAAGTTCAAGGAAAACATGAGAATAAAAAGAATGATCTTACGTTTCTAAGTTGTAGTCGAATTTTCCAACGGGCATCTCCTCCAGGGGATCCCTCAACTCCGTTTCTCCTCGCTTCTTCTTTTCAACCCAGACATCATGAAGGCATTCGCGACTAATGCTTCCGCTAAGATGAGCGTGTAACTAGATTTTGTGTAATTTAGCATTGTGTTCTTTGTGTATTTATCACGGATGCCATCCGGGAGTCACCCGGCTATTGCAAGTGGTGTAATCAAACATGAACAATCAAGAAACTTAACTACAAGTAACCTCAATTCTGTACTTGGCTTGTAAATGCATTTTACACTTGTGCATGAATGATGGCAACCAGACTTCTGGTTGTATTCATGGAGCAATGATGATAAGTGTGCGGTGACGACCGCTGGCTCATAAGTGGGCGTAAATTTGAAGCTCACCTCGATTTTTGGCAAAGATTTGAAGTCCATCATTGTTGGAAGGTTTGGAGCTTGCGATCTAGATGTGATGTTTATCGATATGAAATATGGGACTCTGCGGACGCTATCGAAACATTAATCTCGGAGAGTAGTCTCGTGGTCCCGTGCCGCAACAAGTCGCCAGCGAGGCTCTCAAAGTTCCAGCTTCGAAATGGAAACGAGTGAAATGGTGAAGTGAGGTGGTTGAATTCTATCAGTCCTCAGCTGATTCACGAACAGTTCAAGGTCTCGGGAGTCTGGGGGCTGAAAGAACGAAACATTAAATTTCCGGCATATGTCTTTCGGTATGCCGTGGCGGGAGGTGTCGGTTGCATCGGGCTCCACGGTAGTAGTGGCCCCCATTTTTGAGAAGTACTTCGTAGGAAAGAAAGAAACTCGTCAAACAGCATTTTCTTGCAGATACACAGGACGGTCGAGTGTCCACACACATGATGTACTGTCTAACAGATGAGGTCTAGAGTCTGGAGACGAGGCAGTTTGCCGCGCACGAGTAAGGAGGGAGGGTTACTAGTTGGTGATCTCCCAGCTTGACTGGTGCTGGGATCCCTGTCTGCATCGGGGAGGCTTGGTAATTGTAGCCGTCTTTGAAATCTTTCAAATACATTTGAAATACAAAATCATATAAATCTTTGAAATCAGAAACCTGTCATTCTATATGATTCCAGGTACTGTATGGCGAAGCGATGCGACGAGGGACAAAGGAGAGAGAGGACAAACCAGGAAACCAGGGAATCTTCTTTCCAAGAGTACCTGTGCCCTGTTGATCCACCAGGTCGCGCAATTTAAATGGTTCCAATGGCACATCGCCCCTCCATCCTCCAGCCGGAGCCTGCATGAGAAATAATAAAGGGAAATTCTCCGTGGGTTTTGGTGGCCCCTCTGTCGCCGAATTCTGCCTCCTTTGTCGGCTTGCGCGAACACCCACACAGCTTTCCTTGGAGCTGCAGCTCGTTCTTGGGCCCTTGTAACTTGTCAGAGGTGTTTTTGGGGCGGTGGACAACCTGAAGCAATCATAAAATTATTAAGGTAGCCGTAGCCGTAGCCGTGGCCGTAGTCGCAATAGGCCTTGGTGGAAGCAAGCCCCAAGCCCCAAGCCCCCCTCCACCAACGCTGCGAGCTGTCTGCAATGCTGCATCCGCTTTGACGAGCGGCGGTGGGCGGGCGGCTCCTGACCAAGCTTGCAGGAGAATAAGCTGGCATCGAGATTGCCCACAGGCGGATTTGCGATCGCGCGCCTTGGGCTCGGTGCAGGTGGTGGTCCAGTGCCAGAAAGTCAGTGTAGAAGTGGCTCAGGGGGTCAAATCCGGACCACACAGCGCAAACCTCACGCTCCAGCATGCCAATTATATCCTCGTACCTAGGTAATCTGGTAATCTGGTAATCTGACAATTCGCAAAGCAAGATAAAGCAAGATGTTGGAACTACTAAAAGCCAGAGTCACTCGTATATCAGCCTTACACAAGTGTCCATGTCCAATGGTCATCCAAGACCTCAGCGGGCTCAGCTTCTGCCATCAGCAAACCCCCAGACCCAGACCCAGACCCAGACCCAGACCAGAACCTGGAGCTATCCGCATTCACCCTCGATTGGCCCCTTTTGTAAATTTTAAATATTTACAGACGGGCAAAAGCAGCGACGCCAGGCAGACAGAGCGAACGGAATCCTAGTCCTCTGACTGGCCGCTCTCTGGGTGTATGTCTTGCTGCCTTAAAGCGACTCAGTCGGTTAATCCAAATCTGTTCTGCTTCTGCTGCGAGTGCAAGTGCAAGTGCAAGCCTGCACCTCGATCCCAGCCAGCGCTACGCACCGCTACCGCTACAAGCACCCGCTAGGCCAAACCTCCTCCACAACACCTTCCGCTCCTGAGCAGTCCCAGTCCCAGTCCCAGTCCCAGTCCCAGGCGAACTTATCCTCCCTCCCTGGACCTTCCCTACAGTACTACTACTACTACTACCACCACTACTACTACCTTTACTACTCTCTCCCGCCCAATAATAATATCGACCCAATCCACCAATCTCTGCGTCGCGGCTCCTCTGTGTGTGCGTGCGTCTCTTGCGTTTGCTGCTGCTTGCGTTTGCTGCTCCCCGACAGCCACGCTACCTTAGGGTCCTGTACGTTGTAGGTCAACGACTCCGAGAGAGATTCTCCCAAGTATTCCCTCCACCACAGCAAGTCGAAGCTTTCGCTCCTTCGACCTCGTCGCTGCCGTCGCCGCATCGAAACAATCTCAACCCGCTCCCGCCTTCCTCGAGCTTCCTCACGTTCATTCACACAAGCACGCCTGCCCAAGCTAAAGCCTCTGGCTGCTGTTCCTGTTGACTGCTGGGCCTTTCAACTCTCGCTGCTGCCAACAGCCGGGGATCCCATTTCCGTTTGGCGCAGCCCCCTACCCACCCTCTCTAGCCTCATCTCAATTTCCAACGACCTCCCATCACCTCCTCCCATCAACATTCAATTGATCTGGGCATCACGCCGACCACTTCGCCATGTCTAACGATGTCACCCCCGAGGCGATGCAGCAGCGCATCCAGCAGGCGCGTCGTGAAGCGGAGAGCCTGAAAGATAGGATCAAGCGCAAGAAGGATGATCTGGCCGATGGCACGCGTAAGTAACAGATCAGCCAATACTTCCTCGCAGCTTCAATTGCTGCGCATCCGTACAGCTTGTGATATGTTTTCGAGCTTGGGCTAATTAATACGATGCAGTCTCGAATATCGCGCGAAGCCAACAAGAAGCCTTACCTCGGAACACCATGATGAAGACGAAAAAGACGCTCAAGGGCCATCTCGCGAAGATCTACGCCATGCACTGGTCCACGGACCGAAGACATCTGGTATCGGCGTCGCAGGATGGAAAATTGATTATTTGGGATGCATATACAACGAACAAAGTCCACGCCATTCCATTACGATCGTCGTGGGTCATGACTTGTGCTTATGCCCCAAGCGGAAACTACGTTGCATGTGGTGGTCTGGACAATATTTGTTCAATTTATAATCTGAATCAACAGCGCGATGGACCTCAGAAGGTCGCCCGAGAATTATCAGGTCATTCTGGGTATCTTTCTTGCTGCCGATTCATCAACGATCGATCTATCCTCACATCTTCTGGAGACATGACCTGTATGAAGTGGGATATTGAATCTGGACAAAAGGTCACCGAGTTTGCAGATCACCTGGGTGATGTTATGAGCATCAGCATCAACCCAACGAACCAAAATACCTTTGTCTCCGGAGCTTGCGATGCATTCGCAAAATTATGGGATATTCGAGCCGGCAAGGCTGTCCAGACTTTCGCTGGTCATGAGTCTGACATCAACGCCATCCAATTTTTCCCTGATGGCCACTCATTTGTCACTGGATCTGATGATGCTACTTGCCGCTTATTCGATATTCGTGCCGACAGGGAGCTGAATCAATACGGAGTATGTGAAGATTGCAGCGCCTGCATGTGGCAGAGAAGCTAACAGTTTGATAGAACGAGTCCATTCTTTGCGGCATCACCTCCGTTGCAACCTCCGTCTCTGGGCGACTGCTTTTTGCCGGTTATGATGATTTCGAGTGCAAGGTAAACCTTTTCCCTTTGAATCGTATACCTTCTGAGTTGTCACTAACTCGCCGGTCTAGGTTTGGGATATCACTCGGGGCGAGAAAGTTGGATCGCTTGTTGGCCATGATAACCGTGTCAGTTGTCTTGGCGTTAGTAACGATGGGATGAGCTTATGCACTGGATCCTGGGATTCATTGGTAAGCGCGTTCCTTGTTTTCTTGTTTGAAGATGTGTGTCGTAGGCTGACCTGTTTCCCTCCTTTAGCTCAAAGTCTGGGCTATGTAAAACCTTGTACATCAGAAACCTCGGAGGACGGCGTTCTTTCCTCGAGCTGTGCAGAGCAGCTCCTCAACTCTGCAGCAAACCTACCGAATCGACTAAATCCACGGATACCCAACCTAATCACCTTACTACCTGATACGCCACCTTAATCTCTGCGACTCGGCGTAGACTGGACGACGTTACGAAACCCAATCCCATCGAAGCTTAGTGAAGCAATCGTTCGATAACGGACCGTTGATATGATCCAATCGAGAGGATCCCGACAGCTGGTTGCGATATCTGATTCTTTGCTCCATAATTCTTCTTTCCAATATTCTTGTTTGTATGGGTGGGTCTATTGCATTGCTCTTTCCTGTGTCTCTAAGCGCGGGTTGTTGTTTGCGCGATGATATCCTACCCTACCGAGACATCTTGTCCCAGACCCTTCTTCAGACAGCAGCACCTTGTTCGTTTTCCTTTTAACATAACAAGTCTCTTTTTCTTTCCTATACACTATCCAAAAGCTCTCGATGGCTGTCTCGGTGGGGGGTGGTCTGAAGCGAGTTACGACCTATTGTCCAAATGTTTGTGTCGGTGGAGAAATGCGGGAAGAGGTTACACAATCCCTTTTGAGGGTCCTGGGGGCGGTGGGTTTTTGTGTACGTAGATGAAGTCGGTGGTGGCTCTGAAGCAGCGGAGATACTGTTCACTCAAGCCTTGTTACTGCTTCGTCGCCGTCCACTTGATGCTGGCGTCGGTTCCACAATGCGCTTGTACGATAGTCTAAATGCTGCACCTTCATAGATACATTATACAAATAACTGCGAGAGAATGCCATGTGACGTGCCTGATTGTGCGTGTGTGATGGACCAAGGACGAGGATGACGAGGAGAAGACGAGTGCGTGAGATGATGATGGCAAGTTAAATTCACGATTCCACACAGGCGGACTTTGTACGATGCAGGCCTCACATCACAGCCGGGAGTTCCTGGTATATTATCTGTCCCAAGATCTAAATAGCGTCAGATCAGCTACCATGAACACCAACAGATCTAGATTGACGAGCTCCTTTGTAACGGACCCAATCTACGTGGCACCCCCTAAGCCGCAAAGCAGCATGCCCGGACAGGACACGAACTCCATATCCATCTGCCGTGTCACAGTCGGACGTCTCAGAAGCAGAGATAAGTTCGACCAGTGCACCGGTACTTCGTAGGCATGACTTACTTGGCTCGATGCAGACATTTCTCCGTAGTGGGAATGCATAGTTGGGAAGCATGAAAGGGGGACGGGGGATGAAGGAATTTCCTTCTAGAAGAATTTTAGAAGCATGATAGAAGGGCTGATAATCTGCCATTGGGATTCGGCACTAGGATCTGGGCAAGGGGGGCAAGACAAGGCAAGTATGGAGCCGGAAACTAAAATAGGTTGTTTGGCTGCAGGTGAAACGGCCCGCTAAAACAGTGCGTAGGTGGGTGGAGGGTGCGTTTGCGCTCGGAATTTTGTGAAGGGGGAAATGCATTTTTTCTCTAATCGTGAGACGGTGATACGACCCCGTACTGTGGCGTTATGTGGTGTATCGGAGCTGCAAGATGGACTGAAATAATACCATATCAGGCCTTACTCATCAATCCGAATCCTTCGAGATTTCTGAGTAAGTCGATCAGTATCACTGCCCTGCACCAGGAAGGGGAAGCGAGAGGCCAATATATCCCAGATTAGATGTTATTAGTACCAGAACAGATGCATTATTCCTTCCGCTTTAGGGAATTTGTGACACGGCGGGAAAGGGGCTGGAAGTATTAAGTATTCTTATTTGCGGTGAGAACAAAAGAGCAGATCGATGGTTGCACCCAGGATTCCTATTATTTCCCAAGATGATTGCACCAGATTGCTTTTGGTCAAATACGCGGGCGATCTATGCGAGTGCAGGCATGCAGCAGCCACCAAATATCGTCCTCACTGGTCTTTCGCCGCCGTCGCGTGGTCTAGTTCACGCCTCTTGATCCTCCAACATCAGCTATCAACCAGGCTGCGCTTGTTGTCAACATAAACATCTGAGAAATTAACAGAACGGCGCCGTCCTTCATGCGGATTGCAAATTTAAATCCAGGAAACCCAAATCTCAATCGCCAAACGCTGGTCGCAGACAAGAAAAGTCAAACTCCAAGTCACCGTTGGAAAAAAAAGAAAAAAGAAAAAAAGGAAAGTTTCTATATTAAGACAACGACGTCAATAAGATTGGCGAACACAAAGAGCTCAAAACCCTCGTCAAGTCATCAGTGAGGGCATTTATTCCAGGGCTTTCCTAGTCATCCAAGGCATAACAGGCGACTTGTATATGCTGCAGTAAGATTGGGTTTGAAACGCCGACATCTCCTTACGCACACGACCATCTCTTCGCGACATCTATTTACGCAACGAGGTGCCAGCAAAGCACAGCAAAGCAAAACACAGAATTGCTGCATTCATTGTTCCCCGGGCTTCCTCCGCTCTTTCCTTCCCTTCTTGTTCCTTCCGCTGTCTCGAGTCCGCGCTCCCTGCGAGCATTAGCATTCCCGGACGCCATCGCCATCGCCATTGCCATCCCTCCACCTCCGTCCCTCCTCCAGCAGGATTCTGACACACCCACCAGACCCATCCCATTATTCCATTTTAGGCGGCCCAGTCATCAAGTCAAATCAGGACCACATCTGCGGGAATCCGGGACCAACCTTTCCAGAAGACCATTTGCAGACACGTCAAACACGGCACCGCCCCCAGGTCGCCCTCGAACCCTCGTCGTTGCATCTGCCTCTTCCCTGCTGCCACGCAGTCGCATCTCACTTCCCACACACTATTAATATAAGACCTCGTGGCTCCCCTGCCCACCTTTCTTCCGCTTCTCGTCATCATGTCCACTGCCGCCCAAGAAGAATTTAACAACATCATATCCAAAGCCTCGGCTTCAGAAAAGACGCCCTACCATCCCTCAGACGTACGAGACTACAGACACGACGCAGAACACTCTGATAGAGACGAGGAAGACGAGTATAGAGAGAAGCAGATCAACGACACGATGCGCATTCCTTCCTTTTCCACCAACGGCCTCCTCAACCTCCCGGACAGGAAGTTCGACGAGGGGCACACGACAGGCGTCAAGGGTGTCATCGCTGACGCACGATCATACGAAGAGGCCCGCCGGAATGGCAGCTGGAGAAGCAGACTATCGCCTGGCAGATCTACTAGCAGGAACACCAGCACATCTAGAGCCGACAAGCGGGCCAGCACTATAAGCTTCCTCATGGACGATGGGGAAGGGAGTGCCAGTGAAGATGAAGAGTTCCTCGAAAGGTGGAGAGAGCAAAGACGCAAGGAACTAGAGAGCGAAGGCAGCGGGATTCGAAACCGAAGAACATCGCCCAGTGTCCGACGGTACGGACGGTTCGATGAAGTCGATGCCCTTGGCTACTTGGACGCTATTGAGAAAGTGACTCGGGAGACCGTCGTTGTTGTCTTTGTATACGATGAAGACGTAAGTGCCTCCTATTCAGTCTAGTACTGTGTAACTATAACTAACTCTTTTGCCCATACAGTGCGAAGTCTCCAAGCTCATCTCCTCAGCCCTCACCCCTCTTGTCTCAAAGCACCCCTCCATCCACTTCGTCCGTGTCCCGTATCAAGACATCGAGTTCGACTCAGCCGGCACACCTGCGATCCTCGCGTACAAGAACCAAGGGGACCTCTTCGCAAACCTGACCTATGTCGTAGACCAGATCGCCGACGATGAGAACTTTGATTCCAAGGCTTTGGAAGGCATTTTACGGAGGAATAAAGTCCTATAAGCGTTGAATTTATGTTACTTGGTTTTTCTTTAAGGGGACGGTGGCGCGGGATAAACAAAATTCTTTCCATGACGTTGTCTTTTTTTTTCACTTGTGTAATAATATTTGGGGCAGCGTCGAGCGAGGCGTTATTTTAGAGTGGGCGGGGTTACATTGCATTTTGGTTTAGGATCTCTGGTCTACGGGTCATTCTATGGTTTTTTTTCATACTCATACCCCTTTTATTAAGCCAAATGTTCATTTTTTCTCCTGCTCTATACTATACCTATACCTAAATAATCAATCACCAGTGTTTCAACTGCTGCAAATTACACAAATTCACAACTCCGCAATGATCACGTCGTAATAGCCCTAATGTTTATTTTGGGACTACTGCAGCGAGGCCCGCAAGTATGTTACGTACACCAAGAACTTTTCCTGTCATTTCATTTCTCGAAGACTTCGAAACTGCAGATCGCGTTTCGCGATTTCCCCAGCGAACGACTCCCAATGTCGCACCAAGATACCTGTAGAGGAATAACTCCCAAACCCCGAACCCCGAAAGACTCCAGCTCCATCCTTTACCCCACGCTAAAATAACAATAATAATAAGAAAACCCCTGATTCGTGTCGCGGCGAATTCCCTACTCAGACTCATTATTATCCTTGAGATGCTGCATTCTCCGGGCCCAAAGGGCGCCTCGTAAACGCAAATGCTGCGTTGTCCTGCTTGCGTTTACCGGGTGACTGCTGGAGGATTCAGTAGTGCTATTCTACGCAGTTACGTATCCCTCAGCGGTGCGAGCCAGGCTTTCCTAAAACCCCGGACCATTTGGCGGACCATCCAACGGGGCGAAATTATCCATTGTCATAAAATCAAGCAAGTCCATACCGCCCACATTTACACCTTCCGCCGTCTGCGTGATGGCTTGATCATTAATATTGCGGAAGAACTCGGTTCCCGGCGGTAGATACCACATTTCATTATTGCTATTCCAGTCATTTGCGCCGCCGAACACGTCAGCGATGCCGTCGAAGTTGGAGCCTGGGGCTTGCGAGTAAGGCGTGCTGCTACTGTTGTTGTTGAAGAAGGCGCCTTGGTTGAGGTCAAAAGGTGTGGCTGAGACGTTGAGATCTGTTGGTCACAGTCAGCACATGATGGATCTCGTAAGACTTACTGGGCGATAATATACGAAAAAGGAATGAGGATGAAACGGAAAGAAACAAAACGTACCAGCACCACCATTCGACATGCTGGCAAAATTCGGCGTGCCAGCATTCCACTCGCGAATCTGCTCGTTGTGGTTGATCTTCATCCGCTTGGTGTCGGGTTCTTGATGCGTGACAGGGCTGCGGTCACTGCTTCCGGGAGGGGGACCACGAGGAGGAGCGCTGATGAAGCGGGAGCGAAGGCGCGAGGTAAGGGTTTCGAGGAGGTCGGCGAAGCGGATTCCTAGATGCACGTCGTCTACGACGCAGTTTCTGAGCGCGTCGACTGCGCGATCCATCAATCTGATGCTGATCTCAACGTCGCTCTTCGATGCTCCTAACGCGAATGTTTTTAGAAGAAACATGGCGCCGCTGATTATGCGGAAGTATGTTCTGACTGGTGCATGTTTGAGGTAATCGCCGGGAAGAAGCCCTTCAACGACCGTCCGAAGAAGCTCTCGGCTTCCGTCGACGACTTCTCGGACATAACCCTGATCAGCTGTGCCGAAGCCCCCTAGTTTGGCTAAAGGTAACTTTCCGTAGTAATTTTGGGTTTCTGGGGACAGTGGAGCATTTCCTATTGCGCCATTGTTCGGATATCCAGGTGCGTTTGAGTTAGGGAGTGCATTGCTCGTGCATCTTTCCACGACAGCTTGGAGAGATAGCGAGTTCACATATATCCTGACATATTCGTATTCAATCGAAAGTATGTGTTTGATGTATTGAGGTAGGCGGAATCGATCAAATTCTTTTTTCCATGTTGCAAGCATGGGCTGAAACTCTCTGAGAGTATCGACGTAGGTTCCATCTTGGATGATTTTCGTGGTGTATTGTCTGGATTTAAAGAGCTTCTCATTGCCAAGACGCATAGCGTTGCTGATTCCGGCCCAACAGTGGATGATCTGGTCATCGAGCTCTAGATCCGGAATATAGTTGAACGTGTTGGACATGGTTGTCGCCGTCTCTGGAGTCTTGCCTTCTATTGATGATCGTCTCTTACGGGGTGCGAAAGCGGGGTCAGTAGCACGTAAGTTCTCTGGAACCATATTTGTCCAACCAAGTCGGCCAGCTAATTGAGTGACATAGATCAAGAGCAGTCTCTTGATTCTAGCAGCTCTCAGTCGGTAAGCTTCGTCGTCGTATTCTGGCCTCGTCATTTCCCCACCGGCGGCCAACAGCTCGTCGATGTTGTCGAAAACGCCAAGCTCATAAGAAAGACCCATTGCAGTGCTCAAAAGCATCCAGCACATGCGGTCGCTTCTCCATGCAGGCTCCAACCAACTTTCAATCCTCTTCCCACCAACACCTCCCGGTAAACGATGGCCGGTCTCGTCATCGGTACTGTAAGTGTCCGCCACATCATACGAGGGAAGCATGAGCTCGTCAGTAGCTTCGGCGGGAGGGAAGTGCAATGCACGTGGATGCCACTCAGTCAGGATCATGAGACTTTCAATTGTACCCAGAGTTCTCAAGCTGCCTTTCCTTAAGCCGCGCCAAGGGGCCGTGCTCGAGGTCTGAGCTTCGCTCGAGTCTGCGCCTGATCCACAGAAACCACCACCAAAGGCTTCCTGGCCCCAGAGACATCTTTCGATCATTCCTCGGAGATAAGTCCACAGCTGCTCGTGGATTGCATGAGAACGACAGTGTCCGCCTGGACCGGGCATTCTTCTATAGCGTGTCGCTATCGTCAATAGTGTAACTGTGAGAATTGGCTCTTCCGTAAGGAGTGTAAGATGCGTCGCCGGATCCTTGAAAGTGGGAGGTGAGATTGGTGTCAGAGGGGAAAGGTATTCGTAGTAGCTAATCTGTTAGTAAACTGATTAAGACTTCAACTATGTGACTTACTAGGCAACGTAGTCAATAGCTTCCGCAGGTGTAAACCAGCCAGCTCGAACAAACCTGAATCTAGACCAAGCCTTAATTGCGTCTTTGTAGCCTTGGTCCTGTGAGCGATCTTGCCTGGGTATATTTTCTGCAGATAGTGCGGGGTCGATAGCAGCATCTCGATTGACTTCGGGGGGAGGCATATAATTTGACTGAAAGGGTCGGTTGTTCTGTTGCAGCGGCGATGATTGGGGGGCTCTATTATCAAGATTTGCCATCACAGGGGACATCTGACTACTGCTTTTGGTCCTCTGGTGCCCTGGACTATAGGATACGTTAGTAATGAATTATAAAGGGTGTTGATTAGCTTTTACCTGTTTGTAGCAGCCTTATATAGAAGATCCAATGCATCGTGAGGTCCGTAGACTTCTCGCCGCATAACCTCCTGCGCCTCGAGATTCTCAACATGTGTATTGCTAGACTCTTCAGCATTTCGTTCGTCTCTTTGTGCCTGCTCCCGCTGCTGTTGTGTCGGCCGGCGTAATGGCTGCGATCGCCCAATAGAACCTCCAGGTGTCAGCGGCGGGCCTGACAATGCCGGCTGATTGTCTGGCCATGGAGCTGGTGCTGCAGACCGCGCAGGAGGCGCTCCCATTGAGTTCTGGCGGACCGAGGCTGGGGGTGAGGTATGTACCATCTTCCGGCCATTGCGGACAATGTAATCGTCGCCATACTCATAACCATCCAAGCTGTCCTCATTTCCATCCTCGGTCTTTCTCTTCCGCCTCGTCGCTGAGAAGAAGCACTCTTTGCTCTCGCGTCGACATCTTACGCAGGGAGGATCTCCCGGATTATCCACTGATCCAAGATCACACTTTACTTTTCGTCTCCTGCAAGGAATACAAGCCTGATAGACTCTGTCCAAATGTTAGTATATTAAAGACCAATTGCTTGGAGAGGGGCCCCGAGCTGCCATGGTGGAATACAGAATTGGACAGGGGATTAGACATACCTCTTGTGGGCAGGCTGCGAGGCTTGCCCCGCAGAGGAACCATTTGAGCCATTCGCACTCTCTTGCTGCTGCACCGCTGGATACTGCAGCGGAGCAGTCGACATGTTCCCGACTCGATCTGCGTCGTCTGGAGTTGGATATCGCTTTGCGGCGGGCTAAACCGCGGCAATCAGCGTCTTGTCGCGGTGGTCGCTCAAAGGGTCCCGGGGAAGTTGAGATCTCACAAATCTTGATAGCCGTGCGAGTACAAGTAGCCACTACAGTAGCCACTACACGCAGCGATGTTGGTGAGACCGCACGACAGTTTGTGGTTTGTATTCTGTATTTGAATCCGCGATGCAAAATCGGGACCTAGCCGTCTTATCAAACCTGCCTGTTGAGGCGCTGCATGAGCCGACTTGTTAGTCACATGTCCGCCCTTGATTCGCGGCACGGGTAGTTGATGCAGTTGAATTTCACTTTATCTGGTATATTTGCTGGGATTCTGTATCTTGAGTGTCTGCTCTGTTACACTATCTGATGTTGCACAGCACCTACAGTATGTGCTCAACTTTGCGCTGTCCTCAAATGCCATTTTCCGCGTGGGGGTGGGATTTATGCCCTAAGTGCGGGGTGCTCCTCCGGCTTGACAGCGGGTATCTTGGTTGGCAGTCAGTGGGAGACGCACCATCCATCAAGGAGCTAGAGCACGCGAAGAATCCTGCACCTCTGACATGCAGAAGCTCGACGAGATGCATCTTGCCCACTGCCTATAGAAGAGGTGGCCACGCGGGATATCCCACAGGCCAAAAATCTCGTGATATTCCGCCTTGCCGTCACCAGGCGTCAAAATTTCCAAACCCTCCAGCTTTGATCTTCTTCTTTGGAGGCTCTGGCTCAAGCATATCGTCTTGAGCAGTATCTTTCCCTTTCCCATTCTCTGCTGCAGCTTTCAAATACTTGCCGATACCGCCTGATTGTTCAGTCTGAACAACTGTTCCATCACCTCGAATTCGCTTGCCGGTCCATGTCGTTTTATCATCCTCTGTCCCTCCCTGCTTCTTGATTTCTTCTTTCTCTTGCTCTAGTGTATCCTTTTCCCTTTTCTGCTTTTGAAACTCCTCGAATGGATCCACAAAAACGACAACGTTCTCCATGATAATGTCGTCGAGAGGTCTTTTTGAGTCATCGACTGGTACGTTCTCTAGCTTTTGCAAAACCTCGAGTCCACCGACAACTCGGGCGAAAATAGTGTGTTTTAGATCCAGATGAGACTGTGGCCGGTATAGGATGAAAAACTGACTCGAGTTGGTGTTCTTTCCTTTATTCGCCATACTAATGATTCCTCTTGCATCATGCTTTAGAGGCCCATCGAACTCATCATTGAAGTTTTTGCCCCAAATGCTAGAACCTCCCTTCCCAGTCCCGGTCGGATCCCCTCCTTGGATCATGAAGTTGCGTATGTTTCGGTGAAACTTGATACCGTTATAGTAACCCTTCTTTGCTAATTGCACGAAATTCCACACGGCTTTGGGTGCATATTCCGTTTGTAATTCGATATTCACAGACCCTAGGTTGGTCTCAATCCTGGCATAGCCCTTGATCTTGACTCTCTTTGGTCGAAGCATATACTCTTCGTCTGTGAGCAACGCTCTCTCACCACTCGTCTCGGGAGTTAAACCAGTACTGGTAAAACTGGCTGCTGCCTTTCCTGTCGTGTATTGTGCTGCATTGTACGCCATTTTCTTCTCCTGGATCATGGACGGTTTTGGCGCAGCATTGCCTTGCCCTGTCTCCGTAACAGCTTTCGACCTGTTAACATCACCACCAGCTTCTCGCTCTCTCCTAGCTTTTTCTACGGCCTCCTTCGCTCTCAGAACCTTCTCTCCGATGCTCCCTAATGCACCAACATTCACACTCCCCTCCTGTCTTTCCTTCTGTTGTTCCTTGGTAAGGACAGCCTCGCCATCTTTCAGAAACTTGAATTTACTCAAGTCTCTACTCTCAATATTCTGCGGATCCTGTAACGTAATGATATCCGACCTCCCAAACTCCCTCTCGTCCATCAGATCCTTCCAGTTCTTCGCCTTGATATTCAGTCTCTCCACCGTCTCAAATGCAAAGACATTTGCCTCACTCCCATGCCGAATCGCAACGATATGCGTATTATCCGTAAACACCTTAAACGTCACAGGATCTACCATGTCTCCCTTTGCATCACTAACACCGCCATCGTCTGAATTGCGCGCGAAATTCAGCTTGATCAACTCTTTATCCTTCAGCGGCTTTCCTGTGACGGGATTCGTGCCATGTTTCGCAAGCCAGTCGCTGATGACTTCGACATCGAAGATTGTGCCTTCAGTTGTGCAGACGGGGTTTTTGAAGGGTTGGAGGCTGGCGGCGCAGAAATTAAAAGGTAGGCGTTTGAAAGAGGAGCTGTTGGGTGCCTTTTGGGAAACGTTGGAGCCGGCGCTCGCAGAGTATGCGTCGGAGGAGGACCATTCGGAGTGGGTGATCTGGATACGAGTCAGTCTTTTAGAGGAGCCTGGATGGAGGTGAGGGCGCAAAGCATACGTAAAGTTTGTCCGTTCCTTTCCCCATGTTCGGTGATGTTGAGCCTTCGTTGACGGCTGCGTCGAATTTGGTGGCTGGGCTGTCTCGAGCTTTCAAAAATCGAGGTTCTAGCTGCAATCTAATCTTATCTCTCGGCTATTTATAGCGCTTGAAGACGTCGATGTCGATCGCCAAACCAACGACATTATCATAATTATTAGCAAAGCAAACATCGACATTCTTGTATCATTGTCTTCAAAATCTTATTGTGCTAGCTCTGTGAGCGGTTATCGCGACCTTTATGTGGCAAGCGTATTCAGCATAAAGACCCAGAGATATCACAGGAGGTCGGGGACAACATCTTCGTGAGCATCTAGCTTTCTATTGACAAAATCATTTGTGTTCAATTTTCTGGGAATTCAGAGTACGCGTATTTGCTGCTGTTGTAAATTATTCTTCCTTTAACTACAGGAAAGCACTTCGATGAAGAACGCGTTCCATCCACTGACGGTGAACACTTCCTAATTCTCTGTATTTGACCATATCGGTGCAGAGTATAATGTTCCACTTGGATTGGTACATTTTCGAGGGAACTGCAAAAAAATTTGCAAAAGGTTTCATGTTCGATCTTCATATACAGCTTTGGCGGCCTATATGTCTCGTAGAGACCATTCACTTGTCGCTTTCCATCTAACTATTAATATCCCCCGGCACGCCCCACCTCCTTTTGCGATTTGCTCTTCCTCTAGACGAGCCATAAGAATCCTCTCCATATTGTTTACTTACGTCGTCCTCCTTGCCGTCATGCCACGGCTGCACCGGGTTGCCAAGCCAGCGTGTGGCGTCTGGGATGTGTTCCCCGCGCATTATCAGCGATGAAGGGCCAACAGTTGTACCACAACCAATGACAACGCCTGGGAGCCCAATAGACAGTGGTCCAAGAGTAGCGCCCGCCCGCAAGTGAAGCGTATCCAGCCTCATGAGTCTCTCGTGGAAAAGGTGGCTCTGAAGCACGCATTGCCGATTGACCGTGACCCCAGCGTCTAGTTGAAGTAAATCGGGCTCCGTGACCCGATGACTCTCCAACCATACTCCAGAATCTATCTTCGCTCCTAGGGATCGCAGCCAGAATGTGAGAAGGGGTGTGCCATAGGCCAATTTTCCCAGCCAGGGCACGGCTAATGATTCCACGAAGGTATCAGAAAGTTCGTGGCGCCAAACGAAAGAGCTCCAGAGTGGATGCTGCTGGCCAGGGCCCACGTTAGGCGTGAGCAACCACTTGGCTAGGGTGGCCAGAGTGCATGCAATGAGTCCTGCAATCAAGAGCATGACGCCGCCCGCAAAAACAGCCCATCCGAAACCAAGTGTGGACATTATTATAAATATACCGAGTCCAACCAGTTCAGCTAGCAGCGAGGAACACACCAAAGGAAGTAATCGCCAGGATTCAACGAATGCTCTTGCAAATTTAAGTCGACGGCTGGGGTAAAATGTCCGGCTGGGATCAGCAACGTCCTCGACACAACGTGGAAGTGATATGGCCGGTCGACCTAGCCACGAAGAGCCCGCTTTCATGATTTCCGGGGGCGGTGCGGTGCTCAGGACCCCAACCAAAGCGCCTGGGGGGACTGAGTGCTCCATTTCAACAATGCCAGAGTTTCCGACAAAAGCTTTTGCGCTGACGCATGAAGTGCCCAAACGAATCTGACCTGCTCCCAGTTGATACGGAGCCAACGATACATCATCAGCAAGGAATGACCCATTGTCAATGTCGAGTAGATTCGGCAGGCCCAGAATGGTGGACGCTTCGACTCCAAGACCAACACGGGCGCCCAACATACGCAACCAGTGAGGGGTTAAAAGACTACAATAGAAGGGAAATAGCACCTCACGAGAAGTCCACATCAGGCGATAAGTCAACCACGCCGCCCAGGCTTCGACGCCTAACCACGAGTATGTACCAGGATGGATATAGCGGCTAGCAAAGCGGACCAGTGCAACTACTATACCCGCATAGCACAACACGGTGAGCACTGCGACGGGTATTGCCAAAGCAAATATGGCTAAGAAAAGGCGCGATGAATGACTGTAATCTGGGATGGCGAGAAAAAGTAGTCCCAAAGTCGGCAAGGCAGCGAGGGCGGGGATAATGTCCAACAGCAGCAAGGACATCGTATGCCGAAGTCGAGTCCAAGATCCTTCCGGTACAGTCATAGTTTCGAAGTTGAGTGTCCTACTGCCACTTTGCGCCGAACCCGTGCCCACCAAACAAGTTCCTGGCTCAACATGTGCGTACGCCTCCACCACCGAATCAGGCATCATCATTGCACGTGTTCCAACCCTCGAACCAGTTCCAATGCTGATTTCTCCTATGTGAAGGATGTCGCCGTCGAGCCACCACCCGGCTATGTCAGCTTCTGTCTCCACTGCACAACCTGCCCCGAAAGTTGCTAATCCTGTCAAAGGGGGAAGTGCATGGAGCTGTGCGCCTGGTTTTATCTGTCAGATTTGACTTCAAGAAACGTTACCAGGAGTATTCCCCTCCCAAAGCACAACGGCAGAGCGGGGCTCCTATATGGTAGCAAAACAAATGGAGTAAAACGTACCTGTGCCCACCCGGCAACCAAGCAAGCGTGCAAAACGACGATTCCAGTGAGTTCCCACGATGTTCAAAATTCCGCTTAGCGGTACGAGACGTTCGGCAGCCCATAGTCGGATATGCGTCCATCCTCCGCGAGGATACTTTCCTGGGGTGATACCCGCTGTCAGCAAACGTACTGCACCAGCAGTCACAAGAATTCGCCCAGGCAAACTAATAAAGGTTAGCCAGGCGGTTAGAAGCAGCACCCAAGAGAGTTCAAGTTCTTCAGCCCATGGAACGGTCCCACAGAACAAACTTGCAAGCTTGGTAAATAATGCTACATTGATTTCCCAGCGCAGACCTTCGAAAGTTAGTAGACCTAACAGGACGACCATTTGAATGTATCCACTTGATCGGGGAGTCGGCAGCACAATGCGTAGACTAGAATTGGTACCGGCGAGCTTCTCTAGTCGAGCCGACATACAAGCCAATGTTGGGTTTTGGTAGATATCGACAACAGAAAGCGTCGAATAGCGCTCCCGGATCAGCGAGGCGAGCTGTGCCGCAGCCAAACTGGTGCCTCCTTGGTCAAAGAAATTAGACTCAAGCCGAGCTGGCACCCCAAGTACCTGAAATGGAGAGTTAGTAGTTGTTTCTTCAAGAATGTTGCACGAATGGAGGGGGGATTTTCTGGTTTGGGAAGTTCCGGCAAGGATGAAGAGATTTCGGGAAAAGTGGTCAGCTCGAAACCAGAGGGCTGTACCACTTACCCGGCGCCACTGCTCAGCGAGCCAACTAATCGTCTCATCAAGAAGCTGCTTATTTTCCATCGGGGGCGGCCACGGCAAAACAGCGCGGTCAACTTTGCCAGAAGTTCGTACAGGCAGGTCTTTGATGACAACAAGCATAGGTACAAGTGCTGCTGGTAGCAACTGCCGGAGCATCTCACGATCGCTAGCATTGATGGAGCCATCCTTCACAACGTATCCTACCAGGATTGAGATACCTGTCTCACTACGACGAACTGCACTTGCCGCCCCCTTCACACCGGGGAGAGCCATAAGAGCTGCGTCAATCTCACCCAGCTCGATCCTTCGTCCTCCTAGCTTGATCTGCTCATCATCTCGACCGACAAAGAAAAGCCCTAAGTGGAGACAAGGAATTAGTCTGATTTATTTGGGGCTGATAGGTGCTCATGACAAGATCCTGGAGCCGTAGGATATTCTGGGCTTGCAGAACTTCCCGAAACTGGCCAGGTTAGGAAATGAGAAATATCCGATATTCTTACCATCTGGCTCAGCACGGACGAGGTCTCCGCTGTGATATGCTCGTTCCCAGTTTAAAGCAGACAAGGGTGCAAACTTTGAGGAGTCTTTAACTAGGTCCAGATATCGGGCCATCCCCACGCCCCCAATAACCAGTTCTCCGGTTTCTCCCCATCCCACTGGACAACCACTGGCTCCAACAACAGCTAAATCCCACCCTTCTAATGGCAGACCTATACGCACCGGCTGTCCCGCGAGTAAGGGGGCTGCACAAGATACTACAGTAGCCTCGGTTGGCCCGTACGTGTTCCATACACTTCCTGCGCTCCTTATTAGCCGCGTTGCAAGCTCATAGGAACAAGCTTCTCCGCCAAGAATAAGTAGTCGAACTCTAAACTGAAGTCAGTATTCCATCTGAATGACATTCAAAGACTGAGGGGCAGAGCTCTTGAGACCCCTGAAGCCAAGATTCGAGACCATGACCCCCAGAATATGTCAAGTCTAATGAGAGAATGAGACGAACCCAAGGAGTGCCTTCGTCTGCCATAACGCGGCTAAAGTTGGTATTGTAGATACAACAGAGATGCGTTCTGCAACGAGGAATGTGCCGAGATCAGAGCCGGCTTTCACCAAGGAGCGGGCCGCAGGAACAAGGCAAGCGCCGTGCCGCCATGCCAGCCACATTTCCTCACATGAGGCATCGAACGCTACAGACAATCCTGCAAGGACACGATCTCCGGGGGCAATGGGTTGGTTGGGTAAGAAAAGTCGAGACTCAGCGTCTACGAAAGCTGCGGCGCTACGATGAGTGACCGCCACTCCTTTTGGTTTGCCCGTTGAGCCAGAGGTAAATATGATCCAAGCATCGTCCTCCGGCCTGGGTCGATGGGAGCTAGAAGTGCCCCGTGGCGCACGATGCTGGTTCAGTTTACCGTCGTCGGTGAGCACTCCGCATACCTCAGCTTCAGACCAAACAAGTTCAGCACGCTCTTCCGGATCGTCCACACTATAACCCAGTCAGAAGAGTATATTTGGGTGAGCTTTAAGGGGGGGAAGAAAGCTTTTCAAAGGATCTAATAGAAGCTAACTCCTAGATTATTGTGAAAACAAGGGCAGAATGTGTCATACTCTACCGGCACATATGCAGCACCTGCTGTGAGTACGGCGAGAATGGCAAGGTAGAGCCCGATCGACCCAGAACTCATACGAATGCCAATTCTATCTCCAAAGCCAACCCCAATAGCCTTAAGTTGCTCGGCTTTGGTGGCAACTTCATATGCCAGCTGGGTGTAGTTCAGTTGTGTTTTGGAATTGTCGATTGCAAGAGCTTCGGGATAAGCTGATATTGTCGCATCGAGTATATCAACGAGTGTGCGAGGTGTAGCAGGGGGCCGAGATGGATATATGGCTAATTCTGGTGACATGTGCCCCATTTTGTCTCGGAATCAAGGAAGCAGCGGAGTCCACGTTGTGGATGGTTACGAAATCTGAGATTGTTCCACTGAAAATGAACAATCCCAACAGCAGGTAAGAGTTGATATATACATATTGCCACATCGAGGATCAGAGACACAAGAATGACGAGATGGATTTCTAGCATCTGACGCCATCAAGTCTCACATGGCAGTATATACTTCATCCCGGCCGAACAACCCCCAAGCATAGACCGTGGCACCAGGATTCATCGAATAGGAGCATCTCATTTACTTATCCAAGACGCATACTTGAGGTTTGCCTGGTCTGAGGCAGAGAAAGCCTGCAGATCTTCCCGCGATCGATTAGGTTATTGTTCAACTAGTAGTGCATCCTAACGAATGGGAATTGAGATACTGAACCCCGGAAACCGATAGTACTATTTCGAAGTGTAACACAAAGGAGATTGTCCTACAGCTAGTGAGACATTTCCTCTTGACCAGAAAAGGTCTCAAGTCCCGCTGGACATAGACAGCGACACTGATCATTGCATTTTTCGAATGTTATAAATGGCTTGGCGCAAAATACCAGCTTGGTTCTGCTGGTTTTCATCCACGGTGAGCTTAGGTGTCTTCAAGCTTGTTTATCACTCACTAGATATCATTGTTCCGCCACACTAGTGCTCATGCTTAAGTCGTTCAGTCGCAATAATATTCTGAAAGATCGATCTTACCCCTGAGTCCCATGCCAAGCAATCCATTTACCACTGGCACTTCAATACTTCACCTGAAAGTAGAACAAGGGAAAATTTCCCAATTCTTCACTGGTTTTGAGATACGATTTACGGCGGATATTTATACATGAAGCTCTGTGGTTTCCAATCCGTCATTGTCTGGTTATGTCACGCTCAGTTCGGGAAATAACAGCACCTTGAGGGTGTCACAATGCCGTCACTTCACAGGCTGTGCTGTGGCGGGTATTGCTTACCCTTGATTTGACTGTCTCATTCGGGTTGAAGCAGGCAAGTTCTTGTTTCAACTACTCTGTAATCTTAGGGCCAATATTTTGGGCTCAACAACTGTTCAGAGCCGTGAAATATCGCCTTGAAAGTATCACGTCAAGGCATATTATTACTTCGTCTTTTCGTATGAGTAGGTGCATAGTAGCATGCATATTCGTGGACAGCGGACTCGAATTTCAATAGTAATCCTCACTTGCGGAAAGTCAACAATTGAGCCTGTTCTTTAAAACTCGGACATCGACCACTACTACCGTCAAGTTTGGCAAACAACCACATGTAATCTCTCAACCTCGGTGGTAGATCCACTCAAGTAACTGAAGAATGACATGTTTGTTTTAGACCCTTCAAGGTATGGAAGACTTACCGTGAGATTCATTCCTCCAGATGTATATAGTCAGCAGGGCGTAGAATCGCGATCCCCTTGGCGCTCACTTACACACAATACTCAAGGAAACAGGTCGGAATCTACCCTGAATCTATCGTTCTCAAACGTTCGACTTTCATAATCATTATGAGAATTTCAAAAGAAGAAATAAAAAAGGAAATCGCTCGTTCCGCATACACGGTTGCTCTTGCCGTTGTCGTCGAGTTCCTTCCTGGTAGACACTAAACGGAAAGCAGTTCGACCCCCACGTACTCGAAAGGACCTCTGAAACTACATGGTTCTCAGGCCTCCTTGACTGCTCATTCAAACACCAATTTGCAATTTCACTGGAAGTAAAATGCTCGGAGCTACGCCATAGAAGTTTTTCGTGTGGTAACTTCCTGGGGAGATTCACTTGAGGCAGAGATGGGAGTCCTGGGCTCTACGGATTTAGAAATGTGCCTTCGTTTTGGGATGTCGGCCTATCCTGCCGCTTCACGGTCGGTTGCCTCAAGAATGTCAAGGAGGAATAGGTGACTCTCACAGCTCTTTTTCGAAGGCAGCCAACTGTAAAAGTTTCATGAATATGGCGAACGCAATTGCCCGGAATCATAAGACTCTCAAGAAAAGAAAATTGCGAGATTTCAAAAAGATGTGGGGGATTTGCGTATTGCCCTGGTGCCGAACCGGCTCTTCACTAACCAGCCAGCCCCCCGTCCAAGATCTGATATCTCGGCGACTCGTCGCCGAAGGAGCATCTTAGACTTCCATAGGGAATTAAAGTGCACAGAGGCAATTTGATCACGCCACAAACAGAGAGTGGGTGCTTAATGCAACGTGCCATGGAAGAAGCAGGTTGGAACATTTGATGTCAAAAACAATGGGAGGCAAATGGAACTTGCTGGATAACAGTAAAAGCAGTTGCGATCAATGCTTTTAAGGGCGCAGGAGGGAAAGAGGCACGCATGAATCTGTTTGGTACAGGCAAAACCATTCTTGCAATCCGAATCAGATTGTTCCTATCTGGGGAGGTGAACTCGACGCAATTGCCTTGGTCGGATTGAAGGAACGTATGGAAGGCAGTTTTCTGTTAGAGACACAGTGTCCCACACCCTTTGGGTGATTTGCGCTGGTCCGATTTGGATGGTTCGGCAGAATTCAAGAAGTAAAATTACGAGGTGTGAACGAGAGCCGGATATGAGGTTTCTTGCCACGGGCATCACCGTTCTTTCGATCCGAGGAAGAATGTCCCATCTCGAAGGCGAATCAATACAACGGAATCCCTCGACCTCAGGAACATGCGGCGTCTTCTGGCCAAGGGCATGGCGTAGGTGACTCGAAGTACGGTAACAGCAAATCGAGCAGGCATTTCCTTTGCCACGAGCAACATCATGGGAATCGTTTAGCCAAGGTAATGTCATCTTGAAAGCGGCCAAGGTGGATGATTCAAGAATCCTGCAGCGATAGACGGCTTTCCCGATCAAGAGGAGTAAATTTTGACAATGACTGGAGTAGTCAGGAAGCAAACTTTCACCTGAATCTTTGCCACGAACAACAAGTTGACCCGACTCGGGTCATCCGATGATCCAAGTTAAATTGTCCACCACGAAGAAAATGAAATTTTATAATAATGCCAAGTGGAGATGACCGCCTACTTCTACTGTGGGTCAACAGTAGTTGAAACACAAGAGGCTTTAGAGACAGCTAATTCGGAAACCAGAATTAGACACATCGTGACTTTCACCCAAGAAGAAGCCACAGCCACAGCAACGTAAATGCGAAACAGAAAAACGCATGCTGACAGATTAATCACGAAGTTTTGCCGCGCGAAAGCAACGGTTTCCTCATCAGGCCAAGAAGATCCTTCGCATTCTGAACCAATGGCGCATCCGCCATCGCAAAAGCATTCCCAGGTAGCCCTAGAGACCTCGGCCGGTATTTCCGAGCATGAAGCCAAGGAAGGAAAAGGAAATCTTCTAGAAGGAAAATCGAAGGCTGCGGGAGTTCCGAAATAAACTTTGTTTTTAGTGTTCCTGTGCTAAAGGGCAGTGGAGGGGAGGATCATTGAGCCTCAACGAAAATACACGTAGGAAGAAACGACTAGAAATATGCTGGAAAGGTTTTGCGAAATTACAAACGTTCCTTTGTTGTTCATAAAATCCTTGGGGTTTTCATAAATATACACAGCGGGGTGTGTGTTGGTTGGGGGAGGATGCGAAGGAAGCGCGTTGAATCCTATAGGATGACGACCGTCAAACAAAGTTTCCTTACTTTTACCTTCCTAGCTCCCGAGCACAGATCATCGAAACGACCCACACGAGAAAAGATGGGCATGATGCTTTTGGCTGTGGCTGCAGAGTGACATCGTTGGCCTGGTTTCGAAACAGCGCAGCCGTAGGTGGAGATGGCGATGTGGTGTTGATGTGGCCAGATTTGGATGTAGATGGGCCACGATGGCTGTTGTTCGGGAAGGAAGTCGTGGTCTCGTGAATCCTTTCCGAAGGGTCACTTGCGTATACGCATGTTGATACGAAGTCTTGTAAGGCAGGGCTTGCGGCTGGCTGAACCTTGGAATATTGATTGCATGAACGAGAGACACAGTGTGTTGAGAGCTGAAAATAAAGGCATTGATTTTCTCGTACCCGCATATTGGACATATTAGAGCGGCTGATTGGCAGCGACGGCAGAGGCGAGGCTGGCACGTGAGTCGGCAGTCGGTCTCGAAAAGGGGGCTT
>Ga0247778_1000579_pt1 | contig 39313 bp, 48 predicted proteins | sample UWRJL049202B5_FD_179939 | JGI IMG/M metagenome (GOLD analysis project Ga0247778, IMG submission 179939) | Plant litter microbial communities from Arlington Agricultural Research Station in Wisconsin, United States - UWRJ-L049-202B-5 | ecosystem: Environmental > Terrestrial > Plant litter >...
TGCCCGTTGGCCGGTAATAGAGCTGTTTCGATCCCTAATGGAAGATGCCTCGTTAAATTTGTACGCCTTTTACCCCTGAAATCCCCCGGCTGGGCAGCCTAGGCCCTGTAGCAAGCAACCCGTAATGATCATTAGCAGGGGACCTTCTATCCATAAGCTACTATTTGATAAGGCTAGGTGCTATATATTAATTGCGATGCAGTGTTACTGCCTTACGCGAACTTCTTTTCCCGGCAAAAATACTCCCAGAGTAAAGCTTTCATTGCTTCGATCTGGTTGATCAGCCAAGTCCAAGTGTCTGACTCTCCATGTAGATCGACCCTGTGGCAGTGTAATGTTCCAGAGCATATATTAATTAGCTTTAAGGGACTAAAAAGAATTCTTAAGTGGAAACGGATTCAATTGTGTGCTTTAATGATCAAGTAAGAACGCTAATGATGTCCTGCATACAATATAACAAGTCCACCTATCCCATCAAACGCTGTTCCGAGCCACTGATCTGCAGTTGAAGAGTGAAGATACACCAAGCATAGCACAGTCACACCTGAGACTCCCAAACCTAAGTCCGCAATCCACAGATAGATCCAACACCGAACCTCGAAAGACTCGCTCCAATGTAGAAAGAAGCATTCATCATGCGTACCTAGAACAAGAACATCTTCGAAGTTTCGTAAGACAGTAGCATCTCCAAGCTCCCCGGCGTCCTCGTCGCACATCCGGAATTTCCGCCTTGGCCATCTCTTGATTTTCCCGTACCAGTACCAATGTAGGCGTCATTCGAATAGGGATATCCATCGAAGATCATATATTCCAGATAGAGCCGGTCCCGAGGCTGGAGCTGGAGCCTCTTGAAAGGCGTCTTCGTTTCCCGGAGGAAGGCCACCAAACGCCGCATCAATAGCATCCTAGGCTCGCTCAAAAATCCTCCAAGCATCGTAGATATGGATTTCGTCTGCGCTCATTGGAATAGCAACTGCAAGACTGCTGGGAACGTCAGGAATCGTTATTGTGGTAGGCACCTGAGAACCAGGCGCCGCCTGCTCTGGCGCCAAGTTCTCGAAATGGTACTTGGTGTTAAAGGTCGACTTTGTCGTTGAATGACTTCGCTTGCGGCGTGATGCCCCTCTGCCATGTCTGGGGACATAGTGCCAGATCTCCCCCTGAGGCGGTGGATTAGTCAATCCTAAGCTAATCTCCCACATCATGTTCCTCATTGTCACCCTGAGAAGGGATGACCAGTGCGGGTTCCACGTAGGGTTGTGGAGGCTGAAAGTCGCGATCATGAGGGCATGATCGCAGATTTCTAAAGAGTCGAAAAGCAAGTCCATTGTTGAAGGCTTAAGGGGCCTGTTCAACGCGTATCAGTGGCACCGTCCTTTAGGGATAGCAAGAGATTCTCTTACATGCTAAGATCCATTGTGCTGGTGGGAGACTCTATTGTGGCGGTAGGCGTTCAAAAGGTATGGGTGACGGTCGTTCACGACAGTACTGGAAGTGTTGTGATGGTAATGAGGCAAATAATAGGTATATCAAAGTAAAAGCGAGTGTGATGAGCTGGAGTAACGATTGTTGTGTATGGACGATATGCATGTAGAAGAGAAGCAAGGACATGTCGACGAACGAGAAGACATTGGGATCGAGGTGGGTGGCAGCTTCCACCATCAAATACGCCACCGTATCTCAATACTAGCAGGTGCAATGGCTGGTAACCATTCTCCAAACTTGAAAGAAAACATCTTTGGTTTGAACATAAATTTGGATAACAACTTCACCTAAACACTTCCTTGAACTAACCGAAGCGGATCAGGAGAATGTTGTGATGGTAATAGATATTTCAAGAGAGGGAATAAAAAGCAAACTCTGGGAAAATACTGGAATATTCGTGTCCTGCCCGACCAGGACATTTCAGAGGCAGGAACGATCGCACAATGTTGCGCGTCGGAAAGGAGCGTCTTTCACCCCAGGAACCTGAAATAGAGAACGAAAGAACACGCGTACATCCATGGCAATGAAATGAAACCTATAACTTAACAACTTTGAGATTATTATTGGAGATAATAATGATATTTTTCCAGCATTGAAGATGATAGGGAAGATGGATGCGGGAGCATTTTGCGGATCATCGAAATTATGTGCCTTCTGGCGCAGGGTTCACACCGCCTCCCGATTGGGTCAAGACCCCGGCAGAAAATATAATATTTTCGCACCCCGCCAAAACCACCACGAGGAGCTACATCCAATTTCCTCAAAAGCAACATGGCGAGCAACACCCTCAAACCGATACACAGCCTCGTGCTCGATGCCGGGCCTATAATAAAAAACGAGCCCTCCGTCTCAACCCTCCTCTCCCAAGCCGAAATTCTCTACACCATCCCCGCCGTCATTGACGAAATTCGAGATCCGGTCACAAGAGCGCGAGTCGAGACGACTCTGAAGCCTTTCATCCAATGCCAATCGCCGAGACCAGAGAGCGTGAAGATTATATCAGATTTTGCGCGGAGGACGGGTGATTTGGAGGTGCTGAGTAGGCCGGATATTCATTTGATGGCTTTGGCGTATGAACTGGAGTGCGAAAGGAATCATGGCGATTGGAGATTGCGGAGCGTACCTGGGCAGAAGAGAGTGAACGGTGCTCCGCCGGCTTCTCTGACTGGAGCTCCCGCCGAAGGTTTGGAGAAGAATGGCGAGCCTGCAGCAGCGTCTACGGAAGTGCATGCTGAATCTGCGCCTGCTCCAGCAGAACCCAGCGCACCAGCCGAAGGTCTTTCGCAGACACAAGGCATCGAAGAGAAGCTCGAAGAGACGCATATTTCTACTTCCGAGCCCCAAGAGCCCAATACCGCCGACGAAGCACCCGTACCCTCCCAAGAACCCGAATCCTCCCCAACCGACGCAGTCGAAGAAGTCCAAGCCTCCGAATCCGACGACGACGAAGGCTGGATCACCCCCTCCAACCTGAAACAACACCAACAAAAAGACGCCAACGGTGCCTCCGAACCCCAAGAAGAACCTAAAACTATGCAAGTAGCCCTGATAACCTCCGACTTCGCCATGCAAAACGTCCTCCTACGCATGAACCTCAACCTCCTCTCCCCCTCTCTCCAACGCATACGCCAACTCAAGACCTGGGTATTGCGTTGCCATGCTTGCTTCGCCATCACACGCGACATGAATAAGCAGTTTTGTGCGCGTTGTGGGAAGCCTACTTTATTACGGACGAGTTGTTCTACAGATAAAGATGGGAATTTTAAAGTGCATTTGAAGAAGAATATGCAGTGGAATAACAGGGGGAATGTTTTCAGTGTGCCGAAACCGGTAGCGGGGACTTCGAACGGGAAGTTGGTTGCTGGTGGTGGGAAGGGCGGTTGGGGTCAAGGACTGATCTTGGCGGAGGATCAGAAGGAGTATGTGCAGGCTATGACTACTGCTCGGAGAAAGAAGGAGAAGGATCTTATGGATGAGGATTATTTGCCTGGGATTTTGTCTGGTGATAGAGGGCGTGCTGGGGGAAGACCGAAGGTTGGTGCGGGGAAGAATGTTAATTCTAAGAAACGGAATAAGTAGAGGGATATTTTGTCGAAAAGTTAGGGATCTCTTGTGGGCATTCAGCGGGCGTTGGTAGGGTCTTGAATATGGTCCATTGTCCATGATACCACAGTAATTTCATAAGACAATCTCATCTGTTCAAGATTGTTCTGACCCGGCCATTCTGAATAGAGATTGGAATGACGGCTCTGTGAGAATCCTTTGAATCTCCCGCGTAAACCAGAACAACATCACTTTACGTGCCAATCAACATAGAAGAATCAATATTTTATTCCTGCTTTCTGGGATATCCATCAGAAAACGAAGGTCCTCAACACCATTGTCAGAAAAAGCGACCACCCAAACGCCCTTTATACTCCAACAAACAGCATCGCAATGCCTAACAGAGTCACGCCTGGAAATTTCTTCAACAGGCCCACCGCTCCAATCTTGTTACTGGATTTCGCCTCTCGCATTCCCCTCCCCCCTCCCCCCTCCCCAATGATGCCATTGTACCCCTCCAAGCCTTCTACTGTCCCAAAACGACCCGGTCCTCTGTAGTCAATATTAGCATGTATTCTCATCATTTCCTCAATCATACCCAGCTCAATCTCCTCTGCTTCTCTCCAAAAGCATTTCTCCATTCCAAACCATCCAAATCAAACTCCCAAAGAAAAAAGGGCCAACTCACTCTGCTGCGTCAAAAGCAATCCATATCTCTTCTTCAAGGTAACGCGATGTCTCGAGTATTTATCATCTGGAGAAAACCTTGCAGGGTGCGCCGATTTTGTGACTTCGCTGCCGACGACTTTCTTGAGGGTGTAGACACGTTTGCCAGAGGCGTCGAGGGTGTACATGAGATGCATATTGTCGGTTTGGATCCGTGGGTTGTCAGATATCGATACTGATGCTGGACTGGGAGAATGAGCGTGGTGGCTTATGTGATGGGAGCTCAATGTCGATTTTGAAGTTCGTGAATATTTTTCTTGGATTAAAGACCGGGGTAGTGCCGCCATTCCTCTTCCAGCTAGCGCATCTTGAGTAGTGCAAGGCTGAATTATCCGTGAGTCCACTTTCTAAATTCCCGTCAGCTTGCCTGCTCACGCCCTTGAGACGACCGACTCGTCTTCGAGCTGGAGATTCTTCGTCCAGTGAGAACTATTGAAGTCCAACATGAAGACGGATCGCTACTCCTCTCATAATGGACAGTTTATCCCTCCGAATCACTGCGCCGATTACCTCTGTTGGGCCTCTCAGCCTTGAGGCCGAGGCCGTGAAGAATGCTACGCTTCAGATTGAAGAGATAGAGCTTGAATCGCATCTATCTTTTCTCGATCTGCCGCGGGAAATAAGGGATCAAATTTACCGGCTTGTATTTCACTTTGACAAGCCGATATACCCCTCCAAAGACCGAGCCGGAATATCCGAATTTCTTGGCCTCCTAAGAGCGAATCGTCAGATATATGCTGAAGCTGTTGGCGTGTTATATGGTTCCAACACGTTCCAGATTCGCGGGAATCCATCTTGGATGTCGGTAGATTTCCTCTTTCTGCTCATAATCCAACGACGGGAATCGCTTACGCTTTCTCCGAGCCCCTTTTGCCTTGCCCGCCATTGTCTGCGCCGTCTATACATTCCATCTCACGGTATCAATCTCAAAATCTTGAAACATATCTTCTCGCTCCTCAAATTCTTTCCCAACTTGGAGTATCTTAAAGTGGTATTCCTCCCTGCATTTGGACTCAAATACACGGACGTCATGGGCGTCTGTCGCTTGCTCAGAGACCGCCGGCCGCTGTTCGGGAAGCGGGATTGGAAATTCGAGTTGTGGCAGAGATTTAATTATCATCAGGCGGAAGACATATCCTGGATGGTTGGCGAGACGCTGTGTAAGAACTGGAGTAAGGGACTGGGAGAGCATGAGTGGAGAAGTGACGATGGGGAAGTGAGGATTGCGGATGTGGTTGAGGCGCCGCAGAATATCCCAGAGTAGCGATTGCACTCGTCTTCTAGTCCACAGCCTGGGAAGGTGCGGCTTTACTGTAGTGGAGTGCAGGCAAGAGCAGCACCGATGTCGATTAGGGCCGCGACCTGGCTGCAAGTTCATGGACGGTTTCACTTGATCGTTGTTTTCTTGGGAATACAGAACCAATGATAGGCGTTATGATTTGGACTACGGGAAACAACAATTTAATACGCTAATACTAGCACCACTTCCAACTTCTTGACCTTCCAGCAGCCAATACCACCAGACAAATCAAGACAATTACTTCGCCTCAGTCCCTTCAGCGACTGTGACCGCAGCCAGAAATCCAGCAATCTTTTCTTCTCTCTCCTCTTCAGAGAGCTCTGGAATGACAAATCCCTGCCCTCTACGACGACCTTCAACTTGCACACAAGCCGCCCGGCTTCGAGGCTCAACCACTGCAACCGGCCTGGGATAGATCTCCCTCGGCTCAGGATATCTTTCGATGATCGGTCTTCGTTGATACTTTCTGAACGGATCATCGTATCGATTAGGGATCTTCATTTTCTCTTCGGCAGTTTCAATAGTGACGCCCTTGATAATGCACTCCCACTGCGCAGTTCCGCCTTGACCCTTCCACCATGCACCCCAGCTTATCGCTGGAGTGTGGATCCTCGGCTTCAACGGCTTGAGATCGACCAATGACCATTCACGGATGAATTTCGTATTCGAAGATGTGCGCTCACGATCCTGGATGATGTATTGGATTTCGGTTGAAAGACGGCGAGGCATTGCAGCGAGGGTCTTCTGGATTCTCGCTTCACGCTTGGCTTTCTCCTCGTCGGTCTTCGCTTCTTCGTCTCTTGCCTTCATTTGCTTCTGTGGTCTCGGTTTGCCTTCTACGAAGTAGGCGGTATCTTCCATGTCCTCTGTCATTCTCATCCCTAGAAATCCCCAGCTGCGCACTGTTTTCTTTTCTCCTTCGATTTTCTGGATCAGCCAGTATTCGTACTGTTCCTCTGCTTCTTCAAATTGTCTATTTCTCATGTTAGCAGGTTTCATTTCATACGGGGAAAGTCATTGTACTTACACAGTAGCAGCAGAATCAAAAGACCGAATACTAATAACATCATCATCGACCGCCCTTCCCCTCGGTCCCAGTCTCGGACCTGGCTTGGCAGCCTTTATCTTTCCCATCTCAATTCCCTTCAAAATATCCTCCACTGTCCCCAGCAAATCCTTCTCCCTAACCTCAAGGATCCCAAGCACATTCGGGATCCTCTCCCCAACTTTCTTTAACATCTCTTTGTCTTCGTCATCAAGCGTGCCCCTATTGTTGTCAGTCGAACTCCCCAAAATTATCCTCGAGGTAAAACTAACTCTCTCTCCTTCTTCTTGAAACCCAACCACATCACCGAATCAGAAACACAAACCAAATTACTCCTCAACCTCTCCAATCTCAAATTAAATGCATCCGCCTCCGCCCACCCCCCAAGCTCCTCAGAAACCTCATTTCCCCACTCCACGAACTTTGTCCTCCTACCATCTCCCTCTTCTACTTCTTTCTTCTGTATGAATTCACCGTCTGCCTCCCATTTATCCACGTCTTGCAAGGCGGTCTCGACGCGGTCGAACATGGACTTGATACCGAGACAAAGAGCGCGGATTGTGGGATGAGGGGGGATAGGAGAAGAATGAATGGAGGTGAGGACGTGGGCTGTGCTGCCGATTGCAGATGCTAGGTTTGGAGTGCAGGGGTCTACGCCCGGGGCAACGGATGCGAATTTTAGCAGTTGGGTGGATAATGCATGGCCTTGCGCCGCGAGCTTTTCTGTGAAGTCGCTTTGGCTTTGAGAGTGCCGGGACATCTTGTCGGGTTGTTCGAGTTGCCAGCTGCTGTCCATGATCTCGTGATTTCAACTCTGAACTAAGCGCGTAAGGAAGTTTGGTAAAACAGTATAAGGTTTGAACAGAAGGGGAGAGTGGCAAGATTTATATTTTGACATGAAAGGTGATGCCTACCGTGCCTAGAGCTTGCGTCTCAGCCGCGCTATAAGAAGGGTTGAAAGTCCGGTGGCTTGCATGAGCGGGGTGTGGTGTGGAAGCTTCCGCTTTACTCGGCGATAGCTACCCTTTTTATGCAACAGAAATTTCAATTTAAGACCCAGCAGTAATTGAACCGGCTGGTCTCTACCGAGTGATAAATTGCGGGGAGAGTGAGTGGGTTAGGGACATAATATAGGTTCAACGGGTGCTTGATGTTGTTTGGACGCAGTGTTGGCCAACCCCTGGAATAGAGGAGGAACAGAGTATCTTGAAGGAGGAAGAACATGTGCAATGTATTGAAATGAGAAATACAATCATGGAAAGTAGTTCATTCTTGACGGATCGAAAACCGATCTAAGATTTGTGCAACCCTTCTTAATTGATCGTAAAAGGCACAACAACCCCCGCAAACAGAATGGATCTCTTCATCAAAACATCCAATGTTCTCATCATTTCCAACACATCTCTAATCCGCTCCAGAAGGAGTCGGCTCTGCCTCGCTATCAACCAAAAGATCCACCTTATACAATTCGCCAAGGGTAAGAAAGAACCACTCCATATATCTTTCCTCATCCGGCGTAGGCGTCTGTCTACTCTCCAAGAGCTCTGCCAGATTGAACGAGGGGACATTTTACTTCTTTGTACCAAAATCCATTCGCTCTCGGTTCCATCGTGCCAGATTCACGTACAGCCGACTCCTGCTGGAGTATCGAAGGGTTGGTCCCATCCATTCCACCAACAGCATGGCCAGGCAATCGAAGCGGCTTGGACCACAGGACAGGGTGAGGGGTACGCGCCCGTGGCGGTCATGGTGAATTTGCCAGAGCCATTTGCAGGTTAGGCCAAGACAAGTTGACGTAACGGGATCGAGGTGATCGAAGAGGACTTGTTGGAGCTCGGGGAGGAGGGCAAGAATTCTGAAGCTTGAAAGACCTGCTTGTTGGGTGTTAGTGCTGGAATGCCGGGAAGGGTTGGCTGCTGCTTACTTGGTACGACGGCTCTGCAGCGGGTTGATGGAGGGTTTGAGGTGCTGAGGAAGGATGGCTTGGTTGCCGAGTGAGAGGGAGACTCGGAATGCATGATGATTGAGTATGGATCGTAGTCGGAAAAGTCGATGTTGGGATTTCGTGTTGAGTTGTGGGGAATTGTTGTTGTTGTTGTGAAGTGGGCAGCTTGTCTTGCATTCACCGGCCAGGTCGAGCTCCCTAAACTAGTCTCTACTGATCCTTCGTGATTTAATGTTGACAGCTCAGACCGGAAGTTGGGGAATGGAGTTGTAATTGTTTTCTTCTAAAGTACTGTACAGCGCAAGTGTCGCGGGGGTGAGGTGCACTACACAATCAGACCTAATTCTCGCTTGGGGAAATCTAAAAGATCCATGATGGCAGTCTCATGTGAATGGTACTTCTCCAAATATAAACAAGCAGCTTGGCCTTCCATCAGTGCTCTTTGCGAGACCCACCAGACTCCGTGACTGACTTTCCCAAACCAATATGCCAACAGCAAGAGAGCCCGGGGATCTTTCTGCTCCAATAGTTTCTTATAATCTTTCGATATCCCACTCATGAAAGACAAATATTTGGCGATAGTTGAATGGTCGCATTCCATATGAAGCAGTGAGGACAAGATACGTATCGTGGAAAAGTATGGGTTATTTTCAGGTGTTGAGAACTCGTCGATTTCGAACAGTGAGAGGAATGTATGTGGAACGTCTTCATAGTTAAAGCAACTCGTGTCAACATACATTTGATCATTTACCAGCTCAACGGCAAGAGCGTAGAAAGCGCTCTCTGGTCTGAGAGGATCGCATATTTTCCAGATAATTTGCTTTCCGTCGCTCATTCTGAGCCATTCGAGGTCAGAGGAGTCGGCTTCTTTGAGGGGCCATGCTTCTTCGGGACCTGCAGCTTCGACGTTGGAAAAAGCTATGGCTCCAAGGAGGGCTGCTGCTGTCCAGAGAGAATCGCGAGCTTCAGGAGGCCATGGCGAAGATAGTTTCTTGTTGAGCAATGAGGCACCTTCGGTCCAGTGGTGAAGCTCCGTCACTGTGGGCTTTCGATCAGGTACGGGCGACAAAAAGCGGTCGTGTATTGACGTTAATGTCAGAACGATATGCATCAAATACGGATGCTGCCGTGAGAGTCAGCGGGGCGCTGTATTACTTAAGCGTTGGTGACTTACCGCGAATGCCTCACGGATAGACACATCCTTGTATATTGGGGCAGTTCTCGTGGTTCCCAATGTGCCTATAGTTCTGTGTCTGAACCTGTCAAGCAAGCCAAGACTATCCTTGTCAAGAAGGATACTTTCGGATGCGAAAGACGGAGCTCGGATGGCAGAGAGTTCAAGCACTCCCTGTCCAAATATTGCTGGATTTGTAAATTGTGCCGAGTTCGCGAAGCGTGGGGCCTTCTTCTTCACTTCTATTTTCTGCGCAAGATTGTCTATGACTTTTGGAGCACCGCTTCCCAGAGACATCTGAAGATCTGGCGTCTTGGTATCGTAATTGCATGTGACTCCATAATCTATACACTTCTTGCATTCGGGCCTAAATTCATCACACTAGAGAATGTCAGTCTTCGAGTCCATCCACAAAGAGTGCCGATATTTCATATGGGAAAGTAGTGGGTGCCCCGCCTCAAGTGACCAAGGGTCGGAGAAAACAGTTGAAAAGGGCAATACATTCCACAGAAGAGGTAATGTCTCGCCAAATTCTCAGATCTCATACAAATTACGGAGTCCATCTTAAAATGGATAACTCGGGCAGGTATGGCTTACTTTGACTCGTCGAAGCTTGCAGTTACGGCAGCCACGCCTGGACTTCTTGTGGGGTTTCCGTTTACGAGAACACTCCTCAGCCCCTTGTCTAGATTCTTGCAGATGTGCAGTCATGCTTCAAGTCACATCAATGGGTGGTTGTTTTGAGAGGATGATATAATACGGAAGGAGGAAAAGGCTGTGAATGTTGGAAGAAGTGAAGAAGGGAGGCTGATGGTCGACAGATGCAAGTGGAGACGATTCGTCTGCGCAGTGAGAACTTCATTGGTCAAAAGCTCCAGAGCCCCAGTTTTTCCATTTCGCGCTTTCCCTTCTGTCGTATTTCGTCGCGATCTAGTCCTGCTTCGTCCTAGCTGCTGCTTATTTTATGTCAAGAGTTAGGCGACACCTACCTCTCTGAACATCATCATCATTATTCAAAGATAGGGCAATCTCAAAAAGCTCACCTGGACTCTTACTGGGTTTTCGAACGGGATGGTTTACGCTAGCCTCACATCGTACACCCGTATTGATTGGCTTCAGCCTCGGATTTTCAAGCCTCGAGCTAAAGGAATCATCTCTCCATGCTTGACCTGTACCCGCTCTACTTTCATTCTAATTATTCCAAAAAAAAAAAATCGTGCAAGTGCACCCTAAGGAATCCCCAGAAACATTGTTAGCATGGAGTTAACGGACATATTTTATATCTTTCTTCGGCTCCGAACACGATGACGTTCTCCCAGTACGATATACCAGAATGAGGCTTCCACTGACGATCTCTCTTTCCGTCAAGTGACATCTTACTTGCATATATAAAGCCAAGCCTCCAGCAGAGCGAAACTTCAAGAAATCACAAACCCTTCACATTTTCCAGCATTTGGAAGTCGATCCCTTTAAAACAAGACCCCTTCCACTACAGCACAACTTCTTTTTCGCGCGATAGTTCTCTTCAAAATGCCGTCCAACACTGCAGCCTGGTTGATGCACGATACAGCTACCCCTCTCGAAGTCAAGTCAGCTCCTTACAAATCCCCTGGCGAACATCAAATCGTCATCAAGAGCCATGCAGTCGCCATCAATCCCGTCGACTGGGCCATCCAAAGTCGCGGCAATGCGCTGTTTCCATTCTTAACCTACCCATTCATCGGCGGCAGCGATGCTGCTGGCGAAGTAGTTGAGATTGGCAGCAGCGTTACTCGTTTCAAGGTCGGCGACCGTGTTGTTGGCAATACGCTGTGTTTGGCGGGCGAGGGTGCCTTCCAAGAGTATCCCATTCTCGTGGATAACATGGCTTCGCACATCCCAGACGACATGTCGTATGAAAGTGCTTCAGTTCTACCTCTTGGTCTATCTACCGCAGCGTCTGGCTTGTTCCAGAAAGACAAGCTCGCTTTGCAGTTGCCTACGGTACCACCGAAGTCGACTGGCAAGACTGTCCTTGTTTGGGGTGGATCGACGAGCGTTGGGTGTAATGCAATCCAGGTAAGTCACACTCAGTAATCTATTCCTCCGCATGCACTTCAAGAAATATTTTAGTAAAAAATCTTCCTCTAGAAACACAGATTGCTGATATACACTTGTGAATAGCTCGCCGTGGCTGCTGGCTACGAAGTGGTCACGACTGCCTCGCCAAAGGTCCTTCTCTCTCCTCTTCGTGACTTCAGATTTACTACGATACTAACCCGAGGTAGAATTTCGACTACGTCAAAAAGCTCGGCGCCAGTCAAGCATTTGACTACAACAGTCCCACCGTCATCACGGACATCATCGCCACGTTTAAAGGCAAGGACCTTGCCGGCGCATGCGCAATCGGTTCGTTGGGTACTAATTTCGTTCTCCAAAAACTGAAGACCGGGCTCTTGAATCACATCTTCGGAGCTGTGAAGAGCTCAGCTCCTTATATCTTCAAAACTTTGTTCGGTGCATTTGCTAATTTCAGTATAGGTTCTGCAACAGGAGGAAAAGGGCCTGGTCCAGACATGGGACCAGCAATCGCTTGCATAGAAATTGTATCGAAGTGTGAAGGAACCAAGATTGTTGCTTGTGCTCAGCCGGCGCCTGAGGAGCTGCCGGAGGGTGTTACTGCTAAGTTTATGTTGTCGACTACTATCAAGGACGACGGGATTGGGGAAGCTGTTTATGTGGATTTTCTTCCGAAGGCTTTGGCGAATGGATCTTTCGTGGCTGCTCCTGAGGCGATGGTTGTTGGAAAGGGGCTTGGGGAAATTCAGGCTGCGTTTGAAATTCAGAAGAAGGGGGTATCTGCTAAGAAGGTTGTTGTCTCCATCTAGGAAAGTGAATGCTGCGGTTTACCTGGCAATTTTGGAACGTGGGGTCTAGAAATATATTCCATTGTGATATTGCACTGCCCCTTGACGGGCATTAATATTCTGATTCCTTTATCTTTGTGGGAGAATTATCCAGCTCCACACCACACAGTTAATCCAAACCGCTACTAGGTCCCTTCCAAATGCCCGGTGCAATTGTATCCGCCAACTCCCACCCTTCAGGAATGAACGCTCGAAACCTAGCTGTGAAAAACCCAGCATTGCAGTCACACAATCTCACACCTTCAATCTCAATTGGCAAGCCCGTTCCCACATTAATCCACATCTCCCTCGAACCCTTATCCGGACTGTTTCCATTACACCACTCCGTCAACTCCGTGGTGAAAGGACTCCGCCGATTCATATCATCAGGCGCCTTCGCTCCACTGAACGTGCAATACGCCCATACTATCAACGCAGCATTCACGACCGCGACCAGAGTTATTGGATCCATTAACCTCGCATCTATCTCTTCATTCTGTCGATGCAATACTAGGACTTCCGCGGCATGGTACAGCGCTCTCCGTGCTAGGCTTGTTGTTGTCCATGTGGTAGCCGAGCAGACGCGTTGCTCACGCTCTTGACGGCGGGCTTCGGGAAGTTGCATTCCGAGGGGGACATTGCGATCTTTGGCGATTTGAGAGAAGAGTGGGATATCAGTACTGAGCTGCATCTGGATGAGATGGGATAGCATGAGTGCATCGAAAACCAGATCTTTCATCCGTCTAGAAACGATTGTATCGAAGCCTGGCTCACTGGGATCTTCGTAACCGTGGTAGTGGATGGAGGGCAGTGCCTCGGGTGCTCCAGGATCTGGAGGGCTCTTGAGTTGGTGGGAGATCTGGTCAAGTTGCCGCTTGAGGGTTTCTAACCGTGGTCTGGGACATTGGGCGCGAAGGGCGGCTGAGTCTTCGGTCAAGCAACTACTCCGCATTTTGTTCCAGAAGTGTGCAACCTTTGGCTGGATAACACACATGAAGAATTGTATATCCTCAATTAGCATAGGCTCATCGGCGGGGACTTCAACCCCTTTCTCGATATCTTTGATTCTCGTCCACATCGAAGTTTGATGCCTGGAAAGCGGCTCAGTTTCCAGCCGCTCTGCGAACAGATGAAGCCCGTCTGCGTTCCATATGGAATAAGTGGTGGGAAGTGGGTAATGGAGCTCATGAAAAGATATCAAGCTTCTGTGGCCCCTAATCATACTTAAGTATATATCTACTCTGAAGACATATGCTGCCATTCTAACATAATGTTAGCTTCTACCACTAAGAAGAGTGTGTGTGGGTTACCTTTGCCTCTCTCCCAGCAAAGATAAATGCAGTGGCAGAAAGAAGCCTGGCTTTTCATCGGCCCAGACAGTAGCAGGGTCAAAGAATCCTACTTCTCGAAGAACAGTGACGAGAGTGTTTTGAAGCACAACGGCTTTAGAAATGCGAGTCTCGGCCTAGGTAAAGTCAACATATGCTTTTTTTCGGGGTATCATAGCCTAAATTACTCCAGTATGCAAAGCAAAAACTATATTTGCAAGTGCTGCTTGACAGAGGTGTGAGGATAGGCTATCTTGGAAGACATCGGCAGACGTCTTCTTGCTCTAGAAGGTCATTGTGTGAGTTACTTGATGTCAATAATTTCCTAGGAACTAGTACGTACCAGTTCTGAGGAGATATGGCAACCCAAGTAGTCATGCATCGCGAGAGCATATTCTTTGTCCATCACTGTTCCTGCCAACCATGCACCTATTGTGAGCATAGTGAGTTTGAATAGCTCCTTATGAGTCTCGCTGTGATAGACCGGTCGGTGGATTATGGGCCATCTGTGGTGGAAATGGGTGAAGTATAGTTCTAAGTAGCCTGCCTCAGCGCCTTCAGGTAAAATTGGAGTACTCTTTAAGTCGCTGGTGGGCCCCGCCCGGTTAATAATGGGCATATCTTCTGTATCTGGACCTGGGTCTCTGCAAATGCGCATGGTTGTCAGATTAATAACAGGATTGCTATGCAGATCCTTGAGTTTGAGTCTGCTATTCGGAGGCGGCCGGGCGGCTATGGGCTGGGAATTCGGCACCATTGAGTTCTGCTGTGATCCTAACTCTAAAGAGTGAAGATCCAACGGGTCTGCATGAAAGAACGAGGATATTTCTAAACTTGGCGGGGACTGGGTCCTAAGGGTTGAGACTTGAGATGTGCTTCCCATCTCAATATTGCCTGGCGAACGCTCCCGTGGATTAATACTCTGAACATTGAACAGGTCAGCATCAAATTTGGGCGGGAAGTGACTAAAAGACAAGGAGATTCGAAAGTGATAGCAAATAGCGCCAGCTAACTGCTGGACTGACACTTACGAATACTGCTTCGGTCTGTTCGTAGTTGCAAGCGGTCCCTTTAGCACGGCATTTCGAACATGGCTGATTTCCATCGCATTTGATCTTTGCTTTGTGGCATGTTGTACATGCTTTCTTGCTTCGGCCAGAAGGGCATGGCTTGTAGTCGTCGCCATGACGGCCAAGGTGGCGTTGAAGGCTATCACTGCTGAATGTTAGTGAAAGTCATTAACCCAAACTAAATGAGAGATTATTGGCTCGACTTTGATGAGTTAGTAAATGTAGGGGAAGTGTACGCCACGACTCTTCATAAGCGCCTGTTCATAACACAACGAAAGAGGATGAGAGAATTGGGTGCTGTGTGCGATGTGCTGTGTGTTGGCAACGGGAGAGAACTTCACGCGGACAACAGTAAAGGTCGGTCCAATTTCATAATGTAAAAGAAAACAACTTACCTACGATTGAACTTCTGGAGGCACACCTTGCACACGAAGAGGCTGCTGCCAGATGCATGCGTACGCTCGTGCCGGTTGAGGTGCTCCTTCCTCGCGAATGATTTTTCACACCCATTGAACCTACAAGCCCATCGAGAATTATTTGTGGGATCCGAATTGGGCATGATGACTGCCTGTATGGTACTAATGCAACGTATAAGCCTCGTATGTGTGAATGCTTTGGGGTGTGTAATACTTACGAGCAGAATAGCCCAATGACGGCAAGCCGTGAAGTGGGATCCAAAGGGCTGGACGAACAAGCCAACCTGTTTTGGTCTCGAAGCTCAAGTCTCAAATTCTCAAGGATCAACCTGTCTTCGTCAGGTTCGGTGCTATCTCAATGCGCAACTAAATTATCCGTACCATCTAGTGCCTGAGATTCAAGGTGAACGTGCTCAGCGGGTGGTCCGTGCCCATGAGGTTATTTTCAAACTTTAGTCGCAGCTTCTTTCTTTTCGTAATTCTCGTACCCAAGGAATCCAATGTTGATATTTTGCTGTACCGTGACAAACGGGACCTAAATCGCAGTGGACTTCCTCCGTTCTGGGGTAATGGAGCACAGTGTGGAGCCGGTTTGATATTGCCATCACTATCCACTTTCAAATTAACTTATGGATGCCGGTTTCAAAGCTTGCATATTTGGCCAGGTCTGATTATTAGATCAATGGGAGATTTCTAAAAGGGTTGAAGGAAGGATCAGGGCGGGAGCCGAAGATGGGAGCCGAGGTGCACGGTCACGGACAAGACTGAGTAAGCAAGTGCGGCGTCAAAATTTTTTCTCTACTGGGCTAGAACCACCGACGATCGAAGCCACTGGCTCACCAGCGCTGTTGACCAATTGTTGATGGGCATGGACACCAGCGGCTCTGGCAGTCTGACCACGGCAGCACGGCTCCCACACTGCTCGCTTCTTTGGCATGGCGTCTTGCCAAGTTGTCGTGATCTTTGATGGACGCTGAAACGGGGATAACGGGAGGCACCGCAAAGCACAACGTTGGTCGGATGGTAAGACGATGCGAAAGCACCGGGTGGTTGACTAAGACGATGACACCTCCCCGGATCCGAAGGCGCGGATTTTGGGCTTTCTCGCGGCTTCCCAAAGTATATATACCGCAGTCCAGGCACCATAGAAGTGATTCAACATCTTCATCTCATCACTCCAGCTTAACCTCGTCTCCATCCTGAGAGCCTACAGAATAAAAGACTTCTCAATCCTACTCGTTCAAAAAACAATCGCAAGAATCCTTCATCATCGCCAACATGGTTGAAATCAAGAATGTCGCCGTCGTCGGAGTGAGTAACTTTCCAGCTCGAGTAGATAGAGTTCCCCACAAAACACCACTGACTCCTCTCCTAGGCCTCTGGTGCACTTGGTGTGCCCATTGTGAATGCTCTCATCAACTCCGGAAAATTCAACGTCACCGCCATTAAACGACCAACCTCCAAGGCCACCTTCCCAGCCTCAATTAAGGTCGCTGAGGCCGATCTCTCCTCGGTTCAATCGGTCACTGCTGCCTTCCAAGGTCAGGATGCCGTCATCTCAGCTGTCGGGATGGAAGGATTATCTGGCCAGCATGTGCTCATCGATGCTGCCATTGCCGCAGGCGTGAAGCGTTTCCTTCCTGGAGAATTCGGTTCCGATCTTGGCAACACCAAGCTCGCTGCTCTTCCTGTATTTGGTCACAAGGTCGCAACTAATAAGCATCTCGAAGACGCAATTGCCCGCACGCCTGGAATGACCTACACGCTGCTCGTGAACGGCCCTTTCCTGGATTGGGGTCTCAACAAGGGCTTCTTGCTTAACCTCGACGATGGAAAGCCTAAGCTTTACGATGGCGGCAAAAATGTGTTCAGCAGCACCACGCTTGCTTCTGTGGGTCAAGCTGTTGTTGGTATTCTCACCCACTACGAGGAGACAAAGAACAAGCGTGTGTACGTTCGGGACATAGATGTCAGTCAGAACCAACTCTTGGATTTGGCGAAGAATATTGCCCCTGAGAAGAAGTGGGAGCCCATCAACGTCGACACTGCAGCGATCGAGAAGTCGTCGAACGAGAGCTTGGCGAAGGGTGAAGTGACCATGCCGGTCATGTTTGGGTATCTCATAAGAGGTATCTTTGGAGAAGGCTATGGTGCCAAGCTTGAGAAAGATGACAATAAGCTTCTGGGTGTTACTGGCAAGACGGAAGCAGATGTTGAGGCTATCCTGAGGCCTTTGCTGAAGTAGGAGGCGGTGGTCTGAAGACGAATTGCGGTCCTAAATACTCTTCAATCAGCGCATATATGGATCCCTCAATTTGATACTCTTTTCGCTTTCGCAGTGCCCAACTAGCTGCAACGGTGCGATAGAAATTTTCAGTTTCTCCATTAAAAATCCTATAAAATTGTCACTTTGTCCTATTTAGCAGACTTCTTCTTCTCAGCCCACACGAGAGGTCCAATCTCCACCACGCTTCTGACTATTGGCACAGCAGTTTCCGCTACCGGCTTCAAGTGAGCCCCCCATTTATTCGCCTGTATCTCTGCATCTCTTTGATCCGTTGATTGCATGGTGTTCTGCCAATGCGAATATGCATCGATTCCAGCTCGAGCAAATTTAGTTGCGCCTTCTGCATTTTGGCCGAGACTTGCAATATCAAAGAAGTCAGGAGAGTTCCCATGAGAGGCTAGCTGTTCCTTCTTGGGAATGGCATCGCGTGCTAAAACAAGTTGCATTTCTGCATTCTGTCCGCTTATAGATTCCATTGAAGAAGGCATCTGTGGCTGATGGGTGTCGTAGCTTCCCATGGGCTAATGTTGCCTCGATGCCGCCTCATTATGGGTTCTTTCAAGCTTTTCGCGCATTGCCGGTGTGGTGTGCCCGCCGGCCTCGCAAAATTTGACGGAAATCTCACATAATTCTAAGTTGAGCACCGCGGCCCAAAACATGGCTTCCAACTCAATCAAGGTCGGTAATCCATTCTGGTTGGGTTCCATTCTCCTAGTGTGGCGTTAGATATGATTGGATGTGTCGAAGACTTGCCAAGTGTTCGAGTTTTGACTTCGAATAATTTGGGACGGTATTGCTGAAATGAACGGGTGTCTTAATGGCAGGAGGGTGAAGAGGGGGCTTTTGTAGAAACCGGATTCTTTGTTGTTTCAATCAGGAGATCTTGTTCGACTTCACATAAATAGAAGGTCTGAGAATCTTCGTGGCCATGATGGTCTAAACAAAGACTCAGACCATCCCTGAGACATACTCGTCGCTTTTCGACAATGTACAAACCAATTGCCAGTTTCAGAGCGAGGGAAGGAGGTAGGCCAAGTCTCAGTCATCATCGTAGAAGCTTACTCTACGAATATCGTCAGGTCACCTGGTGACAATTTCGCTGGGTGGTCAGGTTCAGCCACTTGAGAAAATTCGGACGGTCGGAAGAATACGCTGAGTAGTCTTGGATGAAGACAGGACAAATCAATCTTTATAAGAAATCATGTTTGCTACTTTTGAATTTGATATTCCAAATTGGCATTCGAATTTCACTCTCTACTTCAAAGCTATCTGCAATAAATTCATCTTCATCGCCACCAAAAGTTTCGATCGCAATACAACTTAAACATTGCGCCGCTAACATCTCAACATGACTGACGCTCAGACCCCAACGAGATTTACGGGACCCATAGTTCTCGTCTTTGGTCGCACAGGAGTTGGCAAAAGCTCGTTCATCAACCATCTCACCCATTCCAATTTTGCGCTTGCCCAGAACGCAACTGGAACTACAGTCACACCTCAGAGCGCCCTTGTAACCATCGAGGGTGTTGAGGTAGCTTTTGTCGACACTCCTGGCTTTGGTCAATTGAACAGGTCAGATGCGCAAATAGTTTACGATGTTACCGCCTGGATCGATGGAAATCTTGGGGGAAGGCAAAAGGTCATGGCTGTGATATATCTTTACTCAATCAACAGAGACCCGACTAACGAATTTCCGGTCGAAAATCTCTATATATTCCCGGATCTGGACCCAAACCCCAAGATGCGCAATGTCGGCTTCGGGTCTACCCACTGGGACCTCGTGCCGCCCCCCATTCCCTTGTTCAGGAGTCATATCTGAAAGCCCACCCTTGGAATTCGATGATCAGACAGGACGCCGGGGGTTACCGACTTCAAAATGACCACCACAGTGCATATGTTATGGCGAAGAGATTGTTGCAGTCCCAGCCAGCTTTCAGAAGCCAACAGCGAGAAGTCGGAATGCGTTTGGCTACCTGGGCCGAGACCGTATGGGAACTCGGGAAAAAATACGGGTTCTCCATTTTTTGGGACTTGTTGAAACTCGGAATCAGCCAGTACAATCATCAATCGACCCAGGATCAGATTAGAGACCTGGGATATCATGCCAGCAGGCTAAATCCATCACCCTACAATTGGGTGGCTATTCTTTAGCTTATTACAAGCCTTGGAGATTTGGTCGTCTGAATTTTGTGAATCTGCGCATCTAGATTCTGATGGAGGAGGATTGTTCGAATGAATCGCTTTCGTGGGCTAGAGTCTCTAGATCGGCTGGTTTAAGAAGGGGGGCTGGAGACTGGTCCGTCAACATTAGTGCTTATAAAGGGATGACTCGGAACGTTCTTGGGTGTTATATAAATACTACTCTCCAAGCTGCATCATGAAAAGTTGTGAAGGTGTAAATGGTTTCCCAGGGCCCATTCGCTGACGCGACGTGTGGAGCGATGTGATACGCTGGTAGACCATAGTTCTTTAGCATTAGTAAACACTCCCAAGTCCTGCTAGGCAGCAAAAAGCTCTAGAAATCACCTCTGTGCTTAATCATATTTGCTCAACCTAAGTCTAGGATATCTCATAGGGCGGATTTTTCTGGTTCTTGTCGACAGGGATCAAGCACTGGCTGTGCAGTATCATTAGGAAAACAAGAATTATAGCGCTTTACACGCTGGACTTTAGCGGGAACTCGCTAAGCTATAGGCCTTTAAGCACTGAAACTCACCTGGGGTATTTTCGTGCACGTCCCTTAGGCCCAAGATATTGACAGGTACGAGGTACAGTGGAGGTGGCTTTTCTTGATCCCAATCAGCTTCAATTTTGAAATAAAGACTTACAGTAGTAATAAATTACAAATTGTTCATTTCCTTTGCCAGTGAACGAACAATTAAGTCTGATCGGAGATTGCTTCTCAAAAGATCCCCCTCGTTACTTAAGCATGCTTATCCGAACCCGAAACTCGGGTTGCTCAGTTGCATGGCTCGAGGATAAATACTCAGCGGGGACCTACAAATTTCCCAAAATTGAAACAACATGGTCTCCGAAAGAGACTGAAAAGGTTATCAATATCGACTTCACCTTGAAATATGAGAGGAAACTGAAGGTCATTCGATTGACAGACCCGGAAAGGCTGAATACAGCGGTGATTAGCAGTCGACGCATTTCTATCGACTGCTAAAGTGGCCTCGACATGCCAATCTTTACATGAGTGGCAACCAGATCTTGATGGTACACTTTCCAGATTTAGGGAAATTGCCTGTCCGGTATTGAAATTGAAAACAGAAATAGTCAACTCTTAGCGGGGAATTGCTTCATCGGTGAACTGGAAGCTTAGCATACGGTAAGCCCCCGGTGTCGCTTTGGATCAAAATAAAATTAATTTTCTCATAAGAATATGGCTCGAAGAATAGTATTTGATACACGGGATTGGTTTGTGCCCCAGATATATACAGTCTTACTGATGAGTACAAACAGCACTAGTTCCGTATCTTTGTCCAAGGGAAAATATCTGCAAAACAATATATAATTGCTCCTCTTTTTCTATACTTCATCCATATCCTTGACGTTAGACGCTTTTACGCTGGGTTCTTTCGCACTGGAAGCTGGAAGTTCAAAGGAATCAAACGGCGAAGGCCCCGCTATCTCAACAGGGGAACATATATCGTGCAGCTCCTCCGCCTTTGGGGGAACAGGAGGTTTCTCATCAAGCGAATCCGTACTCCAATCTCTCCCGCCATAAATGGCCCCGCCCTTTGCATCGGAAAGATCTTTGGAAGTCTCCGAACTCGTGTCTGACACTTCTGAATTGTCCCTCCGGTGGCGAGAGAAAAAGAAGACGCCAAGAGTAATGACCATCAGGCTTACAACCACAACACTGATCCCTATCCCTATCTTGACAGCTTTTGTTGCACCGCTTCCACTCTTTTCGATCGTCGATTGTGTTCCGTTCTGGGAGATGGCTACCTGGCGAAATGTGGACCCAGTTTGCTCAGTCGTTGGGTTCAGCGCAAAAGTCATGCCATTGCCACAATCACCTGGTTGTTTGGAATAAAACCCTGCAGCAGTTAGAAAAATAAATTCCGAAGCAGCTCACTCTTCACTTACACTGCGGGGATTTAGAGCTGACTTTCAACGAAATCTGAGGCGCGGGATGAACTGTGCCGTTGATGTTTGGCATATATCCGGAGTCAAAACCACCCTCTACCTTTTGACAAGGTTTATCGAATGTTGATTCAGTAATAGTATGATTACCAGACTCGAATTGAAAGATGACAGTGTCGCCTGTACTTGCAATCAAGGAATTGGGAGTAAACACCTTGCTGGTATCTGCTGTCACCTGTAAAATATGAGTAAGATTACTCAAATACGATAGATTTACTCACTATATGCGTAGCTAGAGGCACTGAGCTCGTTTGAATAGTCGAACTCGCTGCAGGGCCAGCTGTTGAAACGAGACTAGCCACCTGGGCGACGCCGAAAGCAAAACCTTCGAATGGGTATGCATATGCTTGAGCATTGGTAACTGTTGCAGCAAACGTGGTTGTCGCTGTTACGGAGTTCGATCCATACGCAGTTACTGGAACTGGAACTCCTATAGACAAAGGTGTATAGCAAGTTCCTCCAAAGGCAGGCCTGTCAGACGGTGGGGCAACTGTAGGCTGAGCGAGCGAATATCCACTGAGGTGCTTCAAATCAGCTGCGGAAACTCTCAGAAATCGAAATGCCTACCTCGGACAGCATGCTATGTAATTTGACGTATATGGACCCACAGTCGAGTAGTTTACTGGGCATACAAGCGGGTTGAATGCAGGCTGGGTGACACCTCCAGCTGCGAGTAAGTGACTAGTCACGAATTGACTTGGATAGCAATCAGTGAACGTCGTCCCGGGCACCGGTACGGGAACATTCATCCAAATTTCGAAGGCCCGGTTCTCCAGCATCGTCAACCTATTTTCTGTGCATGTCGACGCCGACGGTATGAATGTCGTCGTCAACCCCGGTGTGATTAACGCTGCCGTCCCAGATGAAGTGATAGACATCGTCAACCTTGAAGCCGATCTCGAAAGCTCGATAGCAAACGAGCTCGGGTGAAACAAAACTTGGTGTTGGGAGGGGGGAAGTCATCTTTATTCTTCCTCCCAATCCTTTAATGCAGCGCTGCCTCTTCAAAAAGGTACAAAGTTACTTTGAAATTCCGGCTAAGGCATGAAAATCAAGGAGCTGTGCGTTGCAGATCATGGGTGCCACGCGCTTCAAAGATGAGGCGCAGCGGCAGGGGCCGCTGAAAACCCACGATCCTGATGATCCCTCATCATTCTCGCCCGCGGAATGGCGCGCCTTTGTCCCCTCGAGGTTCAAACTGAAGTCCGTGCTAATTTCAATCTGATAAGGTTAATATGTGGTTTCGAGTTGACAGCAATCGAGACGAACGATAAGTCAACCTCCGGTGGCCGTACTTTTACGAGGTTGAGATCCTGGCTGAAGATGGTTCACGATTAGGCCATCGCCGCGGCTCCTACTTCATATTATTCCCCGATGCATTTCATCCAAACGAAAAGGGAAATCAATTGTAAGTGTGGAATTCTGCAGGATGGGAAACTACAGGATCCGAGGTACGGAACGATGAGTGCTACAGTAGGTGCGGCGACAGGGTACACTTCTGCTGTGTCACCCAGAAACCCCGCCGTCAGGCTTCGAACAGCCCAAATAATTCTGAGGATTCTTGTGTTCGCCGAGGATCCGGCCGCCAAAGGATCCAGGGATTCGACATTTGGGAATACGAAGTAGCCAATCTTCATCCGGACGTATTTACCAAGTACGATAACTTCAGTCATGGATCAATTAGAAATTGGTAGTCAATCGCAAATCAGAAAGTATTGGCTACAGATTTTCCCTTCCAAATGGACAGATTTGATCAGGCTTCGACTGCAGCTGCGATGTTAGTAGGAGCCTTTGCAATAGTCAGCGTGATACTCGAACCGCATACAGGAGATTCCGAAAGTCACGCCATACCCCGCACATCCCTCGCCCAGTTCGGCCGCCCAGAAGCTGAGGCTTCCGATGCTGCCCGCATTCCTGCATGTTTTCGCATTTGCTCTCGCGGTACCCCAACCGTGCCTTTTATGGGTCATTTTCGGCTTTGAAAATAGTCTTAATCAGTCAAAGATAGAGTGTAAAACTTCACAGGGGCAGATTTCGTTTATTTCCATCGTGTACACGTGACCTGACCCCCCTCCCCTTTTGCTCATGAATTGATGCTTTTATTCAGCACGATTGTGGTCGAGTGCCCAGAAATACAGAAAGTGAGAATACAGGGCCCTCGCTCGGTTAAATTTGGTTGCTCGTTTTTGTGCTGTTGTTGTTCACCTCGTTTTGCGCTCGTATATACTAAGTACAGGATCAATTAAGCTCTTACCTCAAGCGAGAAGAGATTTAGTTTGCAAGAATTTTGACAAGGCTGCCAAGCAGTAATGTGCGGGAAAAAAAAGCAAAGGAGCGAAAGATCATCTTTGGTTTGAGATGAGCCGTGAAAAATTAAAGCAGGAAAAAAACTGGGTCCAAAAAGTGCAAAACACTATGGTCACAGCCTGCGGGTTCCCAGTTTTTCCATAGTCAAACCCCCCATAATGACACATACAGGCAGAATTTTGAATTATTAAACGGGCTGCCATAAGCTTCCATACATCGTGAACCTGTCGTACCTAGTTCGACGTACCGCCCGAGTACCGACCACTTTTTGCTTATTTGAGGATATAAGGGGTCAAACTTATGTGCCGAAGAATTGCCACTACATCGCCAATCAGCTTCCAGTACCGATGGCTAAGCGTTTCTATCATTCACCGAATACATGGCATGAATTTCAGGTTGGGTACGAAGTGCGGTGTGCGCGAATTCTCCCTTTCTCTCAATCTCAAGTACGTTCGACAGTCTATTGCCAGACTGCGATAGCCAGATCCTTGCGGACAAACACGACTCAGTCGAATAAGCTTGCCAACACCTATAAAATATAGCCGTCTCGCATTCTTTGGTGGACATTCAAACTAAGCTCGCCAGAATGAGCATTACCAGGCATCCCAGGAGGAAACTTCGGTTGTATATCACGAGTTCTTGTGCATTCTTGGACGTTCTGTGCATTCAAAAGCAGCTTAATATTTCTCCACAGAAGAGAGGGAGCTCTGAAACGACATACCCTACGGTTTTGCTTGATTTTACGGTTTTACAACGCGAGGTATGCGTAAAAGTACGCGTGAGCCACTAGTTTTAAAGGGGACACTTCTTAAAATTGTCGGGCATTCCCCCCTAGACATAACACCGAGACGTTAGAAATCAATTGACAAAGAAAGTTTCGTGTTTTCCAGCTGTAATTCAATGCATATATCCCATTTTTCACACATAAGCTGAGCTCGAGCCCATGCATCGTCTGCCACGAGCGGCAAGAGAAGTGACATGATTTCAAGACAAGAGCTGACATTTTTTTGAGTTCATTAATGGCTTCGCAAGTTCATATTTCATCAGACACATTGTTGTGGTTTCAGTTGCCGGTGAGGTACTAATTTCATTCGCTTGATCCTAGTATTTCGGCATTAGAGCGCCTTCGCTCTCAAAGACGCTCTCCAGTGAATGGCAGGCCCGTTGCTACGTAATCAAATTTCGATAGGCTTTTATTGGAGCTTTTCTTAGCGAGCCATAAGTGAACTTCATAACAGACTAAATTGTGTGGCTAACACTGTCGTAGACAATCATGACTCCCAAATCGAAAGGACGTTCCGCGGACGGAAAGCCACTCTTTCACAAAAACCCTCTATGGCATGCTCAACGAGAAGCTGTGTTTCGACACTTATTCTACGATACCAGCTACAGGGCCAGCGAATTGGCCTTGGCTGGACCAGCCGACAAGAGGAGAATCTTTCGCGAGTTGGCACATGAGAAACCCATTCAAGGCCTGACTGAGGAGCAAATTATCAATTGCCTCAGCGCCCTGCAATATGCTAGTCATTTCGACACGAAAACCCAATTATTCGCAGCTTACCCACCCAAGCCTGCTCCCGTTTCGACTTTGACGGATTCAATTTCTGAAACTCAGGCCAATTCTACTGTCCCCGCACTTGATGTCATTTCTACCTCAGTCACTGCTATCAATTCTACAAACCAGTCTGTTCAAGCGCCGCAGAGGCTGAAACCGGCTTTGCCATTCGAGTATCACGATGAAATATGTCAGACAACCCAGGGAGTACTGTAGGAGGCGATCTTTTTCTTCGCCAAGAGATGGATGCCATATATCCTGGAAAAATATAACGTGGATATCCCAAAGTCTTGCGAGTAAGTGTTCCAAGTTTTATCAGCCTCGCGGTTCTTTATTTTCCCCCCGTCCATCTCCACTCAAATGGACACTTGCTAAGTGCAGATTCCATTAGGTTTACTGCATGGTGGGACCGTGTTCGTGACGTGGAAATACCTGCGGTAGCCGTAGATTTCAAGCAGGGAACTGATGTTTCTGCCGTCTTCTATCGTCTTGCACAACTTCGGAACACAGCAGTCCATCGGCTTTTACAAAGTACTGAGACTATTCAAAGCTTCGTCGCAGACGCGATTATCATCACTGAAGGTCTCAGGGATGGCGCCCGTGCGATGCAGCTTCACCAGATTCGCGATGCTTTGAAGAATAACGACCCGGACGCAATATTCAGAGCTGTTTCCACGCCTCATCGGTATTTTCAAATGAACCAAGTCAACAACCCGCGACAGTGGCTAGCGCTGCCATCTTCCGCACGCGTCGGCAATCAATCAATGACTAACGGTCAACATCAAATCGTCCCCGTCAATGATCTTCAAGCAATATCCCGAGCCATTCTTGACGAGAGTGGAGTGGACTCTCGCGACTCCCGAAGCCGCAGCTGGGAAAACGTCTGGGTTTCTCGACCGCGCGGGCGCTCAGATAGCCCTCACCGTCGACCCCCCTCGAGTATTCGTATCAGAGATGCTCATTCTTGCCCTCTGGAAGCATTACATGGCCAGCCGAAATCTCTGATTTACGATTCTGACGCTATCCCTCTCACCCCGCCTGTACTGGAGGAGTCGGATGATAGGGAATCATTCTGGGGTTATACTGTTATTCTTTTCGGTTTAGCTGGACTGGAGGAGTCGGACGATGAAGGGACGAATCATATTTTCGGAACGTAGTTATGTTGATGCTATTCAGTTTGGAGCAGGGGTTTTTTCTGGGTAGGGGGAGACAAGGGACACCTTTGGTTTCTGAGGACGAGAATCTTGTGAAGCGAGAACATAGGAGAATAATAAGATCGAGGGCGTCAAGGCCGAAGATGTCACATAAAAGCAGTTGATTCGGGTGGAATATGAAATAAGAACGAAATTTCCTAAGTTCGGGGAATCGTCTGAAGACAGGCTCGATTCCAGAAGCCAAGGCCTCAAACTGTTTCCATCTCACGAGATCAACATTAAGTTTCATCAAAATACCAACGTACAGACCGTATTCGTGGACCTCTCAACATTTCCTTGTGCTTGTCTACGCGAAAAATTCGAAGAACGATTAGAAATATAAAGAGCAAAAGTTTGAAGACTACTCAGATGATAGCATGATAGACAAGAAAACATTATCAACCGTGAAGAGCACGATTATATCATGTGTTCATTTATTGGTCTCCTCGTTAGAGGGAATGACCCCGGTCGCTGCTTCCTTCCTGCGCTCACAACCTAACATGTGGAACAAGGTTGAGTTGGTGGTTCCTGCCTCTAATTTATTCTTGAGACCATGTTCGTTCAGTGCGCCCAAAGAGTTCCGCTCTGGCTGCTTTTAATGTATTGGTCAAAATGGGAGCAAACCCCCAACATCTGGCACTGACCTTCTCTCACTTGTGCGGTTTTCCAAGGGCCTTCAGATCTCGAGTTGCGACGACAGCCATTTTCTCCAAATGACAGCTATTTCTCTGCCAGAACACATGTATACCCGATGTCTGGCGCGCACGGCGGGAAAAGTGAGAAAGTGCTTTTAACCTAGCACTTTCCCAAGCATCCAATGCAGCTTAATTCCGCGGGCTCCTGTTCGGTCTGTGGCCAAAATGCCCCCATTTAGTTGGCGCTTCTCCGCCTACAGGAGGCTCCGGTCCTGGTAAAACTTCCACCATATGGTCATTTACATCCATTCCAATTTCCGCGCGATGTTTCCATTGCCGCGGATAACCAAGGCTGGCCTCCTCGAATCGACACCCGTGCTTCCAATCCGTCCGTCGAATATGGAGATGGCCACTGATGACAACCTTTGCATTAAATCTCTGATGCCAGTCATCCGTTAACGTCGTACCGCACCAGATGACGAAGCGTGGGATAAACTTCAGGTTGACCAGGTCTTTGCGGAGCGGCCAGTGATTTGCAAGCACAAATGGTAGCGAGGGATGCTTTGCTTTCGCGGCTTCCAACTTGGCTTCGAATCTGCGGACAAGAGAATGGCACCATTCTTCACGACTGTTGAAGGGGTCAGGGTGGAGCAAGTACTGATCCGTGGCCTCAATATTTTCCTCCTTTGCCCATTCAACCGCGTCTTTGAGGGGCACATCGTCCGGCTTGAAGGAATAATCGTACAACGTAAATATCGGCGCGATAACAGCTGAACCTCCTTCACCATCCCACACAACAAAATCGTCCTCGGGGGTGAGCACGCCAAATTTACGTGCGAGTTCAACGCACTCATCGTACTTGTGCTCTCCCCGCGAGCTGCCGGCCGGGAGGGTGTAAAGCTCATGGTTCCCCGGACACCACCAGACAGCATCAAAGCGTTTCGTCGCCGTCGAAAATGCAAGCTCTACATGCTCAATTGTCTCTCCCACGTCTCCGACAATCATGAGACCTGCACCAGGATGTGGCGTCAGCTCGGCCCAGGCTTCTCTGTTGCCCTGGTAGGAGAGATGGATATCGGCAATAGCGTACAGCTTGCCGGTGGGTATCTTCCTCTTGCCATTCTCAGAGTCACCGGACACAGTAGGTGTCTCCGCTTGGTCCATGGGAGCGGTGGCGTCTAGAGAGGATGCCATAATGAGACTGGACTTGGGGGCCTTTTTCCAGCACGGAGAGATGTGGATAAGTCTGACGGGAGACGTTCTCTCGTATTGCCGGGATATGAGACTCAAATTCTCCTGCAACGCCTACTATTCGTCGGAACAGAGTAGAGAGGCAAGGTAAAGCCGGGGAGGTTTCGAATCCGTGGTTCGAAGCGTCTCACGTAAAATTGAGCTCTCGGCTCGGGAATCGGGCGAAGCCACACGCGCCGACGTGGCGCAGCGACCCCTGAAGGCCCTCGGCTCCTGATGTGGGGAGGACTCCTTAGCAAATGACGACGGTGGTCCAATCTAGTCGAAGAACATTACCATTGCGCCTTCTGATATATGCAGATGCAAAAAGAGAGAACAAAATGAAAATTCAACGTTCTGGCTTTTACACTAAGACAGCCTCTTGCCCAAAGATCTGGCGTCCGCCTGTGACATTTTCTCCGCATAGGAAGACTTTTGCGTCAAAAGCAACTCATGCTGGCCATAAAAAGACAGGCTTCCAAAGTGTGCAAATGCAATTATTTAAGGATTATTTAATTTGGCTATTGGGAAGACTTCAACTTTGTGACAGAATGTCTCTACGGATTACCCCGCACTGCCCCGCAATTCGCATGGCATACATCAATAAAGAATAAACTGCACGAGAAATATTCCTCGAAATAACAGTTGGCATGGCTAGCAGTTACGCTAGAACAAGTATACTTGGGCAAATTGTTGGTAGATCACAACAGCAGAAGAACTTCTTTTGTATAATCTGCGGCAGGTTCGTATCTCGCCTATGACAGATGTGTTAAACCTACGTCGATTCTACCGACTCATCTGGAGAGACCAGTTATTTGCCACTAAGATGCTCGAAACAACGGGTATTCCAAGAAATGGTACAGCACAACCGCAAACACTTACGCATCTAGTGTGACATCTGTACACTTACTGCGGTCTTTGGTATGGACAACAACATTCGTTGAAACCCTGTCACCGCCAGCTCCCGTGCGGTTGATGAAATGATGCCAGCTTGATGATGAAAACTAGATGGAATTCCCGCCTCGTCATCCTTATTGTCCGCATAAAAATCGCTCAGAAAGTCGGCACATGATATCCAAACAGCTCATCACAACTTATTTGAGTCGCCCGGAGAATAGTCCTCACTATAGTTGTCGTCTACCTCATCAAAGACGCCCACACGAGCGACGATAGCTGCGACAGCAGCAAAGTTGCGGACTGCCATGTCTCGTTGGCTATGGAAGGTTCCCAAAGTGCACTAATGCTCGTCCCAGCAGCGATAGCTGGAGACAACTCGGGTTCGGAGTCGGCGAACGGGGCTGCTGGAACGTTCCTGTACGCGAGGAATTGAGACGCCTTCTCTCTCCGGACTGCGGCCTCGAAAAGCGGGAGTTTCTAGTGCGGCTTTATCAAGGATAACATGGGAGTCACGAAAGGCCAAGGCCCGATCTTTGAAGAAGAGGGATCGCTCTTGGCCATTAGATCGTATGGGTCGAGCGTCGGCATGAATGGAAATCAGGTAAGAGTATTGACGGGCTGGTAGCAGGGGCAGATTGTATGCGTCGATCATCTGGAAGTGTTCAAAAAGCGTGCCAACCGCTTTTGAGATTGCATACATATCCTCCATCTCCACTGCAGTCTTGATATAGTGCAGCTTTCGGGCCCGGGGCTGGTCTTTAAGTCCTTCGACGATGAGAATGGCATCACATATATATTGCTTGACGGTGGGGATGGTTTGTGGGCGCCGTTGCACAGCGGTGTGTCGAAGTGCTCGAATGCGCTCGAAAAGGTAGTTGATGTCCATTCCTGGCGAGAACGCTAGGGGACTCATGGGGACTTTCACGTCGCAGATGAGCCCATACCACTGAGCCAGCCTGCGAGAGGATATAGTCAGCGTTTATATACTCTAGAAGCTGGCGAGTCGTTTCAACGGATTGAAGAAATGCGCGCTCGTGCCGGACGAGTTTCGAGCCCAAGAGCGTCAAGTTGGACAGAAACGGAGAAAGCCTACTCTCTTGCCCGGGGGGCAGGTATGTTGTATTTTACCAGGATCCGGGGCATGTTTCTTTCAGCGAAGAAGAAATCGCCTGCTCCACAAGTCGTTAGACCTCCACGCAGACTTTATCCTTGGACTGACATGGTAGTCGAAGCAGAGGAGCGAGCTGGACGCCTGAGTCAAGAACCACGACGGTAGGAGCAATAACAACGGCAGAATAAGCTTTCGCAAAGACTACTGAGCGCGAGTCTTGGGCGGAACCGGCAGGTTTAGCGGGAGAAGTGTTGACAGAAGCAGACGTAAGGGTGGCTTTTGGAGGCTGTTGAGCAGCAACGGGGTCGGGGCGAAGTGTTGAAAAAGAGGAAGATCCCGCCGATCGAGCTTTCGCACAAGGCGGATAGGTTTCGAAGGACTTGGTATCTGATCTGAAATGATCTGTGGCGTATAGGGCCCATAATGCATCGACGAGTGAGTCTTCCGATATGGCACTTTGGGGCCTGGCGCGCACGATTTTGCGCAGGATGGTATGTCTACCATGTCGTGGCGCCAGCTTTTTGTTTTTGGCAACAATATCGTTGTAGAAAATTCGAAATGCCAGAACTCTATCGTCATGCTGCTGAGGTTTGTTCGAGAAGAGTGGCTTTCCGTCCGAAGAGCGGTATTTTACCTTTGGTGGTATCATTCTAAGGGGCATGGCATTAGAAAAGAAGCAACTCAATAATTCCGCCTTCGACACTCATTGAATAGCCCGAACTCAGATGATTGGATATAAGTATTACGGAGAAGCAACCTACTTAGATAGCCTTTTCGAGGCCGAATGAACATGGAGTCTTCAAGGCCGCGATGTTGTGTCGATGCAGGCACATACCCTCGAACGTTAGATTGAAAATCGCAAATGTGTGCTTCAGCTCATTCTTTTAGTTCAGGGCAAGCCGTTCATTCATTTTTAAAAATTCAATCATTATAGCGATAGTCAATGATTTACGATGACGCGAACTGTCAACATAACATTCAATGAGGATTACTTTTGGACCTCGATCTTAAGAAATGACCATTGGCCGGTGATCTGCTCAGTGTTTTTCACTTTTGACTTTCGGATTTTTGCCTTTTTCAAGATGGTAAATATCACGGCCAATTATTGGTGCTGTTTTTCTGGGGGAAAACTTGCTGGGTGGTGAAGGGGGGTTTGAGTGGAAGAAGAACAAGTCTGCCAAATGCCGGCTTCTTGGGACGCTGTATTGCTCGTTTGGACTAGAGAACTAAATTGAGATATGGCGATATAATGCATTTCCAAATTAACTGTTGCACATCGCACTTGCTCCGATGTCGTTGAAATAATGGTTGTCAAATCTAAGCGAGCAGTCTCCATTGGTCCCCAGAACTACCTCCTAATCACTTCCATCCTGAACCTCAAATATCACATCATCAAAATCGTCCGCCTGTGCAAGAAATACAAATCACTTCGATCCTCAAAAAGCCAAGAGAAACCCGCAACACAACGCGCCCCGGGAGGGAACCTTCCGATTTAGGCAGAGCGCCTGTTCGGCGAAGCTGAGACACGTTTCTTCACCTCACCTCCTCTCCTCTCGTCCGCAAACAGCTTTCTTCAACACCAACAATTCACGTCGCAAAAGCCACAAGGCTGACATACGATATCGCAAAAACCATAACAGAATAAGATAGAAATGTTCGACATACCTCGGTCCCAATCTCGCGTCTCAACGCGCAAGCCACGGTCAGGAATGCTGGGAGTTTGACCCCGCCACGCGCGAAAATGCCCTCGTCGTGGAGCGCAACTCCATCAACAAACACTCCAAACTCAAGAATTCGATATTCCCATTGAACTCTACTAAGATATATCCCAGCCTCTTATTTTTGACGAAAGATAAGTCTATTTCCGTTTGCGTTTTCTTGTCGCACAATTCCATTCCCAGCCGTCGCTGTCCCACAGTATTTTTCTCCAAGTCGCGTCTCCTTTTCACTCCATTCAAAACGTCATCTATCAACCCTTCACGAACAAAACCTCATATTCATACCTTTTCTCTCCTATCGAAAACACCAAACTCGCCCAGGCGGCGACTCGGCATTATTGCGTTGTTTGCATTTTCTATACATGCCGCGTTTGGGATAGAATAGCCAGACGAGGGGTCTGAGACTAAACAGCAGCTCTTACCTCACGATTCTTTCTGAGCTTCTCGAGATCGACCTTCCATAATCCATCTTTGTTGTTAATTTTGCGGAAGAGGAGAGTGCAAGATGGGGCCAGAGCGTTATCCCGATTTGCGACCCGCTATACCATCCAGCAGAGCGAACGCGTCGATAACAGTACGAATATTGAAGCCAGGAATCGTGTTAGGAACAGTAGGATTGCTTGCTGTGTGTTCGGTGACTGGAATAGTGATTGCGGGAATGACCTTTAGAGTGGGAGGCGGGGAACATTGTATGAGTGTTATTGCTGCGCAGGGAATTGTGTTGACTGCTGTAAGTTTGCTATCTAAGAGCTCGATAATGGAACGAAGCTAATGTAGGTTACACAGTCAGCTTTTTCGATATCGTATGTGGTGCTTCATGGAATCGCAGCGTGTCACAATGAACCGGTGGGGATTACGAGGCCGCCGGAGTTGAGGTTGCATGCGAGTTGCTTTATTGTTGCGAGGCTGGCGTTGCTGTTGTGGATTATTGCTTTGATTGCCTCGGGTGTTGCGGCGTCGAGACAAGAAGTCTGTAAATCTGGAGGGAGAGATTGCAGGTCCCAAATCGTGGATGTGGTGATGTCTAGCTTGGCATTGTACGTTCCCATCCCCATTCCGAGGAGTAAATGACACTGAAAATTGCAGCCTTGCAACCGGAATCATCCTCACAGCGCTCGAAGCCTGCCAAAACCCTTTCCAGTCTCCAGATGCCTTCCACATTGCCCGTAAAATTTCATGTCGAGTTAGCTCTTTTGGCGAAGATTGCTTAGAGCGCAGTGTGTCGCGTGCCTCATCTTTCGACCACGATAATGGGCACGAAGCGGAGCAACAAAAGCCCATCAGCCATACAGAGAGCATAAAACAAAAGCCTCTTCCTAAAACGCCACCAATGTCTGAGATATCTTCACCTGGACGGCCGATCACCCCACTGCTACCTATGGCACAGAAACCGAGAGTGCGTGGCTGGGGCGAAGAGTGGACACATCTTGTGCATGATACTGGAAGTAAGGGCTTGATGAAATCAGATTCTGCAGTTTCTGGGTTATCAAGATCGTCATCAGGATATATCAGCTCAGATAGCTCTGAACTCTCAGGATCAAAGAGGGGACAACGAACAAGACCACGAGTTGTGACTCCAAGCAGTAGTATCAGCAATCTCACCAAGAGATCACCGCTATCCAGCATGAGGTAAGTTATTGGGTGTAAACACAAATTTGATATTCGCTGACTGGGTAGAAGATCTGCAGACTTTCCAGATGTCTTAGTCCGACCAGAGCTACGATACTGCCCACCAAATATCCCAGCTCCACATGAATGGAATCCGGCCAGGACAGCTTCCCTGAACCAACTACTCCCAGTTGCCGACGTGTATGGTCTACAACGACGAACATCTGTGGGGACATCTCCACCTCTAATGATTCGCAGGCCAAGCAGGACTCTGCCTCCACTCGCACACCAAAGACGGCGACCGGTACCCGCGAGAAGGAGAAGGTCGAGCGATATCCGAGTTCCAGGAGCATACATCGACTACCGCCTTAGCTTTGACTTGGAGCAGAATCTCGAGGAGCACGCAAAGAAGATTGAAGTGATGTCAGTGGAAAAGAGCGGGAGCGACTGCGAAGTTAAACCTCAACCCCCACCGAAAGATCCGGTTAGTTTGCCGGAGAAAGTTCATGCACCTCGCCGAGTAGACTCCAAGTCCAGGTATCGTGAACATAGACCCACTATCCCGTTCATGCAGACGAGACTTGGGAAAGACTCTAGGCCTCATACTGCGAAGCAACCAGACACCGGGAAGGAGAACTCTCCAACCATCAATCTCAGACGTCTCAGTCTGGGGAACATGACCGCAGAATTTGCGAAGCTATTCGATGTATAACAGGTTTTAAAAGGGGCTAGAAATGAACATGTATTATTGGCGGCTAATCTAATATATAAATAACATTTTCCACCTCAAAGATCACGAGTGCATCGGAGGCTTCTCCGAGTTCCGCGTTCGCAGGCACACCTCTGAAGAACATTGAGGCTTTTTCCGACCACTTGGAGCACTCTAGTTCCCGATGCAGACTTGTGCATGCGGAAGAATAATCCCAATCGGCCAACATGAAGCTATTCATGCCTTGGCGATTGGGCCAATGGAGCAACTTGTGGCTGAACCCTTTGACTGTGATGTGACATCCACTCATGCAGCTCGATGCTTTTGGCTCCTGTCAGGACGTTCGTGCCGGGAAGCAGGCGCGGGGTACATGATAACAATCAGAGGCGGAGCGTGGCTCCATAGTTTACGACCGAGGACGTGGACAGCGTGCATTGCATTATTACCGCAGATGAGGGAGGATCTCGGGGAAATATATAAGGGTCGGTTGAAAGGAAGAAGGACTATGTATTCCCTTATTTTATGAAAGAAAATGTGAAGAACTGTGGCTTTTGTTTACTTTTGTCTTTGTTGCTGAGTAATGGTGACCTCACTGGCATGAATCCCTGTGTCTCTCTCTCGCACATGATAATCAGCTCCACCAGCCCCCTCCAAGCACAAGAGCACAACACCCGCGATCACATTCACATCTACCTTGTACCTCTCAGCTGCACACAGTCACCACCCACGACCTAGACACAAGATCTCACCACCTTTTGCAACCTTTTCAACACCACGACAACCCGATACGAACCCTCTGTCTCAGTGCCAGCCCCCAGCCTGAAAGTGGCGTGCAAATCCGAAGCTTCAAGATCTGCATGCTGCTCGTCGCCAGGACAGCATAAATCCAAACCGACAACCAAGCAAGCTCTGCCAACTTTCCACCATTTTACCACAACCCGACAACACCACTATTGATGAGCGACAACGAGAACATGGCTTCCGAAGTCCCAACTCAAATCCATTCCCCTCCTAGCCCCTCCAGCAAGAGACCAAAAGGTAACACAATCACCCCACCACTCCTCTCTCGTCCACTAGCTAACCAACTATCGCATCGCAGGAATCCTCAAGAACTCCTACCACCGCTCTCCCACCCGCCAAGCATCCATCTCGACCTCCCCTCCGCCAGCACCAGTACACACACACCCCGTGCGCCCCGACCTGACCCAAGAGATCTCCGAAAAAGACATCACCCTTCAAAACACTCTCCAAAACGCCGGGCATCGCCGTTCCTCCTCGGCCGCGCGCCCAACGGGTTCGCGACGACAATCCAGCCACTCTTCCGACCCGAACAATGACGACAATAACATGCGCCTGAAGTGGGATGAGGCGAATCTGTACCTGACGGAGCAGGAGAAGAGCTCGACGATGAAGATTGATGAGCCGAAGACGCCGTATGCGAAGCACTATGACCCTACTGAGGATGAGGAGGAGATGCGGACGCTGGATGCGGAGGATATTATTGTCGATGAACTAGATCGCAAAAGCCCTAAAATGTCACGGGCGAAGGAAGAAGAGATTCCTGGTTTAAGTCTAGGAGAGCCAGAGGAAGCGGTGCCGGATCATGAGTTTGATGAGCATGGTCGCAAGGAGAAGGCGGTGCATGTTGCGGGGGAGGAACATGTGGGGTTGAGCAAGGAGGAGCAGGAGAAGCATCGCAAGTTTGAGGAGATGCGGAAGAAGCATTATGAGATGAAGAATGTGGCGAGTTTGTTGGGGCATCCGGAGGAGTTGGATGCGCTGGATGAGGATGGTGATGAGGATATGAATGGGGGTGCGAAATAGATGATTGCGTTCATACGTGGACTGGGCATGGATTAGGTGTACTTCGGCGTTCTTTTTTTGCTTGCTTTTGATGCATGATGAGAGGATGTGATGATGGTGATAGGACGACTGGATGTGCGAGGCATTTACGGCACTACACGGCTTGAGGGGCTTGTATCACGATATTGCTTTCTTTGAGGAAGAACTACAGTTGGCACACGAAGATTACATTGTGCTTCACAGGCTAGATGTCGAATTTCTCCTAGTTAGAAACAACGAATGGATGATATTATACACATACCCTCTGGGGTTATCTCTTTCTCTTGCGCACAACTTCTTGTCCAACTCATATATCTTCTTGCATGCAAAACACGTTGGCCAGGATTTTCCTCTGCTATTGAGCATTTGTCAACATTAGTGCGTTTAAATGGCATTTAGAATGCCAGAGCAAGTAACGCCAAGGAATGCTGAGAATGAAGTCTTCTACCGTATCGACCCGGCTTGTTGCCTAAATGAGGAGGTCCATTCAGGGTGCCTTGTCTTGCAAGTTCCGCATAGAAATTTGTTTGTCCGGGCTATGCATTTTGCATTTGTGGATTTGATGGGTTGTTCCTGAGAGATGCTTTTGAATTTGAATGCAGGGTTGAAAGAGAAGGTGGTACGAAGTCTCTGCCACTTGACCACCTCGGAATATGGCAAATAGCGTGCTGGATTCTGTCACTATATTTGGATACGAGTTCGGGCGGTTCGCATTATCACCTGCGATCTTTGTTCTCGTAGCTCGTTGCACACTTTTGATTTGAATTACCTATCTAGCTCTGCTAAATTTATGTCTTTTAGGTATCCAAGGCCCCATTACAAACCTCACTTCAAATCCCAAGTCACGCCCTAAAACACCCTCGTCAAACTCATGCGCACAAAACTGCACCATACCATCCCTACACCTTGAGATTGGCTATCATATCTTCTACACTCTCCTGATCATCATTGTTCGCCTCATTTTCAACCCATCCCATGATAATCTGACTTCCTCTTTCCAAGTCTACGAAAGCGTGCGTCTACAATGATCCCCCAAGCATTGTCATCGCTGTTGAAGTCATGATAGTATCTCCTGGGTATCCAGGTCTGGGAACGGGACCTTTATCGAGTGGTACTCCCATGAAACTGATACCCTCTATGCTTTCTTTGCGGTCATGGCTTGCTCAATCAGCGAATGCAGGAGCGCCGTCAATATAACCCATCATTCTCTGAGCCTGTTCCCTGAAATCACCAGGATCTTGGGGCCATTTGATTAGAAACGGATGCTTGTCGATGACCTTATTCTCAGCTCGCTCTTCGACGCCGGTATAGCTGGCGCATAGGGTGAAGCTGTAGATTTCCCTGTATCTCTTGAACACCTTGGACTTATCCATTAATATTGACTGAGCGAAAGAGTGCCAGACATCGTTGAATTCGCCCCAATTGCGCTGCTCTAGGGTGAGGAGGTCTACTGCAGCTATAGAATCTCCGTTCAGGAGCACCAAATGCCTCATCGAATTCGAAGTCTTCGCCATGTCTCATCAAGCCTTCTTGGACACGCATGAAGTGTGTTAATAGGGTCGCGTGCGGATTATCCTGCTGCTTTTTGAGAAGAGAGCCAAATTTATGGAGAGTCAATGGCAGGTTCAGGTAATAGGTATCGGCAAAATTCGAAGTATCGATGCGGTCGAATTGAGGTCCAGGTCCAGGAACTTTCTTCTATAACTATAATAGAATCTCTGGCAGCCTCAACGTTATCTTTCGAAGCCATGTTGTTGGAAGGATCCTTGGAGCAAAGCTTCTGATGCAAATAAGAAGAAGATTGCGGACACCTTGAAGAATTGAAGTATTTGATGCCAACCAGCAAGGTTAAGTGGCATGTCAACACGATCCAAGGCGCGCTGTTGCTCAGAGACTTGCTCTCATTTGCTTCAATATTGTGCCAGTGAGACAGCTCAAGGCCGCGTCAGGCAGCGAATAGAATGACAAGCCCAGATGCAAGAAGCCGCAACCAACGCGTGATCACCTGATTAGCTCTGGGTTTTGACTGGCTATAGAGCTGCCAGGCTTCTAGCCACAGGGCTTGTGCAGGTTGTGAAACATCTTGCTGAACGATTGTCAGAATCCCTGGGAAAGACTCGCTCTGATGTGTTCTAATGTGTCGGTCTTGCAATTCTGTTCAAGTCGGTATCCGACTCGGTCATTCAAGGAAGCTGCGATGCGCTTCAAAGCACTGGTAACCCAGAAGCACGACTTCTTAAACATGCAGTTGCCCTGTTATGATGAGCCTGATTTGTCCTTGAGACTGTGGGACGAAGCAACAGACAATGAGTCACAGAAAACTGGATGGCTGAGGTTTCTCGAGAGCGTTTGGCGATGCAAAGCTCATACCAAAATTTATCCACAGCTGCCTGGCTGAATACGTTTGTATCATGGACAGTGCTTCATGAATATCGGGAGGCGGGGCAGATTGAACTAGGTCGGGTGGAGAAACGAATACGGACTTCGGGAAGCTGAATTAGAGGTTGTTGCTGATGTGGAGATTCATCGTGCAATTTGATCATGAGAATTTTCGTAACGAGGCGCTGGAATGATTTGATAGATAGTTGAAATCATGAAGGAGAGAGAGGGGGGGGGGGGGGGGGGGGTGGTATCGGGGACAAGGGAGTCAGA
>Ga0247778_1000580_pt1 | contig 39109 bp, 27 predicted proteins | sample UWRJL049202B5_FD_179939 | JGI IMG/M metagenome (GOLD analysis project Ga0247778, IMG submission 179939) | Plant litter microbial communities from Arlington Agricultural Research Station in Wisconsin, United States - UWRJ-L049-202B-5 | ecosystem: Environmental > Terrestrial > Plant litter >...
GATAATTATTTTTATTAAAAAAAAAACAAAAAAAAATTATATTTTTAAATATTTTATATATTTAATCAAAAAAAAATATAAAAATATAATCAAATCTATATTTATTTCAATAAATAATCAATTTAATATTAATCTAAACAATCTTTTATATAATCCTGATTATATATAAATAATTATTAATATTTTTTCGAGATAATATACAATTAATATATTCAATTCTAATAAAAAATATTATTAAATAATAATAATAATTCATTGGAAACCGATCTATTTCAGAATAATCTCACAAAAATTGCATCCGTATATATAATAGTACTATCTATTCTATAAATATTATAAATAATTATAATAACAAAAAATATAAATATCAATATTTCGCAAAATAATTTTCAATTTTTTATATCAAATATTGCCAATATTATTTATAATACCAATCTTGGGGCCGATATTAATATTTATATATGCATCGATATAAACGCTAATATAAACGTCGTCAATATTAGTATCGGCGCCAACTCGCCTATTAATACAATCCCCAATATTTTTATTAATATAAATCAATTTATTATAAAAAATAAAATCATCGATTTTTTTTTTGAAACAAAATCCAATCTTTTTAAAAATAGAAAATTTACAAATAATATATCTTAAAAATCGGGGCTAGCACCAATCTCAAGACCAAACCACAAGACACCCGATAATAGAAAATCTTTAATATAAATTCTATAAAATAGGCCAATTCCCAATAAAATCTTAGATTAATTTTTTCAAATTAATACAATTATGACTATTAATATAAAAAAAAAAATAAACAAATTCGGCCTAGAAAATATATTTTAATAAATATAAATATTCGCAAAATTAAATATTATAAATTATTAAAAAAAAATAATTATAATAAAAATTATTATCGAACTCCCAAAAAAAAAAAAAATATATATTTAAAATTATAAAATTTAAACAAAATCGACTAATATTAATCAAATAAAACAAAATTTATAATAAATATTAATTTCGGTTTTTAATATATTTTTTAATTTCGAAAACAAAATCAATAATTAATAAATATTAAAATTCAACCAAATATAAACTTAATTAAAATAATTTGATTTTTTTTACAATTTCCATACTCCCGAAATCTTTATAAAAATAATTGTTCTATTATTATAAATTTAGATATTATTTTATCAATATATAAATTACAATAATAATCGGATTTTGTTTTATAATAAACCATTTATTTAAAACAAATTTGGCAAAAACAAAAATATTGTAATATCAACCAATAAAAATTTTATAAAATTTGTTAATATTATATTATAAATTACCAATATCTAGCTCTATAATAATAAAAAACAATATAAATTGAAATAAAAACAATATATAAATAAATACTAGAATCGGCACAATTAAAAAAATAAATATATTAATTGGCACAAATAAATAATTATTAATAATACTAATAAAAATAACAATTATATTAATAATAATTTGCTATTACAAATTTATTATAATTTTATAGAAAAATTTAATATTATAATTATATATTATACAATCCAAATAAAAAAATAAAAATCAAAAAAAAATATAAAAAATATAAAATTATAAAAAATATAATTGGCAAAAATAAAAATAATAAAATAAATAATTTTGAAAATAAAAATAATAATAATATAAATAATTATAATATCGCCGAAATTGTAAATAAAAATAAAACCATTGTAAACATTTTTAGTCCCAAGAATTCCAATTTTAATATAAAAATTAATATTAATAATATATCTAAAATAATTATTATTAATTATATTTTTATAATTAATATTATTATTATTATTATAAATAATAATTATAAAAATAATATTATTATTTTTGTTTATATAAATATTATTATTATACCAGAAATTATATTCTATTATCCCTAATATTTTGGATATACTTTTTTTAATACTATTAGGGCCATTGGAGAGCTATTGGTGGCATTGGTGGCTCATTGGGGCGAAATACTTCTGCCGATGATATTTGGGATATAAGAAAGATTTTATAAAAATTATATTGGAAAATAAATAATTATAAATAAAAAAAATTAATATATTTATTATTTTATATAATAATAATAATAAAATTTATTAATCTATTATTTATTATTTAATAATCTAAAAATTTGATAAAAAATATTATAAATTATTTTTATAAAATTTTGAATATATTAATTAATTATTATTATTATAATAATATAAAATAAATTAAAAATTTTTGTCAATTATTGTTCTACTATGAGAGAAATAATATTATATAAAATATAATATATTAAATATTTTATTTAATAATCCAAAATTTATTAATATATTGGAAATATTTTTGTTATTTATATTATAAAAATTAATTTTATAATTTTATAATTTTCGATTTAGGTTTATTAATTTTATTATTTTTATTTTTTAAAAACTATTAAATATATTTTTATATTAATTAATATATTAAAAATCCATATTAATAAAATTATTTTATATTAGAATATATAGATTTTTTTTTAAATTATTATTTATATAATATATTTTCATTTATTTTAATTTTATATTTTAATTTTAATTATTAATTAAAATTGGATTTTTATAAAATTAATATAATATAATTATAAAAAATATTATTAAATATTTTTGGAATATTTGTAATTAATATTAAAAAATAGAATTAGATTATGTATTATATTTAAAATAAAATAATTTTAATTTATTATCTAAATTTATTTCTATATTAATTTTTAAAATATAAAAATAAAATTTGATTTATAAATTAAATATAATATATATATTATATTATATTTTTTGATTATTTTAATAATTGAAAAAAAATATATAATTTAAAAATTCAAAATTAAATAAATAAAATAAATCTTCAATAAATATTTAGAATAAATAAAAAATATATTATAAATTCGATATTAAAATTATATCAATATTAAATAAAAATAAAAAAAATAGACAATTTAATATATAATTGAAATTTATTAATAAATGTTTTTTAATATTATTTAATAATTAAAATTTAAAAAATAATAAATTTTTTTTTTTTTGATAAATCTATTAAATTTTTGATAATTATTAATAAAATTTTATAATTTTTCTGGTTTAAAATCGCCAATACCAACCAGAATTAATATTATATTAATAATATTTTCTATAATAATTTTTATTTAAATATCAAGAAATTGGGTTTGTAGTTTTAATTTAAAAATATTAACTTTAAAAATTAATTAAAAAATATTAAATAATTATCTTGGGAAAATAATAAAATCAAAAAAATAAAAATATATTATTAATTTTTAAAATTTCAAAAATAGATTTTTAATTTTTTTGATTTATATAATTTATAAATTTTTATTTAAATAATTTATTCATTTTTTATTTTTAAGAATAATATTATTTGTTAGAATAATAAAATATTTTTAAACATTAAGTAAAAAAAAGGCCAAAATAATTGTACACACCGATATTGTTTTTTTTGGGCCTAAGCTAAGAACCATAATATTAAAAATTTGAAAACTTTTTATATCTATTCTTAATTAGATTAATATAATTATTATTAAAATATATATTTAATTAAATATTATTTAAATTAAATTTGAATAATTAAAAATCTAGAAAAAAAATAATTAAAAAAAATTTTAATATATTTTTATTATTTTTCTATTATATATTTTTATAATTTTGTAATTGATTTTTTAATTTTAAGACTATTATTTAATAAATATTAATTATATTTTTCAATCTTTTTTTCATATTTTGTCTTTTTTTATTATTAATTTTTATTATTTAGAACAATAAATTTATTTTAATAAGATTTCTAATTTTTTAAAAAAATGAATATAGAAATATAATATAAATAATAAATAAATTAATAAAAAACTTTATTAGGGGCCAGAAATTGTATATATATTTATAAAAATAATACCCGAATCGGACTATATAAAATATATCAAAATAATAATTATATTTATAATCAAAGAAAGATTTAGCAAATGTCATTTGAAGGATGAAAACTGGCTGGAATTTATTAAATAGTAGAAGTTTTGAGTTCCCAGTCACCTGGGTGAATATCTTGTGTCCGCCAGCCCTTTGACCCATCGACGGCTGTCTCGACAAAGGAATCCCGTAGCGGTTTCGAGTTTTAGATTGCGGTTAATAAAGACCTCGCGAGCGGCTTTAGGAACTCGGTATTCTCCTGATGTTAGCCAAAGGACCAGTCAAACATATTAGTATCTAAATTATCCTTCAAGATCTATGTATATATTTGCAATAAATTTTGTGCCCTAAATATTAATTTATTATAAAATAAATATTAAACCTATTAGAAATCGGAAAATAAAAATCGCAATATATAATCTATATATAAATCGATATTTTTATAAATTAGAATTTTCTTGTCTATATCTTATTATATCTAATACAGTCCAATATCTTTTTTCGAGACAATAAATAATAACAAATACTAGCCGAAAATCTCGCTTATAAAAGTCTCGGTGTTCTATTTCAAAAACCGCCCGCAATATTGCTTAATATGTTCAAATATTTCGCCTAGTCCTGCCTTCTCCAAGCTAATATTAATATAAAAGATGATCAATTGCATAATCTAGATAATACCAAACAAGTAACTATTATAATTATCCGGCTCTTTCCAAGTCCTAGTATATAATTTAATACTAAATATAATATAGAAATTGAATAACAGAAAGTTATATTAATAGCTTCCGAACTCGTAATAGATTAATATTATTAAAAAAATTAATATAATATTTTGTAGTGTAAGCCGATTCTACTCAATTATATTTTAAAAAACTATTTCCCAAACTTTTTCCTAGACATTTGTAAATTATATACCGTTCTCGGGGGTCCGCTAGTCGTCGTCGGCCGTAATGAAATAACTACTGCGGTACATCACCTGGTAATAGTATGTCAAAAATTATTTTCAATAACCGAAATTAGTCTTGAGTATATTGGATTCTTTTTTGAGATCAAATATACAGATCTTCTATCCTGGAACAGTAGCAATATAAAAACGGTTCAATATTAATTGCTATGGCCAGGTCAGTATACAATCGGGGCTATCGAAACACTAGTTGTGCGCCTCTGAGAAGATCTCGTCCATGACCTCTAGTATCAAGAACAGCTCGGGCTTGTCGTCGGCAATCTTTGGCACCGCAAAAAAAGCATGCATCTCGTCTTTCTTCAAGCCCCGCGTGTGCTCCTCAATGCCTGTTCGTCTCAGCCACGGCATTACAGCAGATCTATGGCTACCGAAGCTATGAACGATATTGGCTTCTGCTTTGGCATCCTCTTCTGCAACAGCCGCGTCCTCGTTAAACTATCTAAAGAAGTCTGCCTCTCCCGAATCCAAATTCTCAGTGCCAGCGTCTATGGCTCCTGTAGTTTCATTAATAACAAAATACCGGACTAGACGGGTCTCGGCAAAAAAGATTTGTAATTTGTATGTCCGCCAGAGAGGGCTTTTCCTGTGTAGTGCTGGCTTCTGCTAGTGTATCTTGGACACGTGCAGTTGGATGGTCTGGAGGCTCTGCGTAAGGCCCGCCAAGCACGTCAAGTATTGGAAGCTGTCCAGGAGCCGCAAACCAGCCATTGCCTGGGTCGGCACGACTACCTGCTCCAGGGCCAGCAAATCATAGCTTCCAAAGAGCTCGACAAGACTCTTCAACGGCGCCGCCCGCAAACAGTGCGGCTGCTGCCTGAGGTGTCGAAGCCAGACGTCGCGTCCTGGTCGTAGACAGAACCCGCACGCCGTACAGAGCAGCACCTGCCACTCCGGCTTGTAAAGAAAACCTTCATTCATGGTCCGCAGATAACCTGACCCCTAGTTGCCTAACACGCGTTGACAGTCCTCCTTTTGGCTTTTAAAAGACCGCGAGAGGAAACCCATATTGCGGTGCACTTATTGCGGTGCACTGGTCCGTGCAGGCCCCCCTGATCCAGGGTCATTTCGCGTGCGGAGCCGCATAGTGCGCCGCAATAAGTGGCATTGCTAGAGGTAGCAAAACCCTCGCCCTTGGATATCTCTGCCTCTTTCGTGTCATCTGAAATAGCATCATCGCATAGATTTAGAGTAGTAAATTTTCTCTATCGAGTTACACGTCTTTCTCAAGTAGGATTATAGGCCTTGTATACTTGAAGGCCCCCCTCTATCACCTGAATAACTCCAAAGAAAATAGTCAGAAAAAGTACAAGCGCAGCTACCCAGAAAGTGTACCATTGAACTTTGCGCCGTCTATCACACCACCATTGAGCAATCGTACTTGGCTCTGCCTCGTCGAAAACTTGTTTCAATATGATGAGACGGTCGTGCCAGAAGACGAAGTTCTCAATCTGACGCTCTTCTGTCGTCAAGTGCCCGCAGGTCGTGGCCTTGTCGTCGAGAACCCATTTGGTCTTATGGTTTCTGAACCATTTGCGTGACTTTTTATCATATTGTGGCAGTAGCAACGAGAGTGTTTTGAGCGTCTCTTCTATGAAACCTGGTGGAAAGAAGTCCCTCAATTTCTGGTTCTCCAAGAAGGACGCATGATAGAAGATTGCAATCCTCGTGTCGTCGACCATGAGGCGGAGGTGATCTGCTAGATTACTGGTCCAGACAATTTGCAATCCAGCAATCCGTTCCAGATTTCTGGCGTTGAAGATACGGTCCAGTTTTACCCGCTCTTGAATGACGGGTTGTAAATTGAACTGATCATCAGCCAGGTCTCGCAATAGGCCATCCTCCCATAGTAGTGATTTCTGCCCGGGTACGAAGCTATGCGTCATTTCTCCAATATCTACCATTATCAAAAGTCGGACGCAGAGATTCATGGCTTCTCCGAGAAGAGTTTCTTGCCTGGCAGGATCGTCTGGTAAGTTGTGTGAATGTATGGCTCGAAGATTGTTTGATATATTAGATCGTGAAAGATTGTGATCTTTGACTTCTTGGAGGGAATTAATGACATCCTGATGAGTTCTTAGGATTGCCCTCAGGCCAGTCATGTGTAATGCATTTTTACACTGTTCTCCATAATATTCGAAGTAGCTATTGCCAAGCGATGGGTCGTGAGAGAAGTTTGTCGGAGTAAGTTTTGGATGAACGTCCCAGATTGTGTTCAAGAGTTTGCATTTCGTGTTAACTCGCAGAACTGGATCGAAAATATCAAAGTCGAGCTCTGTGGTGGATGAGGATGTCATGTCTCTGTACCCAAATAGTGGGTGCGGAACCCAGCCCGCGTATTGATCAAACGATAGGCTAGTCGAGGGCAAAAAGGAAGAAAAGCGCAAGGAACGAAGATGTCGAGAATTACGCCAAACGTTTCAAGATTGTACTATAAGAATGCAATTTTCAAGAGAGCCTTACTTTGCAGACTCGTTCGAGAACGGCGATCTTCCGGTCGCATACGGATCGGTTGCTGCTTTTGAAGCCCGGAACGTGAAGAGAAAGCCTAAAAGAACGCCTTGCTTGGCTTGAGAAAGAGCGTGGGATGACGCAAATCACCAGAACGACCCTGCTTTCTCTTTTCCTTTTGATTGGTAGCCGACGTATTCCTTGCCGCTATGGTGGTGACGCGGCCTGAATCAGCCCCATTGGCGGCGGCGCAGCATGAAGACATCCCACCCCACCAAATCAGATTGCTTCTCCTCGTCGACGCTAACCCAGCCCGCATTGGTAGTGGTTCAAATATCTCATCTCGTTTGGATTTCCTTTTTCAAGCTGTTGACATCCAACTGGCAGCCGCACACAGGTCAGCAGCACCCGCTTGCAAGGACGGTCGCCCATATGATGGCCCTTGAAAAAGTTGAGACTCAATGACTTCGACACATACTCTCAGCAAGACGATATCGTCTCGGATGAGGTTCCCTATCGTGTCGGCGCTTAAGCCGAAGAATCCATGGCCAGACTCGCAAGGCTCAATCGGGAGCCTGCTGTGTCCAATGGGTAGAAACAAGTGCTGGGAGGCTGTCGGGCCTGCGGGCGAATTGTCAAAGGGAAACCTATTCAAAGAGATAAAAAAGCTCCTCGAAAGTCAACATGAATATCTGAACGAAGGGGAGTCTGTTCCCCGAGCAATCCTGTTTGAGGTGTATATGATCGGCAGGAACGAAACCTTTGCAAGACCGACAATTCTCTTTTGCTGCGAACGCAAGCCGCCACGACAGCGAGCAATGAAGTTGGTGAGAGAGAGCCTGGTTCTAGTTGAGTATCCTGGAGTGCAGCTTGGAGATTGTTCTCGACCTCCTAATCTTACGCACCAGCCAGTGCCCTTATTCGACCCGATTTCTGAGGAGGATGATCGAGTATTAGTCGGCAGTTCTCCCTCGGGTATAATATACAGGCCTCCAATAAAATCATTGTTTGGACTCCCGGTATACGTCCAACTCTCACATGACCATCTCCGGGCAGCTACCATCGGTGGATTCATCTGCCTTGGAGACACCATAGTCGGACTTAGTGTCCGCCATGTTTTTGATGAAGACCAGGATGAGTTAAATCCCGAAGACTTCGGCACTGTTATGGAATTCTCGCTGGAGTATGATGACTTTGAGGAGGACGTGGAGGGTGAAGGAAATATCGATTCTGTGATGATGACCAGCACAGGTATATCCAAAATACTGTTGCAAATCTCATCTTCTAACAAGATACAAAGGCAGCATATCACCAAGTCGCGTCGACTCAGACGACTCAGAACCTTCAATTCAGACAGAAGTACTGATAACTACAGACAACGAAGAAAACTTGGCGTCGGAGAATGGAGCTTCGAAGCTCATGAAACCGTCACAGGTGAACGAGGGAAGAGAAACCCTTGGCTATCCTCTGATCATATCAGTTCCGACTGAATCCGAAAATGCAGATTGGGCAATATGTGGGTTATCGCCTCCATTTGGCTTTGATTCGGAGAGTCATAAATGTATCAATGGACAGCTGGGTGCAATTAAAGTCACTAGTATTGTGGAAACACCACATTCCAAGGCTGCTGTGCTAACCATCACCGGATCGAATGGAGCTATAAGAGGAACTATATCTGGAAATATATCATTCGTGCAGTTGGCAGGAAGCACCGCGTTTCAAGAAATGTGGACTGTCCGCCTCGAAGGACCACTGCGTCAGCACACCGCAATCCACTCAGATTCATGATAAATGGCTGATTTATAGTTGTAGTACCTGGAGATTGCGGATCTTGGGTCATAGACGCTGACAGTGGCGTTCTCTACGGCCATATTGTTGCTGGAGACCCAGGTGCCTCAGTTGCGTACGTCACACCTGCAAAGCAAATATTTAGAGAGGTTGAGAATAGAACCGGGAGGACGGTCACCTTTCCATCCTCTGAGTCTGTGATGAAATATTTGGCCTCACATACCGACACAGGCGCCACAAAGTTGGACGAAGAGATGGTTGGATATACCCCGATAGCCACGAGTTCGAGTTTAGCATCTTATGAACAATCGACGTATGACGTGGAAATCAATCTAGAAACCAGCAACGAAGATATCAAGAAAGTTAAGTCTGAACCACTGAATCAGTACAAGTTCGAGGATCTGTTGGAATCCTTTATGCCAGCTGGAGTAAAAGTCGAAGATACCGATAGCGATGTGTCGAATATCGTGCAACTTCCGCCAAGAAACACATTTTTTGTGGATCGGGAAAATGAGCTGACAGAGATTCATCAAGTCCTCTGTATTCAGGCTATCTGTTGTCTGACTGGGGCCGCCGCTGTTGGAAAAACCGAGATAGCATTGGAATATGCACACAGACATAAGGATGCATACTCAGATATCTTCTGGGTCACCGATCCGTCGGTAATGTTACAAGAGACATTTGGGAAGATGTGTGATGACGAACAGTTTGCTGATGTGGACGAGTCCCCAGGACAAGGCAGAAGGAAGAAGTGGTTGGCGATATTAGACAATGTGGAAGGAGGTCTTGAGATCAAGTTTCTTTTGCACCAATGGAACCTTGAGCAAGGCTCTATTTTGATCACGACCAGACAACGCGAATTTGCAATTCCTTCTGGGATTCTGTGGTATCGAAAGGAGATATACTCACTCTCAACGACCCCATTTTATCAATTTAAGTCGCAGGAGACTTCTATCGGGAGTGAAAGAGAATCAGATTCAAGTCGAGGTGAGAGCGGAGCTTTTGGAGTGAAAATAGTTACATTTCTAATAGGGAGTAGGAACCAACTTCGCTCAAAATGATCAGAGATCTCCAAAGCGACCGAAAAAAGAGCAAACAATGGCAATGACTCGCTCTTATACACAATCGCCAAGCTCTGAAGTTGTGCAAGATGTAATGAACTCGACAACCTTCAACCCCATTTCTTTGATATCTAATTTCCTGGATTCATATGTCCAAGAGCATCAAGTCACATCAATGGCGCCTCGATCCCAAACCGAGAACACAGAAAAAGCACATTCCAAGGCAACTGGGAAAAAGCCCCAAGGAAGGAAGAGAACAAAAACAGGATGTTTAAGTAAGTTTTTAACCATCTTATTATTCATTCAACTTGCTAACATTTTTTTTAGCCTGTCGGAAGCGTCGAATCAAATGCGGGGAAGAACGTCCAATTTGTAACAATTGCACCAAGAGTAAACGCCAGTGCGAGGGGTACAATCAGAGGGTTGTTTTCAAGGACCCCTTGAACGAGTACCCGCCATATGCCTTGGACCATCATCTGCATCCCCATTCGGGTCAAAAAGAGCCAACTTTGGTTCAGTGGGCCGCAAAGCCCCCGACTCCAGAATCGGACTTAATTGGTCTACCAATTCCTCAGCCAAAGCCTACTGACGAGATTTACGATGACGATCAGTGGGACGTCTCCGATGAAGACACTGTTTTTGATCTAAATTTTGAGCCGTCATCAGATTCCTATGAGCATCTTGAGAAGAACGATATTGGAATAGTTGTAGCATTGCAAGCTAGACGAGAGGAAGCTCCAAGCTTTACTTCTTTCTTGGATCGGTCTGGTATCCTTGATACCTATATACCATCGCCCAGTTCCTCCCCCTTGAAGGATAGTATCACCGCTCAGATATTTTGTCACTTTGTCAATGCCGTGGCCGCAACCCTGTCTATGTACGAAAGAAACCCCGCAAATTCGTCGCTGGTGTTTCAAGCACACCCAATTCCAAAATCCCAGCAACATATCTGGACATGTAAGTTTCTCATCTTTATCCTGGGCATGTCGACTCACTACTTTCTAGATACCATGCCAACACTTGCTTTGATGAACCCTGGCCTTCTTCATAGTATCTTAGCAGTCGGAAGCCTTCATATAGGTTTGATGCAGAACGGACCTCTGACGGCTTCCTTGAAGCACTATGCCATTGCCCTTCGCAGAGTTGCCAAAGCCGTCAGTCTTCAGCATCGCCGCCAGGCACCGGAAACTCTTGCGGCTTGCTTACTGCTAGGCTGGTACGAGCTTATGTGTGCAAATCACCAGAGGTGGAGCAATCATCTTCAAGGGATCCGTATGCTGTTGCAGGAGGTTGACTTTGCAAAAATTGAGCGCTATAAGAAGAGAGTGAGAGGTTCTCAGCTATCACCTCTTCATTGGTCTGCTTCATCACCGGGGAACGCCCAAGTGGCCGTCTTCGGCGAATTGGATGAGAACCTCATTCAGATGTTACTAGGCGAAAAGCCAGAGGTGAACGATCCCTCTACCTCAGCTATCAACGACAACGAAAAATACACACAGCGAGACCTTGAACTACATGAAATTCAACGGGATATGTTCTGGTGGTTTTGTAAACAAGATATTGTCCAAAGCATTCTGGGTGGGACTGGATTAACGTAAGTTCCCATTCTCTATTTTCCATCTTTACTAACATCAGTAGTTTGCCGTATAAATCATGGGGTGGTTGTCCTCCTCGCGCGCCAATCGGCCGCATCACTGCCGTGTAAGTCTCCCCTCTTGAACTATAATAGTTGTTACTAATGGGAGAAAAGATACGGGACAAATGATCATCTGATTCTTTTGCTCGGTAGAATAGCTGATTTCACCTCGAGAGATCTCAAACGAAAACAACTTAGCATTCGGAAATATGGAGGTTGGCGTCCTCTTCCAAGCTTAGAAGGACTGGCTAACATATTTATGGCAGCAACAAAACCCCCTCAACATTTGGAAGAGAACTATTCCACCATAGAAGCGGACACAATGCAAGCCGAAGAAGAATGGCATGAGATCCGCAATGCATTTTTCATTTTGGAGAAAAGTTTTGGTGACGACTTCAATGCTATAGGCCCGGATTTCACTGATCCAATTTCAACACCATTCGGACCTGCTACTGTATATCGAACGTATGGAATGACTGGCATTTGGCTCAACTTCTACATGGGACTTATTATTGCCTACCGGGCTCATCCTTCTATGCCCCCCGCGACATTGATGGCCGCTGACATAGCCGCACGACAAACGAGTAGTTTTGCAAATGAGGTTGGTCGTATTGTGGCTGGGATTTGTCCCAGTATATCACGAAGCACAGAAGTCAACCCACAGACTTCAGCAGCTTTAATTGAGAGCTCCGTTGCCCTCTTCGTTGCTGGTGTCCAGGTAAGGATCTCTAATCACTTTCTGCTGTTGGACCTAACGCTTGAATTAACAAATGAATAGTATCAAGACGCGGCACAAAGGTTGTGGGTAATTCAGCGGTTTTCCGATATAGCACGACTTACTGGCTTCAAATACGCAATTGCGTTCGCCAAGGGTTGTGAGGCTTCTTGGATCAAGAATGCTGAGATGGGACTGGGTCCACTCTACCGTCGGCCTACCGACAACCGCCATTCCGACAATCCATTGCTGGACTTAGAGCGTGTATTTGATACAAGTCCAGCAAATGATGTTAACAAATCGGTCCTATCGCGCGCACACCGTGTTCACTATGCTTTAGGGATACTCGGCGTCAATGAAGATTTGGAGAAACTTGATCTAAGTCAGCTTGAGTGATCATTTCTCTAAAGTTTTATAGCGACCTACTATAGCGAGATGCATTAAATACTAGCCTCCTAATTTTTTGGATGCGGAGAATATGCATGTTTTTAGAGATCATTTATGACAGATAAAATATGCTGTGTATTGCTAAGTCTAGAAAGCCAAAATAGGGGGTAGAGAGGGCTTATATAGGAAGGCACTAGGACCCCCTGGTCTAGCCTAATTAGGCAGGGGCCTGTGTCCCGACAATTTGCGAGTGACTTCGAATCCAGACACGCTCCAAAACAAGAAATAAGCTTAAAAATGGGATTGAGAAGATGAATCCATTAGGGTCGCTTCGTCCTAGGAGAGCAATTTCCTACATCACGCGACTGGCGGCATATTTCTCCTCGTCGAACTTCCGCAATCCCCACTCCTTTCTTCCAGCTGATGGTAAAGCTATGTCCTCTAAAGAGAGCATAGAATATAATAATTAGAAATTAAAATTTAACAATTAAAATTTAGGAAAAAATAAAAAAATATAAATATTATTAAATTCTAAATTTATGAATATTGAAATTATTAAAAAAATATAATATAAAATTAGAAATTATTAAATTAATGAAAAAGATATTAATAATATAAAAGAATTTAATATATTTAAGTGATCTGGAAGTTTCCATGCTGAACTTTAAACATCAGGTGTGAGCGTGGTAGACCGTGAAGCCAGAATACTCGATACTCCTTAGAATCTAAAGGTGGAGAACTAAGAAAGAGAGAAGAAGTGAAGCTAATATACAGGTGACGTTCGGGCGTCACATGACTTATCATGTGACCATGACGCTCCAAGAACCGAACCGTCACATCAGGGACCTCCCTGTCGAGTTCAAACATCCATTTCTTTCCGGGGGAGGCTGAAAGCGAGCTCAATGCTATTTCAACGTCTCTGAAAGCTTAACGAAAGTAATATAATAGAATAGAGGTCAGATCAAGTGTGATTGGTTAAAAAGCGAGAAGTCCAAACACGCGACGATGTGGTAAATCTTGCTCAGGATGTTCAGGGTGCTCAGGTTACTCAAGCGAGTCGATTGAGTCCAGGGTGATTAGCACCTGAGCAAGAACGGCAAATTTATTAACTCAATTAGAATTAGAAAAGAGAGAAAATTGATCGACAATACCTTTAAATTTAGGATTAATTTTTCCTTTCGCTAATTCCGTTTTAATCTATGGATATAAGCAATAATTGTTTTAACCGGAGCTAAGGGTAAGCAGTCGAAGCAGAACCTGAGTAAGGTCTAAATATTATAAGCATGCCCTAGGTCAACCTTTGTGTTACAATATAAAATATTATTTTTGCCTCATGTGTGTCCTAGTTATAGTTTCCTTATTGAATTTTGCCCGGAATCCGTTTTCCGGTCGATCTTCTTGGACGGGCAGGACGGGCAATATATACTATACGTGGAATAGGCAATAACCAGAGTACTGGCAGAGACAGTATCAATTGCCTCCTCTGACCGAATAAAAGTAAGCAGAATTTTGAAATATTGTTCAATTTTCCATCGATTGAACCAACAGTAGATCAAATAGCTATTGCAAGATTGCTCCTCCCAGCTCACTACGCTGTATTCTGCACAATAGACAAAATCTGCGACCCGAGTTTGTCTAATGTATACCCGTATTACTATCATCCCGAGGCAAGAATATGATACAAAATCGAATAATACCCCGAAGCAGAGACCTTAGGGTTGGTAAATATAACTTGTTTCCACTAAGGTGTGTGCGTTTAGTTGGTCAGGTTTACAGAACAACACTGAAGTGACGAGGAGACTGCTTCACTCGGGTTGCATCAAATACGCTGGGATGACTACTGCACTCTCTTTGAGATAGATAAAGAAATTGTTCCTTTGGAACTTATTTTATTTCATCGTAAAATATTCCATATCGTCAAATACAACTCTCTAACTGGCTTGGACAGTCACCGATGCCCCAGTCAGACCACTTGAGGCAGCACTGATAGTGAGGCTGCCAACAGCGCCGACATTGCTTCGGATAATTGCAAGTGCAAGACCGCTGAAAGCCTTGCGCGTCAAGCTGGAGAACACAGTCAAGTCGGCGGGATCTCCGTTGTCGGTTGTAGAGATCAGTCCTGGGCCGGTAATAGAGAAACTGATCGAGTTGCTAGCTCTTGGAACGGTATCGCCGTTGGCGTCGACGACGGTGGCTGTAATGAAGGATAAATCAATCCCATCACCCTTGATATTGGAGCGATCGGCCGAGAGAACGAGTTTGGTAGCATTGCCAACAGTCCTCTTCGTATCAGATGCCCATTCCTGGCCATTCTTATAAGTGATGACCTTGAGATCGCCGGGCTGGTACACGACGCTGTCCCATCGGAAGCGCCAGCTCGAGGTTCCGCGCTTAAGACGGCCAGCCGACTTCCCGTTGACATACAGCTCGGCTTCGTCGGCCGAAGAATAGACGTGCACTGGAGTGACCTGGCCAACACGGTCGGGCCAGGTCCAGTGGGGAAGAATATGCGCCATGCGAACGTTGGGGGCCCAGCGCGCCTGGTACAGGTAGAAGCGGTCCTTCTTGAAACCCGCCAAGTCGATGATTCCAAAGTAGGCGCTGCGCGCCTTGTCGTCGTAGGGAGCTGGCTCGCCGAGGTAATCCCAACCCGTCCAGACAAACTCCCCGGCGACGTATGGGTACTTGTCCTGCTGAAAGAAGACCTTGTCTGGAGATCCCGAGGCCCACCATTCTGAGTACAAGTCGTAAGAGCTCACGCGCAGGCCTGTGGGGTCCTCGCCACCACCGCTATTGCTGCTCAACAACGCACTCATGCCGCTAGTAACGGGGAAGAGGTATGTACCACGGGAACTAAGGGTTGATGTGGTTTCCGTGCTCCAGAGCATCTTGTTTGGAAACTTTGAGCGGAAGTCTGGCCATGTAGATGACAGTGAGGCGCCGGTGCCTTCGCCGTTGTAGTTGAGTCCGATGATATCGACTTGAGCCGGGAGGGGTTGTCCAGGACTAGCCGAGTTCATGGCAGCGGTAGTCTGCCGAGTAGGGTCCTCGTCACGAACGATTCCGCGGAGCTCAGCACCAATAGTGCCTCCAGAGGCACCTCCTTGCTCGGGAATCTCGTTACCGAAAGACCACGCGATGATGGACGGGTGGTTACGGTCTCGGCGAACATAGAGGCGGAGGTCCGGCTCATGCCAATCGTCAAAGATCAGAGAAAAATCATTCTTAGTCTTAGATTGCTTCCAGCAATCGAAGATCTCGTCGAGCACTACAAGCCCCATTTTATCGGCTAGTTCGAGGAATTCGGGGGCGGGCGGGTTGTGGGAGGTGCGCAGTGCATTGGTGCCCATCTCCTGGAGCATCTGGAACTGCCTCTCTTGTGCTCGGTAGTTGAAAGCTGCGCCCAAGCTCCCGAGGTCATGATGGTTGCACTGGTGATTATAGTTAGATTTTGTTTCGGATGTTGTAGTATAAGGGGGGCAAGTTGACTTGGTTTACTTACAGTCCCCTGAATACGGATCTTCTGTCCATTCACGCTAATTCCAGTGTCCTTATCGTAGGTAATAGTCCGGATACCAAAAGGCGTCTCACTGATGATTGTGACTATGATTAGATGATGTTTCGGCTGTTGTAGCACTAGAGAGGAAGAAGAGGGGGGTCGATGACTGACTAAGTATCAATCACTTGTCCATCGACGGACAGTTTCGTGATCGCAACATATAGATTCGGTGTCTGATTCGGCTTGGGTCCCCACAGCTTGGGGTTGGCAACAGTTGCGGACGCACTGGCGACTGCTTTTCCGCCTGCGGCGACAGTTGCCGATGCCTTTGACATGGTAGCCACAACACTGCCTTGCACACCAGACTCGTCTTGAGGCCGAATCTCGGTGATCACATCAACTACTTGGCTGCTAGTGCCCTTGTTCTCGATATCGACTGTCAGGCTGACGGTTGCAGAAGAGGACGAGATCGTGGGCGTAGTGACAAATGTCCCGTACTGGGCCACATGCACCGGGTTTGATTTGACAAGCCAAACGTTTCGGTAGATGCCCGCACCTGGATACCAGCGAGAGTTGTCCAAAGGGTTGTCAAGACGGATTGCTAAGATGTTGTCTGCCCCAGCCTTGACGTACGGGGTTAAATCAAGCCGGAAACTAGCGTACCCATAAGGCCAACCCCCAACGAGGTTGCCATTAAGCCAGACTGCCGCGTATGACATTGCACCATCAACATCGAGGAAGATATTCTTGCCGGCATCCTCAGCGCCGAAAGACACGGCGCGACGGTACCAGCCTACGCCATTAGACGGTAACCTTCCCATTCCACCACTAACCCCGGGAGCATTGAATGGCCCCTTGATGGCCCAGTCATGCGGTATATTGACTGCCTCCCAGCTGGCGTCATTGAAAGAGGCCTGAGTGAAGTTGAGGTTGGCACCCGGCTGAGTACCGGTGGGACGAGTCTTCTTGGAGCCTGATTTGATGAAGTCGTTGCCGGAAGGAAGGATCCAGGACTTGAGCGTGTTGTAAGACAGCGAGTCAGGATTGGAGGTGAAGCGCTGGAAACGCCAGCCGACGTTGATACTAACTCGCTCGCGGCCGTCAACAGTAGCGCGGTCTGTGAGAGTAACGTGAGCCGCGGCCAGGGGCAGGTCGGCGGCTAGCAGCAGAGCCGCGAGGGCAATTCCGTAGGCGCCGCTCAGCATCTTCGTCAAGTGGACCGCCTGGTCGATTGTCTGCCCTAAAGATTTGGAGACTAAAATCTGATCCCGGATCCGAAGGACACAGGACCCCGCCAGACTTGTCTTTATGAACCGCTCGGGGTCACGACTTGTATATATAGTCCGCTAGAGCGGGAAGAAGCACTCCTCGTGCAAGCCTTGGCGCTTGGAGCACTTTGTCTTGATTTGAGCGACTGTATATCTCCACTGGATGAGTTCTGATCCCACCGGGGGAGCCTGAGTTCTCATCCCACCGGAGTACCATATCGGCGGTCCGAAATTTCCAGGGGTCTTAGCCGGACGTCGCCCTCAACCCCTCTTTACCAATTGGACCGGCAATTAAAGCATTCTTCCGGACCAATTCCAAGGACGGCACGAGATCCGGCGATTATCTAGTGATCGAAAATCTTAGTCTAATAGGGTTCGGTGCTAATAATAAAAACGAAATACGGGGTAGCTTAACTGGCATTGTAAAGGGACAAGACAGGAGTATACCGCATCCCCTTAAATAGCGGTGACCACACAAAAGCAAGGAATCTTGAATGGCTCCAAAGTGAGTTATTGATTAAAGATATTATCTACGGAGTTTTTTATAGACATAAGGCCTTGTCAAGGCTAATGAGCGTGAGCGGCCTACGGCCAAAAGAAAACACACCTCCTCCATCCGCTTCCACCGCAATACAGCATAATAATATAAATTAAATTATTAAATTAAAGTGGTCCAAGTTAACGAATTGGTGGGCATTGCAAATTGAATTGGGATTTAGTATAATGTATACGGACTAATTTTCTTTAATTTAATTTCAAAACCTAACCCCAACCACGGTATATTATTCGGACGAAGCAGTGAATTTCGAAACGTAGGATTGGTCGAGCTAGGGGTCGCCAATCCATTCCTTCAACTATTCAGTGTTGAAGGAACTAAGGTAGTGCTTTTGCTCTCCTTCTTGTGGATTTGCTGGATCAGGATATAGACTTCCGAGCTTCAAATCATCGGGCTGGAAACCACTATTGTAGAGAAGGTATATCCTCTTCTGCTATGTATTCATAATATCAAACACTCGATGTGCAAATAACCTTGGTTAATTTGAGCCTAGGGAGCTGAAGTATAAAGATGCCGGCAAATGATATCTGAGCCATAATATTGAGCAGGAACCTACTGGTAACCCGCGCGGAGATAGCTGTTTACACTATATTGGCTGTGGATAGGGCAAACGCGGTGGTATCTAGATGTGGTTTGTATTTAGCCAGTAAAATAAGAAGGTGAACCCTGTTATTGGCTACGCTGTTTTCGCCCTTGTGCAGGAAGACCGTCAACTTCTCTCATTGCATGGGCTGAAGAAGCTGGTATAAAGTCTCACATCACAAATCACCGCATCTGGAAAGGATTGCAGCGAGAGCGGGTGTGAAGAAAGAATCGATTGGTCCTCTTCAGGCGCAGGTGGAGCTTCACAGTAACTAGTGCACTAAAGCTACAATTCTAGGGCGTCTTACCGACTAATATCTTGAGCGTTGCGTGGCAGTATTGCAAGCTGCTGCACAGCTTAGTGAAGGCGAAGCACGTTAAGCAGGTTACAACACTAATAAAACCAATGCAGCGAATAATCATTGAGCGGACAAAGAATACTATTTCATTCAAGATGACGCTCCACGCTCGCGAATTCCTGATCGGATAGATATAGTAGATCATGTTGACCAAAAAGAACAAAAACAATCCAACATAGATTAAAGTACTGAAGGTTTCTAATTCTAGCTTAGGGCAAGACGACCCTAAGGAGGCTAAAGGGAAGGTTTCTGATTTGACTAAGTCTCGGATGTTTCGAGAAGACTCGTTCATCCACGCCACAGATGTGGTATATCTATTCGAGATATAGATGTACTGGTTTCTGAGTTGCTATATTTTATGGAGGTGGTTGTATTGTCCGAGGGCTCTAAGTTACATTGAGGTGGAACTCATGCGGACAGGGGTCACGCAGCAGAGGCGGGTGATTGTAGCCACGTCTGTCTGCTATGATATGCCGCTCTCATCGAATACTTCAATCCGCTAATACAGTTTCGATCACCAGGCGGAAATTGCTTGTTCTTGTGGTCGAGGAAAGCGAGCGAAAATGTTAGCTGCATGCGGCTGAGGCAAGTTTCTAGAAAATCGACCACTCAAAGTTTACTAAAAACGCCAATCAAAATACAGGTCTCACCCTCTGTCCCGCATATTTGCGCCTGGCAACTATCGATTTTGCTGCCAATGACTAACCCTTCCCTGGGTGTATGGATTGCTTTTGTGGAGGGCTTGACGTGGGTGGCGACGGGTCATCCAGCCTCATCAGTTGTGACCCTCTGTGGGCGCCATGGAGATTCCATCTCTTGTAGAAAATCTCTTCGTGAGGTTTGAAGTCTCAATAAGATATGTCCCAGCCAACCTCAGAGCTGGGGAAGGCACAAATGTCCCACGATATAAATGACCCACCAGGCAACTCGGATCTTGATGTATCTGAAAGGTCTCAATTCTTTCAGTCAGCATCTTACTATCCCGGTCTTGAGGTCAACGGCCGGCAACATTTCAATGATCCTGAGGCTGTCAGTCATGGCCATGGGCATTCGCACCTTGAGGTTGCTCCGATTTATAGGACCGCAGAAGGCTTAGAGAGCAACAATCTACAGGCATACCACCCACGGGTACTGGGGAACAACGATGCATCTGGTCCAATTCCTTACGATTCCAAATTTGAAAATCAGGATAGCGGCTCAGCCAGTCCACTAGGGAAGAAAATTTGCGGAATGAAGCGGAAACCCTTCTGGGTAGCTCTCGCTGTGATCACCTTGATTGTGATCGGGGGTATCGTTGGAGGAGTCGTTGGTGCCACTTCCCACAAAAAGTCTTCATCATCTGAAGGGTCCAGTCCGTTAGTGGTAGTCAGTGGGACTGCTACCTCTACTGTGAGCAGCACGCGTACCACAGGTACATCGAGCAGCGGCAGTTTAACAACTCCAACTACTGTCGCAAACTTTGGAATTCGTCCAGATTCGAAACTCGCTGCGCTGGCTTGGACGATCACATCGACCCATTACCAATATCGTGTCTACTACCAAGACACCGACAACAGCATCAAAGAATCTGCATATGACAGCTCTACAGGATCTTGGAAAGTATCAAAAATAGTTGATGGCGCAGGTGTGGCGTCTGGAACGTCTATTGCCGCCTCCTAGTCAAAGCAGGCCCCCTCTGGTTCCAATGGAGTGGTGGGCATTGACATTGGCAATTTGATATAGTATGACTAATTTGTCTTCCAGAATGTCAATGTATACTACTTTAATTCCAACATCAGCATCGCGGTCATAACAGCCTCACTCGGTACCTGGTCTTCAGCTCCTAGCGGCACCACTCTCCAGACAACCGGTATAAGTCCGCTAAGTGCTTACTACCATGAGTGTAGCCTCTGCGCAAATACAACATTACTGGCATATTCACTCCTGAATGGATCTGTGATACTATACAACCACACTTCTGCGGCAGTCTGGGATGGCGATTCACACACAGAGGCCGATCTTCTCGCAGGGTCCAAACTCAGTATTCAATCCTACTCCATAACAGGATATGCAGACCAAATAAACATTTACTACCAACAAAACGATAAGACCTTGGTTTTGTCATCTTGGTTCTCATGGCAATATCAAACGGACAGTACGATCCTCAATATTATTTCCTGGGACATAATACTAATGTAGCTCCTAGATAACTAAGATCTCAGCAGCACTGACGGTTGGCAAAGCGGTGGAAGTATATTTAACCGTTCATAATTTTATCTTTCATCTACTCATCTCCCATAGATAATGGCGTAGTAGGCAGCATGGCCACCAACGCCTCCTTCGCAACCCTCTATTTCGGCAGCAAGAACGGCTCCCCAGCATACGTTGAAGTCCTCACATCAGGAGCTAATCTCAATGGACTGACATTGTATGAGTGGACGCCCAATTCATGGCACAGTGCTGCCAGCCCCCCTGGGATCCAGAATGTTACTAGCGGAACGGCAATTGCGGCACATTTTTATCAGAGAGCATATGCGTTGGTCGATGGGGTTTTGACTCAGTTTGCTGTTGCAGATGATGGGATGACTTGGTCTGTCAATGCTGCTGTGCCCACGTTATGAACATAAATTTTGAGAAAAAGGTCAACTTCAGCAGTTATATCAGTTGTCATACGTCGATTAAATGTATGGAAAACAGAGGTATCTCTAAAGGTCTTCAAGATCCTTTTATAGTTGGAGTTGGACCCGCTGTATTCACCTAAGATCAATGAGTTCTTAGGGGGCATATGCACCCGGTACAACATAGCCTAACATGAACTAAGGCATGGGATGGTTGCAACCAGTTGTTATTATAAGAATGAATATAGAAAGTCCTAGTGAGTGTGCAGTCAACCCCAAGAAAGAAAATTTTGGCCCTTTCTCCGTCAAGTATCCAGGTCTCTCTCTCCACAACCGTTGGATCAACTGCCGGCAACATATCCTTGCTCCCCAGTGCATTACTGAGTCCGGGAAAGAAACAAAAAGAATTTGGCTCATAAAATGGTCTTCTCTCCCAGACTAGTAGTACCGTCGTGTGCCATGTCATGTGCAGTAGCAGGTACTGTTCTTGCAGTAACCACCACTCTTATGATCAACGTTAATGCACTAGATGCAGAAAGACTGATCAGTCTAAAAATACCTTGATGGGAAACACCCCCGTCTTTGGCGCAAGGAAGAAGGAGTTGGGGGCTTAATTGAGAGACTCACCCAGGCGATGCAAATAGCACTGCCGACGAATGGGGGGCACAGAGCCGACATCGTAGCATCAGCTGAAGATGCCACTGTCTCGACGGGGACTGCAATGACCGAAGAGACAGCCAAAGAGAGAATAAAAGCAGTGATTGTAGCGGGACGCATGTTTTCGTTGGAAATGTTACTCTAAGAGTTGGAAGTGGGAGTATTTGGATTCGATGTGTGTCTGAAGTGAAGGTTTTGTCGTGTAGTTAAAACCCCAATTTCCGAGGGCTATCGCTCTATTTATATTCTCTACGCTCTCCCAGAACCTTCCATCTTTTGAACAGCTATATTCAATTAATTGTCGAGCCACTGTCATATCAGCATTTTCAGTCTTAGCCCTACCGTGTTGTAAAGATAGTGTATCTATTTTGACCAAGCAGGAGATTTGCTGTACGATAAATTAACTTGCGAATAGAAGCTGAGATGAGTCTTATAACCAAGGTACGATGTTATAATTTATCTGAACATCGAGTCTATTTTTGATTAAGACCCTTGCTTGCGGTGACAACTTTGTTTAAGATGACTCGCTCTCGGCAGACTTCTGTACATGGCTGATATTATCCGGAAGTGGTACCACCGCATTTTGCGACTGAGAGAGGCAAATTCGAAATATAGCGCGCGAATCGTGGTGTCAGAAACATATGTTAGCAGAACTAGATATTCCTCCGTCTTATTATCTAGCAACTTGGTAATGTATCTCGAATCGTACGGCCACTGTATTGTATGGCCTCGTCGGCGTTATACTCCACTTATTGATTGTCACCGCGCCTCAAGATTGTTTATGCTATGCTGCATGGTGTTGCGATCATGGAGTGGAACTCACACTAACAATTGTTTTTCCGGGGATAGAGCCTGACCAACCCACCAATTTCCATGATCTGATCATCGTCGACTTCGGGCCGGCGATACATATTCTGCTCGGCTATTTTCCGCAAGGAAGACTTGTATTCTAGGGTTGAAGGGTGCCAAACATGAGATGTGATCCTGACTATATATTACGACTCCTACATGAGACCCTTGGTAGCTCGCAATATCGATGGGCAATATAATGGTTGATTGTAATTGAAGTTGTAATACAGTAACAGTCAAGCGACAAAAGCGGCCCGTGCTGCTATATTTTTTGGCTATTTGTTCGCCGCGGAGATATCTGAAAGTTGGTGCCCTTCTCCTTTACTAGAAGCTTGTATGCGATAATTCTTTTCTTGGCTTACATCCACAGTATTATTATTGCCCCCTCTTCGGCCGGGCCGAGGGAAAATCTGTCGACTAATTACATGCTCACTCGACTGTGCTGCATCAAAGGGAAGGAAAGCGTTTCTAGATTTAGACAGATATCACGTCACCCTCAGACCATTTCTTAATCGGAAATAGAGTCAGCAGACAATTGATGGCCAATATTTCACGAACTGTCTCCAGTCTACATTTTGTAGCTGCGGAGCCTCCTAAAATTCCTATAGACAGAATGGCGGCAAGGTCCTAGTCAAGAATACGAACGGGCAGCCTAGGTTGCGGGAGAATACTAACCCCAGAGCTTCCTCCGGTACTCGTTAAAAGTAGTGAACGTTAGATGACATTCGGGGATGACCACCCTAACTCCCCTCGGACGTACAGATCTGCAGCCTATTGCAGGGTTGCCGACAACTCTGATTGGTATGGGAGGTAAGCAGGCGGGGGGTCATCTTGAAAGATGAAAAGTATGTTAACGGATAAGAGAACGAGGTTCATTACCGCGCTGGACGTTTGCAAATATACTAGTGTAATAGTGACGAAAGAAAGCAAATCCGCATATTAATTCTCTCAAAGTGTCCATTGGCCTAACTCGCTCAAAACAGATAACTTCAGCAGGTAAATCAGCTGACGATCAAACGGAGATAAAGAACCCCTCTTGAGTGATAAAGTCTCGATGATCTCCTCAATTTGCATAGATTCCAAATACTGAATCTAAATGAACCAACGCTGACGCAATAATAAAATTGCCAATCCAATACTATCACATTATTTTTTTAACAAGAAGTCTCTTCTCGTTAGGTATGCCTCTAGTCTCTATTTATTACTAGGCGCTTATATTGACTTTATCGCAGAAGTAGTTTTTTTGATATGTATTATACAGGTAGGCTAGAGCCATTATCAAAGGATCTTCAACTTCTCACGGTTCTTGCTACCATCTCCTATGTGCACTAGCTCAGAATCACCTGCAGCCAAGAGATGTGATCGTTCCTTGTCCAATCGTGTCCCTTCGTCTCTTCCATAACCATGTCTTGTGCGACTCGAGATTTCGGCTAAATCCAAGCACAATACACAGTAACACAAGACTATTTTAGATTATCTCGGGAAAATCTTTTTCGTAGTCAATTGCCTTGATTTAGGCACCAAGTGGCTCAGCCTCATATTCTCAACTTTCATCGCAAACACATACCCCACAATTGCCTCAAAGCACTCCCAACAAGTTCTTCTGCAGGGCCCCGCGAAACAGTCTGTATCCTACCAGGTAGTTCCAAACATGGCCCCTATTTCTTATCTATATCTTATGGTGTTTGCGATGTTGCTCAAGCGCGCCCTTGGTTTTGACGAGGATAAACCTTATGTTCTAGGATGGAGTTCTGAGTAGTGCACTGATTATTATTTAGCTCAAATCAGCAATCTTCTCCCACTGCACTTCGCATTACCAAATGGCAATTCTACCGTCGAGAGTCATCTCGGCAAGGAAAACAAAGCAGTATTCGATTCTATGGGGTATTTCAACTCGAGAAGTCTTGATAGGAGACAGGAAACCTGTCCTGTGGCCGCCCCTCTTCCCGTAAGTGCATCTTACTTGCTATAAAGGAAAGGCGACCACAACTGACATCCCGCTATACAAATGTGGAGCTGGTAACCGGTGTCATACACCCGGAACATTTTGTTGTCCTGAAGATCTCTCGAAAGCTTGTCCTTTAGGCGAAACGTGCTGTCTGGGTGAAAAAGGCTGCGCTGCTGAGGGGTATTTCTGTTGTCCAGGGACGAAGTTTTCATGTCGTCTGGGCTTCACTTGTTGTCCTAAGGGCGAGTGAGTACTTCTCAGGTTTCTCCACTCTGACTGCTCGGTGCTGACCACGTTGAATGAACAGTCGAAATTGTGCACCCGCTGGTGGCGTCTGTTGTGGCGACATAGCCTGCGATGTAGGTGAGAAATGCTGTCTTGATGCTAATGGTTCGGATTCGCATTGTGCCCCTGAAAATGCGAGCTGTTGCGGAGGGGGATATTGCACGAAAGGAAAGACGTGCTGCAATAACGGACTAGCCTATGCGGATGCGGGATACTTTTCCTGTTGAAATGGGTTGAGACTGGCTTGTCCCGATAACTCGAAGTGTTGCCTTGATAGCTCGAGAAAGGGATGCGACCCCTTACTGCGCAAAGAATTGTGTCCCGATGGCGATTTCCTCATATAGAGGGTATTACGGACGAGGTGAGTGGGAGTCTTCGGAATGCTTAGTATCTAGCCGGCAGATCTTCGAGAACGTGTGCGAAGGTAACTACCTTTTTTGCAGAAGTAATGACGGGAAATTTGCTAATAGCGCTTATAGGACTTCCAAAGCAATATCAAAACAGAACAAGTAACGAGTACACATGGAATGGCGGAGGCAGAAACGGCAAAACAAAAAAAAAGACAGAATAGACGGAACGCAGGGTGTGGAGGAGCAGCAGCAGGTGGTTTAAGTGCGAAAGCAGCCTCTGAGAATCCTTATATCTTAATTTATAACTGACTCCTTCAAGATTGTCCTGCGGTTTTTGATCCCATTGAGGGGGTGACATACCAAGGACAATGTGATGAGGTACGCTACCTGACTAAACCCTTTTGATCCAGCAGCACTGATTGGAAGTCCTAGTTCCCAATGGGTATTATTATTCTTCGCAAAATCTTGAAACTTATTTTGAGATAAGCAACTAATAAGACCTTCATGTAGCCACCACTGGCCAAGGCGGCACTGGCGCGAGCATCAAATGTATTCCTGATTGGCAAAACGCCCTCTATGGCATCATCTGGAGCTCATTTCTCAATACCCAGCGTGCTAATGGGCTTCAAGCCGGAGGCACATTCAGGATTGTGTTGGATGGTTGTGATTTCACTCTGCCGCCCATCAACCCGAAGTTAAAACAAGCTACAGGTAGCCCGAGATTGAAGAGCAATGGAAATTGCAAGTATGGGTTGGAGAATTGGGCCCTGCGAGCGATGACTTCTAATGAGGCGTGATAGTGACCATTATTTCTGCGGATCCCTTCGGGAATGCTACAAGAGAAACTACAGAAAATGCGATAGTTATTCCGATCGCTCAAGATGCTGGAAACTCTGGGAGGTAAAACATCTCTTCATATGTCTGTGTCCCACCTTCCTGACGATTCTGCCCTAGCTATACCTTCAACTACACCCTCTCACGTAGTAGCACTATCACTTCAAGCTCTATTATCGACGACTCCGGTGAGCCTCTTGAAATCTACGTCTTCCGTTTTCTTCCCTATCCTCCACCCAAGCTGCCAACTTACAAAATTCAGTTTGAGTGCCCTCGAAATTGGAACTTCAAATAGTACCACGTTCGACCTCGAAGAAGATGACGGACCCGTCTACTTTCTAGGCTGGACGAAGAGTGCGGATGTGCAAATAGATTATCATATTAAGATGTCTCCGTCAAATCTTACTAGCAGTAGCTCGAGCTTGAGTGTCGGAACTACAATGCAGACAGGAACGAGTGTGAGTACGACTGCGAAAAGTGATGGTGCGAAGGTTTGGGGGGTTTGTGGCGCTGATGAACTGGACACCTATGTTGGCGGGGTTTTTAGCGGCGCTCTAATTATTTAAGTGATTTATGTTTATCTTTTTGTTGGTATCACAGGTGTGATCACAATGCATTAAAGGGGTCCCCTAGTACTGTGTTGTGATGTGTAGAAGTGAGGTTCTAGCTAGGCTACAGGAGATGAGGATACAGCCACTAGCGCCTAGGTCACGTGCCACGTGACCACAGCGCTCCAGACACTTTTTGTTCTCAATATTTTGGGAAGATTGATCTTGCAGAGGACGACGCATATATAGTTACTAATATTATCGACTTGGATATATAGGAGACGCCAGCCCTCTCCCAATACTCAAAGTGGCGACTTGCGAGCTTAGCCAGTCATGCGTCTAGAAATATAGCACCCGATAGCCGACGCTAGTTTAATGCCCACGCTGGTCGCCTATGAAACTCCTTCCGAGCCTTCTTAGGCAACTAAGAGCAACATACCCTATAAGGTGTCCTGTGACGCCAAAACCATGCCTCATACTTTCACGCAAAACTCAACTTTAAAACGGGGCCTAGTATAGCGGACACCTAGACGCAAGCATCATGGCGCTCGTTCAGGCGAGAACAAATTAGAGAGGCTTTCATATGTCTAATTTTATTATAACAATATTAATATTAACAGTATATTAACATTAATAATTTAGCATAATATTAAACATTTGTTTATTATTAATTTCATTAACAACCAAATTAGGATATTATTAGTCACGATATTTGACTTAGGCCATAGTTCTTCGATAGAGAAGAAAAACTTGACTTCTTATTACGGTGACCCTGCGGGGCACCTACCTTTTACTGGCATGTAACTTCTTCGACTTCTGGATTACAGTATTGACAGAATAGATAGTACGAACCAGACTTTTCTTGCCGTAAAAGAATCGACCAAAAGTTTTCGAAGTTTCAGTCACAGTTAGACACGCTGGAGAGAGACCTTTTGCTACCCCGCTATTGCCTTTATCATTGGCGCTCTTGGAAGACTTCCTTGATCCTGGGCGTGTTCGTCGTTGTAGCTGTGGTAAAGGACGGCCTATACGGAGTCGGAATCGTTTATAGATGTCCTCAGGTGTAGTGGGTCGTGATCCAAAAAATATCGAGCCAATGTGTACGTTCATAACTTTCTCAAGATCGGGCCAAATCCCAGGAAGTATTTCTTCTTGTTGAATTCCATGGTATAAATATACGGTATAGAGCAGCGACAGGTAAGAATTAGCGAGTGCAACTCCGGCTTCTTCGGTAGTGAGCGTCAAGTTCAATTGAAGTGTTCCGCACAACAGGGGGTTGGCGCGGAAGACAAAGAGTGGATCTTTCGCAGGGGATACGTACTTGAGCCCCATATTGCTCATCGACTTGCGGAATCTTAGCCATTTCTCGGAATGCAAATCATTCTCCTCATTTTCGAGCTCTGACAAGCCTTCACAAGACGTGACAAAGAAGGCGAAGGCCCATGAAGGTAAAAGATCTGGTCGTGGTACATCGTACGTACTTGGCGCCACCTTTTGAAGACTTAAATTCTTCGCATAAATCACGCTTGATCCAAAGATGTGTCTAGCGCAACTTTCCATGGCTTTGACAGGTTTAACAACATCATCTGACCACTGCGGTCCAAGTGGCCCACCATCCTTTGCGGCGTTGCTTTTGCTTGCGTGCCACACCAGCCTCCCAGCTTCTTCGGCGAGGGCTTTTGTAGCCGAATAACACTCTGCAACATCCCCGCCCAGTATGCGATGGATATCCTTCATAACTGCGATAGCAAACACTGCGTGGACCGTGAGCTTCAACTCTGAGATCGTTCTTGTTGCCTTTGTGGATTCATCTACAACAGCAATCCTGGGGACCTCGGCGGCAACTTTTAGGTCGAGCAGCGAAGTATAGCAAAACGAATCAAAGAGTAACTGTGTTATTGTCTCGTCTTCTTTATCTCGAATCCGAAACTTTTCATCTGTGAGAACATGACGGCACAAGTTTTTCAGCTTCGAGGAAAAGCGTGGGAACGCGGGAGAAGAATAGTCCTTGCTGATCTCATCTTCGTCCGATAAGGCAGCCTGATATTTGCAAATTGTCCAGAAAGTCTCTGCATAGATGTAATCGGCAAGTTCGTACTAGGCCGAAATATCTAATTGACCACTATCGTTCTCTCCAAGATACTGAGGTCGAAAGAATAGAGTCAGACAATGGTAGGAGCGGTCTGGATGAGGCGTATACTTTCTGTATGTCATCGTATCTGGCCAAAGGGAAACAAGTTCTTGCTCTGTCCGTTCCACCAAGCAAAGTGCTGCATTTGTCGTCATTGTTGCAGTAATCAAGCTGGTGTTGCCTTTCTTGTAATCGAGCCAAATTGCTTTGAGGTGGTCCTGGATGGCATGGAGATCATCGAAAAGGCCAATGACTCGTATGATCATCTCGGAGAATAAGTCTTCTTCGCTGAATTCAGGTTCGACTGCTCGTGGAGCGGTGCTTGTTTTCGAATTCGAAGAGGTTTGTTCGAAACTTGGAATGACTACATCGGCATCTCCGAGGTCTTCAATTTCCAGTCGACCAAATCGATTGAAAGCAGCTTCATCGAAAGTAGGATCCAGAGACATATTGTTATCCTGGTCTTGGATGATCCTGTGATGACGCAAAGTGTCAGTCCTGTGATTCAAGCGTCGCTCAATACTGATAAATATACCTTTGTTTCAACAAATGTAGAGCTTACTCCAAAATATCTGTAAAGTACGAATGCCGAGAGTTTGATTCCCCTAGATCTACCCCGAGCTCCATAAATCGAATGGTGAACTTCTTTCTGTCATTGACGGCGCTCTTTGCTGCACGTTCGACGCTGGCAGGGAGTCTGATCCAAGGGGAGGTGGTATCAAAAATGTGCTTCGCCTGGGTGATGATTTCCCTAACAGGAGTTCCTTGGCGTTTTGGCGTCGAATTTGCGTGGTCATTGCTAGAGTGCACCGGGGGAATTCTATAATGAGTATAGCCGCAGATTTTGGCAGCTTTCGCCAGCCATGTAGTGAAGGTTGCCGTGTCGTTCTTGTACCGGAGATAACTCCCTGGGGGCAAATCTTCCAGCGCCATCACTGAAGGGGTCAAGTTGAAGAATAGATGGCGAGATGTAACTTTCTTTGGAATGGAGAGTCTTTTTGGTTGTAGAAAAAGCTAAAATCTTCTGATTGCTTGTTTTACATGTGCGCGGTGAATGACGAACAGTTGTGACACATTCGTGTGTACTATCATCCTTAGAACTTCCAAATATGAGCCTCAGTATAATGACTACCTTAAGATTATTACCGTTGCTGTTTGCAGCAGTGATTGCATGGTCGTTATTCATCGGACGCTAACTTCAGACCTTTAGACCATTCTTCACACTGTGATTAGTATTGGGTTATTCCGTGTCACAACTGAATACCACACCTAACTCCACAGATGATGCGCAGCTCACGAACTTGAACCGGATAATGGTAGGACGCTAAATTCGGACGAAGGTACTGGAGACTGGATAGGTTGACATCATTCTGGATTATAGACTCTAGCCCCCATTCCGTTCAGATCTCCCAGCTACCTTCCAACATCACACTCTCCGTTCGTTCGAGTGTCAGGAATAGATCGTCAGGAAAATTGACTTGCAAACATCTTGCATCTAAGTCATCCGAGGTCCTATTTCCTCTATACATCGTCGTCATTTGAGTTCCGCATTTTCCCACAAATTGCTGCATTGCCGATGCAGGACAGCAGTCCCAAATTCCACTTTGTTTTGAACAAGAAATGCCTTTCAACCAAAATATTCGAACGTGAGCAAACGATGAAGTAGGCGACGGGATTTTATTTCGCTTAAGGAATTATGTAAGATCAGATGTAAACAGGAATCACGTCCGCCACAAACAGCGGGCCTGGAGAACGAAGATTACTTTGCGCCCCTCTTCGACTTCTACTGGCACTAATCTATTCTTGATGATTACCCATCTTCTCTAACCACCAAAGCTGTCAGGAAGAGGATTCATTAGGTGACATCTCATTGGAAACATGCATACCATTTTCGAGGGAAATGCCCAGGCTCTTTCCGAAAGCTTTCCAATCATCCGACGATTAGTTGTACGTATTATGCCAAAACAAATACATCCTATCAGTACGGGTGGTGTGTCTTGCATGAAAATTACTGTTCATTTCTTTGACGAAATGCGAACACTGGTAAAACCCTTGGCACTTTCTCATCCACATGGTGTTGGTGTTGGGGGCGCAGTCACAGCACCACACCTGCTCGTATTTCAAGAATTTCTCGCCCAAAAGCAGTCTCTTTCACAAGGAATTCACCAGTTATTCCAACAAACGCTACATAGATTTCCAGCGCCTCCATTCTTTGAGCCGGATCTCCCCTTGGCATCCTCGTCACCTCTGCAGCACTATGGCAGACACAGGCATCCCTTTAAAATCGGTTGTCCTCCTCAGCCTGCCAAGCGCCACACCTGGCCCACCATTCAAGATCATCGACAGCTTTCTTCGTTCTCCTGCATCCAAAGCGGAAGATACGGTAGTAGAGTTACTCCGCCCCTTAAACGACAGCAGTTGTCTTCAAGAATGGCTCAGTATGAACAATTTCTTGGCTGTTCTTGTGGCCGAAGATTTTGGACGTCTCGAGAAACAGTTTGCGGGATCTGGAGTTAAGGTTTTAGTCTATACTCTCGAAAACCCGCGAAGTACAATTGCCCTCGGGACAGAAATTTGAAGAGTTGGCGGGAAGATCAGATCTCAGTGTGGAAGCCAGAGAGTGGGCTTCGAGAGCTGCAGATTATATGTCCGGAAGGCAATGAAGCTTGCATTCCTTTTATTCCAAACTTGTTCCTTTTTGCTTGGCCTTCTGTGTTCTCTCGGCCCATGCTTGTCACCTCTAATCTCACTGCTATACTAGCATGCAAGTGCTTAAAATCACACATAACTGATCAAAGATCCCTATCCTCATTTAAGGATAAATATACTGGTCACTTGGTTGCCTATCATCTACTAGTCGCAGTTTGCCGACATTGAAGAAGCTTAGCGTCCAGTGCAGCAACAACACCAAGTCTGTATTCAAAGTAAAAGATCATGAGATATCCACTTTCTTAAACATTCACCAAATCACTATCGAGAAACACAACCATAGAGGTAGGTGCTAGAGTGAGACGCTGGTAATTGTCGTCTTGGAAGTGAACGTTGGTGCAACATGAGCTTGGACGCTGCGCAGTATCTGTAAGGCCATTTGCTTTGCTTTTTCTTATCTCTTTCACTCCTCAGGTGATCTGATGTACACCATTTCTGGCTTCAAGATACATTCGTGCCATTGTGCCGCTCTCTGAGGCTAGAGTTTGCAATACGACAGAGCAGAACTAAAGTGAAGGAAAATGGGGTCTTATTTGAGGCGGAATAGGCGTGTACAATGGCAAAGTGGGCGCCCAATTGTTATACCTTCATCACCCACTTCTGTCGTCGCTCGCAAGCGGCATCGCCGATTTCGAAAATGCGGGGTGAAACACAGCACGTACCTTCCCGGAAGCGGGTCAGCGCGAAGCATTTTGTCGGCCGTCTTGGCAGGGGTCAAATGCCCGATGACGAAAGATCACTTTTACGTACAACCTTTTCGTTCTTTCCGCTTGTTTACTAGACCAATTTCCCCGCAATGACTTGATTCAACCTGTCACTTATCTTAGCGTTCCATACCTAGCGGCGCCGCGAATCCCGGCCGGAACATTAGGCAAGTGCTGACACGAAACCCTCATCTTCCTCTAAAGTCTCCAGGTCCCTTTGCTTCATCGTTTCCTGACCAGACGGCTTCCGTCATGACTCGCCCACAAGAAGATGATGCTGATGCTGCCCAGCTAGCAGCTCTTGGACACAAGAGCGAGTTGAATCGGAATTTCTCTCCACTTGCGATGCTTGGACTTGCATTCGCCATTCTAAATTCTTGGACGGCACTTGCTGCAAGTTTGTCACTGGCATTGCCAAGTGGAGGACCAACATCCGTACTCTGGGGATTGATTAGTCAGTTATCTACAATATTCAGTCTATGTCTAACATCCCAACAGCCGCTGGTGTCTGCAATCTTTGCCTCGCAGCTTCGCTCGCGGAGTTTCTGTCGGCTTACCCGACCGCCGGCGGTCAGTATCATTGGGTTGCCGTGATAAGTTGGAAGAAATGGGTTCCAATTTTAAGCTGGATCACAGGTTGGATTAACGTGTCTGGCTGGATAGCTCTGGTTGCGTCTGGTGGACTGCTCGGAAGTCAACTAATCGTGGGGGTCATCTCTCTGATGCATCCTACCTACGAATCTCAGAGATGGCATCAATTCTTGATCTATATTGGATACAACATTATTGCGTTCTTGGTCAACGCCTTCATGACCGGGGCACTGCCAATCATCACAAGAGGAGCTTTCATCTGGTCAATCACAGGATTCGTAGTAATTTCGATCACTATTCTGGCCTGCTCTTCACCAGACTATTCTTCCGCCGAGTTTGTGTTTACTGAATTCCTTAACGAGACTGGGTGGTCAGATGGAATTTCGTGGCTTCTGGGTCTTTTGCAAGCCGGTCTTGGACTTACAGGCTTCGATGCAGTTGCTCACAGTAAGTCCTCACCCCATGTCTCTGGCGTGTACTAACACTAACTCATTATAGTGATTGAGGAAATTCCCAACCCCGCAGTCGAGGGACCAAAAATTATGATTGCCTGCGTGGTAATTGGTATCTTCACAGGCTTCATTTTCCTTATGGTTCTGCTCTTCGTAGCCGGGCCAATCGATGGACCAACTGGCGTGATTGAGTCAACTGCTGGACCGCTTCTCCAGATATTTTACAACGCTACAGGGAATAAAGCCGGCGCAATCTGTCTTTTGATGTGAGAAACCCGGAACTGGAAGACCTAACTTAACTGAACAACATAGCTTCCCTCTTCTTTGTCTTCTGTTTGCAACAACCAGCATCATGACTACTTCGAGTCGGATGACTTATGCTTTTGCAAGGTATGTTCGATCATTATCTTAGCCCATCTGTATACTCACCTCAGTACAGAGACGGTGGTCTTCCATATTCACGATTGTTTGCCAAGGTTCATCCCAGCCTTGATCTACCTCTCAATGCCCTATACTTGACAGTCGCGCTGGTTGTTATATTTGGGTGCATTTTCCTTGGCTCCAGCAGGTACACAATTATTCGTCTTCTCTTGACATTATTCTAATATAACTTTAGTGCTTTCAATGCTATCATATCTGCATCTGTCGTCGCTCTCGGCGTATCTTACGGCATTCCCGTCGCCATCAATTGTTTGCGAGGGCGAAAGATGTTGCCAGAGTCGCGGCCCTTCAAGCTTCCTGGTGTTATTGGGTGGGCTGCCAACTTGGTATGTTACAATTGAGCATATATCATGGGACAGTGAGCTGATACGGTTTTAGACTGGACTTGCATACGTGATAGTTACGACAATTCTGTTTCTCTTCCCGCCGGACCTTCCGGTCACTAGGTCTAATACGAGTCAGTTAACTACATTAACCCTTGATCCCAGACCCTATACTGACTATTGGTAGACTATTGCGTTGTTGTATTTACAATTATCGTTACAGTTTCCATCATACAGTGGTACGTCGATGGAAAGAAAAGCTTCACGGGGCCTAGAGTCAATATCGAGAATTTGCAGAATGGTGAAGTGGTTGGGATGGATCCTGTTACGTCTTCAGAGGATTCGAGCTCATTTGTTCCGGGTAAAGGGATCAAGTAGAGGTGTGACTCGTAGAATTTCTATTCCTCTCTTCAATTTCATCCAGTGAAATCGCACAGCATCGATAGCCCACAACTGCCAGACAATTTGTTAAGGGATTATTTGTCTAAACCATTTTTCTGATATGGAGAACAATGCTTGTGACATGTGCTCTTTACTTATCATTTATGTCTCTCGGGCATACATGCCTGCTGTTCTAGGCCAACGAACAAAAGCTCTTATTGTTCCAGATTCTTTGGGCAGAAATTCAAAGTACAACTACAGTAATCTGTTAGTTCAAGTCTACGAGCTTCAGTAATAATCGTCTCGCTCATTTTTCGGCCATATTATACATCTCAAGGTCACACATATTAAACACTTGGTCTTTTCAATTCTTTTTGTATTTATTTTTCTAGAAAGATACAAGCGAAAAATCAGTCCCCATCCAAACTCCGCAAACAACTAGCATGAAAAGGAAAAGCTTACTTCCCTGGCGGAAGTCATACCAGACTTGTCATTCTTTACTCGCCGTGTCCTCCGTCTCCGGTAAAAGTCCTCTTGATGCCCCTGAAAAAGTTCTTGACAGATGTGCGCCGGCGAGCTAGCAGGGCATTGTGTTCTCGCAGGGGTCCATCGACAGGCTCCAATTCTCCTTCCACGGCGCCGGGGCCAATTTTTGCATGACGGACACTAACAGTAACATTATCTCGTGCTACTATGTGCGCCCATGTTGGACCTTGGTCAAGCGGTCCACGTCTATGGATCTTCAACTCGACATATAGCTTTTCGGGCACTAGTTTACCTTCACGCACAGCCAACAGATCACGCGTGGGACCCGGAACCGGTCGATTGCCTGCGCTATCCTGCTGATAGAATTGGCCCAAGGAAAGTCGGAAATAGGTGTCTGCAGGCGCAGTAGGCCAATCACGCTTGACTTTGACCAGCTGGTCCACTTCGAGGTATATCCGATAATCCTTGGTCGGCTCGAAGCGTTTCTCCTGTTCCAGGAAGGACTCTTCGAGTATGTCGAGTTGGAAATATTGGTCTTTCTCTTTTCCAGTTTCTGCTGTGTTCATGCGGCGGCAAGAAGGCACAAGTGCCAAGTGGGTTGGGAGTCGCGGGAGCGTTTCGTTGCGGTCCGACATTCTTGAGAGTGTAAACTTTGTTGGTTATGCCGAGTGGTTGATTGGTGAGGGGTGGAGATTTGTTGGAGATGACTCGGCGGATCACAGGCCTTTCTTATAAGGGAAACGTTATGTTGTTCTTCAATTTCCACAAGTCAGCTCCCTGTTCAGCTCAAATATAATGCTTGTTCTCAAAACTTATTGCTTGTTTTCAAAAGAAAAAGGGGTGGGTGACAGCTCCATAGCTGTTCTTCTACTCCCATCATGTGTTGTTTATTCTTTGGGTTGGTGTTTTGTTTCACAGATCCAATATGAACGTAGTTTTTACTCTTGTCCTGCTGTTCTAGAATTTAATACTCGCAAAGACAGCCAAAAGATCAATTCTACGACTTTTATTCCCTTCCACTTCCTTTCCTGGGTTACTTTCAGGACATTCGTCAATCGCCCCGCTTCTTAATCTAGTAGGCTTGCTCACAGGCCATTGTTTGAAGCCTTTGAGTTGCGTTGAATAGAATCAGCCTCAACTCACTGCACAATCGAGGTGGCCATTCAAATTCAAATTTAAAACCTGTGAGCCCACAAATCTTCGAAAATTCGATAGCTATGAATTCTATCGACGTGAGATATCTCGTGGTGATTGCACGCACGGCATGCTTTCGAAATACTCTTCGAGTATAAGGGTCATTAATATGAAATGATTCGGTTAATATAGAAGTGGGAAAGACTAGTCAAATCATCGACTGTGCCTGCGGTCTCGAGATTGCGTAAAAATGAATAAGCCAGCAATGACAAACAGCCCTAGATTTTCGAGGTCGCCGGAATTTCGGGCAGAAATAATGGCTTTAGCATCATGAATTTCAACCCAGCAAGCCTCGAATGAGGTACCTGATCGAAAGCAATAGTATCAGAGAGATTCGGAACGAAAACGCACAGAGATAGTCCCCCCACGTCCCACAAGAAAAGGTCAGAAGGTGGAGAAGTGGGATTTGCGACACGTGATGAGGGATTCGAAGTTTTTGCCAGTAATGTTGGGCCGTAGGAGCGTACCACTGGGTAGAATGACTACTGCACCAGGAGCAGGTGCGCGCGGAAAGTTTGAGAGCAGGTTGTGAGGGCTCGATATTCGGAGATTAAACGTCGGATCCGAAGACGCGTCCTCCGTCGCGCGCGACCCACCGTCATCGTCCAAAAATTCCGAACAAGCAACGTACATCAATCTTGCCCATCTATAACACCCACACTCTCGCTCCAAAAAATGAAGCCCTACAATATAAGTTCGGCGATTCATAAGGTCTGATAGCTCCTTCCTGCGGAATCAACTCCTAACACGTCCTGCAGGTCCTCAGTTTCCAAGCGGCTTTCAAATCCAATCTCCAAATTCCATACTTCCGCGCTCTCTCCTCCAGCCCGCCCGTCAACCCAGGTATCAATCGAACAATCTCATACTGGTTTGAGGGCGAAGATCTCAAGAATAAATGGTTTATGGGGGGCGCTAAAGTTGACAACGAGATCAAAGAACAATTTGGGGATCTTGTGGTAAAAGCTCGCGCATCAGAACTCGCCAGTTGGGCGGAACAGCCCCATGGAGCTCTTGCTCTCATCGTTTTACTCGATCAGTTCTCTCGAAACATATTCAGAGGCTCCCCACTCTCGTACAGCTCGGACTCCGTGGCCCTCGAGGTCGCCACTGAAGCCATCGCGAAAGGGTTCGACAGAGAAGTCACACACCTTCAACAATCTTTTTTCTATTTGCCCCTCATGCATAGTGAGAGCCTGCTCGGTCAGATCGCAGCTCTCTCCCTCTACGAAAATCTATGCCACCGCTGTGAGCCTGATTCGATGTCGAAAGAATACGCAGAGAGTTCAACGCAATTCTCCCGGCTTCATCGAGATGTCATTATGCGATTTGGTCGTTTCCCCTCTCGGAACGAGGTACTGGGGAGAATTTCCACCCCAGAGGAGATAAAGTTCCTGAAAGAGCACCCTTCTGGGTTTTAGAGGGACGGCAGAAATCGAGGAGGGGTTAACAACTATGTAATCTCATTCCAGACATACCTCAAGACCTGTGTCAGTTCAGAAACACTCAAGAGACACGAGTTTTTTATTCCCGCCACACATTCCTGTCGGATAATCACTAAGAAAGGTCTTCGGTATTTGGACTATGGCGGCCTCCGAAAGTTATTTTCCATGCTCTGAGCTGGCAATGCCAATTTCTCTCGAGGTACCGGTTTTATCTCCCCAATCTTTTCTGCTTTCCCTTCCATATAGAGCCTGTGCTGTCCCTTTTATGTTTCTGTTATTCTTCTTCGAGCGAGGCTGCTGATTTTATGCAGTGCAGACGTTTTGCGATTTGTCCTGGGATGTTCAAGGGGGCAACGACAACCCTGACTTACTAAGACGCGTCACCGTAAAGTGTAATACTCGAAGCTCCCCGTGTCAAGGCATTACTGTTTGTTGGTTCTCTTTACCGTCCATAATCTTCCAGTGTTAGTTTAGCCCAACCACGTTAAGCGATTATCTGCATTGATCCTTGCTTTCTTTGTTCAACCCGACTGAGTACCACTCGCCTCGAGCGAGTAACCAAAGTCATCAAAGAATCAAGAAGGGTACCATTTATCAAAGCGCGCCTTAGCGTTAACGAACTACAAAGGTTCCATGTCATGATAAGGACATCTACATTTTCTCATTCGCACGTAGCATCTATATATCTCTCTGCACTCAACTCCATCGGGAAAAAGGTTGCCAGTACTTCCGACACACAAACTTGTCATGTCTTTACTTGAATCTATGCCCAGCGTTTTAATTAGTGTAATTCAGTTTGCACGGCGGGGGATTTGACGCTATTTGCACGTACGGTAGTGCAGTACAAGGCCTGAAATTCTCACTTTGACCCGTCCAGTGCGCACTGATGTCTTAGCACTGATGTCTTAGCACTGATGTCTTACTAGGTATATACTAATTACACCGAAACAAGGGATCAAGCG
>Ga0247778_1000581_pt1 | contig 39084 bp, 47 predicted proteins | sample UWRJL049202B5_FD_179939 | JGI IMG/M metagenome (GOLD analysis project Ga0247778, IMG submission 179939) | Plant litter microbial communities from Arlington Agricultural Research Station in Wisconsin, United States - UWRJ-L049-202B-5 | ecosystem: Environmental > Terrestrial > Plant litter >...
TCGTAGTGGCCCCCCCCCCCCCCCCCACCCAATCGCTGTTCTCTGATCTTGTAAAAAGCACTCTTCATTATTGCTTCTGGTGGTTCCCTTACTGCCTTTGGCCGATTTGCGCCGTTTCTGATATTAGGAGCATCCATTACAACGATCGGAGGCGGAATGCTGTACACTTTGGACATTGGATCTCCATCATCTCACTGGATTGGCTTCCAGGTTCTGGCTGGTGTTGGACTTGGTCTTTGTTTCCAAGTTCCGATCATGGTCGGACAGGCACTTGCAGCAGCTGAGGATGTGGCGACGGTAACGGCAATACTCATGTGTAAGTCCGAGATAGGCAGCCCGCTCTCTAGCTTCCCTGGAACCAACTAACTTAATCTGCCATAATAGTTGTTCAAACAATTGGTGGCGCACTCCTCGTCTCTGCTGCGCAAGCCGCGTTTGTCAACACTCTCATATCGCAGCTTCTGGTGAACTCTCCAGATATCAGTCCAGATCTTGTTGTGAGAGTAGGAGCGGCGGGTCTCCGTCAGGCTTTCACAGAAGCTCAAATACCAGGGATTTTGGTATCGTATATGGCTGCCCTGAGAGTTGCATATGCAATAGCTATTGCCACCAGCGGAGCTGCAGCACTGGTTGCACTCTTTGCGCCTTGGAAAAGCATCAAAGGGAAGTTATCGATGGGAGGTATCTAGGTTAAGACGAAGTTTCTCGATACGTGTAGTAAATTTTAACGAGAGGCACAATTGTGGCTTGGAATGGGCTAGAGTCAGGACAGGAGTCGGGTTGCGCAACAAGAACTTAGACTGAAGGCAATCGAGCTTGAAGACATGGGAAAGGGTGAACACAGTCATTTTAAAAATAATAAATACTCGGCTTTGATACACATTTATGGAACGCCAGGATGATTAGGACTTCTCATAGACCTAAACTTACTTCGTACTCTGACTCAAAGAGTATACGGTCGAAATTGAACTGCAAAAAATGTGAAGATTAAGATTCGAAACACTAGACATTTAGCACACATAGAAACGCTAATTGAAGACAGGAGTATGATGGGGGAAAATAAGAAAGAAAGAGACTATCACTGTTGGTGGCGTGACGATCAGTCAATGGCAACTCAGCAGCTGCCTAACTACAGTGATATGCGAATTAACCTTGACAAATACTAAAAACACGGAAATTGGTCCTTTTTTCCTACAGACAATTGCAAGTACGGCCTATTGGAAAAAAATAAAAAAGAGGGGCTTCGCCAGAATTTTCTTCCAATTTTCAGACTAGACTTTTCAGATATTCTTCTAATTAAAGAATTAGATATATTTGTATTACATTATATTCAATAATAAAATACCCCTTTTCAAGTAGTGTTGGCTGCAAGTTATTATTTGAAATGGTTGTTGGAGTCTTTGGGGGAAAAGTGCCAATTTCTGTGTTTTTGGCAAGTGTCAAGGTTAATTCGCATATCACTGTACCCCGCTTTTCCCAATATGTGGCCTGCATCGTACGAAGTATCCCTTTCACAGACATCGAACTTCCCAAAAATTCGAGTCCTAAATCCTCGTCAACTTCAATACTTTGTCTTTGGGAAAGCTAGTCACATTAATTTGCAAAATGGGTTGCTGTTGCAGTTGTTCAGCTGGTCGCAAAACAGGACGCGACCAAGCTCAGCCAGATCCCGAGTCTTTGAACAGAGGCTTCGGTCCACCACGTAAATTTTACAGTCTTCTTTAAAAAAAACTTATTTCTGATGCAATATGTGTATCACAGCTCCATACAACGCCAAAATTCTTGATGAGCCTACCAGTATTACAACACCCCAACAAGACAAGGCAGTCCGAGAGCCATCGATTCTTTCCGCTTCTACTACCTTTCATGGAGATCACAAAATGCAAGGCGTTCGAGTCGGCGTCCAGTCGAGCGATCACAGCCTATATTGCGCTGCAGCTGGCGGACATCTAGAACAGGTGAAGAGGCTGCTGGAAGCCGGGTTCAACCCATCTGATCGTACAATTTTTGATTGGACTCCTCTTGTAAGTCTATATCTCACTATTTATAGACATTACTTGACAAGGAGAAAACTGACTTGTTGAAACAACAGCATTGGGCCGCACACAATGACATTAAGCACGGCCATGAAGTCACGAAGTTGTTGATCGAATACGGAGCGAATCCCAACCAACTTTCGGATACAGGGGTGACCGCTCTCGACTTAGCAAGAAAAGCAAATAAAACCGAGAATGCGGAATTCTTGGAGAGTATTGGGGCCCTGATTGGAGCTCAGATTCGCGGTATTAAGATGCACAAGAAGATGTTGCAAGGCCGTTTTGGCAAGCCGATGGCCTGAACTACCAGTGGGGCTTTTAGGCTTGTAGAGCGCAGCTACTACAACACCGATTGGGGTTGTATGAATGTGGTGCTCGAACATGCTTCTTATGAAATTTTGACGGCTTTGTTGTGTAGTTGTTTAGACTCCATTGTCAAACTGCCAAGGTAAAATATAGCGCACGGTCCCTCTACGCAGTACACTTGCAATATAAATGTGATTGTTCAGTACTGGTGATTGTTGGTTTGAAGTTGGCTAGTAGGGTGTAGATAGTTGAGTATAACCTTGTTCAGATACGAGCGGTTCTTACCTCGTTCTGACCATGGTTCATCGTATGATATCCGATCAAATTACCTTCGTATCCAGGAGAGCAAGCGCTGCGCCACACCGGCGCCACCTCCCTATTTTTCAACGACTAGAGAACAAACCATAAATTAACTTAGAACCATCGACATTTGATCATCCACTGGTATTGCTAGAATGTTCGCGGCACTATGGTCCACATGCAAGTGGATGTTGTGGAATACTTGGAAATGCTTCAAATGGCCCTTTCTCTTGACTCTTCCATTGACAGCAGTCGGCATCATATGCGGCATCTCGGACGGGTTTTATTTCGCCTTCTGGCAGTCTAACCTGATCGACAAACACACCGATGCCTTTCTACATGAAGTGAAGGAGCTCGATAATGACTGGGGCGTTCCTGAAATGACGTTCCGAGACTTTCAGGACACGAACAATGATTTCCTGGTGATGCGCTTGAACTTCAATGACTGGGTTTCGAAAATGGGATTTGTTCATCCCAAGGAATACGCAGAATACGCCTACTCATTGGATACTCCAATCAACAAATACGGCGATTTTGACGCGCTGATGGTTGATGCGAGTCCTTCCTGTGGATCCCCTCCCCCGAAAGAACAATGGGTGTACATTTCCAAATTTGCATGGCCGACTTTCAGTGAGTGGGATACTGCGTTTGAAACTGCTGTTCAAGCAGGCTACGTCCCATCCATACTCAACGAAACTCGTCTCTTCTTTACTAAATGCGGCGAAAACTTCCTGTGTGGGGTTTGGGGTGTCAGAGCTCCAACCTTACTGCACTTTCATGTCGAAGACTCCGCACCAGAGCCCGAAGATATCGAACCCGGATTATCATATTCTACAAGCCTCTCAAATCTCCGCCCAGTCACTGTCCGAGTCATTGAATTTCCCCTCAAAGACATCTATACAGGATTGCCATCCTCGGTCTTCCCGAGTCCTAAAGAGCAGATGCTAGCCATCATGCGCGGGGACAAATTGTACGAGCAATTTGAGCCGTGGACTGAGCATGAGCAAAACATGCGTCGATTCAACGAATATCTGGGCGACAACTACTACGGCGTTAAAGGGACGTACCACTACCACCTCGGAAACATCAACTCTTGGGTAGAGAAACACGTTGAGAAGCCGCTCGGTATAGAAGACGCTTCCGCTATCATTTACATGATCAGCTTCGTGATGACAGCTGGAGTTCTGAATTTTTTTATTCTCGAACCGTGGTATTTAATAAAGGGCGTTTTCTCGGCATTTCTGGGCTTTCCGAAAAGGGGGGATTGGATTCTTGGAGATGGTGCCGAGAAAAGTCAAAGCCCCTTGGACGAGTTCATGGGCATGGGAGATAATGGGCTGTTCGATGACTTTATTCGAAGTGCGGAGGCGGAGAAGAATTTCCCGGGTGGCAAGGTTACGACGGGCGCGGGCAGCCCATCGACACTGAACACTGAGCCATCTATTACTGCTGATTTCAAGATGTGACTTTACGAGATTCGACAACTTTAGAAAGTCTTGTACGCTTGGTAGATGGAAAGGATAGCGATAGCTACGGATTGGAATCTCAGTGATAATTAATACAGAGCAACTGATTCGCATTCCTGTTCGAGGAAGCTTAAGTGCTAAAACTCAGAATGATACCCAGAACGAACGGAGTAATAGGCTTCTAGGCATATATCCCAAAAAAAGGAAAGATTACGCACTTTGACTAGGCAAGGCTCGCAGAAGCATGGAAAGCTAGCGAAACATAAAGCAAAGATACAGATCAGATTCTTATATTCAAAAGCAAAGCTATACTACTTTTTCGACGCCTTACCCCTCATATGCGCCCTACAGAATTGCGACAAATATAAAAGCAAATCATCCAAATTACTCCTGGCAATATTATCCTGGGTATCAAACCGACAGATCCCCTGATGATCAGCCACCATCGCAAGCACAGTCTCCCGCTCAGACTCCAGATCAAGAGTCGCAGACGAACGCGGTACAATCTCCCAAGCTCGTTAGTCTTCAACTCAACCAGTTTTCGAAATATATGACTTACAGGATTCATCGTCTCACAAACACTCAAAAAACGATACCGTTGTTTCTGATTCCGCCAGCTATCCTCCAACCCCAAATCAAACATGCCTGCCTTTTGCAGCGCCGTCATCAGATCAGGCGGTGCGGCAGCCAATCCAAATAACTTCTTCAATCCCTCCACGAATTTTCTGAATCCGGATATTGGGACCGGTATATTTATGGGGCTCTTATGTGGGGTGCCGAAGAAAACGATGGCGAAGATTGCGTCCATTGTGTCTTTGTGCGAGGGGTTTGCGCTTGCCATGGTCTGGAAGAGCATTTGCTTGATGAGGATCCCGCCGAGGTCGTGGCCCATGATGAGCAGTGGCCGGGTAGGGGCCTGATTCACATTTGTTAACTTGAGACGTGGAAAATTTGGGGGGAATTGAGACGACTTACTTTTTCTCGCTTTTCAGCGAGAGCCTCAAGCAAGGCTGAAGCATCTTTAACCAGCTTCTTGGGAGTATAGTCCAGAGCACTGTCATAGGAGACGAGCATGACGCGAGCATTGGGTATTTTCTTCGGCAAGGCATCTTTGAGCCAAAAATGACCGGATGCACCTGCGGGTTTGCGCCATGTATCGTAGGCATAGTTGTAGTAATGGGTCCTAGAGAGATTGAGGCCGTGAATGGCCACGATGCTATTTGGGAATTAGTCAAGAGCTTGCCGTGCGGGGGTTCTCAACTTACTCAATTTCTGGGTCCTTGTGGCCGGTACCTTCGTACAGAACCTCAAGAAGCTGGCATGCATGTTAGCGCACTGCCTCAATGAATACATAGGCCCTCTCACCATCTTCACAGGCTGGACTGGTTCAACAACTATTATTCCGTACGGTAACGACATTTTATAAGTTTGTAGGAGGAAGTCAATTGTAGGACGCAAGGAAATATTTAGCTGCACAGATTGAATAATATGCGCGCTTACTTCTTAGAATCCTGCTTGTCAATGAAAAGACATTGGGGTACACTCTGTAATTCAATTGTCCAAACTTCCATTTCACCCATCCGTTCCTGGCTCCTACTTCACCCCAAAAACTATCATACACCATAATTCACCGCCATGATATTCCAAAGAGTTTCGTCCGACTTTTCCCAGAGCTGTCTGGATTGGTATCCGCATTCTCGAGGTACAATCTTTGGTGGCCCTTCACATCCAATGTCAAGTATCTGTACACAAACTCATCTTGTGATGGCCGTTTTACCATGTGTAGATTTACAACACCTTCATTAAGTGGACCGGCAACCTAACCTAAATATTAGAATAATGTTTGGACCAAATTTTCAAGAACTCACGTTAAAATGCATTATCAAATGCTCGGTGCCAGTCTTATCGGTCGAGATCGTCGAGCTGTAAGGCAGTCAGCACAGGTTCACCAATGTTTCATAATACCACATACGCTATAGGTCTCGCTCTCCTCCATTTATTCCAAGTTGGCTCCCCAAACGCGGTGATCTTCTTCGTGGGTCCAAGCAGCCTCGTACACCTCGAATCCTTTCTGACCTGGTCGAACGCTCGATTGAAATAGGATGTTTTGCTTTCGGGTGAGAACACTTCAGTGTACATTAGATACGCTACGCCAGTCTAAGTTCACATATTAGCAGCTGCTCGCGAAGCTATTCCGTCGGAAACTAACAGTCATAACAGCTCCCAGAATAATCAAGCCAAAGTTGAAAGTTTGCTGGGTTGTCCTCGCTGCTTTTTCTCTTGCAGACAAATTGCCCCATGGCACTCTGCCATCGTCGTTGAATGCTGTTACTTGCTTTCTCCTTGGTTGTTGTGAAGCATTGGAAGTTCCTAGGCCGGTCTGTGTGGCGTATAATCTCGCGGCAATTATTGGGCGAAGAGCTGCTGGGAAGCTCAGGATAGGACCCGGTCGACAAAGGGAGTTCATAGTGACAGGATCCTCATATAATTGAAGACCCTGATGGTTTTGTTTTCATCGTTGTTTTTGCTGTAGAACTTTGGTAGCGGGGAAAGCTTAAAGGAAGGCGCGCTAGGGAGCAAAGTGGGCCTTCCGGCCAGATTGCGCCGCCCCTCGACATAAATTCCACCACGCATCGCATCTTCAAGGAAAGGGGAACAAAGGATCCCCCCTCTCACATTCGACTCCCTAAATACTCGTCGCGCTCCAACAAACACCGCCAACATGGCTGCCCTGGCCTCCAAAACACAGTCGCAGAAGATCTTCGAGAAGTTAAGGACGAAGCAGGCGAATAGGGTAAGCATCCCACATGTCACTCACCGTCTCGTCGAGTTGAAGTCGCTGACGGACTTTGACTTGTAGATATGCTTTGACTGCGGGCAAAACAATCCTACCTGGACATCTGTACCTTTCGGCATTTACCTGTGTCTCGATTGCTCTTCGAACCACCGCAATTTGGGTGTCCACATCTCCTTTGTGCGCTCTACGAACCTCGATCGTATGTGCGAGTATACCCTTTTTATGGAGGACACTCGCTGATATCTATACTAGAATGGCAATGGGATCAACTACGAATAATGAAAGTGGGTGGCAATGAATCTGCCACCAAGTTCTTCCAGTCGAATGGCGGGACCGCTGCTCTGAACAGCAAGGACCCCAAGACGAAATACCAATCAAACGCCGCTACGAAATACAAGGACGAATTGAAGCGACGGGCAGCCAGGGATGCGACTGAGTATGTGGCCTGGGGAGACCCAAAAACACACCATACTGACACTGTGCAGATACCCCGGTGAGGTCGTCATTACCGATGTAATGAGCAATGGACCGACCGACGGCACCTCTACCCCAGCTGGCGAGCCTGAAGACGATTTCTTTTCTTCCTGGGACAAGCCATCTATCAAGCGGCCGACCCCTCCTGTTTCACGAACAGCCACCCCACCTGTCGTTGGCCGAACCCCCTCCCCATTCCTGGGTGCCGGATCTTCAAACGGCAACGGCATTGCCCGAACTGCCTCACCACTAGCGAACTCCGAATCTACACCTCCAGCAGCTAGCAGAACTACATCATCCGCGGCATTGCGCAAGGGTGCCGCAGTTGGGTCTGGACCGCGGAAAGCTAACGTTTTAGGAGCGAAGAAGACAAAGTTGGGCGCAAAGAAGGTCACAGGCGATGTCATCGATTTCGATGCTGCTGAGAAGAAGGCAAAGGAAGAGGCTGAAAGAATCGCAAAATTGGGTTACGATCCAGAGGCCGAAGAAGCAGCGACGAAGAAGCCTACGATTTCAGCGAAGACCACCGATCTCCCCAAGATTGCTTCACCAACTCCAGTCAGCCCAGGCAGGGCAGGCTATGGCTCCGGTCCATCTCGCGAGCGTACAAACAGTGAAATGGAGAGACTAGGGATGGGGATGGGGAGACTCGGATTTGGACAAATTGGAGGAGCGAAACCTGCCGCTGCTGCACCGAAGAAGATGGGCGGCTTTGGCTCAGTCGGACCCATCAAAGCCTCGCAAGAAGGTCAGTTGTGCCGAAGCACAATTTTTTGAAGTATCGCTAACACAGTATCAGATGATGATGAGAAGTATGCGCGACAAAAGTTCGGCACGCAGAAGGGCATATCTTCAGATGAATTCTTCGGCAAGGGAGCATTCGACCCTAATGCGCAATCTGAAGCCAAGCAGAGGCTCCAGGGATTCGAAGGGGCGCAAGCTATCTCCTCGAACGCATACTTTGGACGTCCTGATGAGCCGGACGCTGGGGAAGAATATGGCGACTTGGAGAGCGCAGCGAAGGATTTTGTAAGAAAGTTTGGGGTCACTGCTGGCGATGATTTGGACAACCTGACACAAGTACTGGGCGAGGGCGCAACCAAACTGCAAGGAGCTATCAGGAGTTATCTTAACGGCTAGTACTTAGGCGTTATACTCAAGAGTAGCAGATGCAACGGCGTTGGAGCAAGAATGTTCTACGTGAGAAGAGAGGAACTCAGTACAAAACGTAAGAGCTGAAGCTGGTCGGTTGGCCTATATGTGAATTTTTGATGCTTGATTTGCGGCATAGATTGCGTTGCACTGCTCGTGAAAATTAAAAATAATTTTCAACCTGCGCACCTTGAAATTGTTACCGCTATCCATTCGCCATAAGGTCATGTTAATTCCAATCGCTATTCCAAGATATTCCAGCATTCTGAAAACACTAGTGTTCGTGGCTTTTGCCTTTCTTGTCTTCTAGCAATTTCAGGGTCCCCATGCCAGCGCAAGGGGCTGATCTGCCAGCGGGCCCAGCGCCTTTTGCATTTTCGCTTCCAAAACCTTGTTTTGACCTTTGATCTCCCACGCCCAACCACTTTCACTTTCCAGGCATTATGACGTACGCCAACCAGGGACACGATTAAATTATATCCACAATCCTGGATCATCACGGACCAGTGACTCAAAGTGAGATGGTTTGATTTGACCATCATGCGAAGAGCCAGAGACAAACAGGGCAGCGACCCTGGTTGTGGGTAATCTGGGCGCTCTCTTTGTTGTCAATCTGTCAAGGTATTATTTCTTCTGGGGGGTGGTATGATGTCGCTGAAAGCTTTGATATTTTTTTTTGCTCTCCCGGACTTCTTATTCACTTGTTTTCCCTCATTTGTCGAGTTGAAATCCCCTCCAGAGAGCCATTCCTCTTGTTGTCTGTCCCATATCGCAGCTCAAGAGTACTTTTTGACATCGCACAACTCGATACCCGTCACAATGAGAGCAACAGCTCTTGTCCCAATGGCGTGTGCCATTGTTGGCTTTGTCTTATCGATGCTTTGTCTCTTCGCGGGCCACAAGCCAGGGTTTATGGAAGACTACCACATTATTACAGTATGTTTCCACACGCCTCATTGAAATCATATCTAACCTTTCTGTAGCTTAATACCTCTACGCTAGGCCATAATCTAATTGATAAACCCTCTGCGACTACCACTTCCGCCAGCTCCAAACCGACAGCTACCTCACTTGGCTCTTACCTAAGTGGTATCAAACACAATGTGACTGATACCATCGAAGGAGAGTTCAACGACATCTTGAACAATGTTGCAGATAAATTGGCAAAGGAGCTCGGTATCAAGCAATGGTACAGTCTCCACTTAATGGACATGTGCGAAGGAACCTATGCGCCAAACGCTACCGAGAAAGGAGCAGACCTAAATGTCAGCACCTGCTCCAACCAAACTGCAATGTGTAAGTTTCCCTTCCCGTTCAGCAAACCTTCGACTAACACATGAACCAGTCCACTTCGATATCGAAAAGCATCTGAATCAACAACTCGAAGCCGGCGGCCTACACATCAACCTCAGTGATATCGACTTCCCAGATGATATTCAAGACGGCCTTAACAAGTTGACCACAGCTATAAATGCAACTTTCGTCCTCTACTGCATCGGCATCGCAGCAGCCGGTCTCGCTATCCTCACGGCACTCCTAGCATTCTTCCTCTCCGGCTCGCGCCTCATCTCATTCGGGAATTTCGGCCTCGCATCTCTCTCTTTCACTGCTCTGCTCATCAGCTCCGTTATCGTTACCGTCATAATGAAGAAAGCCACCAACCTCATCAACAAGTACGGAAATGATATTGGGCTGTATGCTTACAAGGGAGGCAAATATCTAACGTTGACTTGGATTGCGGTTGCTTTTATGGCGATTGCTAGTCTTTGTTGGGTTGGGGAGTTTTGTGTTGGGAGACGACAGAGGGGGAGAGAGTATACGGAGAAGAGGTCAAGCCACAGGGGCTGGAGAGGCTGGAATCGGAGACGCAGTGATGAGGCTGCTTTGAGGAGGAGCGGAGTCTAAATTTAAATGGTGATAATGAATGATGAGTATCAGGAATTAATGAGGGTGGGTACGTAATGTATAATTTCCTTTTGTTCGGCGACCAGCGATTTTGGCATACGTGCGAACTGGGAGTTTCGGGATTTGATCTTAGATACCCTTTACAATCCAGTCGTTGCTTAATCTCTTGTTCATTGAAAACAATATCATTTACTGTTTTGACAAAATATTGGTCATATGTTGGGAATATATCCAGGTGCGTTTTTGAATGCCAGAGTGTGAAGTATTCACAAACTGAATACCTAGATTTTGGTGCACCAAATCTAGCGCCAAGCGACCGGCAAGATCTCGAAAATGTGTTCTCTTACTGAGGAGCTCCAATTTCTTTTCTTGTTCGTGTTAATTGGTTCAACTTGGAGCTTTGAAATTGTTTGTGAGAACGCTGCTACTTTAAAGCCACATGAGTCGAGGAAAACTCCTGGTCGACCGACTTCTCGAAAGGTCAATATTGAATTGGTGATGAGTAGTAGGAAACCCACCTACCAACTTCCTGTTCTTCCTCTTCCCTTCTTAGCTGTAACACAACCCAAACACACTCCTTTGACCAAAACAATCCACACTCTCAATATGTCTCGTTCCATCCTGAACGTAATCCTTCTGCTCGTCAGCATTGCACTCACCTCGGCCCTTTCCTTGGATATGGTTACGACCAACGTCACAGCCGGCTCTGATTTTACTCTCCATGTCCACAATGACTTGTCATACGGCAGCGCTTCCTTCGACCGATACTATGAGGCTTACACCGTCTATCTTCGACTTTATCCGCTGTCTTATGAAGATAACATCCAACTTTCTTGTTCTTTAGTTTCTGTCCCAGCCAACACCACATCCGTAAGTCAAGCTTTGATCTCCGCCGCTTCCCCGTGAAACAGTCTAAGCTGACTTCAAATCAAGTTGACAGTCCGAATCCCCTCCTCCATCGGCCCTGATGGACCCGGCTACCAATTTGCCCTCCAGTCTCTCTCTTGGGACAATACTGGACGACACGACTCACTTCCCATTTACGGCAGCCCCTTCCTTCTCGAAAACGGTACTGGCAGCTGGTCTGCCTTCGAGCTTGCCGGTAATAATGTGAATTCAGATTATGGGAACAACGTTATTCCTTGCAAATAATACGACTGCGTACGCCAATGCAGCCAGGACTTTTACCCAGCGAATTCAGACGTGTGAGTTCATAATTACACGAAGGAGGAGAGATGCGCGACCTACCTCTCCAAGAAGTGTGCGTTAGCTTGTCCAGGCGTCGAAGTCATGGTCTAGGTGATGGAGTCAATACGGAATCAATCATGACCGGAACCTCAACAGGTATGGGTACTTCAACATATGCCAGTCCGGCATCTGCGTCAACGACATCCATGGCAAACACTGATCACCGAAATTCATCTTCAACATCGACGTCGACGCCAACATCGCTCTGCTGACAAGCAATTTACCTTCTCACCCCGGCCCGAGTCCAACTTCTCCATCTGTTACACCGAGCTCTACCTCTGCAGCAGGCACTGGTACGACTTTGGAAGGGATTGCTTGGTTGTTGTTTGCTTTTGCTTCTGTCTCTGCAGGCCTCGCGCTCCTGTAGGAGCCTGAAATAGTTCTGTGCCCTTAATAAATGCTTTTGGACGTTGGATGTCATATCTGAGAGATGAGTTCTAGCTAGCTAAATTACATATGAGAAAGTATTAGGATGAAACAATCGTGTGTGAATGGTTCTCTAAATTGCAAAAAAGGGGACGCGTCGCGTCGCGTCTCAAGGGCCTGCACATCTTCAACCTCCTTTCTTGATTCCCCACTTTCTCCATTGGAGTTTCGTCTTCGTGCATTCTTGCTTCCACATATTACTCTAGGCTTGAGATTTTCAAAGCCAATCACCTGCTTCGTCGGTCAAGATGTGAGAGCTTAGTCAGCACTTATTTCTTCTGACCTCAACTTTGGAGTAGGTCCTTCGTTCAACAAAAGTTGAAAATGTTTAGCATTCAGTGATATACGATGGCATGACTTGAAAATATAAGCTTGCAGTCTCCTTTTTCCCATTTCCGTCACAATGGACGGCGATGAGGCCGAAACCACTGGGCCTCCCTCATCAGGCAGAGCGGTGAGTTGTCACCCAAGCACTTTTACAAGAAGAAGCGCTAATTGTCACAGTGTGATGCCTGCCGTTCTCGAAAGGTTTGGTTGGGCACCCTTGAAGCAAGTGTAAAGACCTGACGAAGCAAGATTCGATGCGACAGAGTTCAGCCATGCTCAAATTGCCGCATGGCGAAAATCACATGCCGATTCTCCCCAAAAGTCAATGAAACTCGACAGAGGGTTCTTATCTCCAATCGATAGTATGATCGAACACAAGTTATTTCTGCAGTACTGACTTTGCCAGTGAGAAGCAAGTCGAGAGCATAGATGAGCGCCTCCAAGGCATCGAAAACAATCTACAGACCCTGCTGCTTGAAACGAGGAAGAATACCCCTCATGTGACAGCCAATGGCGCAAGCATATCCACCCCAACATCGAAGACTACGAGGAAGTTGGCATTGTACCCAGCACCATCAGCGCCATCCAAATCTCGGGATGATAATTATGAGGGTGATACGTCACTCCTATCTCATTCGTTGCAGGCGAAAGGTCTTTTTGAGAAGCTCAGTTCTAAGTTCGCGACTGGAAACAACACAAGACTGAAAAAAGCGATTTCTAGACTCCAGGCTACGCTGAAATCACAGAGTAAACTGGACAAATTTCATGCTCTACAATTTTCGGAGAAGCAACAAGGGGCAGAAGATCCAAAACTATCTGAGCTAGAGGTCCCACCGGTGGACGCAGTACTGGATGTGCTACGTGCTAGTAATGGTACGTGACCAGAATCGTGTTCCTGGCGCGACTAATCAGTCCTTTATCTCAATAGAAGTCATTCCGCGATTCTTCATTGAGATGCCGGTAATTTTGCTTTCAGATTTTACTGAAATGTGCCGGACTCTCTACTTTTGTACGAGTGGCTATTCTCCAGCACTGTTTGCAATAGTGAATGCCGGTCTTTATTATCTTTTCGAAGATAAGCAGCCGAATGTTAAGACCGCTGACGATGCACGCTATGCTTCAATGTGCCGGTCTAATTTTGCTCTACTCCTAGAGAGCTTTCACTTAATTATGGCGCCGTCACTTGAAGCTTGCCAGGCGCTCATATTAGGAGTACGGCCTTAATTCTCGATGTCACATAGGGGCATGGGATGCTGACAATTTCAGGCTTTCTACGCGGCTGATCTCGCAAAACCATCGCTCTGTCTGAGACTGACCTCAGTCGCCGCCCAAATGTGCCAAAGTTTGGGCTATCACCGGCTTCCCGCAGCCAAGGCTGAAATGAAGGACCTAGCGGCCAAGAAAGCTGTCTTCTGGAGCATGTATGCGTTGGATAAAGGACTATCTCTCCAACTAGGACGAACTTCAATTCTTCAAGATTATGACATCTCCACGACATTCACAGTAATGTACCCCGCAGAACCCGAATTGCACTGTTGGCATGAGCTTGCCCTATCATGGACAGAATTTGCGAGGTTTCAAGGACGTGTATATACCGAGCTTTATACTGTTGCTTCTGTCAATGGTTCCCAACAAGTCCGAGAGAAGCAGGCCCGAAAGTTGGCAGCTGAACTTTTGGAATGGCGACCACGGCAAATGTGGGTAAGTTATACGCAATCAATGTACCGACTAAATCTCAGGACTAATATTTTCTCAAGAAAACACACCCTGGTACCCCTCACAAACCCAGCTTTGAACTGGCTCGCGATTCCACGGACGTTGTCTATCACGCCGTATTAACTATCATATATCAGGCCATACCTCCTTCTTCGTCTAGCGTGTCCATATCTCCGATATTTTATTCCGAATGCATTAGTTCAGCTCGGAAGGCGTTAGATTGCCATCGTGAAGCAGCATTGAAACTCAAACAGAACGAGGAAATTTGGAAAAGTTACGTCCACTGGTAAGTGCTTTATTCCTTGGAATAGACGTCTAATTGAGACTTGTATTTATGTCTTGACACGACCTAGGACTCTGTTATACAGCCCTTTCGCGCCATTCATGGTTGTCTTTTGCGAAGCTGTGGCAACGCTCAACACTGTCGACCTCCACAATCTTCGGGATTTCGTCGCGTCCATCGAGCCCATCAAGGACGGTTCTCAGGCTGCCGTACGCTTGCATGATCTCTGCTCCGCCTTTTATGAAGTAGCTAAAGTATACTTCGAAGAGTCTTCTGTTTCAGTCCCTGGACTTGACGGAAACAACACGTCGATTCCGGGACATTCATTTGATCCGGATAACGATGGAATGCAGGAGAACTTTCGAAATAGCTTCGAGGAAAGTAATATGCTCGACCTCAATAGCTACATGACTTGGCCGACAGAGGATTGGCTTCTAGCTGATCAATATACGATGGGGAATATGAACTCGGACTTTGGTAGGAATTAGGATGCATGCCTTTTGGAAGATTCCAATGTCCATGGTTCCCGAGAAGGAATTCAGCCATGACAGCCAAGTGCAAGACTCTTTCTTAAAACCCTTCACGAGGTCTTTAGAATATTGTGACATGCTTCTATATTGCATGAGAGCGTGTTCTATGTTTGTTATTGCCCCGCTAGATTGCCGTCGATTGGCCAAAAGTAGAATCATCAGAAACAGTGTGGTGAAGCTGAGCCGCAAAGTCGACGGGGGAGTGTCCTTGCCCAGGACAAATTCGCGGAGCCCGCGGGCTCCGAGCGCGATGGCGCAGTCGTACGGCTCCGAACGCCCAGACGGTTAGCCTTAACCAATCAGGGCTGCGCAGGTCACCTATTACCTTCTATTAAACCATTTAATCTTCTGAACATCCGAAACCATATTAGAGACAGTGCTTTGAAGTCAGATACATCATGGAAGCTTCACCAGAGGTCTCTATTCCGGACACGGAAGCAAAGAAGGGAAGTATTGCGGCCAAGTCACTATCTGGAGTCGGTTTCAGCAATTATCTGGTGGGCAGAAACTTGATATTTCGACATCATCAGTGCTAACATTCATTTCCAGAAAATATTTCATTATGCAGACCATTTAGACTGGTTTCTATACGGAATATCCTGGGGTTGCTCCATCGCGGCGGGCACGACAATGCCCCTTATGACAATGGTCTTCGGCCAGTTCACCACGAAGTTCAACGACTTCGCAGCCGGCAAGACTTCCGCCGGTAAATACCGCAGCGAAACCAATAAATTCGTTCTCTGGTTCATATACCTCTTCATTGCGAAATTCACGCTCACCTACGCTGCCATGCTGTGCAGCACAATCGCGGGCATGCGGACCACCCGCGCTGTGAGGCAAGCATTTCTGGACCATATCTTAAGGATGCCGGTTTGGCATTTTGATAAAGCGAGTAATGGAGCTGCAGCCACTCAAGTTACGACGAATGGAAATCGTATCAATCAAGGCATCGCGGAGAAGTTGTCGTTAGTCATACAAGCCCTGTCCATGTTCATCTCCGCGTTCATCGTTGCTTTAGCGGTGCAATGGAAGCTCGCTTTGATAACTATGTCTATCATACCTGTCATATTGATTGTTGTAATTATATGCATTGCTATCGATACTAAGCTGGAAAGTCGGATTGTGCGGATATACTCGCGAGGCTCGGTACTGGTTCACGAAGCTATCTCGTCCGTCAAGACTATTCATGCGTTTTGGGCCCAGGAGAGCATGGTGAAGAAGTTTGATGAATCTCTCCAGCAGGCACATATGGAGGGGAATAAGAAGGGTCCGAATTATGGGGTGTTGTACTCGATAGAGTACTTTTGCGTGTTTGCAGGAACGGCACTTGCATTTTGGCAGGGGCACAGAATGTATCAGAGTGGGGAAATCCACAATGTGGGAGAAGTTTTCTCGTAAGTCTATCCTTCACATCTGTTGCAGAAGCAGTCTAATCTCGGGCCTGCAGAGTTGATCTGGCTGTCGTGATGGCCGCACAAGCGATGACCATAATCGCCCCGCAGTTCACGGCACTCAGCAATGCTGCTGCTGCTGCCGCAGAATTATTCAGCATCATGGATGAGAATTCCGAATTAGATCCATTAGATCCTTCAGGGCAACAGCCAGCTACTTGTGAAGGCGAAATCACTGTTCGAAACGTTGACTTCGTCTATCCGTCAAGGCCTTCTGCGCCCGTGCTTCAGGACTTCAGCATAGATATCCCCGCCGGTAAAACGACAGCTTTGGTTGGTGCTAGTGGTTCTGGAAAGAGCACAATGGTTGGAATTTTGGAACGATGGTATAAGCCGTTAAAGGGAAGCATTACACTGGACGGCATCGAGCTGTCAGAGTACAATACAAAGTGGCTTCGGAGTAACATCAGGCTTGTGCAACAGGTATATTTGACCCAGAAAACTGAGAGTTTTAAAGCTAATGGTTTGCGAAGGAACCAGTGCTGTTCAAGGGTACCGTGTTTGAAAATGTTGCAAAAGGGTTTGTGGATGCCCAACGGTCTCTATCTGAAGATGTCAAATTTAAGTTGGTGGAAGAAGCGTGTAAATCGAGCAATGCTCATGATTTTATTTTGCAACTGCCTCAGGTATGTAAAAAGCTTTTTTATGCAAACCGATCTGACCTATTTTCTAGGGCTATGATACCCAGGTCGGTGAACATGCGAGCAGACTCAGTGGCGGCCAGAAACAGCGAATTGCAATTTCAAGGAGTATTGTCTCAAACCCCAAAATTCTGCTTCTGGACGAAGCAACGAGTGCTCTTGATCCGACGGCGGAAAAGGTCGTCCAAGACGCACTTGACAAGGTTTCGAGGGACAGAACGACACTGGTCATTGCTCACAGGCTCTCGACAGTCCAAAACGCAGACAATATTGCTGTGATCTCAGAGGGCAAGATCGTCGAGCAAGGCACTCATCAGGAGCTCATCAATCTAAAAGGTCAGTATTATGCCCTAGTGCTTGCGCAAGACCTTGGCGGTAAGCAAATCGAGCGCCTCGATAGCCCTGAGAATTTAGACGACTCTGAGGATGAGAAAATGGGGCTCGCTGTCGAACGCACGAGAACTCGGCCAGGAGCAGGAAATGAGACAGGTATGAATCAATACGATGGTCCAGAAACACTAGGCTATTCTCTCCTCAGATGTGTTGCAGTCATGTTCGCCGAACAACGATCCTTGTACCCAATTCTCTTCTTCGCGGTTCTCGCCTGCTTGATCGGCGGAGGCACTTACCCAGCGCAAGCAATCACATTCTCTCGCGTCCTGAACGTCTTCCAACTAGATGGCCAAGAAGCGACCCGGAAAGCCAATTTCTGGGCTCTCATGTTCTTTGTCATCGCACTGGCCAATCTACTTGCGTATTTTACTCTCGGAGTTCTATGTAATACAATCGGGCAGAGAATTACGCACCGCTACCGTTTGGAGATGTTCAAGCGGGTATTGAGTCTGGATATGGATTTCTTCGATCTCCCTCACAATACTTCCGGGGCTTTGACATCCAAACTTTCCTCGATGCCAACGCAGTTGCAGGATTTGATGTCGTTGAACGTCTTCCTAATACTTATCGTCATTGTCAACATCATATCTAGTAGTATCGTAGCTCTAGTCTATGGCTGGAAGCTTACTCTAGTTGTGCTATTCGGCGGCCTGCTTCCTCTGACAGTAGCTGGATTTGCTCGAATTAGATTGGAGACAAAGTTGGAGGTTGAGAATGGTGACCGGTTTGCGGAGAGCGCGGGGCTAGCAAGCGAAGCCGTGGCCTCGATTCGGACAGTTGCTTCTCTTGCACTTGAAGGGGAGATTCTCATGGAATTCTCCGAGTTGCTGGGGAAAATTGTGTTAAGGTCAATCCAGAAGATATTGTGGACGATGATCTGGTTTTCGCTATCGCAGTCGCTAGATTTTCTGGTCATGGCGCTGGGATTTTGGTACGGCTCACGGCTTGTTGCTTCTGGAGAATACACTACAACACAGTTCTACGTAATCTTCATTGGCATCTTGTTCGCTGGACAAGCCGCGGGCAATTTCTTTGGTTGGACGACCAGTTTCACCAAATCTGTTGGTGCCGCGAACTATCTCCTCTGGCTTCGTACATTGAAGCCAGTTATATCCGAGAATGAGAAGAATAAGGCGATTGGACCCAAAAGAAACGGCGATGGTAGCATCAACTTCGAGCACGTCTCCTTCAAATATCCTGCCTCGGGGAACTCTCGCGTGCTCCGCGATATCTCAATGACAGTAAGCTCTTGAATCCCACAACACCTCAATACCATCTAATTCCCACCAGATCAAATCCTCTCAATTCATCGCCTTTGTCGGCGCCTCCGGCTGCGGCAAATCAACCCTCATCTCCCTCCTAGAAAGATACTACGACCCAACCTCCGGTCTCATAACCCTCTCCAATCAAAACATAGCCACACTCTCCCCGCGCCTCTACCGTGCACACCTCTCCCTCGTACAGCAAGAACCAACCCTCTACCAAGGCTCAGTCCGCGACAACGTAACGCTCGGCCTCTCCCCACCTCCTTCAGAAGAAACTCTCCAAGAAGCCTGCCGACAAGCCAACGTCCTCGACTTCGTGTCCTCCCTCCCAGAAGGCCTCTTCACACCCTGTGGCTCCCGTGGTGCCCAATTCTCCGGCGGTCAGCGCCAGCGTATCGCCATTGCACGAGCACTGATCCGCAATCCCAGAGTTCTTCTACTTGATGAAGCAACCAGCGCGCTTGATACGCAGAGCGAAAAACTGGTGCAGGAGGCGTTGAGTGAGGCGGCGAGGGGCGGAGGAAGAACCACGATTGCGGTAGCGCATAGACTGAGTACGATTCGGGATGCGGATGTTATTTTCGTGCTAGGTGCGGGGGAGGTGGTTGAGGTTGGGACGCATAGCGAGTTGCTTGCGAAGAGAGGGGTGTATTGGGGAATGTGCGAGGCACAAAGTTTAGATAGAGGGGTGTGATCGATTCGTTCGTCGCCCTCGTCTGGTTCACGAACTGACTGGTTTATGACAACTTTCAGCTACAATGAAGGGGGTATCTACTCACTTTGGGAGTCCGTTGGCGTGCAAGCAAGTGGGTCTCGCCTCAGGGGGAAGGTCAATTATGTATTAATTATTTAAACTACTCTCTATGTTTGAGCGTTGGCCTATTCATAACGCCATCCGGGTATCTCATCAACCGATTCATGAAGGGCTTCAACCCTAGTCTCGTTCCGCCCTCCTCTCCGCAGCGTTCATATCCTGTCATTCATTGTCATATTTACATCTCATGCCATTCACACAGCGCTCCATGATGCTCTTGATTCGACCTCCTAAACATGGACAGCCTGCTGCACATGCGGATAAACTATAACCATCCGCTGCCACAAATCCGGATACTCGTTGATCAATACCTGGGGATCAAACGCCATCGCCACGAAGAACGTCGCTATGCCACTCTTGATTGGTACAAGGAAGATGTTGCAAATTTGCAATCCAACCAAGAAAGCAAAGGCCATGATGACAGCCGTGAAGGCATTCCCCTGGTTGTAGGATGGATCTGTGAACTGGACGTACAGGTATGCGAGGAAAGAGCAGACGTAAGCGACGAAGACCGCACCCATGGTCAAGACTGGGTTGATCAGGCATTCATTGACGAGGGCATCAACACCACGATCCTTCATCATTCTCCAGGTCATCTATGACTTGTTAGTAAAGGTGACAAAAAGGGGAAGAGAAGATGGAATACCTTTGCTGCGGGGACATATGCCCTTCCGTATAGAGCGATGTACGAGAAAGCATACTCGTTGATGAACTGAACTGCCCAGTCCAGAATTCCGATGAAGCATCCAAGAATGCAGAAAAGTATCTCTCCTACCATATTGCCCTGTGCTGCTTCGTTCTGTTGAGCGATGGAACAAGCTTGACGGAGACACTGGATCAATGCCACTAGAAGACTCCCGAAACTGATACTGCCGAAGCTGTAGGTCATTGAGCGTTTGAAAGCTCCTCTAGTTGCTCCCTTTGGGAATCCTTCCTGCTTTCGAGAGCAGAAGTACCAGGATCCGTAGACACCAGAGATTGTGACATGGATCACGTTCTTGATGACTTCTGTTATCCAATAAGCTGCGAAAGTCACGAAGACAATCAAGCCGATCACCTTCGCCTTGCTACAACCACCTGCACCGTCAACACTGCAGCCAGGTCCACCTGGGTAGTATTTCGCATATATGGCAACCAGCGTCACGGAAAACCAGGCTCCGAATGCTGTGGCAATGACTCCTCCAACCAACGAAACGATGAAGACATGTCCATAGTTCTTTGATACATCAATTACGACCTCAAGCAACAATACCGAAAATGGAATTCGGGGAATCCAGCTGATAAAGCAGATAATGTAAAAAATCGAGAAGACGAGGTAAACGACCGCAGCACTCCACCAGTGCCGGGCAAAGTACACTATAGCCGTTCCAATGCCGAAGACGATTTGTAGAATACCGGTGATCCAGATCGCCCTGCATATCTTGTCAGCACCTTCCTGAATAAAGTTGGGCGCAGGTGGTTTACTGCTTGGTGAACGCTCGGATGATCCAGAAATATGCGAATGACAGGACGAATCCCACCGCCAAAACAAATGCACTGCCAGAAAATTAGCACGCGGCCTGAATTCTCCATTTGAATTGGAGCTCTCACAATAGAACTATAGTATTAGTATTCAGAGCCACAGCCGTCGTACCAGAGTTGTAAATGCCTCCACCCTGCCGTCCCTTCGAAGCACTATATCCATAAATGGAGAGCCCAGAAACTGCAATGAAGCCCGCAAACGTCGCGAGGAACAGCAACGCGGCCCATATATCATTGAACCTCGGCCTCTCGACCCTGAACTTCTCCTCAAATCCGTTCTGGTTGTTTCCTGCTCCGTTGGCTTGTCCGTAATTTGTGGGCTGCTGAGGATACTGCCCATGCCGTTGGGGAAGGAGGATAATTGGAGGTTGCCCTCCTTGCGGGTTTTGGCCGATATCTTGCTGGCCTTGCTGGTAATATGAGTCGGCGGCGCCACCGTGTGGCGGCTGGTTCGACATTCCGACTGAGTAGATGCCACTTGAACTCAGCTGTAATTTTATTCTCGAAAGATGTTGGAGAAGGAGAAGGAGAAGGAAGAAGATAAGTTGTGAAAGCAAGAGGTGAAGCAAGGTGCAGTGCCAAGGCGAAGTCGGTGTGTGTTTTTGTTTTTGGGGCGTTTCCTAGTGTCGTCACTCGTGCTTTCCCAAAAATCATTCGATCGACAGCGCTAGAGCATGTGTCGATGATTGATATTCTGGCATCGTCGCTTCCTAAACAGCGCCTGCAAGATTCGGTTGGAAGTCATACTGTACTGCTCTTGCTCTTGCTCAAACTCAATGCAGAAGCGTCGATGTTCTCGATTTTGGGGTTTGTTTTCATCTGAATTTTCGACGAGCATTTACTTCAGCTGAACAGGGATATCAACAAATTAAGCTTGATTTCAATGCACGCCATCTCAGCTTTAGATCGGCGCCAACTCTGCGGTCCAATATTTCGAATTGACCAATCAACGCGTACCGTCGCGCTTGGACCAAATAAAGGACTTTCGGCAGTGCAGCTGTGCTACAGCGTTGAAACCTGTAGCGTGCGGCTCTGGTCACTGTAAATTAGTGGATTTTCGCTCAAGTCACAGGCTCCAATCCCTGAAATCTGCTTTGTTCTAGATCCCTCTCGTGCACGTCCTAATGGTCCGAACTTTAGAGTAGAAAGAAGTGCGGGAGAGCGAAGATTTTGCAAAAGCTGAATTTGTGCTTCAGGCACACGCCTAGAGAATATATATTGCGCCGGTTAGAATTCCAGGGGTTTCGCTTATTAAAGGGGTAGTGGGGCGAATGGCGGGGTATCAGTCCTTAGAAATGTGCAACCACATCGTCGTACAAGGCTCCAGCGACTTGATCGAGTGAGGAATTGTCCTTTCATTCTTATTGGCAGAATCTTTCTGCGCTCCTAATTCGTCGTGGGCTTCTGGACGCCCGGACCGATAGACCTTCGCAGCCATCGAAGTCCAAGCCGGGGGTGACAGAAAGTTAGCGGCCCAACCTCACGATTGCCTGATGGTATTGTGGCGCTGCCACGTATCCTCCCATATCAACAACAGCCTCATTTTTTGGTAACTGATGTGTTACCAATGTTGGGCGGGATCACCACACCATTTTCATTTATATCAGTGCCTTATCCAGCACTGAAATCCATCAAAGCTGGCTTGAGGCTTATTTTAGGCTCCTACGGTGGGGGCCCGGATCCTAGTCCAACCATCTGGCTCAATCCAGAGCCTGGCGTCTTATTGCTTCGATCATTCGCAATGACTTCAGTCAGGATCCTTTCCAAAAAAAAAAATCGTCACTTCACTGCAATTTACAAATCTTTGACTTTTGGCCATCTTTTGAAGCATGGTTTGCTACTCTGACGGCTGCGAAAAGCCTCATCTGACAGACGGCTGGTACTGCGGAGACCACGAATGCACGGAACCCAACTGTTACCAAGAACGTGTCAAAGATGTACGCTTTTGCGCAGCTCACAAATGCCCTGGCTGCTCGTCCCGCTGTCGAGAAAATGGTCTGTATTGCAATGAATGCCGTTGCAACTTCAACAATGACTGCGCAGACATCAGGGTTACCAATTCAGCGAACTGTGCCAAACACACATGTGGTATATCTTGGTGTTTTCAAACAGCCCACTTCGTGTCTGGATTCTGCAACAATCATACTTGTAACTGGAACTGGAGATGCGATGAGAAAAGATGCAGGTTGGCATTGGCTAACTTTGGTGCGACGCATGCTTGGTGCAACCAGCATACATGCTATGAACCTGGTTGTACTGAGGGACGCCAGTCAGACCTGGGACTTTATTGTGTGGGGCATACTTGTTCTCGAAATCAGTGCTGGGAGCGAACTAATGCTATGAACGGGAGTGAATTCAAAGAGCATACCAGAAGAGACCTTGTACCCGCCGCATCGCAAGACTATCGTGGTGGATTCATGGATGGATTCGGATTTGGTATCAATCTTGACCCTGTAGATCAAGATGCTGCACGGAGGATTCTACGAGAGGCAAATAGGGCCATGAACCAACGGGGAGGAAGGGAGGCTGGAAATATCGGCAATAGCAATTCCCACCGCGGGTTCATTGAGTATCCGATTTCATGATGCACAAGTATTAATTTGGGTTGATTGGCTGGTGCGTTTCCTATCAATTGCGGTCACTTTCTGGGACACTTATATCACGGCAGTTTTCAGTAAAGCTACGAAATACGAGAGGAGCTTTGGAAAGTTTTGTGGGGCAAGATTCAGGGAGGCATATTTAGCACTATATATATAACTCAAGTTGCAACTGAAATCCTCGATGTCCGCCGTGCTAGCATCGGGAGCACACTTCGATTTTTACAGCATTGAAGCCCGCTTGATATCGGGAGCTACTCCAATCACAATTTACCAACCTGATGTACATCCTGCCCTAAACTTCCCCAAAGTACGTCAAATAAACTTTGAGTAGCGCTGACATCAGCTTACATCATCCTACATTAGCAGCTCTCCTCCATTCGGAAGCACACTCTTGTAAATACATTTAGAGCCTTTCAGTCCAAGGCTTTTTGAGAAAAAGCATCGTAACACACAAGAAGGACCCCAAATTTATCAAGAATTCACCTACAACTTCCACACAATCACCCACGATGGGCAGCTCATGGAGAGGCAATCAACCCCTCTCCCCGCTTTTGGAATCAGAACTCGAAATTTTCCTTCGCCATATCTCTACCGGAAGCGTGACCCTGTCCGATGTTCGACTTGCTCTCTCGCAACCTTCAGGCCAACTCAATGTTCTCAAATCTCTCATCCGACTATACACATCCAAGGTGCCATGGGGAAGTCTCGCAAACCATTACTCCAATGTGTCCATCAACTCACTCGAAGCCAAAGATGTATTCGATAAACTCATAAAACGAGGGCGAGCTGGGCATTGCCTTGAAATGGTTCCCCTGTTCGCGGCGGTTTTGCGGGGTCTGGGCTATGATTTCTATTTTACTGGAGCTAGGATAAGCTCCGCGATGGCCGGCGATGCTCAGGATGGTCCAGGCTACCATGGATGGAGTCATCTGATTCTCATCGTGACGATTTCCGGTCAAAAGTACGTTGTTGATCCTCAATACATTGAGATTACAGAGCCTGTTATTCTCAATCCCCAGGGTGGGGCTGTTGAGTTTGATGGGATTCCTACCACAATCGTGCGACTACGATACTGCAGTCTAGCCGAAATCATCCCTCATAAAGCTTCAAATTCCGGGCTGATGACTTGGCTTTTCAAGATGAAACGTTCCTCGAAGGAGAGTTGGTCCCCGCAATACATGTTCTCGACAGAAACAGAATGGTTCTTTGAAGACCTTCCTGTGATGAATGTCTGGCTTGCTAGGGCCGAAGAAAGCTACCTCGTTACAAAATTCATCATAAAGCGAATGCTGCTTGCAGAAGAAGGCGCGTCGAAAAGTAACGACTCAGTTGAAGCTGTCTCAGGGGCTCCTGAAAAGGATGGCTTGCTGGCGGTTCCTGCACTTTCTGGCTCCGTTGAACTCGCACATGATACTCTTACTGTGTTTGAGTATGGTAAAAAAGATCATCAACGAGAAAGTTGAAACAGAGGAAGCAAGACTCGACGTATTGGTGAAATGGTTTGGGATCAGGTTGACTGAAGAAGAAGCCACCGCCATTCTGAGCCGACCCACTTCTCTTCGGCATTAGGAGACTTTCCATTCACATAGATTCTCCTCAGACAACTTTCTCATTAAATGAATATATTAGAGATAGAACGAATTACTTTCTTGACAGTAAGCAAACCACGAAATTTAGGCAAAATGATCGACAGTCCAAGATACATCAATCATCTTTCACACCCATCATCAACACTCCGTGAATAACAATTCGCTCATCAGAAGTGCAAGAATGTCGAAAGTATATTGACGCATCCAGAAACTTTTTGGCATGAATAGTATATCTATCGTGATTCTAGACTCTCGGAGTCGCATGCGGGAATGCAAGAGGAAGCTGCATGACAAAAACGTTCTCTCGTGGAACAGCAGCTCATAGGGAGCAATACCAGCATAGGCTTCCTAAAGTGCTATGTCGATTATTTAGTAGGGCTCTGAATTAGCTTTCAAATGCATCCAAGTGTAATTGAATGAACGGGGAAATATCTTGACAGCAACCCCGTCTACGATCTTCTGCTTGAAAACCGTTTTCACTGGTTTCAAAAATCCACAGTTTCAAGAGGTGTTTTATCTTTACACCGCATCAACCCTGCTAATATCATCAAGAGCCAGCCTTGAATTGGATACATGCAATTATTCGTGGTATGAGATCAGATTCTGGAGCAGTCGGCAATGAATATATTCCCAACTTATACACCTTTCAAACTTCTTTCCAATTTAAGAGACCAGTTTCTACTCACGCCCTATAAAGCACTCTTTTCTGACGTCCAGGAATATCACGGTGTTAGAAGGTCCAGGAGTTCCCCCGGAAACTGTTGTTGTGGTGCTTTTGGAAATTGAATATAGTATTGAGGTCTGAACATCTCATATCTAATGAGACTTCACATAGGGAGGAGATGGAAAAGAGGTAGCAATGCTCTTTATGGATGAATGAAAAAGCGATTGAACGAGGGAATTGGTTGACAGTGACCCCGCTAAAGAATCCTGAAACAACATGTTGAATGCATTTTCTGTTCTTGTTACCCAGCAAGCAAGGACGATCACCGGAGTATCACGTCTGTGCGCAGCTGTAAATTTTCTATCTTGTCCAACAATACACAGAAGCCAAGAATATATGCCCCTCCTTCTCCCACATTTCCACTCAGTGACCTGAATTCTGTTCAAGTCGTTCATTCACTCTAACGCATCGCCTTTTCATCACCGTACAAAAATCAATTTCTTCCTCCTTAACCACAAAATTACACAACAGCTTTCGATTCCTTATACACCGCAATATTCTTATAATACAGCCCTCATTGACTTGGATTTGGAGAAAATAGTTCGAAATGCATCAAGTCTCTAGAGATTCGGAGGTTGACGAGAAGGCAAGGATAGGTGAGCGAAAAGGTGAATGAACGACGGAATCAATGACAGCAACTTACCACACAGATTCTTTCATCTTGAATGACAAGACCAGCCTCGAATTCCTACACATTTTTCAAATTGTGTACTCGATGTGTCATTCATTGGACAAATCAAGACTCAACAGCTCGGTCCCCCAAACCAGAAATTTGTAGGTGCAGTAATTAAAAGCCCACTACAGAATACGTGTCAACATTCAGTAGCAAGTAAGTACCTTGTCTCCTCATGATTCTAGTAGCATTCAGGTGAATCACCTCCACCCTCTTGGCGTGTTTACTTATTTCCATAAAAGCCGCGCTCACCAGAGAAGGAAAAATGAATAATGGAAACCTGATTTCGTAATGAATGACCATTGTGGTGTTGGCTGAGACAGTATGTTCTGTAGGAATATTCGACTCTGTCATTATGGATTTGTTCTAATATGCAGAAGGGAGAAATAAGGAAATAAAGAATTGTGAAGGAATGAATGAATGAGCAAACCCTCTCACAATAGCAAAGGCTAATGATCCTCGCGTGAGGGGAAACTTTGGCGGTTCATCTATAATCCTCCTCATATATTAAAATAAACCATTTTCCTTTCACAAACCATACAAAAAAAAAACTACTTCGGATATGGGCAAGCCAACCTCAAAACTCAAAAAACAAGCCTGAAGTGTTCATTCCCTCTAGCATCCCCTAATAGGGTGTAAACTCCTTGGTCGGAACATTCCTTAATCGGAAACATATTGAACAAATGTTTTTTTTTTTTTTTTTTTTTTTTTTACTGTCCTAGCTGGGGCTGACGCTGGCGGGCGAAAATAGAAATTTTCGACTCTTCAGAATGAAATATCTAGGTAAGGGATGTAGACCGAATGTCACGATACAAAGACCTAACTCAACGAAAGAGTTTCTATTTGGATGTCGGAAGCTCTTCTGGACCTTTGACACAATCTTCAAAATTACGTCGCAGGATAGTAGCAAATAAATAACCCCTACGATTCCAAGTCAATGACCCACTTTCCTTCACTTGGAGTAGACCTTACCTATAAAAGCCACCCACTTCCATTTTTCATACACAGCAAAGACAACAAGGTACCCCAGCAGTAAGCATGTCTGCCGCTTGCTGCCAAGGTCCACTGTGTTGAAGTTTGAAAGACATTCCTAACAGGTGTTTGGCTTTGCTTTCTGCGTGGTAGGTAAAATGAAGGAGAGGACATCCGGGGTAGACGGACGAGCGAACGAACGAAGAACTCGATGACCGACAAATTTTCTTGACAGCAACTGTATCATAGAGAGACACTCATGCAATTAAATCATCAGCAAAGATACTTGGGTTGGGTTAAGATCTATATAGAAACTGTACATGCCGAAATACAATACCCCCTCTCAACAGAAGAATCTATCCAGCAACAATGTTGCAAGTCTGCTCTGTTCATTTTGCTCCTTTAGAGAACAGAGTAGGACTTGGGCTCCAATGTATTCCCATCCACTAGCTCGCTTCTCAGGCCCACGTGAATCTCCTCAAATAAATTCTCAGATATAAAAACATGATCTGCAATACCACACAAATGTTGTAGCAAAGTACGCAACTAAATGCAAAGATTATGAGCCTTGGGGATATGGTTTTAGATGAAGGGAAATCCTGTGAAACGTTTCTAAGTATTAGTTTTGCGTGCAGTGAAGGAATCCCAGCAAAAGAGAGGAAGAATGAATATAGTAGTGTGTGAAGTGGTTGAGTGACTGTAAAGAATTTTTGACAGCAACTCCCCTCCCTACCCATAATTCAAATGTAACTTTCACAAAAACTGCTGTGTAAGGACTCAAATTCGGAACTACCACACCAAATCTATATCCAGAAGACCGTAACTCAACACCACAATCCTCACCAACCATGACGTGGCGAGTTGACGGACAGGATTCTCTGTTGGGGATCCACCGCTCAGAATCCCACAGCGAATACATTACCCCCCACCCCACCGCCTATAGTCCTTGCCTTCCCATCTCAAGAAATACTATTCAAGTGAATCACTTGTCCAGCTCTCGTGGTATAAAACCTCCGCCTCAAAGAGAAAGGTCATCACAAAGCAATCAGAGTATGAAGACGACAAGCATCATCTGCTCTGCCGTGTTTGGAATCACTACCTTGCACATCTGTCAAATACATCTTAAACTTGACGTTGGCATTACTTGAAACTCAATATTCAAATGCAGGAAATAATCTCATGAATAGCAAAGTAAAAGTAATACATGAATGAATTCCTCAACCACAAAAAGGTTCTTGACAGCAACTCCCCCCATCCCCACAAACGAACAAATTTACTCCCAATAACCATCTAATCGAAAAAAAAAATCCATAAAGCCAAACGACCTATCCCCGGAAAGAAAATACCACTGCAATTCCAATAGTATTGTGATCATGGACGCCCATTGGCTCTTCATACCCACTCCCCAATCACTTTACTCAGATACCCCCCTTTGAATACCCATCTCAACCCCGCTAGCACCCATCACGTTAAGCGCACGAGAATGGGAACCAGTTTCAGTATATAAACATCTCAGCTCACAAATCCCGATCGAGTGAGCGCTATAACATGGCATCAAGTGGAGTTCAGGGGGAGAACCAGCTCGAGTTCGTGCTTGTGGAGGTAGGGATGCGGGATTTGGGGTTTGATGTTTGGGTATCAGGAGAGATGAGAGGGGAAGGAAAGAATTTTGACTTTGATGAAAATGAATGATTGAATGAATGGATAGCTAGATAATCTCAACGACAGAGAAGAGTTCATGACAGCAACTCCTTCCCTTTCTCTCACGCACTGCAACATTCACGCAATCCCATCGTTATCACCACTTCCCAAACCTCCCTAAACAGTAAAAGGACATGCAACCTACGAAACAAATCCCCGCACCACTAGGAATCCGATACCCATATGATATCGTGTGCGGCCTCGTGGGTTCGATACCGACTCAAAACCCTCCCTAGTCTCCTTTTATACCCTCACCCATCTCCCCTCCTTTTCCAAGTCGCTTAATTTTAAGTGAATCACCACACTCCACCCCAACATGCAACCCGCCAACCTTCCCTATAAAACAATCCTATCCCATCCCCAAAAAACGACATGCCCAAAATGTACAAAAGCGACAGGCTGCTCTGTCCCCTCTCTTCTCGCGAGTCAAAAGTAATGAACGGATCGTCTTTTACTTCCCCCAACTTCGATGTCTTCAAAGAAGCATGGTAGTAAGCCGAGGCGAGAGGGTGACCCGAACGGAAAGATTTCTTGACAGCAAAGTCCCATCATGACGGCAACCTCGACGTTGACAAAACAAAGCAAAGCAGCGCGCACACACACTCGTTGCATGAACGAGACCAATAAAGGACTACCTAGTAGCCTCGAGAACGAGTGAAATAACGCAACGCCCTTCACGTCCGAAAACTGGACAGAGGACAATCCATTCCAGTCATCGTAGATGTTGGGGAGGATAGCGCTCTCTGGGATTCGGTGCTGAGAGTTTATACTACTCACACATGCCACTGAGCCCATTCACTTCAAATTATAATTCACGGCAAGCAAGAGGGACCATGGTTTAGTTGATATCCATTCCATTCCATTCATTTATATCCACCCATTCCACTCCCACATCCACATCCACCAGTATCTACACCCCACCCCCTCTCATCAAATCGCTTCTTCATATCCATCCCATCAAATCCATAGCAAGCTCAGCTCAGCTCCCTTTCATCCCTCTTTCCCTCTCTCTTCCCATCCCATCCATCTCAGCCAACCCCCAAGAAACCCCTCAAAGCAAAAAGAGAAAAAGAAAAAAGCGAGGTAATTAGATACACATTACTGATCTCCTCATATTGACTTCGCTTCCCGAACGCAAAAGGCTATGTAACGTCAAGATAAAGCAGTGTGTGTATCTGCCCTCCACATCTGTCTCTTGTCTTATCGTCCAGATGTGCAAGAATCGAAAGATCTCCACCGTCTCTCTCAAATTAAGGAACGGAAAAAAATGACAGGAAAAGGAAATAAAGACGCAGCTTTGTACAAGAAAAAGAGAAGAAGGAAAATAAGGTGTTTCGTTCGCTCATATCAAGGTATCCCACCACCCCAAGTACGCCATTTAGTTATAAGATTCCCCATGTCTTTGTACGCATCGCATTTATGTCGCATGAAAAAAATTTCAGGTCCCGAATTGCTTTTCTGTGATAGGAAATTTGATTATAGCGCTTGGCCTGGGACTGGTTTTCTTGATGGCGCACTGCGGGACTCCGGTGGTGAGGTGGCGACTGGGTTCATGGGACTTGGCCCTGGAGGGCTGTTTCTTCGGCCCTGCATTTGAGCGGCTGATGGGCTGCGAGGACGGCCTTGTTGTGGTCCTGGTCCTCTTTGACCGGTAGGGGTCATTGGACGGTTGGGGCCAGGTGACATAGAGCGAGGAGGTCCTGCACGGGGACCGCCTGCTGGAGACATTGGGCGACCTTGGCTGGCGGGTGACATGGGACGGGCTTGAGCACCAGCTGGTGACATAGGGCGGCCCTGTTGAGGGACACCTGGGCGCATACCTGGAGGTGGGCCTGCACGAGCTCCTGGAGGTTGCTGTGGGCGAGGTTTGACGGGACGAGTGGAAAGACAGGTTCTAGGAACAACACCTTGCTGAGAGCGATCAAGACGGATGCAAAGAGCCTGAAATAATTAGCTTATAAATACTCAGCACCGAGAATCGCGAACTTACCCATCCATCATCATACTCGTGCAAGAGACGGATCAGCTGACCAGCGCGTAACTCAAGCTCATCTTCCATCGAGGGCTTGAAGTCAAGTTGAACGCGGTGAACAGTGCTGTTAGCAGGACCTCCAGCGGCGGCGATAGCTGCTCCAGTAGTGGTTTGTTGTGGCGAAGCAGTGTTGTCTGAGGTGATACTGAATTCGGTTCCGGCAGGACTTGGTGGGCCCATGAAAGGGTTGGCATGGGTGAAATCTAGTGGCTTGGGTGCATTCTCACGCTTTGAAGCTCCACGAGCGAGACCTTTAGCGGCACCAGCAGCAGCACCTGTAGCAGCAACACCTGTAGCGGCGCTAACGATTTCTCCATCAGGGCTCATGACGCGAACCTCAGCTGGACCGTTGGCGTTGGCGGAATCAATAGACTCAGCATGGTTGCCGAATGGGTTGGCTCTGTTGTCGGCGTGTCCGTTGACCGGGCTTTCCATACGAGTGGTCTTCTCGGACATCGGTGCGGCAGCAGTCATAAGAGCATTGCCACGGCTCTGGCGCTTCTCTCCAAGGTTGGGAAGGAACTGTGTAACAGGACGAAGAGACAGACGAGGTGGAGTAGGACTGGTTCGGGTGGTTTGAACGCTGGCTTGTCGGTGAAGAGTGTCGGAGAACGGATCATTCTTTTCACGGTCGGCGAGAGCTTGTCGCGATTGATCCTTGCGTTTCTTGAAGCAGAAGAGAACGAGCGCAAGAATGGCACCAACAAGTAATAAGATACCAATCGCCAATCCGGCCTTTCCTCCTGCGCTCATACCTCCAGAACTTGGCGTGCTCGTCGATGAGGGACTAGCCGAGGCTGATGCTACGGAATTTGAGGTCTTCGCATTGAGAGTGGTGCTCGCAGCGAGAAGGGGAACAGAGCTTGCGAGTGTGGTGCTTTGGGTGATGGCAGTAGGCAGATCGGAAGAACTTGGAGCAGCGCTGGAAGTATCCGCGACAATCGAGCTGAGAAGTGACGACGGCGCGGTACTTGAGTTGTTGTCATCGGCAATACTCGACGCGGGAGCAGACTGAGCAACGACGGGCGCAGAACTCGCGGCGGATGACTTGGCTTGCTGTGTCGCAGCTGGTGTTGTATTGGGCTTTGCTGGAGCAGCGGGCGTGGGATCTGGGGTCACTCCGACGGTGGTGTATCCTCCAATCGGTCCATCAAAAGTTGGCGTCGCTGTCACGTAGACCACGGATACCAGAGTTTGAATCGGTGCTGGCTCGGGAAGAGCAGCGCGCGCTCCATGGCGGCGATGCAAGTGCTCGTGAAGACCCATGGTGTTCTCGTCCTCCTCGATTGCGCGCGTCTGTATCGATGGATATTATGTTGTAGCAGGTATGCGAAGGACCAGATGACTGTAGTGATTCGACGTGGGGTCGCGATTAAGATATTATCGTGGAACGGGGAGTGCGATGTGAATCGTGTGCTCGTGATGGTGCAGGTGGTAGTAAGTGAATGTGAATGTGGGAAAAGTGTCAAGAGAACGATTGTGAGTACTGCTGGGTAAAGAGCGTGGTGTTTGATGTTGATGCTGAATGAGCGGTTATTCAGACATGAACATGGACGACTATCAACAATCGAATGCGAGCCGGTAAAAGAGGGACGACCGCGTTGGATTGCGATAATTAGGGGTGAAGGTGAAGGTGAGAATGAGGATGAGGCTCTCTCCGTGAGGGTGAAGAATGACGGCGATGAGCGATGAGGTGAGGTGAGCGGGGGGAGGAAGAGGAAAAGGGAAGGGCGACAGGAAGGTTGGTGGAAGGAAAGGCAAAGAAGTGTGGTGGATGTGAATCCGGGTGATTGGGGAACCCTCATTGGCCAGGCAGGCTTGAGAAGTGGGTGACATCAAATTTGGTCTCCCAACGATCCATGTTGTCGATGCAAGGAACAAAGGGTGGAACCCCTGCAACATCCCTGCAGTATCCCTGCACCAGAGTGGATTTACCCTTCGCCTAAGCAGCCACATCTTTCCCAAACAGGACAAGTCAGGTCCAAATGCCTTTCTGCCAGCCAATGACCTTTTACATGCAAATTAAACAAACATTAGCGGCAGGTACCACCGAAATGGCCTTGCAAAGGGGATCAAAGGGGATCAAAGGGGATGCTTGGGGACGATCCAAACTTCAACAGGGACGCGCCTTTGTCGCTATTTACAGAAAAGCGTCAAGTACACCATGTGCCAATCCATGGGGAGCATCTAAATCTGAATGACACCGTATGATAAAGAAATGCTGCTGTATCTATCGAATGTTATGACGACAGAGTTGTTTCTGTTTTCATCGCATCGCATCTCCGATCTTCAATCTTCAAAAAGTTTCGTTTCGTTTCGCTCCTTCCTTTCCCCGACCCGCAGCTCGGCCAACCGTTGACGGTTCATCCCATCGGACCCCGACCCCTGAGGCTTAATGTTCCCGCCTCCAATCCTTCCCGCGCAACAAATTTATCCTGCTTACCCATATCCACATCCACCCCCATTCTTTTCTGTATCTCTCACTCAGCAATGCAGCACCACAATCAATATCCGACCCCAACAATGGAACCCGCCTGCAGAGTTATTACTCACGCCTTACCATAGCGTAGCTTATGCACGCATAAAAATGAGCATCTCAAGAATGATATCACCAAACCCGACGATCACTTGGTCCTCATCTCTTTTTCGCGTGTAGAAAAAATTAAACGCGTTTCACCTTTGACGTGTCGTGGCTGGGGAATCGGGATGCGGCGTCTTTACCTCAATCTCAATTTCTCCCTCCCTCCCTCAAAAACGTAAAATTAGAATCCTGTCGTGCGCGCACCTCACAACGCCGCGATTTTGAGGCCTCGTGATGTCCAAGCTTCTGTAAAATTACACGTCTCTCTACATCACATGACCGCATCAACATAATTTCATAATTTCCTTTTCGATAATTTATCTCGGAGGATATCTATCATGCTATCCCCTTATCCGGTGATAGTCTTCCGTACCTAGGTAGAGGAGATGCTGCGCCTCTGGAAATCAATAGATAAGGTAGGTAGGTAACTTTAAAGTTGGCTCGCTCGCGCTCGCTCATGCTCGTGGAGAGTTTGCATTGCGTGCTAAGATCAGCAGCAATCTTTCCCCCTTTTGAAGAACGAGTCGGGAAGTTACGATCCCGGTCCACTCGTGGACCTTGTGCTTGGCTGCGTGTGAATTACGGGCTTGATAGTGCAAGATGAGTTCCCCATCCACGCGTGTGGTAAATTGCTGTTGTGTTAGACCGCGTGTCAAACCAGAGTCTGGGGAGGGAGGAGGGTTTTGAGACGCGGGTTTCCCTTCTAGATGGTTTTTGATGGATAGTTCTCCAACTCCAAGGCGTCGGGTTGTTTTCTGGGGAACTTGGGAAGGCTAGTGAAGTTTGACGGCAAGTTCCTGTCGTTGTGCTGCTATTTGATTTTAGTCCATGTATTGCAGCATTCCAAATCCTTCCTTTTCAAATTATCGTTTTTGGAGGAATAGTCAAAACGCGTTTTCGACATATGGGGGGAATTTCCTCGGGAAGCTATCGAAGTTCAACGGAAAGTTCCTACTTGCCTCTATCATTTAATACGGTCTCGACACGCTTTCATGCTTGCATGCTTTCAAGCTGCTGCCATTTTATATCTGTCTCGACTCTCGAGCTGCCGCGACGCAGAGACACTTCGCCGGAAGGATTTCATCGGTTTTACAGACTGCCAGAATGGATTGACGAGCACTCCCAATCCAATTTTGCTCCGGAAATCCTCGACCCATACACTTGATACCGGAGAAAGACCTGCTACCGGAGCTCGTACTGGGCAAATGTTTTTATTCACCTTTGTGCCCAACCACAGTTAAATACATACAATCCACCTTGGGAGAGATTGCAGACGTCAACTTCCCACGGAAAAATTCTCGGGGACTTCACTTGAACCACTTCAATTATCCATGGCCATATTCCATTTGCTGCTTCATTCGTATCATCATTTGCTCCTCTTCTCTTCTGTAATTCTCACTTACGGTGTGGGTATCGGCTATACATTGAGTACGGAATTCATGTTCGGTATATGGATTAATAGCCTATCGAATTCTTCGTCCGGGAATGCGGGTAATGGCTTCTCGATAGATTTCTGCCGCATGTGACTAACGATGAAGAGATTCATATCTCCCTGTTGTTGCTGCTGACTTTCAAATTTGTAAGACCAGTCTCGTCCTGCTGCACTGCGTGCTCAGTCTCAAACGTTACCCGCTGAATTTTCTTTTCCAGCTCAGCTGGACGTTCGGATTTCCTCGCGTCCTCGCCCAGCGTCTTGTCCTTCGATACTGTTCTGCATACAAACTTGGAGGAACCTGGCTGCTTTTAAGATGGGAATAGATTCGGCGAAGATTCATCGTTCATGCTTTGGAATTTGTTGGTGACGCTGCTAGATTGATCTTACAGCGAGGCTGGGGTTTGCTGCTTGTGTCTCCGGATACCTCTCGGAATATAGTATGTTAGAGGTGGACCATGTCCACAATACCCAGTGCATCTTGATTCTCAGCCTCGTGTGTTTCTCTTTCTTTAAGCACTGTTCTCACGTTGTATTTTTTCCTTGTTAAAATGAACACTGAGAACCAGCAGGGACATAAATACAGAGAGGCAACAAGAACACTCCAGTGTGGATATATACGCCGGCACCCTCGGTGACCCTCTCGTTGGCCCCGGGGTATCCTCCTTGGAGTCAGAAATTTTGGTCTGGCCCGCCTGTTTGTGCATGCTCAGTAGGGAACTGAGTCGTATTGATCTGATCTAGTGGTCGTAACATGTGTCTAAGTCTAGCAGCGAGGTTATTTTTCGCGCTGCGACCAATGGTTGTTTTTGTGTGATGAAGTCGCCTAGGACGATATACTATTGATTTCGTTCTTGGTTTACGGTAGCTAGATCTGGGGGCATCCGAGTGCTGCAGAAATTCAGATGGCATTTTGGAACGCAATTTGCGAACCCTTCCGCCTCTTCGTCGGTTGGGAAAACTCTTGGATAGCTGTCATTCGTGGTGGAGAGGCTCCGCATGACCTTGCGGCAAGATTTTTCCAGGTCTTTCCACTTTCTATGAAAGCCAGATCTATAAATTCCCATTGTAATGAACTCATGCGAAGCTTTCGCGTACGTTATGTACTGTCATTTATCGAAGCCAGGCTTCCCCCCTTGAAATGAGGGGCAGCCATGGCCAAATTCAGCTTCAGAAAGACTACGTTCTTTCATCAGCCATCTCTCTCCTTCGATGACCTTGTGAAACTTTAGAAACTAGCACAAGTCAAATCTGTAACTTTTTCAACTTGTCATACATGTAGAATTTATAATGAGCTAAACTTATTCAACGTGTCCAGATCCTTCTCTAGCGCCTTCCATGCTTCTGCTGTCATACAGCCCTCAACGTATAGACTCCCCTCATGATTCTTCGAAGAGATTTGGAACGTGTTAAGAGGTATGTTTCCAATGCCAACAGCCTGGGAATGAATGCCAGATACCAAGAGCGGCTTGCGGCCTCCAACAGCAGCCGCACTAAAGTCAACTTTCTCGTACACCTGGGCGCTAGACCAATCCGTGAAGAAAAACCTCGCGCTACCCTCCTCATTGAAGGAGGCTCGGGCACCCTCGGCAGAAGTAAGCATCTTATAGTCAACAGCAGCCCGCGCATGAACCTGCTCGGGCGTCGTCTGCTTGGAAACCTGGGTGCGAAACGCCGCGCTGAACACCCCAAGCGGCTCCTTCGTCACAAGGCTGCTAGGTACGTAGACATAGGCCCGAAGCGTGGCATTGCCGATGTAAATCGGACTCTTGCCACTGAGATCGAAAGCCGTGAAAGCCGACGGGACGCGGCCGCGGGTATCGTAGGCCCTGACGATCGTGACGGGCTCCGGGGTTGAGGGCGCGAACTTGGTGAGAGCGTGCTTGCACAGCCATGCCACTAAGACATCTCCCTCGCTCAGAAACGGCGTGCTAGGATCGTTTCTGGAAGCTACCTCGGGAGGGAAGCCATTGGCCTTGAGATCCGCGATAGCTCTTTGTCTGATTCTGCCGATCACGGATCTTTGCAAGAATATAGACTTGGTTTCCGTCTTGGCCGTATACAGCGGATCCCACGCATTGCCCGATTTGAAAACCTTTGACTCCACGCCTGCCAACTTATCGGCGAGGTGTAGCTGCTCTTTGGGAGCTGTACTGCTGAATTTTGCAAAGACGTCTTCAAACGCGTCGATACGGTCTGGGACTTTTCGCCCGCACATCACGTCGCTCCAGGCTTTGAGGATGAGGCCTATGATTTGGGCATCGCCCATGTTATGCAGGAAACTCCATGAAACCAGTGTAGCATCGCGGAAAGAGTTGATCCGCAATGATAACTGCGGCTCGTCTCGTGAGAGCATGTCAGCTAGTTTCTGAACGCCGCTGGGAGGGCTGCCGGGAGGTATTGTCAGAGACCCGAAGTCGTTCCAGATGCTTTTGTCAGTCTTCGCGAAACGGCTGGGTAGCGGAAATTGCGAAGCAAGTTCGTGATCCTTGAAGTTCATATCATACTTTTCATGATGGTAACGGACAGCAGGCCGCGCCTCGGTGAAAGATTCGGGTATGTGAATCTCAAGCCTTCCGGTATCATTCTGGGGAGCACAATTAAGCTGTGTGCCTTGGGGTCAAGTTCGATACTTGCAGACTTACATTACGACGTAATCGGCCACCGAGCTTCCTCCATTCTCCAGTTTCCAACAAACGCACCAACGCCGAGTGAATAACATCTGGCTGCAAGACAGCCTCGAAGCATAGAGTGACGGAGATAAGAACGAAATGGTTAGGTGCGGTATCGTCAAATAGATGCATTGGTACAATGCGATCACCTTTGACAACCGGCGGCGCCGTGCCGCTTTGGGACGAGGACGCCATTGTACAAATCGGAAACTATCTTGTTGAAGGAGCTTTGTGGGGGAATTGCTGACGTTTAAATACACTTTGTCGGGATCTACGGCGAGGTCTGGCCAATAAGGCAAGTCTTACCTCTCCAAGAACAGGGGGTGGAGGACCCCGTACGTGATGAGAAACAGACGAGCCCCCTGAATCCATTATCAATGCCCTGCTTGACCAAAAAATCGCGAAAAAGTAAACGAATACATATATGTAAGAGTCTGAATTCAATTCCATATAGGAAATGAATACGATAACAATGCAATTAGTGTTTATAATTTTGATAGGGAATATGTAGAAGAGGGACAAGATAGCGGCGCAGCAGGATTACAGTAGGAGGGGCGAGGTTCGGAATAATCTTCTTTGGGACTAGTCTCTACTTCCCCCAGCCACTTTATCCCCACATGCCCACTTCTGACCACAACCATCTCTCAATCTCTAGAAAGCGAAAGCCTTTGTACTGTATGTATGGCATCGTTACTGGGTTCTTAATACTAATACCAGTACATTTTTATGAGCTCCTGACCTGTCAGTCCTTGCTCATAAGTGCACTTTGACATTCGGCCCGCAAGTGTCCATTGGACATCCCTCCTTCTCGGACATGGAAGACTGGATCAATCCGAGCTCATATCGACGGAGAAATAATAGAAGATATTGGCGATGCTTAGCGGGTAACTTCGTTGCGACAGACATAGTGCACAGACTGCGTCCAAGCATGAGCGGGTACTCGTCGAATTCATCTTCAAAATATTCGATATGCCACTCGTCCATAACAGACACTTTATCGTTGCCGTCTAGCTCATGCATGGATTGGTGGTATTTCGTTTGTAAAGTAATCCAGCCG
>Ga0247778_1000582_pt1 | contig 39072 bp, 50 predicted proteins | sample UWRJL049202B5_FD_179939 | JGI IMG/M metagenome (GOLD analysis project Ga0247778, IMG submission 179939) | Plant litter microbial communities from Arlington Agricultural Research Station in Wisconsin, United States - UWRJ-L049-202B-5 | ecosystem: Environmental > Terrestrial > Plant litter >...
CCTTATCCCACGTCCTCGGCTACAGCATCGGAAACGACGTCTCACACCGAGACTGGCAAATAAAACACGGCGGCGGACAATGGTCTCTCGGGAAAGGCTTCGATGCTTGGGCACCTTATGGACCAGGTATCGTGAGTTCAGAGTTGATTAAGGATCCGCAGAGTTTGGAGATAAGTACGAGGTTGAATGGGGAGGTGATGCAGGCGAGTAATACGAGGGATATGATTTTCAGCGTGGCGAAGACGATTGCGTTTTTGAGTCAGGGGACGACACTGCTGCCGGGAGATTTGATATTTACTGGGACGCCGCAGGGGGTGGGGATGGGGAGGAAACCACAAGTTTGGTTGAAGGATGGGGATGTGGTTGAGGTTGCGTTGGAGGGTGTAGGGACGTGTAGGAATAGGGTTGAGTTTGCGAAGGGGGAGAAGGCTAGGCTATAGATTGGGATTGGGAGAGTCTACGAAGGTCCTCGCTATGCATACCTCAAATAACGATTCCAAAAGTTTGGGTCAAATGAAGGAAGGCACTCATAACTTTCTCAGGTCCTGTAAGTCAATGTGCTTTTGCTTTCACCGAGACTATTCACTGTTGCACATCGTAGCCGAGACCCAAAGATTTTGAGTTGTAGTGAATAGTCTCTATCGCTTGCAAATTGCAAGCAATCCAGGAAAAAAAGGTGCAAAAAATGCAAAAGGTTCACATGTTGTTCCCAACAGAGGCTACTCCTTTGCTCAATACCCTGAGACTTTTTCCCCAGGAAAGGTGTGAATTCGCTGAGGGCCCTAGAACTAGGATATGTTTATACGGGGACTTTTTTGGTGCATTGGTGGCCTGTCGTAACCTCTCCGCACGAGGAAGGAGATAGAGCTTTTTCGAACCTGTGGTAGTGGATAAGTGGAGTTTTTTGTTTGTAGTTAAGGGGTACCGATGCTATTTTTTCTTCCCTTGTGTTTTTCCTAGGGGCACCGATGTTTTTTGTTCTTCCCTCTGCGCCAGAGCTCTTTCGATTGTCTCCTTGTTTTGGAAGGTTTTTGCTTATTTTAATATATATGGCTCTTAATGTCGAAAGCAAGGATTAGGTGGGGTTCGTGTTGAGTGAATGCCCCCCTTTCTAGCTAAGCGAGTGATTCAATCCAAACACTGTCTCAAAACGCGTCCATCTGGGGGATAGTTCGGCCTTCAACTTAAAATACAAACAAGCAATGGCTCGCTGGGTTGCTGCTTCATCCTAACGGCTTCAGTATGTATTTGGGATTTCCTAGATTCCCTCCTGCAAGGATGGTTCATATCGACAATATGGTCAAAAATTTTCACATTAAGATGCCGCCCCAAAGGAGCTTAAACAACACAAAAAAAATTTCGGTGGACACATTTTGCCATATCTGGAATTTTCAAGAAGTTGAAGTGAATATCCGGCTCCATTCGCAAAGAAAAGATAAATCTAAATCGCTCAAACATACTATTTTCCCGGGCATAAATGACCTCTATTCTTTAATCAAGATGTCTTCTCCTTCTCCTTCGCCCTACCCATTCCAATACTCGCTGCGAGACTCAACTGCAACACCACAAAAGCCTGACAAGCACTTCCAACGAACACCGTAGCCCCACTATACGCCGTCGGAACCAGGACGTACAGTACAGGCGCTAGGATAGTTGCCACCGTAGCAGCGCTTATAAACCAGCAAGTCCAGAACCAAGTCCGGCCCTTGTGACTGAATTTGGAGTCTTCGTAGATCGGGATGGATAGCGTTAGAAGCGAGAGGAGAGCCATGACGGAGGACTGGATGAGCCACCAGAAGTCGGAATCGGCTGTAGATCCTGGGGAGTAGGGAGAGCGAGTCCAGGCCATGTAAGTTGGGATCATAGCTAGGATAATAGTGATTCCAGTGATGGCTACGAGAGTGCTTGTCCGCTGTGAAGAAGTTGAGGTTAGCATAATGGAAGGACAAAGTGAACATGCCATACATCAGAATCCCTCTGTGAATTTATCACTGTTGTGGATATTCTCTTTTCCCTCGCTTTTTGAATTTGAGGCATCATTGTTCTCCTAGGCGAGTAAACTGATCAGTTTCAATACGACGAGACCCCCGATGTAGATTACTTACCAGCTTTTCATTCGCCTGGGACCAGCTGTCCAAACCGTCAATCGCTCAAGCTGCACCAGTCTATTCTTCATTGTTGTAAGAACATCATCGTTGAGGTCCGTTTCTCCGGCAGCCCGTATCGACAGTATGCAAAATTCTTTCGCGAGGTCTGTTACGCTTGGAAAATCCTTCGCCTGCATTCCGTGGGGCCATCCAGATTGCTGGCAACGATAAGCTAGATTGGCAGCTGCTTCCAGATACCTCAATACACTACTGTTGCTAAGGTAGCCTTTACTGAACAAGTTGCTACCCTTCCAATTCTCACGCCTGACATGCAGGAGGAAGTCGTTTTCTCTTTCCAGTTTTTGGTCCGAGAACATGGGTGTTATTACTTTTTTCATCCAATCACGGGTACCCGGGGACATAAATCCACTATTTTGGTCGGCAAGTATTATCTGTGCTTAAATCAGCTGGATCCTACATGGGTTTTGTAGCTTCATCAGCCTTGAAGACCGGGCAGTCTGAAAAGGAGGGAAATCACTGACGATGTCAATGGACAGTAGGTCCATCTCGCACATCACAGCTGCGAGCTCGAAAAGTTCATCGCTCAAAGGCTCCTCCCCGGGCTTGACTGTAATGGAATCGGTACTTTCTGTCGTCGGATCATCAGGATCTAGAGTGTTTAGCCGTACGCTCTTTATTTACCACCCATCAATACTCACAAAGGGTTTGCAGGGCATCCTGCCTTGGCTTACGGCTCTGCACTGGCATTTCGCGTTCGTGGTATTTTGTTAGAATATGTTTTTAAGGTAACTATCACGACGTGAGGTCCAGCCTCGTGAGTGACGATTACCTAAAACGAGGCTGACGGCCCCGGCACCGCCATGCAGGAAAGGGCCAATGAACAGTGCTTCTTGAAGCGACATCCCATTCAGGAAATGTGATTCGTGCGGGAATTTGGAGGGAGCAAGCAATAACTCCTAGTATTTTAGTTTCAAGATCCTGTAAAAGTTGGGCCTCCAATGCTTATAAAGTCTCATTCTCAATGATTGATTCATGTCGAAGCCGCAAAAGGATTTGTCTGCTTGGCATCCTTTATTGTCTCACAAGACGTGAGACATTGTGAATTCTTGGTGTACGGATTGTACAGAAATTCAGAAATTGAACAGACTAAAGAAAGGGAGGACAATTTAAACAACACGATCAAATCACGGCACGTAGAAATGGCTCAAGCGGAAAAAAAATATCTCTTCTACTACTGAGTAAAAGGTATATGCAAGTCGTCTCATTCTTAACTTTTATCTATGCTACAGTTATATTCATATCCTACAAGGAAAATTTCTCAAACAAAAAGCATTCGTCTACCGTCCACGAGCACTCTTCTTATTTCTCTTAGTGCTCTTGCCATTTCCATTCTGAGCCGTGGTCTTGACCTTCTCCAAGACTTCGAAGTCATCAGCGCCAGAGCTGCTTGACTCGGCAACTTCCTCTTCTTCCTCGTCGTCATCGACGAAAGTAGGTGGCTTGCGGATGAATCTGCTGGCAATTTTCTCAAAGGCCCAGATGGGGACACGAACGAGAGCAGTGTCCTTGACGGTTGGGCGAGCGAGTTCATTTGGCTGAAAATGTTAGTGAGAATTTCTCAGATGAGGATCAGGAAAACTTACGTCGAGTAAGAACTCTTGAGTCTCACCGTCCTCGTTTGCCTGCTCGAGGTACACGTTTCCAACAGAGTCAACGACAAGAATCTTTCCGTTCTCAGCCGTAACACGCTTCCTTGGTCCAGTGGCGCCAACAGGAGGGGTGCCAGCAGGTGATGCTTTCGCGGCAGCCTTGATACTCTTGGTCTTTTTGTCGGACTTGTCCTTCTTGGAATCCTTCTCCTGCATTCTTCTTTGCCTTCTGTTCATAGGTTGAGCCATGGGGTCGGTATCGTCAGAACCAGTCGCAACGGGGGGAGTGGCAGTGCCATCCAATCCAGGTATGCCGCCGAAGTTGTCACCCCAAGCAGCATGTCTCGCAAACGTGATATATCTGCCCACAAATTCCTGTTGTCTCTTCCAGCTCATGTAAAGCGCAAGCCAATGTCCTCCACCACCGACGAAAATAAACAAGCTGACCAGGACTGAGCCGAGTCCAGGTCTGAAGCGCGCATAGTAGTAACCAGTACCCTTCCATTTAGGGAAGCCATTGCTCAGGAAATGATCATAACGTTCTCTGCCAGACCCTCGCAGGATATTGGCCACTATACCGAGGCGCGCAAATCGATCGCTGGCGGCCTTGGTTGTGGCTTTGATCTCTGATTGAGAAGGTCCCTTGGAGACATGAACTCCGGGCTTCTTGCTCTTGGACTTGGGTTTTCCCTTGCCGGTGGACTTGTCGGCGATGAATTGCTGCTTGACCTTGTCGGGGTGAAGAAGACGGGACTTCTTGCGGTAGGCCTTGTTGATTTCGTCCTGGGTCGCGGAAGGAGTGATGCCTAAGAAATCGTAGAAGGTAACATCGAGGCCCTCAGAAGCCTCAACTTCGTCTCGCAGACGAAAGATTTCCTGATCTGTGGTTTGTCGTTAGTCAAATTGAGCATTTATTAGCGGAGGGGGATTTTGGGCAGCAATAAATGATATATCGAGAAAAGGGCTTACCTTCTTTACTCCACGCTGCAACAACAGCAATGAAGGTAGCCAGTACGGCCACAGTAAAGAACGACAGCCTCATGTTTGTGGGTGGAGTTGCGAACAGTGGAGAGAACGAGTTCCGTTTCTACACCGCTTGCTGATGTGTCTTCTTCACGAGGGATGCAACTTTTTTTGAAGCCAAATTGCCAGCGATGCGGTTGTGGAGCACCAGGATGCGGGTCCCTAGCGTCGGATTCTGCAAGTGCTAGGCCGGGCTCTTGCCTCGCTGGAGCCACTGGAGGAGGTCGCTTGTGCGAGGGGAAGCTGCAGCAGATGTGGCTTTCTTGCTTATTGTGAGGACGGAAGACGGAAGGGAACTTAGGGAAGGCGATCGAGGTGGCAGTGGCAGTGGCAGTGGCACTCGCGCAAAGTATATGTAAGGTTAAGGCGCACACACACACATACGAGCAATATTTTGTCTTTTTCTCTCACTCTCTGCTTTCTTCACTTCACCGGGTGGGAGAGCCGCATGGGTTTCGTCGTCTCACGCTGCCCCTGAGGAGCGAGGAGGAGTGCCGGTGCATGGCCACAGACTGGAGTAGTCATCACGTTGGCCGTTCTAATTTAAGGCAAGGCGCCATTCCACCCAAAGCAAGGCCAGGGTGCGCCGAAGATCAGCTCGACCCCTGAGATATCGCCAAATATTTCACTCCGGAACAGAGCACGAGCACAGCACAGCTCAAAGACAAAAACGAAACATTCTCCTGTTCAGCATTCCGCATACGTACAAAAACACGTCTCTGTTCCTCCGAATCTACGTGCCCCTTCGTCACCACAGATCAAATACGAGGTGCGTTGCCGGCCGAGAAGAATTATGGTGCCTGTTGCGATTACGGAAGAGCTGACGAAAGATTTTGAACAGATCTCGAAACATAAAAGTACAAAGACCTGCGTACCTTCCAACTCCAACCAATTCACCACAAACCCGTTAAATTTCAATTGAACCTGCCAGATTCATCTCTGAGACGCCACGTCAATTGATACAAATTCCTCAACCGCGACACCTTGCCCTCGAGCCTACACATCCACACCTAGCAACCTCAACGCGATGGCACGGATACAGATCCCCCTCGACGTCCTCACGTCGCGCCTCAACCTCTCCGATAGGTTCGCCGGCGTACGATCACAATCGATAGCAGCCAGATTTGCCAACCTCAAGCCCATCTCCGAGTTCCTCGACCTCAAGCGGCTCTCAAAACCCTCCAACTTCTCCGAAGTCCAGTCAAGAGTCAACTACAACCTGGGCCACTTCTCCAGCAACTATGCCGTCGTCTTTGTTATGCTGAGTATCTACAGCTTGCTCACAAATTGGCTGCTGCTATTCGTCATCATCCTTGTCGTTGGTGGCATGTGGGGAATTGGAAAACTGCAAGGCCAAGATCTGGATGTGGGCTTCGTTCGCGCAACCTCATCTCAGCTCTACACTGCTCTCCTCATCGTCGCAGTTCCTCTCGGCATCTTTGCCTCACCAATCTCAACTATCCTATGGCTCATTGGCGCAACTGGAGTCAGCATTTTAGGACACGCCTCATTCATGGACAAACCGATCGATGAGGCTTTTTCCGGGGAGGCGGTCTAGGTGGTCGGCCGCGATCTCCCAAAGTTGTGCCCCCATGGGGAAGACCACCAGGGGCGAAGGGGAGCAAGAGGAGAAGGCAGTGGGAGCGGGAACAAGAGATGTGGCAGGCTAATGAGGCGCGAGTGGAGGAGTTGGACAGCGATGATACAGATACACAAGGCGTTGGGTTGAATTTTAAGGAAAAACGATTTGCTAGCGATCCACTTCATTTTACGGGGATAGATTTGTCCTCCAATCCTAGGGCGAGGAGGGCGTATGCGTACGATACTGAAGATTCTTCTGATTCAGAAATGTCTGAGGTAGAAGGAACAAATGCATTGCAGGTGGCGTTACGGGATAAAGAGGAAGCGCTTGTACAGTCCGCGCTTGCTCGCATTCGCCGCGCACAGGAAAAGGGAAAACGGGAAGTCAAACTTAATCAAGACGAGTTGGATGCATTAGAGAAAAGACGAAAGAGGATGCAGGCAGCTGCAACGACCAAACCAAGAAAAGACAGTGCTGGCAGTGGAGGCAGTGGCAGCGAGAAGCGACGAAAAAATGACAAGCATCTTATCACGGTACCTATTGCAGAACCCAGCAGTAGAAAGAAGGGCAAGTCTAAGAGGTCGGAAGAGGTTCTACGCCACCCTCCAGGGGCCTCAAATCCTCCAGGAATGCTGGTTGCAGGTCCCGATGGAGCACTTACTTATGCTCCTGTTGGCTATTATCCTCCACAAGAAAGCTCGAGTCGTAGCTCCCCTGTCCGACCTCGATCCGCCAATCAACAAGTTCGTGGCGAGCCACCTCCACAGCTGGCATACCCAGCAGGTTCTTCAAGTCGACATTTCTCCGAAGGCATGCGGCCCACTTCGTCCTCAAGCAACAGCTCTCGCCGTCCGTTACCAGACGATGAGAGCTGGCTTCCAGCTCACTCGCGACGGAGCTCCGTTTCCTCCCAACCTGTTGACCCCTTCGAATATCAAACCTCTTCAGGACACCCACCATCCATACCTCAACAATACTTACAACAAGGCCGTCGCAACGTCTCTGGCCCCGAAATTGCTTACTCTTCCCTTCGACGCAGTCCACCTGTTGGAGGCGGCTACCCTGCTGCAGCCAGGGGACTTGCCTCTGATCCTACCTTGCGCAGAAAGAGCTCAAACCGCGACGAAATTGCGGATAGTGCCAACAGCAGTAGCGATGATGAGGAAGACGAGAGCGATGATCTAGGGAATGGCGTGCAAGTATTTGTCGAGGAGCGGGAGAAAACAAAAGAGAGAGCTGTTGTTCCTAGAAAACCTGTCGGTGGCAGTAGCAAGAGAAAAGGGAGGCGATGAGGGGTGTGTTTCTTTACTGCATTGGCAACATAGACTATTAGTTTGCTTTTAATCCAGCTTTCTTTTCCATTGTCCAAGTGGCTTCGCAATATACAGTGACTTGTACTTTTCCATCTTCAATCAATTGATTCCAACCCAATATTTTGTTCCCAATCGTAACGCATTGCATTATCTCATTGGCACTCAGACCCCGTTGCGGCTCGCCCCAAGCGATTGGGCGGCACGGGAACGCCAACTGCGGGGAACCGCCCCGTTGCTGGCCTGGCCCCCTAAACTTATGACATCTTTATCCTCGAGCTAAGAAACAAGTTTTACTGGGTATCAAAAATATTTCCAAGACTGACGTTATGCCTAGGCCTATGAGTCAAGCTTTTGGTTTTAACGATAGGATATCGTGTTCTCGTGCCGGGCTGATCGACATGCTCAATTTCGGGTACGCGTCCATCGCGTTGGATTTATTTACTTTTTTGGGGAGCTGGGATACTGTACAAGGCTGGGAGTTTTAGGCAGGGTAGGCAGGATCGAGATTCAAGAACGTATGTATGGGATTTGCGCGGAGGCTCGATCCGTAGCCTTGGAATATGTAGGTAAGCTTCGTCATTTGGTCGGTTTACCTTGTTTTGGGGTATTATATCATACTTGTTTCAGAGCTCTTGTTACCCCCCTTTTTGCTATATAAATCCTCCTCCTTTACCTCTACCTTTCTAGCTTTCCATACAACTTCTATCCAAATACCCATCACAACCAAACCCTTCATCCCAAACAAACAAAACAAACACACAACAAACCCTCAAAATGGCATCAACCAACCCAGGCAACTTCGCCAACCGCCCCACAGAAGAAGTCCGCGAAGCAGCCAGCAAAGGCGGTCTCGCGTCCCACGGCTCAGGCGCTACTTCCTCCTCCACCACCTCCGACAACCCAGGAAACTTCGCTAATCGCCCTACCGAAGAAGTCCGTGAAATCGCCAGCAAGGGGGGACAAGCTCGTGCTGCTCAGTTTGAAGATACTTCTTCTGCTGCTGGGAATGGAAATCCGGGGAACTTTGCGAATAGACCGACTGAGGAGGTGAGGGAGATTGCTAGTAAGGGGGGTCAGGCGAGGGCTGCTCAGTTTGAAGACAACTCTTCTTCGGCAGCAGGAAATGGCAATCCGGGGAACTTTGCAAATCGTCCTACGGAAGAAGTTAGGGAGATAGCTAACAAAGGTGGACAAGCTCGCGCTGCTCAGTTCGAGGACAACTCCTCGGCAGCAGGAAATGGAAACCCGGGGAACTTTGCCAACAGGCCGACTGAGGAGGTTAGGGAGGCGGGGGCGAAGGGGGGTGCTGCTGGTGGTATTTAGGGAGTTGGATATAATGGGAGGAGGCAGGCAAATTGCAGTTATAGCTTACTAGTTGATGAAAATGTATGATTATGAGTTATGAAGTTTTTCTATTGCTTGATTTGTTGCTCTTGTTGATTTTCCGCAATTATAAAGTTTGGTGACTAATCTCTGGTATAAGTTGTGTAACCCAGTGACGTCGCCGCATGCAGATGTTGGAGCAGAGTCTTCAACGGCCTTTCTCCATTTCTATCTTCCAAAACTCATATGAGGCAGTCCGTATTTTAAAAATTCATGATTTCGATTCATTCGAATCCAGTGATAGTCAGCCTGCAGCTGTTGGACCTAATGATTGGCTAGGTACAGTAAAACCTCCAACAAACCAACCAACCTTTAATATAATACAGTCTGACGAGCTGAGATACTTTCCTTGAATCCCTTTTCTTTTATTCTTGATTTTCACTTCTTGTAAAATCCGGAACATTTCATACAAAAAAAAAAACACAGTGATGATTTGGCGAATTATCTGTGTGCTCGCCGGTGTATCATTCTGCTATGCTTTCGGCGTTGCAATCTACAGGTTATATTTCAGCCCCTTGGCCAAAGTACCTGGGCCAAACCTGGCTGCCATCACGCAAGGCTATGAAATGTACTTCGACTTGATCCAAAAGGCTCGGTTTCCCTGGCAGATGAAGAAACTCCATGAAAAATATGGTAGATCCTTTTACTTTTTCAGTCCTGGGGCAAGAGAAAATAGCAATCTGACATGTTGCTAGGCCCAATAGTCAGAATCTCACCATGCGAGGTCCATATCAACGACCCATCTTATGCAGATATACACTTCTCATCAGGCAGCTCGATTAAGCTGAATAAATACGCACCGCATCAGCATCAATTCGGGATGCCGAAATCAACGTTCAACACCATCGATGCCGATCTGCATAAAATTCGTCGAGGAGCACTGAATCCCTTCTTCTTGAGACGCAGCATCAACGCACTGGAACCAACGCTCGTTGGGAAAGTCAACAAGACTTGCGAGCGACTTCAGGAAGTGAAGGAATCAGGATCTCAAATTGACTTAAGGCTCTTATTCTCTTGCATGACAACGGACATCATCACGAGCTACGCGTTTCGGAATTGTTTCGATCTTCTCTCCACGCCTGACCTCTCACCTTCCTGGAGGAAGACTTTTACGGAAGGACTTCGCAACTTCCAATGGTTCAAGCATTTCCCTAGTCTCTAGAGTGTTCTACGAAGCATCCCAGATCAGGTCCTTCTAAAATTACCCCCCGAAATGGCAGTGATGCAAAATTGGGAACGCAAGAACCAGAAACTCGTCCGTGAAATAATCGACACCTTCAACCCAACCCAGAAAACTCCAGCTAACCCCTCAATCTTCCACGAACTCCTGGCAAGCAACCTCCCCCCACACGAAAAAAGCTACGAAAGACTCTGGCAAGAAGGAGCAGCACTCATGGGCGCAGCCATAGAAACAACCTCCAACACCCTAAACGTCGCACTCTTCCACCTCTCCCAAAACCCCGAAAAGCTCACTCTCCTAAAGCAGGAATTAGAGCAAATAATGCCTTATCAAAATGAGCTAGTACCTTGGGCAAAAATAGAAACACTCCCCTACCTCACAGCAGTAATCAAGGAATCCCTCCGTCTCGCACACGGCACCTCCTTACGCTTCATCCGCGTTGCGCCCCTCCAAACACTGCAGTACAAACACTATTCGCTCCCTCCGGGAACAGCTGTATCCATGAGCGCCATGCTCCTTTGCGAAAATGTCGCCCTGTTTCCGAACCCGAAGACTTGTTGCCCGGAAAGATGGTTGGAGAAGAATACTAATGCCGATTTGTTTGTATTTGGGCGTGGGACTAGGATGTGTGCTGGGATGAAGTAAGTGTTTCCCTGGAATGTGCTTTTGGGGAGGGGAGGGGGAATAGGGTGGCTAATGAGAGACAGTTTGGTGTATGCAAAGTTGTATCTTACGCTTGCGGCTGTTGTCAGGTGGTTTGGATTGGAGTTATTTGAGACTGACTATGGGGATGTGGAAGGGGTTTGTGATGCTGTGATGCCGTTGCCGAAGGTGGAGGGTAAGGGCGTGAGGGTTAGGGTTTTGTGAAGTGACGTGGGAAAGGGATTGTGAATTGGATTGGGATTTGGGAATTCGGGACTGATAATCTCAAAGTTATCATGCCTGGAATCAGTAACCACCAACTGCGATGACATACAGTAGTGGCAAATAACGGAGCGTATTAAAGCATTCTTATCCCCACAAGTTCCCCTACTCCTTCCCCTCACTCGCCACCTTCTCAACCCTCAGCTCCCTCTCCCTCGTATCACACCCAAGCCACAACAAATCCGGTCTACTATAATGCCCACAGACATCCAAGAAACTCCTCGCAAAAACAGCCTGATTAAAATCAATATCCGCATACACAATCCCCTCAGTACAAGCATCCAGTGGCTCAGTCAACAGCCTCCCATCAGGCCCATAAACGGCCGATGCACCGCCTCCGGGGGTCGACATTAGTAGACCTGTAGCGGTAGACATTTTGCCAATGCCTTTTGAGGTGATTACGGTTGTGGCGTGAAGGACGAAGGATTGCGATTCTATGGCGTAGGCTTGGGATAGTGTTTGGCAGCCTGAAAATAGGTTAGAGTGGAATCCTGCAAAAGGATTGGGAGTACAAACCTTCTTTCGATAAAGACCATAGATCAGGACCACCAGTATGAGGAGAAATCGGTGGCCACGCCGCGCAATGAATCTCTTCTTTTTGCTGAATCGTGTTGAACTTCAGTAACGGCTGTGCATGTTCCTGCAACACAGGAGAGTCAGTAATTTCCCGTCCAAGAAGGTTTCGGGAGTGCTATTTCCCTTTTGAGGAATATATGGAGTAAATTGGAGTACATAAAATGAAACTGAAAGCGATCGGGGAGCATATGAACAAAGACCCAGAGTTGCTTACCCAGCACGCCAGAGCACCAACACGTTTCCCGATTCCAGTCGAGACGACGTTATTCAAACTGCTCCCGGAAGCGTCACCGAAAATAGTACGTTCCATATGCGTCGCCTTAAGTTTGCGTCGTTTCATCAGCAGTTTACCATCTGTGTCGATAATGGCTTGGGCGATGTACAGCGAGTTATTGTCGTTCTCCGAGAAGCCGAGGGAGACTACGATGCCGTGTTTTGAGGCACATTCTTGAATGGTGCGCATTTCTTCTGAGTCTACTTTCAAGGAATTTTTGATGTAGATTGTTGAGAGGACTGGGTCTAATGGACGGGTCCTGGGGATTTGATTAGTGGGGTTGAGGTAATGATGAGGGAGAATACCAAATCCATGCTGGGTAGCCGGGAATGAATGCTTCTGCAAAAGTCACGATTTTTGCTTTATTATCAGCTGCTTCGGCGATCACTCGACAGACCTTCTTGACGGAGGCCTGGAGGTCGAGCCATTCGGGTTCTTGCTGGGCGACAGCGACCCGTAGTGAGGTTGAAGACGCCATGGGTTGACTTGAGTGGGATCTACGTAGTTAGTCCTGGGTATGAAGTCGAGAAACAGAATTGTTTACACGCCTATATAGAAAGACAGACTACCACGCCCAATGCGCGAGCGTGGACTTGGTCTAATGAATATGGATGCCCGTCTCACGAGGTGCGGGGTCGAGTTTACAGAAATGCCAATCTTGCCTTCGATACAGCTTATCCCGGAGATTTCCCTGACGTGGATCCACTTCCGCTAATAGGCCTATCGAATTCGCGGACACTATCAGTTGATCGTCTAATTGTGGGTGATACAGCTCATCTTATCACCTGCGGTTGTGACGTCCGCAAAGGGGGCTCGGCTAGAAAAGTGGGGTTGAGATGGAGAGGGAATATGTGCTGCTGAAGTCGAAGGACTAATGGGCAACATACCGAGATTTTGAAAATAGATGGGTCTCACTCGAAATTTGTGACACAATACAATCATTTAAATACTCTACCCTTCGTCTGCCCTCTTCAACATACATTACACCGCCTCACTTTCCAGCTCGTGGAAATGACTTCCTACCTGACTATCCCACTTGGACGGACTGAACTGGGATTGCGGAGGCACATTTCTCAACACAGCAAGAATTTCATCCTGGCCTAAAATCTCTGGCGGATGCTTAATCCGCGTTGCACTTGTCAGCAAAAGTTTGAAGACAGGCCCATCTTGTTTCTCAGCCAGAGTAGTGAGCTCCCGCATCACAAATTCCGTCTCCTCAAGCCGGCCAGAATCCTCATAAAGAGACATCCCATCAACAACGCAAAACAGCATGGTCGACGGAGGAAGCTGTCTGATCAATTTCCGAAACAAACGTGCAACATTTTCCAACGTGTCTCGTGAAACCTCAGCAAGATCTTGACCTGAAATTTCGAAATCTGGGTACTGCGTAAGCAATTGGGCGAGTAAGCTGTTCATCATCGCCATGGGGTTGGCATTCTCATCCGTGGCTGCGGCTATATGTTCTCCGCAGAAGAAATGAATGACCATGATGCGTTTGCTCGCGTGCAGCATGTCGATTAAGCGTGCACAAACGAACGTTATGGGTGATCGGGCCGTTGTTGAAGAGCAATTGCCGTTGATTAAAAGAGTAGAAGAAGATGTGTCGAGCATCCAGTCTCGAAGTTTCTGAGATTTCATGGTCCACTAGTCCGAAGTCAGTTCTGGATGGATGAGAAACCCTGCAGAAATGTAGACCAGCTTCTCTCTTTAGAGAGGATTTCAAAGCGCTAGGGAAGCCATAATGCTGAGCCTCGAGGGATGAACACTGCTGGATATACATACTACTGCTCGGTCTTGCTCTGGGCGGCTCATCTGACCAACGGCGCGAAGGCATTGTAAAAGGTCTTTCTCCGAGAAGTCCTTTTCATACTTAAGGATTTCCAGTATTGTGGATGTTTTCACAACATCTACGCGGCAGTTAAGAACCTGGCATTTGAACTCTTATGGGACGGCGAACTTACTGGAATAAGGAGGTGGGCTGCCTTCAATTTTGGGTACTGCTGAGTGTCAGCCTTCTCAGGATTCGGATGGTGGCCTGATATAATCATGGCTCTTACTTTGATACAAAGGTAGCGTGGAATAAATACTTTCCAATAGAGTCTGCAAAGAATTTAAAGATTCAGCTGTCTTTTTATTGAGCTCAAGTTGATCACCATATTGCCTCTTCAAAGCCTGGAGCTCGTCGCTGAGGACCTGTTGCGTAGTTTCGTGCTGTTTCGTCTCGCTGAGTATGAGATCCTCCAGCGTCTCGTCCGTCTTCTCAGCTTTCAGAGTCAATTTTACATTAGTTTGTTCGATCGCTTCCTTCAGGACAGCATCGTTGTTAATTGACACAGCCGCGAGTGAGTTTACCATCCTACTGGTATTGACGACTTCTCGTTGCGTGCAAATTATGGCGATCTCCTTAAACCGATTGGAGACTGTTTCGATCTCCTTAATCTTGTCTATGAGTTGGGTTTGATATGAACTTTGCTTTATGAAGGCGCCGAAAGCTCTCCCTAAACATCTTCATCAGTGGAAATGAACGCAGGAAACGGCATTCAGGTTGAGAAATACCAATGGCTCTCTTTTTGAACCACTTCAAGATGTGTCGAAGCGCCGCCAGCGTGACTGTATATAGTTTGACCCCGCATTTCTGCAAATTTTCTGATCTGGAGAAGATACCGACGGCTTGTTTAGTATTCTCGAGGTAAGCTGGAATCTCGGCCAGCGCAGTAAATGCTTCGTTCCTCACATCGCCAATTCTCTCCGCAGCCTAGCATGCCATCAGCTCATACCATCTCGTAAACTTCAAAGAATCATATAATACCTTTAAAATTAAACTAATGCCACCATAAATGAGAGAACAATAGTCATTTGACGAGGGTAGTAGCTCGAGCCAGCTCTCCAACCCTTCCGAGCCTTCACTGAGTTTCCAGAAGCCCTTTCGTATCACTTGCCACACCGTCCGGTGTCCATCTTTTCTATACTCAGCCAGAGACGAATCAATCAGCTCCACTAGTTCTTTGATAGAGCAGGGTTGGCCAATGTCGATCCCTGTCTTGTGTTTCTCAGGCACATCCGATTCATAAGACTTGAGCGCCTCAGTGAATAGCTTGGCTTCCCTCTCCACTTCCTCGTTCAAAGAGTCCCTATTATTATGAGCACACAAAATACCTGCCTTGGTGGGAATTTGACACTTACAGCGGGGCTTCAAGAACGTATACAGAGTTCTGAACATCATAGACAACGCCGGAGTTTATTGAATCCAGAGCAGGATGTTCACTTCCGTCGAGAGTTCGGATATATGAAATCACGTTTCTTACTGGCCTTGGCTGGGCTGCAACGTCGTCTCCCTGAAGTAGAGCCTCCTCATCCATCTTCACTGGCAGCGGTAGTGGTATGAGATGGTTGGAATATCTTTGTGGAATTAATACTCGATTACCGCTGATCGTAACATACTTTAAGGTTAATGTAAACTTCCTCAGGGTATTGCGACTGCGGCTGAGCCTTACCCTGGCTCAGACTCGGACGAATCAAAGAAAGAGCTCGGCCATCCGCAAAGCTGATTGTGGGCCTCTCTGAGGCTCGAAAGTGTCAGCTCTAGAAACCAAGGTGGCAGCCTGCAGTCTAAAATTAGCCTGACGTGCCTCCAAGAGTCTGATGGGAGTGCTTACCAAAGGACGCGTCTTTCATCCTGGCACAGTCTTCACCCAGGCCCACGGCCCCCAATTTTAACGTTGCATCCACCCCCCTTATTTCTCGGCTCGGCCCCCAAATTCAGCTTACCCTGCCGCCTCCCCCCATGTTGCCAAGAGGACCCACAATCGAAGGATGGGTTTCGAACCTTGCCTGCCGAAAAGCTATGGGAGCCCCATTCGTTATTTAGACCTGACTCCGTCGTAGGCGCGGATTCGCAAATCACGGTTTCAATTACCGCCAGTGAAGGACTTGCCTTTACATCGTTACTAGAAGCGCGTGACGACTGTGAGATCCTCACAAAATTTCTATAGGATACGCCTGTGAAGCTTGCGTCGATGGAGCCATAAGCCACCTGATAGCGAGTTTGTAAGCAGTATCAACAACACTGCTTTGAGACGGCTGATCCAGTATATCTGATATCGCTGAGAGCGATCTAAACCACTCGCTGCCGTCAGAATGAACGCTTCAAAGACCCCACAAGAAAGCCCGGAAACGTCAAAAGCGGAGGCGACAACGTTGGATCTCGAGAACGGAACCAAAGGCAGCGCAATCGATAAATCGGCCGTTGTTACGATTGAGATGGAGAGGATCAGGTCTGCTGATGGGGTAATTCATACCAAGATCCATCAAGATCGAGTATCGATCCAAACGTTGAATACCTACGCCATCAACCACTACGTTGATGTTAATGATGAGGTGAGTAGCAAGATACCCTTAGATCGTTCTTAGTCTAACTTTGATAGATCTCAGAGTTTGTAGTAATTACTAGAGATGTTCCCGAGTACGAACTTGAGTTCCTCAAGCGACATACCAAAGAACTGCGCAAAGGCAAAGTTGATCATGCTGCGAAAGGAACTCACGGCCTCCCAAGTCCGCCGTTGGGACCCGAGCGGTCTCCCGTTGCGCCTTCAGACAAGCCTGTTCCAAAATCAGAGCTGGGGTTGAATACCCAAGTGGCTCCTGCCCCGCCTGAGAATCTATCAGCACAATCGGACGCCTCATCAACTTACTCCATTTGGAAGAAGCCAGATCTAGACCTGACACCAAATTATGTACCTTTTGAAAAGTGGCTAGAGCCTTTCAAAAATACGAATCGAGGAAAGAGTGTCCTTGATATCGCCGTGCAGCGAAAAGAAAATTCCGAGCCAAACCCAAAGATCAAGGCCGGCGACCCATCCCAGACTTTGAGCTCCTCGAACATCAAAGAATCCGGAGACGATTCGACTATACCTGTGCGTTTAGCGATTAACTCAACCCACATACAATTCCAGCTAGCTCATATAACGAAATATTCTTTCAACAGAAATGTGATGTACCCTCCCTGGAAGGTAATAATAAACTATGAGGAACAGATTAGGAAGCGTCTCGAGGAGCTTGAAACACGAGCAGAGAAGCAAGCTGCTGACGAGGTCAGCAAAGGAAAAGCGGATCCCACATCAGCTGCCTCCAGTGTTGTTGGTAGTGTCGCCGAAAGAGAGCGAACTGCGAATGCACAGCCAGATGCCCAGTCACCGGAGTCCACATACCATATGCCACCTCCTCCACGATCATCCGCTCGTCCTGGCCCTCCGCCACCTACAGGTCCACCAAGACCACGAGGGAACAGATCACATGGACCCCCGCCACCGCCGCCGCCACTCCCAGTCTGCGAGACTTGTCAAGAGCCATACTTTGGCGATAAACATTTTAACAAGCCAGAATGCCTCAAGGGTGCAATTGAACACTTTCGATGCTTCGTCAATTTCATCGACAATGATCTAAAACACGTTTTTGAGTTGCGTCAAGGTTTAGCAGAAGGCACTGTGAAAGACATCGCTTTTGAAGACCTTTGGCATCTCTTCAGTCCGGGTGATCTCATAGTCACCGCAGGACTGAAGCGGGCACGTCGTGCCTATAAGATCTACTTCACTTCAGGTGGTCGTCCAACGCTGAGGAGAGACCAGAGCGGGTTTGAGAAGATACCAATCACGAATGCGTTTCAAATCGATTGCTTTTATATCGATTACGACAAGAGATGGCTTGGGCCCCTTCGGGAGACTATCAAGATACCACGATTTGAGAGCAAGCGTCCAATCACTTCTCTTTCGATGCTATACGTGCAGCATACATCGAAGACAGCTTCAGCATTTCCTATGAGATATCTTGAAGATCATGAGACGGTCATGGAAGGGCTCGTGAAGAGGGGCAAAAGAATGCGTCAGTTGACACCGTTTGCCCACAAACGATACACGGGACCGTCGAGTGTGGAAGGCCCAGAATATGTAAGTGTCTCGATTCCTTCTCCACAGATCTCCAACGCCCAGATATCTTCCGGGATTCTTTCGAGTTTAAAGTTCCACGAACACCGGTCAGTCATTCTTTGTCGAATTTGCTGACAACCCAACAGTTGAACAGCGAGATAATCATCGACCTCCAAAACGATAACGATATAAACGAAATGGGCGAACTGGGGTACATATATCCTAGTTCGCCCGACGAGGTTGCGGAAGGGTGCACCTTTGGCGGCCCTTGCTATGGATGCCTTGATCTTTTCGACGACACTGTGGTAGATCGCGACCGGGGTGCTCAGTATAAGAATGATTCGCACCTTTTGAGCGTTCGAGATGTCGATGATGATAACATTACTGACGAGCACTTCATGTTGCTCCCGCCAGATATCGATGCTTTTGTGCTCCGAGAGCGAGACACCTTTGGCATCTATATTGATCTGGTGTCGGACCTTGATGGAGATTTTGGTGAAAGCTTGCCGATGCTTAAGAAGAAGAGTGGGTTCCAGGACTTGGTTCTCCCTGAGGGTCATGGCGACTTGGTCGAAGCACTAGTGAGAACTCATAGAAGTACAGCGAAACCTGTGGATGGAATAGAGCCGGAGAAAGTCCGAGTTGATCTTATCGATGGAAAGGGAGAAGGTATATATTAACGAAACGAACTACTGGACATAGCTAACGATCATCACACAGGGCTAGTGATTCTCCTCCACGGCGTGCCAGGTGTTGGCAAGACTTCTACTGCGGAATGTGTGGCAGCGTACACTGGGAGGCCACTTTACCCAATTACTTGCGCAAATATTGGTCTCGACCCCGCAGTAGTCGAGAGTAATCTCACCGGGCCAGATGGCCACTTTCGAAGAGCGCAGCAATGGAACTGTGTGGTGCTGCTCGATGAAGCAGATGTTTTCTTGGCGAAGAGAGAGACACGAGATAACGATGCAAAACGCAACGCTCTCGTCTCAGTCTTTCTTCGATGTTTGGAATACTATTCCGGTATTCTGATTCTGACGACCAACCGAGTGGGTTCTTTCGACGAAGCTGTCGTTTCGCGGATCCAGCTCTTCCTCTATTACCCGCCCTTGGACAAAGATCAGACCATGAAAGTATGGCGCGTACACATAAACCGCGTACGAGCTAGCGGACTGATCAACCTGGATCGCGAAGACGAACTCATGATAATGGATTTTGCCAAAGAGGAGTATGCCGAAGGAAGGCGCTGGAACGGACGGCAGATTCGAAATTTCTTCCAGACTGCGATATCACTTGCATCCTACGACGCAACCAAGTGGCATCAAGAGTCTATCGAAGACGGCAGCGTCGATAAAGATAGCAAGAGTGCCAAACCGAGGTTGACGACGAGGACGCTGAAGACTGTGGCGGCGACGACGGGGAAATTTATTGATTATATCAACTCCACAGTACCGGATGGTTCGCATCAGAAACAGCAGTTGGATGAGGGGAATCGAAATGATAATTGGGAGGAAACGCCGAAGAAGAAGAGATGAGCGAGTGATGTTGTTGACTAAAAGAATGAAACTTGAAGCAGGGGAAAAATAGCATGGCAACTATTAATGTGATGATTGAATTGAGATCCCGAAACTGGGAGCGATTTTGACGTGTGAGGATATGGAATATTTTAAAGCCTCGGATCGTTGCGGACGCCGGACGGGGAGATCTGAAAGCATTTCTTGAACGAATTGGAGCTGCCGAGAATCTTCGCACCTCGATAGACCTGATGGATATTGATTGAGTGTGGAATGCTCGTAAGAACTTAGTATATAGATGGTGTCGCATGCTGGCAGCCGCAGCGGTCGCGACGCCAGAGAGCTCGAGGTCGTCGTGGTCGTTGATGAGAGGAGTGCCCCACTTTCTCCGCCAAGCGAAGCGTTGGTCTCAACTCAATCCCAACTTCATTTCCTTTCGTTCAAGATCCCCTGAATTGATATGGACAGCCTCGAAAGCGGAGTAACTCATTGTTTCCTTAATTGGTTTTTCATACTTAATTGCTTCCCGAACATAGCCAGTTGCCTCCGACAGGGCCAGGGACTTGAACCTTGAAGCGGCCACTACTGACTATCAACGTTCAAGCCTCACAAAGCCCCGGGAGATACTTGGACACTGACCATTCACTTTTCTTCTTGTTCTTTTGGAAGTAATGGAATACTCTATGGCGTAAAGTAGCCCGCCTGAGAATGAATATCCATAATTCGAAGCATTCCTGACCAATGATTGACAAGCTACAAGACAATGAAGGACACGAACTGGACTTCAAAAGCGGTAATTAATGAGAAGAATATCATTGGAACGTTATAGAAGAACCAAACATCATCGACCGTTACAAACAGCGCCTAATATGTGGTAGGATTGCAACTTTCTTTTCGAAAAACTTGAGCAGACGGTGACCCAATAAATTTGTCTCGCAGAACAATGTTCAATCCCTACTAGTCACTTCACGCGCTCCTGACAAGCGCATTGACTAACAGACGACTATCATTGAACGTCTGCCACTCATACTATAGCATCGACCAACCGTCCTCAAGTGTTCCACAGCCCCACTTTCGTCACAACCGGAATTGCCATAGGCTTTCACTATTCATACATGTCAGACGATGCTCATTGCCGAAATTTACAGATCTAAAACAGATTCTAAAACAAAAAGGCGACACTTCAACTTACTTTCTCTACGACTTCCACAGCTCGAAGAAAATCCAAGAATCTTCAAGGAGCCTCTGGCGGGAAGCACATAGCAGTGACCACTAGCAGACTGTAGTGTGCTGTAGTCACCACTGCATCCGCTCGCGGGGTATGCATTCCAGTATACGGCTGGGTTGACTAGAGGGGAGAACGTGCTGTTTGCGGTCTCGAACCAGTCGCTTTCTGCAGCGTCGGGGGCGTCGATGGGTGTTGCAACGCTTGTTAATGGCAGTGTTGCGGATAGGATGAGGGTAAACACAGATGTGAGCATTTTGCAGAGGGTTTCAATTGGTATGTGTCAGAATAGTTGAGTATTAATGGGAGATATAGAGAATTCAGATTCAAGCTGAGGGAAATCCTGGAGTCAGCTTGGGGCTGCATATATATATGTACGCAATGCAAGTGGTATGATTAACAAGACTACGGTCCTCCACTATTTCAGAATCGTAGGTAAAGAAAATAGAACTCCTTTACTGATATTGAACGTGGCTGCTTAGTCCGCTTGGCGCTTATTGGTATTCATTGGATATTTACTATGGAGAGTCCTGTCGGATGTAATAGAGTCCCGTCTTACTCTCGGATTATTGGTCGTTGAACTTGTATGCAAGCCATGATCTCTTAAGATGGAATTTTGACCACAGACTTATAAAACTTAGCTTTGCAGCAATATATTTTTGTTACACCACTTACGAAATACTTATCGAAAAATATATTAGGGGTAAGCGAGTATGGTCTTCTTGACAACGTTTCGGCTTCTGGATCGGCAAAGGCTGTACTTGGGAGCTGAAAGTCTACTGAAATGTGATTGAATTACCCCGCACGAGAACATATATACATATATTGGTGAAACCTTACTCGGTGTCAGCTTGCAGTTGTGGAATCCAGATCCGCGTCTCGTCTACGCCTATTTTCTGGAGCTGATTCTAGTCTGGACTTGTTTCTCACCCGACGACACTGTTGCTTTCAACTAGCACTAGATCCGTTTTGGGGGTTTCTCCTGACCAGAACAGTCGGGAAACTTTCAAGCTATTCCCGACTTTGAGAGGTGGACTGTATAAGGCAGGAGGTCGGATTCTTGAATACATACTCCCTTCACTGCCACCCATGCTGTCTTATCTCAAAACTTTTACAATAAAAATATCAAGCAACTACCCCGTCTCTACATTGCTCCTTTCTTTTTCAAGCTCCTCCACAAACGCATTCCTCACCATCATGCACCCTCAACTCTTCCACAACTCCTCAAGATCCAGCGGCACTTCACGCTCATACACCACATCCGTCCTAAGCAAATACTTCACACCCCCCAACAACTCCTCCCCATCATGCCACAACGTATCCCTAAAAACCGACGCCGACCCAATGACAGGCTGAATCTTCGCCACCGCCTCCAGCTCCTCAAATCCATCCCAATAATCCCCATGATAATCCTCATGTTTAAGAATCCTCGTGGCGCCACGATAGCATTCATCTACGGTGTTTAGGTAGATGTTGACGGACATGAAAGTTTTTTCGTTCAGGGAGAGTTGGCGGCTGTAGTCGTAGTGGGCTGTGAATTTCCCTCCTATTTTGGCCCTTTCTGTCAACCTTGCTTTTCTAATTCCAAAATATCTTAGGAAAAGAATGGACGGGGAGGGGAACTTGGGGACGCACGTTTCTCATATTTACTAATCCTGAAATGCCAATTCAACCCCTTTGCAACCCACCAAGTCCCATCCTCATCCTGCACCCTATCACCCTCATAAAACTCCCTCAGTCTCTCCCACAGCCTTCTCGCAAGCGCTCTATCATCAAATTGCTCCCGTTTGCGGATTGTGCCGTAAGTTAGGTTTGAGGAGACGAGGTTCGTGTGGGCGTCGATTATGGCGGCGCATTCGGGGGGTGAGAGCAAGGAGGAGATTATATGCACGAAGTGGGTGGGGTCTGTGGTTGGGAAGGGGAGGGTGGTTTTTGTGGGGTTCATGGTTTGGGGGAGTATAGACAATTGTAATGAGTTAAGCTTGAGGTGAAATTTGGAGAGAGAATATGAAATGTGAGAAAGTGTAAGACTGGATGGCTGCCTGTTGGAAAACATGTGATCTTCACGTGAATATATCACGTGGAAGGTATTTTCTTATTCTTTATTGCCATTTTAGGCAGCTTTGAATGCGTCAATTGGAAGGACAGATATTGAGAGAAAAGCTGTGATTGTAAGGGAAGTCACTTGCACTTAATGCAATGAAATAAAGCGATCACATGATACGATTCTCAGTACGATGGCATAAAGGAGCTCGAACATCTCTGGTAGCGTATTTCAATTAATGAATGCGTGAAGACTAAACAAATGAATGCCGTTTCGGATGACTTGCATTTTGCTGACTGCATTTGCATTGTTGGTCAATGCAGCTAGGAGGCGTAACAACGAGTTCCGACTGGATGCTGTAGAAATGGTTTCAAGACGATCTGCACCAATACTTATGAGTCAAACTATTTGGAAAAAGCACTCAAGATCCTAAGATACGATTCAGATGATGATTCAAAAACTTTCAGTTGCCATAGATTCTCTTACAAACTAACTTTCCATATCTTCACAAATCCTCCCATTTTCGAATCAGATAACAGTGAAAGAAATAGCCACCCACGCGAGTGGTCCTAGACCTGGTATCCGAAATCCCAAACTCCCATAATTGTCAATTTGTCCATCACTCCTTTTAATTATTCGTCGTTCCCGTCCCGTAAGCCCTCACATAAACATCTTCGCCAAGCTCATAGCCCCTCCGATTCCACCGAGTCCGCCCATTGCACTCCCGATGCCTCCAAGACCACCGAGGGGACCTTCACTCCTATAGCTACTTCGTTCAAATTGCATTCCGCCGTCTCGGCCTCGTCCAATGCCTGCCCCGCCACCAAACATCTTCTCCATACCGCCGGGTAGTCGAATCCCAAACTTGCTTAACAGTCCACTCAGAGCTCCTCCAGTTATGAGCGGCATTATGACCAACACGAAGACCTTCATCGGGTGTCGTTTCATATAGTAGATGAGGTTGCGCAAGAGCCGGCGCAATTGCGAGTAGACCCGCTTGATATAACCATCGCGGGGTGAACGTTTGTAGTAAGAGGATGATCGATGGCCGCCGAACCCTACAGCATAATTAGCACAAGTTTTCAAGTTTAGGGCTCTGTAACAGCGGGGTAATAGTAAGTACCAAAGAAAGAAGATCGAGAAGAGTTCCGCTTGGGATCCCCACCGAAGAACGAAGAGCGCGAGGAATTATGCTTGTGGTCCCCTCCCCCAAAGATGGAGCCAGAGGAATGATGTTTGTTGCTGCTATGGTGGTGCGAAGAATGGTGTTTATCGTGGTGGCCATGACTCTCTGAGACGCCGTCAAACCAGCCCATCTTGAAGTTCGAAGCTCTTCGCTAACTCGAGCCCTGGATATTCGATTTGATTGCGGAATTGAGTTTGAGGAGCGGGCTTTTCAAGGATGGCTCAGATGAGATCTGCAATTGAGGGCGAAAAGAGAGGATCGTGAAGAGGGGACAAAGTGGAGCTGTGAGTGAAAAGTCGATGTCTTTTGAGGTGGTCTTGCATGTGGTGGATGGTAAGCTGGAGCTTCACCGCCAGATAATTGGCGGGGGCTGGGAAGACAGGCGGGCCCTTGTTGATCCCTTGACAGGGATAAAGAGCACGTGAAGATAGATCACATGACACAGAGAAGAATAACGCTAAGAGTTTGGCACCAAACTAAGATGAAGCCACAGTGGCGGTGCAAGCGGTGACGCACTTCGAGTCGATAGCAGGGTATCAGAATTACAAGTTCACGTTGATGCCACGGGGACTTTTGCTCCTCTTGTCAAAAGTTTCTTTTATTTGACTGCTGCAGTTTATTCCCAACCACAAATCTACAGAGTAAATAAGCAATCTCGCCATCATGTCCAATATGGATTACTGTAGGTTCATAGCCTTGTCCGCCTGATTGTAAACATACTGACAACTTTCAGATGCTGCGCTTGGAATCAACCCAAAGGCAACCCAACAGCAAATCAGAGATGCATACAAGAAGTAAGCCTCTTTCAATTATTTCTCCTTCTGTTCTTCCATATAAAATTCAACTCAAATCCCCCTCAAATCCCCCTCTAACACCCCACCAGAGCAGCCCTCAAAACCCACCCCGACAGAGTCCCCTCTGACTCCCCAGAGCGCGCCGAACGAACCCGCAAATTCCAACTCATAAACGACGCTTATTATACCCTCTCAGACGCCGGCCGCCGTCGTGACTACGACGCCGCACGAACCTACCATGGTTTCGGCTCTGGCGCATCCACAGCGTCCACAGCCTTCGATTCCGACGAAGATATACCAGACCCTGCAGCTGGGGCTTCCGCAGGCGGCTTCCCGTGGTCAAGCTTTGGGTTCAAGGCGAAGAATAAGGAAGAGGAGCAGAAGTTTGAGAATGAGCAGTTTGGGGATGTGTTTGAGGAGATGTTGAGGGAGGAGGGTATGGCTGAGAATGGGGGCAAGCCGACGGGATTGTTTTGGAGTGTTGTTGGAGGGCTGAGTGGTGGTGCTATGGGGTTCATTGTTGCGAATTTCCCGGGAATGGTTGCGGGTGCTGTTGCGGGCAACAGACTGGGTGCTGTGAGAGATGCAAAGGGGAAGTCGGTGTACCAAGTATTCCAAGATCTTCCACAAGGTCGGCCAACACCTTTTTTCTCTGTAAAATGCTATGTTCCTCAATGGGGGCTGTTTCGGGGGCTCTGGCAGCTATTGGCGATCTTTCCAAATAGCTCCTGGGCTCTGTAGCCCGCTTTGAGCAACTGCTTTTGTACTGTGCTAACTTACTAAATAGGGGATAAAGCGAGACTTTTGAGCCAGCTGGCTCAAAAAGTGTTCAGTCATGCCGTTGGAATGTCATAAATGTTGGGGTTGTGGGGGGATATTGAGTAGTAGGGTGGCTTGGCGTTGAAGGTTTGGATTTTGGACTAGTTCTTGGCACATTTGGGACGAGAAATGGGAACCGAGAAATTCATGCGGGGATCATGGCTTATATAGTTAGGTAGATATCCAATCAAATGTGTTTTACAATAGCCCCGTGGCTTGAAGTTTTGAGCAGTGAAATATTTGGGCACAATGACTCTTCCCATTTGTTCGACTAGCCTAGAGTTAGGACCAGGTTCAAGAAAGGGTATTGATGCTTGCTATCGCCTGTAATCAAAACCCAAGACTCTTAAGTCTCGTGCTATTTTTCAAGATATTGTTATATTTGGAGTATTTTCCCACTCTGTCACCTGCCAAAGACAGGCAAATTCATGAAAAAGTTATTGCTCCATCGACTATGTAATTTGTTTGTAAAAGCGCTAGTCGAAATATAGTAACAGTTTCGTAGTTACTCGGCTCGCAAGCTGACTGTATCTGCGCTATTGATTTATACCTCACAAAAAGTCCATTTCAGAATAGAGTAACAGTTGCGTTTTTACTCGGCCCGAGAGCTGACGCTATTGATTCGTGCCGCACAAAAAGAAAACCTCACTGTTCTTGCACCAATTGCAATTGGCAACTTCATTCCGAGTCCTCAACGGCAGAGATTTAGACATCACGGGTACATATGTAGTCATGCCAGTGCAACCCCTGGAACCTTGATCATGGAAGAGCGATTCTTGATCACAGGACCGATGTAGACTGCTCATATCCCTATAATTGCATAAGTTTCGACTTGGGGTCCTGTACTATTGGGATGAACTACCTCCTTTGAAATTTGATGCAGAAAAGCGGTGAAATGGCGGGGGTTTATTTTTTTGTTTCTGGTCTTTTGTTCATTCGACCTAGAGAGCTACATTTCTATATAATAGGTCTGAACTTCCCTTCATATATCATGCTAAGCTTTCTTTCTCGCCTCACACCACATTCAATCTGCTCAATCTCAATTTATTCTATTGCCTCGAATATTCTTCCTAGACGGCTCAGTTCAAGATGCTTTTCAGCAAGGCAAGGACCGCATTCTGCGAAATGCTTTTGATGTCCTCCGCGATCGGAGCGGTCTCTGCCGCTGCTGTCCTCAAGCAACGATCTCTCGAGATACAGATGCTCACTGGAACGGCTTTATCGAACGCTCTGAGTGCAGCTAAATCGAACCCAAAGGGCAACTTGACAGTTCCTGGTATTTCAGCACGCCGTTCCTCAATGACCGCATTACGCGAGAGGTCAGACCCGGTATGCGACAACGTTCTTTCCTGCTCCATTCTTTCAGGCGTCCACACAATCGGAGATGTGCGCTATGGAACTGAATCGGGGGTTTTTGCCGATACTCTACACTCCGCTATCCAGTCCGCCGCCACGCTGAACCAGGATCTCCCAGGAGACGCCGCACAGTCTTATTATCTGGCATTCGAGCAGAACAACTACCAATACATCACCGCACTACTCACCAACGGAGTCCTGGAACTCTACCTGAAAATCGCCAATACCGGTATTTTCCTAAACTCGATCGTCTCCTTAGCAGACATTAATGCCGTTTTGCCCTATTGCGACGACACTACCTATGATGCGGTTGCGAGTCGTATTGCGTCTCTTGTTGATGGATTCTTGACCCAGTATGCGGGTAGCGGCAATCTCGAAGATGCTAGCCCTACCGTCATTGCGGCAAATGTCGATGCTGATACGGGCGATGTCGATGGGATTAGCGTAGGCGCCAGTTTCGTACTCGCATCTGGCCCAGAGGGTATGAGTCAGGTATGTCCAGCCTTCGGAGACTACTGGTAGTTTATCGGTGCAGAGAATGGGTAGCAGAGTTGCTGTTAAGCGATGGTGGGAAAAGCTAGATCATAAGCTGAGTAGCACTTTCCTTACTACATAGGTAAAGAGAGCTCGGAATTATTCCTCGTCTACTTGGGAGAGTTGTAGACAAGAAGCTGTCAGAGTAGATTGAAAGAAGTAAATTGATATTCAATCCAGAATCTCATTATTGAACCTATTTTTGATTTCACACCTTTATGACAATTTTACCAACACAGTTCTGGTTTATCAGCGCCTCAAAAGCCTGCTTAGCATTCTCCCATTCAAAAACATTAATCTCTGTGTTCAAGTCATGTTTTTCTGTCAGAGAAATTGCTTGTTCCAACATCGCTTTACTGTTGCCCAAGATCCCCTTAACTGTATTGCCGTTAGTTCTAATTGATGCTATTGGAAGAGTTGGCACTTACGAGTCTTGGCACCAAATAAGAGGAGCGGAACTAGATCTGAAGGCGTGGAAGGCGTGAGAAGTCCAACCATGACCACCGTCCCGCCTTGTCTGGTCGCTTTCAGAGACTGCTCAACCGTCTGGGCTCCCCCTACGTCAACAACTACGTCAACACCTCTTTGATCGGTCATGGCAAGTACTTGCTTTTCCCAGTCAGGAGTGTTCTTGTAGTTAATGACTTCCGCTGCCCCAAGTCTCTTAGCAATTTCAAGCTTTTCGTCCGATGATGAAGTTGCAATGACTCTGGCGCCCATAGCAGCAGCATACTGATCCCGTCAGCATTACCACAACATTTCAGTTCTGGAAGTAACTTACTAAAATAGAATAACAACTGACCCCACCAGTCCCCTGTGTCAAAATCGTACTCCCAACCCCAACGCCCCCGGCCAACAAAGCATTCATGGCCGTTCCCCCAGCAGCAGCCATAGCAGCCGCCTCCTCGAACCCTAAATTCGCCGGCTTCTTGAGCACGAAATTATCCTTCACAACGACATACTGCCTCAAAGTTCCCTGGCACTCCCCGCATCCCAGCGTATGCTCTACTTTATACACTTCCACATCACCATCTATCCAATCACTATTCGTCACCAGCAACACGCCTTCACCGATTTGGCCAGACCAAGTGCTATTTGGACCAACAGCTTCGATGGTGCCGGCGCCGTCCGCGCAAGGTGTTAGGCCTGGGGAGGTACGCGCTGTGTAAAGTGGGGAGTCGGCGAGGACGAGCAGGTCGCGGAAATTGAGGGCTGCGGCGCGGATGCGGATTAGGACCTCGCCTGGACCTGGGGTCGGGGTTGTGATTGTGACGAGATCTAGGTTGTCGAGGAGGTTGGGGTCGGTATGAGAGCGGGAAGGGTTGCGGATCTGAATTTGGTAGGCTTGGGAAGTCATGGTTGGTTATTGGGTGGTTGTTTACAGAATGAGAGGCTCGATCGAATTTATTTGTAGTTTCTGGGACGACGAGAATGTGGGTATGGCATGATGAGCTTTGAAATCAAAGTTACCAGGTGGAACAAGAGTTTGTAAGTCGATCGATCATCCATGAGTCTCACAATTCTCTATCTAGGTAACTTGAACTAGATCATGTCGCGCTATTCCCAATACAGGGTACTTGCACGAGCAGAACTATGCATTTCTTTTGCCTTCCATCTCGACCTCAATTCCTACACGCTGATGAAGCTTCTGTCAAGGCCTCAGGAAGCCCACAAGAATTCTCCGTCTCCATCCCCTGCACCCCACCATTCAAAACGCCGCCAAAGAACCTCGCACCCTGCCTTGCAAGGAACCTAGCTTCTCGGGATTGCGGACAGAGACATGCATATGCCACATCTTGTGGAAGTACTACACAGAACGTGCCAACGAAGCGGTGGGATGGCTCATGGCAGTACTCTGATGTCCTAATAATCTCGTGCGCGAGACCTGTGATATCGGATGTTATACCGAGGAGAGGGGTATCGTTAGGCTTGCTCAGCATGAATTCTTCTTCTTCGCCGGTTTTTAAATAGCGAGCGAGTTTGTTCCAGATATGTAAAAGCAATATTCGCGCTGTGTCGTACAGGCAAACTGTATGAGCTGTCCATATGCTGTCGTATTGAAGGAGCGTGGGGAATATCAAGCCCTCTGAATCTTTGGTTATGGTAAGCTTTGGGTCGGGGAAGAATGTTTTGCATGCGTGAGGATGGCTTTTCCTCCAGTCTAGCCACCAATTATTCAACTGCTTGAGCATGCTCCGAGTTCTACTCCTGAATTCATAGCACTTGGACAAGGAGGCTGGGGGTTGATATGCCATGTCGGCTAGGAGCCCAGCCGTATCACAGAGTATATCTATTAGGTACTCCGCCGGTACCTTCGTTGATGGGTCATCTTCCCATGGGACTGTCTTCCATTTCTACGGGTGTTAGAAGAGAGGTGATTGTATGTCGCCTGCCGGGGTGGGATTCCTACAGGTTGGCTTAGGAAAGTCCTCTCTCGAAAGACTATTGCCTTCAAAACCTATTATATTGTGATCAATGGCGGAATACTTAGTCCAAAAAGGGAATACCTACCAGAATGCTACGGTGCTCGAGAAACATGCTCTTTTCTGGAAAGCGTTTATACTGCCCGGGACCCCGCGTCTCAATCAAACGGCTAAGTGCATTCAAATGGATCCTCCAACCAGCCCCCTTGCGTAGAGTGAACATCTGCAACATTTTAATTCATCAAATTACTCTCAAACAGGGTAGAAATTACCTCGTACATGCACAACGCAGTCATAGAAGCAAAAATACGAAACTCTAGAGCGTTCTCTAGGTTCATCAAATCACTTCTCAGCTCTATGATAGATTCCCCATAAAGCTCCATAGCCTTCCTACTAACGCTCGGCTGCGCATTCGCCTTGCCGAAAAATAGAAACGCAAGTGCGTGTACCGCTTTTGGCGACTGCTTGGTAGCTTCGTAGATCCACCACGTATGAGGGAGGCACGGAGCTTCCAGAGAATTGACGTGATAATGTGCTCTACCAGAGAAGATCTTGTCAACGAAAAAAGCTGTGCAGATTTCTCCCGTGAATGCGGTGAGTGTCATTTGCTTTGGGAGTTGATTGGTAGGCCTGCAATGGGCGGAGTGATACATCGGCCGTGGGGACTCGTTCCGAAGAGATAATTCGTGCTGCTGCAACTGCGCCACTTGCAATGAACGTTCAATCCTCGTATTCTCATTGACAAATAAATGTTTAGGTCCGTACCCCTTGCAGTCTATACCAGCTTTGACGCATCGAGTACATCTCGGGTGCGTTTCGTCACATCGGACTCGGCGGGATTTGCAAGTTAGGCATCCATTGCTGCGGCCGCCCATGGTGTGATGGAAAGATGCCAAATATGAACGGTCTGAGGGGAAATAAAGTCAAAGATGGATGAATTACGAGTTTGATAGTTGGGTTGTTTTATTGGTAAGCATGCATTGAGTAGTGGGGAGCTCGCGCACAGTCCCTGGAATTGGTTTAGCGTCGCCTCCCTTTTTCTGTTCGCTTATGCGAGGGGGACATCAATTCACAGATAATATTGTATCTCGGACTTTTTTCAGATATTTCTAAGCAGACTCTGAGGATTTCATTGAAACATGAGGTGCTTGAAGTGAACTATGTTGCAAGGTGCGGAGAACTCGGGTCAATTAGTCAACCGATTATTTGACCCTCGCTCCGGCAGTTCTATTTATTTAATTTGCGTTACTCGATATGTCTCTTATTACTTCCAAAGTCACTTGAGCTCTCTAATTCTTTTGAAATATCAAGAGGTTTAGCTACAATAACAACAACAAAGCTCTTTTGCAATGGCTTCGAAATCCGCCATTGAAGCTCGGCTCAGTGAGGCATGTGCATCACTTGAGATACCAGGTGTAGTTGCTATTGCGAACACAAAGGGTAAGTTTACTCGTATATACTCTACAGACCCTTTCAAAGTAACAATTTCAACAGATGGTTTCGATTTCGCTGAAGCTTTCGGCATCAACTCATTGAAGGAAGGACGAGCGCGTCAGCCGCTCGAGCTGAACTCAACATTCTATCTCGCATCAGCAACAAAGTTGATAACTGCTATTGCCGCGCTTCAATGCGTTGAACGTGGCCAATTTACGCTTGATGAAGATGCCACAAGACTGCTCCCTGAATTCAAAGACCTCAATGTTCTTACCGGCTTTGATGATACGGGGAAACCTGTCCTGGTGAAGGCTACCAAAACAATAACTTTACGGTACTTTGACCACTCCCAATAGATTAGACCTAGACGAAAGAACTAAATTCATACAATAGCCATCTTCTTACCCATACATCCGGCTTAGCCTATGAAGCCTTCAATCCTCTCCTCCAGCAATGGCGACAATCAACTGGCAACCAGCTGCCACTAACGAAGCTCCCAGTCGCCCAGAGATTCCTCGTACCTTTATTATTCGAACCCGGCTCCAGCTTCATATACTCCAGTAGGTATCTTCCCTCTCGGAAGCCTAGACTAATCATGTGCAGCTGGTTACGATTTTGCGGGAGTGATGGTTGCGCGCGCAAATTCTACGACACTCACTACCTACATGGAGAAAAACATATTCCAACCTCTCGGCATCGAAAACATAACTTTCAATCTACAATTCAAGCCCCAAATGCTTCCCCGCCACGTGGACATGAGCATGCGGACTGGAGACGTCAATGCTCAGTTCGGCACGGCAATAGACTCTTCTGCGCCGCTGGTTTTCACTCCTCCATTTGACCTTGCTAAAAGCCTGGAAGACGAGTCTGGGGGTGCTGGCGCGTTCGCAAGTCTTGTTGACTATAGCAAGATTTTGAAAAGTCTTTCTGCTGATGATGAGAAGTTACTCGGCCCTGATACTGTCGAGGAACTCTTTCGTCCACAGTTGGGTGGCGGTCCGCTTGAAAAGTTCCAGGAGCTCTTGACATTCAAGGAAATGAACAATATTATGGCGGGTATTGGGGTTGGGGTCAATGCGAATCATTCCTTTGGTGGAGCAGTTATTATGGAGGATATTCCCGGCAGAAGAAGAATGGGAACGATGACTTGGGCGGGAATGCCGAATTTGTATTGGTGGATTGACAGGGCCGCCGGTATCAGTGGTGTTTTTGGGACACAGATTCTTCCTACTGGAGATGAGAAGGCGATTGAATTGTTCAGGGAGTTTGAAAATTTTGTGTATGCCGTTGTGAAGTGGTTATCTAAAGGGGTTAGAGACTAGAGGAAGATTTTACGTACTCGAAATTCGACGATATATTTCTCTTATTGAATGAACTAGAAATCATAGTCCTGGTTCCAGAAGAAGCCAGTAATCAATGCATTGTAAACCAACTTCAGACACCCAGCAATAGTCAACGCAATCCAAAATTGATCCATTGCCGCAAAGTGCCCAGTCAAGAAAAGCCCCACAGAACAGCCGATTACCTTCACCGCGTTGATTATTCCCATCGCAGAACTCGCTTCGTCGTCTCTAACGTTGGCAGCCACGAGTGAGAGTCTAGGCGCATTATCCAGCTCCCGTGTCAGAATTCTAAACATGAAAAGTCCCAGCGCAACGGCCTTGCACTTAGGTACAGTGACCATAAGTAGAGATATTGAATTCAAACTGTGACATAGCACCATGGAAGGGACTCGTCCGATGTGGCTGGCGGAAGGCGATGAGAGGGGGAGAACGAAAGCGGAGAAAATGCTTGCAATAAATATTACGAGGCCAAGAGCTCCTTCAGAAATACCATAACGGCGCTTGAAAAAGTATGCCATCCAGGGAATTAGGGCCATGCCATTTGCCACGTAGTCCACGAATGTTGCTAGGGAGAATCGCCACATGAAAGCTGTTGTTTCTGGTACGAATCCGAATCCGCGGTTTGACGCCATCTTGTTGATTTCCGGACCTGGAAATTCTTCATATTTTCCACAGGCCTCATGCGGCAGCAATGGACTCTGCTCGCCTGGAGATTCTTCGGTGTGTTTTCCGGACTCCTCTCCATCGGAGTGGAAATGCTTCGCTTCGACGTCGGAGCTGATACATAAGCAGCAAAGTAATTTTGAAATTCCGATCGCTGAATACCCGAAGAAAATAATATGGAACGATTGTTCCTTGCTGAAGCTGGCTAAAGTTTGGCCATTGTCGACAACGAAGCCGGCCAGCAGTGTGCCACTGGCGGGGCCAACAAGACCCAAAAGGCTCCACCAACGAAAAATATCAGGGTGATCATCTCGATTGCTCACGCGAGAGATGGCAGTTTCCTCTGTCGCCTTGAAAGGGTCAACTTCGCTCGCACTGGATCTCGATTTGTCAGTCCTGCTTGTAGCAGGGATTGAATACGGGATCACACCAACATCGGATTGATGACTCCAGTGATACTAGCAAGCAATAGAACCCGGTAATTGTTGCAAAAAGTAAATATAAGCCCACTCGCAGACACCAATAAACATCCAAATGCAATTGTAACTCTTGCTCCCAGTCTGTCTCCAACGCACGCCAGTAGGAGATCGAGGAGAAGATCGCCAACCAATGTCAAGGCCATAAACAACCCAGTTCCGGGGTCTGAGAATCCGATGTGAGATATGAATATCGCGAGGAATGCTCTTGCGCTACCGATTGCGATTGATCCGATCTAGTATCAAAAGATTCAAGTTAGTAATTACAGCTCGGAGAACGCGCCGGTAACATTTTGCAGCCCAGAGTTGAGTCTCTCACGCTGTCCACTTTAAGAATTTGCAATGATAATGTGTTGAAGATAGCACGCAATTTACCATTCGTGTTACAAGAAGCAACTTGACGTCCATGTGTGAATACCATATGGTAGAGAGACCGATGCGTTGGCCAATTGTTTCTAGAAACAGCATGAAAACCATGGCGACAAACAGTAAATTCTCTAGGAGCAGGAAAAATAATTTAATTGAAGAATCTGGGAGAGAGAGCGATCAAAATAGAAGATGGAATCCCAGAATGTGGAATCCCAAGTCGCCCGACAGATGCTCAATTACAATGTGCAACATGATGCCTCGATAACCTTTTCCATCGCCGAAAAGGGTTTTAGGCAGAGAACATGGCATTCACTACAGTAATTTCTTTCGATCGCTATGCGGGGGTACAAGCTCGATATCTTTGTCGCACCAGAGGAGCTCGTGGGGTATGCTCGTGGTATTTTCGGACGGCTTCGTGCATCATTTTGCAACGGCTATCGGGCGATGCGGTATATCATTGGTAGATCATATTGAGATTGTACAAATTTGGAGATAAGCTTTTATGTGACAAATTTTAAATAGCAGATGCGCAGAGGGGATCCAGTATGGCTAGCCGTGAGAAAATCAAAATTCAGGGGGCTCGGCTAACTCAGGGGTAAATGAGCATACTGTAGGTGCCACTCCCATCGAATAAATGAGAAAAGTCACAGAGTTGGGCTTTCTCTGCCGCTGTCATTTGATTGCACCCTTTATTGTACTGACTCTGCTATGCAACAATTTTCAAGGTCCAAGCTCACCAGAAAACATAGAGCTCGATGAAGGCGGTTAGCGACCCACATGCTAAACTCCTAATATTTGCGATGCATCCTATCGACCTGCGGGCCAGGCTCGTGATGCTGTTGAATGTCAAAAGTCAATTGAATTTTGGATCCTTTATCAGAAATTTCAGGCCTTTGTCCATTCCCGATACGAGTCTTGATAGTCGAACGTACGCCGGGTTTCCCAGTTGCCAGCTCTAAATCATCAATACTGGGTTCTTTAGATGCAGCACTCTCGTCAACAGCCATATAAAGATCTTGGCGTCTACCTGATGATAATGTGCTGCTCCTAAATGCAGACGGGTAGGTGGACTCTGTATCATTTCGAGACTTCTCTCGCACATTTTTAATCAGAAAAGACAAAGCTGGCATGCAACAGCAAACAATTCCAATCTGCATCTCAGCAAGCCTATAGAGTGTCAGTACATTAAAGAGGTGTCCTAGAAACAAACATAGGAGATACTTACGATGCAGTTAGAAGCGGCACCTGGTCTCTCAAGAGGTCTTTTGACTGGTTTAGCACAATCCGGTAATGAAGCGAGACCATTGAGCATATACAGGCCCTGATTTAAATCAGTTCTCCATTAGGACGATACGGATTATTCAAATGAGCCTTACATTATTCCCGTAAGGAAAACAATACTTACCCCAAACCTTTGTTTGAGGCTTAATTTGAGACTCCACACTCCCCAAAGTGGCAAAAGTAGTATATATAAATCAAAGACAACGGAGAGGGCTCCTAGAGGTACTTGTAGCGCCAGCACATGCTTGTAAAGTTTGCCAGCTGCATGAGTAACCAAGTTTTCTCCCGGTCGAGGGATTGCGTATGAGAGCTGCAGGATACAACAGACTAAATAAAACACAGTATTGGTGACTGCGCCGATCCATATGGCAATTCGCGCCCATGTAAGAGGGCAGAAGATGGTCCAGTAGAAGAGGAAATAGGTCAGCTTTATAGATCCCAGGGAAAGAGCACCCAGGGCTTCTAATGATAGTTGCACCTTCATAATTTATCAGTACGGACAATATGGAGAGAGAAAATAAATACACACAGGTTCAAAATTAGATTTCAGTAATTGACCTATGGTGACATTCCATCCATGAACCCCAACATAACAATTGTTGACCCCTAAGGCGGCATAATTAGTCTATGCTAAGGGTTTTTTAACCTCCGTCATATTGCAAATGGAGTGAACTTACCGTAAACACACAAAGCATAAAATCCCGTGGCTAAAGTCTGTGTAGGTTGTCAGTGATGTATAACTTCCGCTCAGAAGGGAAATTAGTCGTACGAATCCAATAGTACATGTCACTAGATAATTGAACATTGGAGATTAGTGATCCGACTTAGCGAGACAACCACAATTCAGTAATACTCACAATCATCCCAGGTCATCTTCCGTCTTACAAAGGCTTTCGCATATATCCTAATGGAGAAAAAAATAATTTGAAATGCCAAGAATACCGAGCAAATCGAAGTGAGGATGCGCCCGTCAGACTGTGGATTTTGGAAGTTCGACGTGTATCCTTTGGGTGGTGCTGCGACAGGAAGTCCCAAGAGGGCTTCTGGTAGGGTGGAGCTGGGCATCGATTTAGAATTCGAGACTCCCTATTAATGTTCGACTTCGGTTCGAACTTTAACAGAGACTCTGATCACGACCTCACTGTTCACGGCGATTGCTTACCTATAACCTCTGGCATTTTTGAGGGGAGCTAAATTCTCAGAGGGTGCTCAGCTAAGGCGCAGTGCATGTTCCAGAGCGAATGGGCGAATGAGATACTGGGAAGCATGCAAGGTCATGTCAGCGCGGGATCTTGTTCGATTAAAACTACCAGGAATGGATATAATCGGCGGGCGCTGTGCCCACACCTTAATTTATTATCAGGCCTCATTTGTCTAATGTACTCAAAATTGGGTCATACTGGTGCTGTAAAATGTCAATCATAAATAGTGTTATTTTTGAAGAGATATGTTTAATTTTCAAGATTAAGGAAGGCAGGATGCTCTTTAATGAGATATATTCAAACAACGTGTTTTATTTACGAGACGGTGGTGGAAACGAGATCAATTGGATGAAACACGTGGGCTGGGCTAACGGTATCACCATCGCTCGGTGTAGAGCATTTATCCAATCTATTTAAATGAATTTATACACACCACCTGCTTGTACACGGCGCCACAAGGCATGAGTGCGACTCTCGCTGCTGCGCCGCATGATCGCTGAAAGCTTCAAACTCTACCTTTCATACTGCTTCCCCAAAACTCATTCGGCGGCCTTATCGTTATTTTTGAAATAACGAAAATCCACCTTTGAGGCATGTGGAAAATCCGTACTAGGTGCTTAGCGGCCACCAATAATCATAACACCGGTGACTTATGTACGCTGATTCATTACGTTGTCTTTCCACTGTTGTAGACATGAGTTGATGTAATAAAGTCTTAGCTTCCATGGGAATTAAAGCCCCGAGCTTTTGCATTCTATCGGGGCTCGGATTCCTCTTTGATGCTATCTGGTTCTTTATTGAGCACATCTGGGAGATTCAGGCCATCGTTTCATTGCATTCTTTCAAGTGACACTGTTCACTTGGTGTTTTTATACTTATGGTGTTAGATTGCGACGTCTTTTAGAAAAATAGTAGTGCTGAAATGACAGCTGGTGAATACAAACGTTGATATAACATTTCAATCTTTGCCTTTTAAGCACTTGCAAATAAGTGTCTACAGTCATGTCTTACACTTTCTTCATATAACACCTTAAATCACCGTTTCTTTCAAACTATAGCCATACCGAAAGTGCAGATTTTTTGAGAACTCAAAACGTTTCCTTCAGTTGGATCTACCGCCAAAAACCCCTAAAACAAAGCATTCAATTAGCGTGAAATTCTTTTTCGATCTGAACTTCTAGAGTATGAACACTATAATTTGACTAGATGGAAATTGAGCTCATGTTCCTAGATCATTTGCTTTCTACCGTGTATTTGAAACTTTTATTCGTGGAGCTTTGTTTGGACGCTGCAAAAGCACAGAAAAGTGCGTAGTGCATTGCTCATTGTAACTCGAGCCTATTAGTCCTTAAGTGATAAGGAGTTCTCTCATTCACTGGAAATGATACTCTGTTTTAATAAATATGCTCGAATGTGAAAGTTTGCCTTTTCTTGCTCTGGTTTACTGAAGGTACACAAGTTGGTGCGGAATTTCGCTATAATGCCCCGACCACGACGCAGTAATCATCAGATATGTCATTAGCTCCGAATGTTCACGACCACAGATTCAACGCCTAATATTTTATTTTTACGGTCCTCAAAATCCTTTAAAAAAGATAGATTGCATGTCCTTACATAAAGGGGGCCTGCACACAGCGCGTGTTGAGGGCGCTATATCTTCATGATCTTAATAGCTAGTGTCCATTAGTGAAGTCCACGCTTCCCCTAGGTCCAGCCGTATCAGCGAAACGACTTTTAATTTGAGCAATCTCGGAATTTGCTATTTGTAAGGCCGACCTTGTCACTTTGGGTAGCGATTATTGAATGTTCGAATTCAATTGAGTTATTTATCTCTGCACGGATAGCTGGGCGGACCAAACCTTTGGTATCAATTCTGACTCGGCGGAATTTCTTAAGCTGTTCAGCCTCTCCGACAACAAGGAGAACAAAATCGAAAGACCGAAGACAGATTTGGAGAATTTTACTCCTCCTTACGTAATGGAAGGCAAATGTCCGCATGTATCACAAATAACCGCCATAATGGACTGGGAAGGTCCAAATGACCCCGAGAATCCACAAAATTGGCCTGCGCCTAAGAAATTGTATCATGTCTTGGTCCCGGCGATACTTGGCTTCGTTGTGTGAGTGCGTTCGTTTTGGCAATTGGAATTATATTGATACATTGAAAAGCTCAATTGGAATATCGCTCTATCCTCCTGTTGAAGAGCTTTTACGAAGATTCAATGTTAGCAATGAAATCGGCATTATCGGTCTCACAACTTTTGTACTTGGCCTTGCATTTGGACCCGTCATTGGATCGCCAGCAAGTGAAACTGTTGGAAGACGGCCGGTGTATCTCATTACCATTCCGTTGTTTGGAAATTTTACACTGGGAGCTGGGTTTGCGGAGAACATTAACACTGTTATCATCTGTCGGTTATTTGCTGGGATTTTTGGAGGGCCTGTATTGGCGGTGGGAGCTGGAACAAACGCAGAT